>Ga0207870_100110_pt1 | contig 88557 bp, 80 predicted proteins | sample CeladaPassage60B_FD_187477 | JGI IMG/M metagenome (GOLD analysis project Ga0207870, IMG submission 187477) | Cellulose-adapted microbial communities from the Joint BioEnergy Institute, USA - Passage3 60B (SPAdes) (version 2) | ecosystem: Engineered > Bioreactor > Continuous culture > Unclassified... | reverse complement strand
GCGGGGCTCGCCTGCGAAGGCTTCCACCCCGTGGTCGCGATCTACTCCACCTTCCTGCAACGCGCCTACGACCAACTCATCCACGACGTCGCGTTACAAAACCTCAACGTCACCTTCGCGATCGACCGTGGCGGTCTGGTGGGTGCCGACGGCCCCACCCACCACGGCGCGTTCGACCTCTCCTACCTCTCCTGCATCCCCAACCTGATCGTGATGGCCCCCTCCGACGAAGCGGAGTGTTGGCGCCTGCTCACCACCGCCTACACCTACGAGGGCCCCGCAGCGGTGCGTTACCCCCGCGGTACCGGCCCTGGCGCGCCGCTACCGACCGCACTCGAACCGCTGCCCATCGGCAAAGCGCGGGTGGTCCGCGAAGGCAAGCGCCTGGCGATCCTCGCGTTCGGCGCCCCGCTCACCGCAGCGCGGCCCGTTGCGGAAGCACTCGACGCGACGCTCGTCGATATGCGCTTCGTCAAACCGCTCGACGCGGAACTGCTCGATGCGCTCTGCGAAACCCACGATCTGTTCGTCACCGTCGAAGAGAACGCGGTGATCGGGGGTGCTGGCAGCGAAGTGGCGCGCCTGCTCGAATCGCGCCCCACCCCCCCGCGCCTCTTGCGCTTGGGACTTGCCGACCGATTCTACCCCCACGGCGACCCGCAGAAACTGCTGGCATGCGCAGGACTCGATAGCGAAAGCCTGCACCGGGCGATTGACGATTTCTATCGAACTTCGCCTTGACTTCGCGGTCGGAAACAGGTAAAAAATCCTACGAAAACAGTCAACAAATCAACCCACAAGGAACGGCCCATGACAGAGATCGCCCAACCGCCACTTGCCGACGTCGCCCACGAAATGCCGGACGTTCAAGGTTCGGCCGACCACCGCAACCTCGACATCGACCGGGTTGGCATCAAAAGCATCCGCCACCCGATACGCGTCTCCGACCGCAGCGGCGGCGTGCAACACACCGTGGCCACCTTCAACATGTATGTCGGGTTGCCGCGCCACTTCAAAGGCACCCACATGTCGCGCTTCGTCGAGATCCTCAACCAGCAAGAGCGCGAACTGTCGGTGGAATCGTTCGAGCCGATGCTCCGCCACATGGTCGAACGGCTCGAAGCCGCCACCGGGCGCGTCGAGATGACCTTCCCCTACTTCGTCCTCAAAAAAGCGCCGGTCTCCGGCGTCGAAAGTCTGATGGACTACGACGTCACCTTCATCGGCGAGATCGACGAAAGCAACCAGTACCGCTTCACCCTGACGGTGGTCGTACCGGTTACCTCACTCTGCCCCTGTTCGAAGAAGATTTCCGAGCGCGGCGCGCACAACCAGCGCAGCCACATCACGATCACCGCAACGCTCGCGGATCATGTCTGGATCGAAGAACTGATCGACATCGCCGAAACCGAAGCCAGCTGCCAGCTCTACGGACTCCTCAAACGGCCCGACGAAAAATATGTCACCGAGTACGCGTACGACCACCCCAAATTCGTCGAAGATCTGGTGCGCGACGTCGCTGCGCGCCTCAATCGTGATCCGCGAATCGTCCGCTACGTGGTCGAATCGGAAAACTTCGAATCGATCCACAACCACTCGGCCTACGCGCTCATCGAAGGGCCGAAATAACGCACCGCGGGGCAAAGACCAGCCACACCCGCCGTGGCAGGTTTTTCTGAATGAATCGATGAAAAAGGCCACCGCCAACCGGTGGCCTTTCGCGCTTTGGCAATCAGGATACGCTCCTTTACTCGTCGCTATTCAGCACCCCCAACAAGTGCAGCAGGCTCGTAAAGAGATTATAGATGCTGACGAAGAGGGCGACCGTGGCCAAGATATAGTTCGTCTCTCCTCCGCGGACGATCTGATTCACCTCGAAGAGGATGAATCCCGCCATCAACAGGACGAACGCGGCCGAAACGGTGAGCGACAGCGCCGGGATTTCGAAGAAGATCGCCGCCAAACCGGCCAGGAACGCGACCAGGATCCCGACGAAGAGAAAGCCGCCCAGGAACGAAAGGTCACGCTTCGTCGTCGACGCGTAGGCCGCTAGCGCCAGGAAGATCACCGCCGTTCCCGCAAACGCCTGGAAGATGATCTCCGGACCATTGGGCAATTTCAAGTAGGCCGAAAGGATCGGACCCAGGGTGTACCCCATGAAGCCCGTGAGCGCAAAGACCGCAGCAATCCCGGCCGGGCGGTTTGCCAGTTTATGGACCAGGAAGAGCAACCCGAAATAACCGATCAGCGTCACGAGGATCCCGGGATGGGGCAACCCCAGCACCATCGCCGCGCCGGCGGTCAGCGCAGAAAAGCCCAGCGTCAGCGCCAGCAACATGAAGGTGTTGCGCAATACCTTCTGTGCCCGCACGGTATCGACTGTCGGCGCCTCCGACGAAAACGTCGGTTCGCTCGGCGTCGCCCCGTCGCGTGCTTGACGCAGCGCTTCCAACTCTTCCCACGTCAGCGTCCGGCCCGTTGCCGAACGGTTTTGCTCAGAAGGAACGTTCATCATACCTCCTTTCATTGGTCAAACCCAAAACCCACTATGGTTCAGACACCCACCGGGACACTCTGTTGCAATCGGCGCGCCAGCACCCGCTCGAGTCGCGCAGCGGCTTCGGCAAGCGCCTCACGTGCCGAATGGGCAGTGACCGCGAACACCACCTGCGGCGAATGGCGCAACCGCATCTGCACGACGCACCGTTTCATCAACACTCCGGTTTCGTCGCGCACATCGAGGAGCTTGATCCGCGCCCACGCCACGCGCCCTTTCACCTGCGCGATCAAGCGGCGAAAACGCCCCTCGACCTCCGGCTGCAATGGCGCGTTGCTCTCAGAGCACACGACTTCTATCGGAAGCCGTTTCAGCGCACTTTTCGTCCGCCGCAGACCAAACCACCCTTTTTTCTCTTTGGGTTGTTCCATTACGCGTATCTCCTTCCGTCCTGCCACGGCTCTGTGGCACATTACTTTTATAGCATAACTCAAAACCCGATACAATCAGATTTTATTAGACCTTTTGTTCGAAAAAATCGGATGATCAGTCTCAAACAACTCCACCACTTCTGGCTCACCGCGCACCGCGGTGGCATCCAACGCGCGGCCGAAGCAAGTGGCCTGGCGCCACAGACCATCAGCGCGCAGATCGCTGCGCTGGAAAACCATTTAGGACGACCGCTCTTCGAGCGCCAAGGACGCCGCCTCGTCCTCACCCCCGCAGGAGAACTCACGCTGCAATACGCCGACGAAATCTTGCGCCTCACCGAGGCACTCGAACAGGCGCTTGCCAGCGACCGTCCTACCCTGCGGCTCAAAGTGGGCCTACTCGACAGTGTGCCCAAGGCCATCGCCGCCCACCTGTTGGCGCCACTTCGCGCACTCGAACAGCCGGTCACCCTACACGTGAGCGAAGAACGCTTTGCTCAACTCCTGGGGGCGTTGGCAACAGGAGCGCTCGACCTGATCTTGAGCGACATCCCGCCCGCGGCCGATCCGGCATTGCCGCTCTTCAGTCAGTGTCTGCTCGATACCCCGGTCGCGTGGTACGGCGCCCCGCGTTGGGGCCCTGGCCCGATTACGTGGTCGGACCTCACGCACATCCCGCTGCTGCTGCCCGCCGCGCCGACGCATGCGCGCGTCACCCTACTTGCGCAACTCCAGGCACATGGCGTCACCCCGACGATCGCGGGCGAATTCGCCGATACGGCACTTCTCGTCGAAATGGCCCGGTTGGGCGATGGCATCTTCACCGCGCCGGAACTCCTGAGCGACGCACTCTGTCAAGATGGGCGGCTGGTGCCGCTCGGCAACATCGCCGAACTGCACGAGCGCTACTGGCTGATCAGCCACCGCCGCAAACGCCACCATCCGGCCGTCGTACAATTGAGCCAGACGTTTCGCGCCGCATCCGTGCCGTCATCCGCCCAGCCGACAAAGGAAACCCCCTGATGAATCGGACGACACAACAACGGCTCACCCTTGCGGTCACCGTCACCTTCGGTTTCGCCCTCATCGAAGCGCTCGGCGGCTGGTTCGCCGGATCGCTCGCGCTCCTTGCCGACGCGAGCCACATGGTGACCGACGGGGCGGCACTTGCGCTCGCGCTCTTTGCCGCGTGGCTTGCCAACCGTCCCGCCAGCCCGCGCTTTTCGTACGGATGGGGCCGTGCCGAACTCCTCACCGCGCTCGTCAATGCCGCCTCGATGCTGGTGATCGTTGCCGGAATCGTCTGGGAAGCGTGGCAGCGCTGGCGCAACCCAACGCCGATCGACGGACCGTTGGTAGTGGGTGTTGCGGTGATTGGGCTCGCCGTCAATGGTCTGGTCGTCTGGCTACTGGGCGGGCACGCACATAGCCACGCCCATTCCCATGATCACGATCATGATCATGATCACGGTCACGACCTCAGTCACGCACCGGGACACCAGCACAAACCTGAACCGGCACGCAAAACCGACCACGAACCCGAGCACTCCGCCGCACTCGGCGAAGCAAACCTCAACCTCAAAGGAGCGCTGTTGCACGTGATCGGCGATCTGCTCGGCTCGGTTGCTGCGATTCTCTCAGGAATCGTCGTTTGGGCCACCGGCTGGACCCCGATCGACCCGCTGCTGTCGCTCCTCATTGCGGCGCTGGTTGCGCACGCCAGCTTGCGCCTGCTCAAAGAGGCGCTGACCCGGCTACTCGACGGCGTACCGCCGACGGTGGCGCTCACCACCTTGGGGCAGTCGCTTGCCGAAACCCCCAACGTGCGCGAAATCCACGACCTGCACGTCTGGTCCCTTTCGGGGGAACGGTTTGCGCTGACCGCGCACGTCACGGTCGAGACACTCACCGCGTGGCCGGAAACGCTGGCGCAACTCGAAGCGAAAGCCCGTTCGGCAGGAATCCACCACACCACTTTCCAACCGGAACGCGACCCATGCGCGGCAGACGCTACCCGCAACACATGCGTTACCCAGAGCTATCGCACGGAAACGGCGCAGAAATGAGGAAGATACCGTGAAGGGAAACGAGCGCGCGGCTCTCTCAAGCGGTTTGCGCTGCTAAAATAGCGCTTCTGTTGGTGCCGAGAGAGGGAGTCGAACCCTCACGGTGTCACCACCGGCGGATTTTGAGTCCGCTGCGTCTACCAATTCCGCCATCTCGGCTTGAGAGCAACTATTATAGGAAAGAAATGAGACTTTGCCAAGAGCTCGATCGGCTCGATGCCTACGATTTTCCGCTTCCGCCCGAGCGGATTGCCCGGTACCCACAACCCGAACGTGACGCGAGCCGTCTGCTCGTCGTCGGCGAAGAACGTTTCGACGACCGAACGTTCCGCGATCTTCCTGCGCTGCTCGTACCCGGCGACCTCCTGGTGCTCAACGACAGCCGCGTGATCCATGCCCGCCTCTTTGGCCACAAAGCGACGGGGGGCGAAGTCGAAGTGCTCTTCGAGCGGCTGATCGGGGAAAAAGAGGCGCTCGCGCTGGTGCGCGCCAGCAAGTCGCCGAAACCCGGAACGACGTTACACCTGGCGAAGGCTTTTACCGTCGAAGTGGTCGATCGCCATGGCGACCTCTTTCACGTGCGACTGCGCGACGACGGCACCTTGTTCGACTGGATCGAACGCTTCGGGCAACTGCCGATCCCCCCCTATCTCGAGCGTCAGCCGGAAGAGACCGACGAAACCCGCTACCAAACCGTCTTTGCGCGCCATCCGGGGTCGGTCGCTGCGCCCACCGCGGGGCTCCATTTCACCGAGCCACTTCTTGCGCAATTGCAAAACCAGGAGGTGGGGCTGGCGTGGGTCACCTTGCACGTCGGTGCAGGCACTTTTCAACCGGTTCGCACCGAGCGGGTGAGCGAACACCGCATGCATGCCGAACGCTTCGTCATACCCGAAGCCACGGTCGAAGCGATCGCGCGCACGAAAGCTGCCGGCAAACGGGTGATCGCGGTAGGCACCACCGCGATGCGCACGCTTGAAGGGGCCGCACACCACTGGGGCAGGCTGCGCGCTGGACAGGGCGAAACCGACCTCTTCATCCGACCGGGCTTCCGCTTTCAGGTGGTCGACGCCCTCATCACCAACTTTCACCTCCCGCGTTCGACCCTCATCATGCTGGTCGCAGCGTTTGCCGGCTACCAGCGAACGATGGCCGCGTACCGGCACGCACTCGCAGGCGACTACCGCTTCTTCAGCTACGGCGACGCGATGTTCCTGCCGCAACGCTACGACACGGATTGGGCGCCGCATGAAACCCATTGACCCCAGAAGCAAACAGCAGAAGCACGGTCCGATCGCTGGCGTTCCCTGCCACGAGACACACTGGAAAGCGCACCGATGAACGATCGACCCCCTTACCCTGACGTTGGCACACCATGCGAACCGGTGCCCTTGCAACGCGTACCCACCCTCCCAAACGCTGCGCAACCCCAAGACCTACCGGATGCGCCAGACGCAACGGACGCGCCAACTCCGCCACCGCGCGCCGCTTTCACGCTGCTTGCCCGCTCGGGGGCGGCGCGGCGCGGACGGTTACGCTTACGCCGCGGAACCGTCGAAACCCCCGCGTTCATGCCGGTGGGCACCTACGGCACCGTCAAAGCGATGACCCCAGCGATGCTCGAAGCGATCGGTGCGCAGATCATCCTGGGCAATACTTTCCACCTCTGGTTGCGCCCGGGTCTGGAGGTGATCCAGCGCTTTCAGGGACTCCACCGTTTCATCGGTTGGAACCGCCCCATCCTCACCGATTCGGGCGGCTTTCAGGTTTTTTCTTTGGGCGCGCTGCGTAAAATCAGCGAAGAAGGGGTTCGTTTCGCCTCCCCGATCGACGGCAGCAAGCGGTTCCTCACCCCCGAAGGCGCGATCGAAATTCAGACGGTGCTTGATTCGGACATCGCGATGGTCTTCGACGAATGCACGCCCTACCCCGCGACCTTCGACGAAGCGGCGGCATCGATGCGCCTTTCGTTGCGGTGGGCCCGGCGTTGCCGAACCGCGTTCGACCAGCAGGGAAACCCCAATGCGCTTTTCGGGATCGTGCAAGGGGGCATGTACGAGCCGTTACGCGACGCGTCACTGGCCGGATTGCTGGAAATCGGCTTTCACGGCTACGCCATTGGCGGTCTTTCGGTGGGCGAACCCAAAGCGGAGATGGTCCGCATCCTGGCCCATACGGCACCGCAGCTACCGGAAAACCAGGCGCGCTATCTGATGGGCGTGGGCACGCCCGAAGACCTCATCGTGGGCGTACAGCATGGGATCGACCTCTTCGACTGCGTGATGCCCACCCGCAACGCGCGCAACGGCCACCTCTTTACCCGATACGGGGACATCAAGATCAAACAGGCGCGCTACCGCCACGACACCGAACCCCTCGACCCGACCTGTGACTGCTATACCTGCCGCCATTTCAGCCGCGCCTACCTGCACCACCTCTTCCGCGCCGGCGAGATTTTGGGTAGTATCCTCAACACCGTGCACAACCTACGCTACTACCACAACCTCATGGCGGAATTGCGCACGGCGATCGAACACGACACCTTTGCCGAAACCGCTGCGCGTTTGCTGCGTGACCGGCAGGAGGGAAACCGCGCGTGAACGCTCCGCAGCCGATCGGGCTACGGAGCGTACCGCTTACCGCTGCCCGCTTCGGTTTGCAGGCGGGAGCGCACGAACGCAGACCGTTACCGCGCCGAAACGCACCGATTACGCTTTCACGTCGACGGTGTTGCCCAAATGGGGCGGGTTGCTCGGTTGCGGCAACGCGGCCAAAAGCGATAGCGCCGTCTGCTCTTGCACGTCGTTGATTTTCTTCAAGACGGCGGTTTGAATCGCAGTGGTCACTTGATTTTGCTGCATCACGCTCGCGATCTGGGTCACGTCCATGGTATCCATCGTCTGCTCCTGCGCCCTGGGCGCTTTTCATTCTATTGGGTTAACGGCAGAAATGCCAATTACTTGAGCTATTTGAAGACACGCTCGCGAAAACAAAAAAAATCCCACCCCCAATGGGAGTGGGATCGTGATGAGGTTCGGTACAGGACCTCAGACCGATCAGAAGTCCATGTCACCCATGCCGGCACCCGCAGCCGGCGCAGCGGCTTTTTCATCCTTCGGCGCTTCGGCGATCATGCACTCGGTGGTGAGCATGAGGCCAGCGACCGACGCGGCGTTTTGCAGCGCCGAGCGGGTGACTTTGGTCGGGTCGAGCACACCCATTTCGATCATGTCACCGAATTCGCCGGTTGCGGCGTTGTAGCCATAGTTGCCCTTGCCTTCGAGCACCTTCGCGACGATCACGCTCGGCTCTTCACCCGCGTTCGCGACGATCTCGCGCAGCGGCTGCTCGACCGCGCGAAGCACGATCTTGATCCCGGCTTCCTGGTCGGGGTTGTCGCCCTTGAGCCCTTTCGCGACCGCCGCTTCACGGGCACGCAGAAGCGCCACGCCACCACCCGGCACGATCCCTTCTTCGACCGCGGCGCGGGTTGCATGCAGCGCGTCTTCGACGCGCGCTTTTTTCTCTTTCATTTCGACTTCGGTCGCGGCACCGACTTTGATCACCGCAACGCCACCCGCGAGCTTCGCGACACGCTCTTGCAGTTTTTCGCGGTCGTAGTCGCTCGTGGCTTCTTCGATCTGCACGCGGATCTCTTTGACGCGCGCTTGGATCTTCGCCGGGTCGCCCGCACCGTCGATGATCGTGGTGTGCTCTTTCGCCACTTCGACACGCTTGGCTTGACCCAGATCTTCGAGGGTCGCCTTTTCGAGCGAAAGACCGACCTCTTCGGAGATCACGGTACCGCCGGTGAGGATCGCGATGTCTTGCAGCATCGCTTTGCGACGATCACCGAAGCCCGGCGCTTTGACCGCGCAGGTCTTGAGGATGCCGCGCAGGTTGTTCACCACGAGCGTGGCAAGGGCTTCGCCTTCGACGTCTTCCGCGATGATCAGGAGCGGCCGGCCCGCTTTCGCCACTTGTTCGAGCACCGGCAAGAGGTCGCGGATGTTGCTGATCTTCTTGTCGTGCAAGAGTATGTAGGGGTTGTCGAGCACCGCGACTTGCTTGTCGGGGTTGTTGATGAAGTAGGGCGAGAGGTAGCCGCGGTCGAACTGCATCCCTTCGACCACTTCGAGCTCGTTTTCGAGGCTCTTGCCGTCTTCGACGGTGATCACCCCCTCTTTGCCCACTTTGTCCATCGCTTGTGCGATGATCTCGCCGATCGAGCTGTCGGCGTTCGCCGAGATCGTACCCACTTGCGCGATCTCTTTGGTGGTCGAGCAGGGTTTGGAGATCGCTTTCAGCTCTTCGACGATCGCGGTCACCGCCTTGTCGATCCCGCGCTTGAGGTCCATCGGGTTCATCCCGGCGGCGACGTACTTCATCCCTTCGCGCACGATCGCTTGTGCAAGCACGGTAGCGGTGGTCGTCCCGTCACCGGCGACGTCAGCGGTCTTCGAGGCCACCTCTTTGACCATCTGCGCGCCCATGTTTTCGAACTTGTCTTTGAGTTCGATCTCTTTGGCAACGGTGACGCCGTCCTTGGTGACGATCGGCGCGCCGAAGCTGCGCTCGATCACGACGTTACGCCCTTTCGGCCCCAACGTGGTTTTCACCGCATTGGCAAGGAGGTTGACCCCTGCAACCAGGCGTTCACGCGCACTGTCGTGGAATTTGACTTCTTTGGCTGCCATTGTTTCTGCTCCTTCGTGATTGGGTTGGTTTCGCGTTTTGATGCGTTGCCCAACGGATTACGCTTCGATCACTGCCATGATGTCGTCTTCACGCAACACCAGGAGCTCTTCGCCCTCGACCTTCACGGTCTGGCCCGCGTATTTGCCGAAGAGCACTTTGTCGCCCACTTTCACCGCCATCGGGCGTTTGCTGCCATCGTCGAGAATCTTGCCGTCCCCCACGGCGAGCACTTCGCCCTGATCCGGTTTCTCCCCAGCGGTATCGGGGATCACGATCCCACTGGCGGTTTTGCGTTCAGCTTCGATACGTTTGACGACGACACGGTCATGCAACGGACGCAGTTTCATGACAGACCTCTCCTTTTTCCTTGTGACACAGTTTTCCCAGCGGGTGGAGTGTTGTTAGCACTCGCACCTAACGAGTGCTAATGATAGGGTAGGCGCACAAAAAAATCAAGGGGGCAATCGCCCCCTTTGCGTATCGATCGGGATCGGCTGGCGCAACGCCTGGCTCTAGCGGGCTCGTCAGCCGCATGCGGCGGCTTTCAGGAACGCATTTCGCGATGGTATTGCGCGACGCGTTCGACCTCGGCTTTGGAACCGAGCACGACACCGACCCGTTGATGGAGTCGTTCGGGCACGATCTCGAGCAACCGCCGTTCGCCGTCGGTACCCATACCCCCTGCCTGCTCGACCAGAAACGCCATGGGGTTGGCCTCATAGAGCAGCCGCAATTTTCCCCCCTTCGCCTGGGTCTTGCGATCCACCGGGTAGAGGAAGATGCCACCGCGCGTGAGGATGCGGTGCATGTCGGCCACCATCGAACCCACCCAGCGCATGTTGAAGTCGCGCCCCCGCGGCCCCTCTTTACCCGCGAGGAGTTCGTCGATATAGCGGGTTACCGGCGGAAACCAGTGACGGCGGTTGCTGGCGTTGATCGCGAATTCGGCCGTCTCTTCGGGGATCGTGATCGTTGGTTTGCTCAAAAACCACGCGCCAAACTCGCGATCCAGGGTGAATTCGTGCACCCCGTGCCCAAAAGAGAGCACCAGTTGCGCCGTCGGCCCGTAGATCGCGTACCCGGCCGCTACCTGTTGCTTGCCAGGCTGAAGGAAATCGGCTTCGGTGGGGCACCCTTCTGGCCGTGGATTGCGCAACACGCTGAAGATGGTTCCCACCGAGATATTGACGTCGATATTGGACGACCCATCCAGAGGGTCGAAGAGCAGGAGATAGCCACCGCGCGGGTAACGCTCCGGTATCAGGCAGATGGTCTCCTCTTCCTCAGAGGCCATCGCCGCAAGGTGACCGCCCCAGGCATTGGCCTGAAGCAGCAGCTCGTTCGCGATCACATCGAGCTTTTTCTGCGCTTCGCCTTGGACGTTGTGACTTCCTGCTTCGCCGTGGATTCCCGCAAAGCTCCCTTTGCCGATCGTTACGGCGAGCGCTTTCGCGGCGCGTGCGACCACTTCGATCAACAGGCGCAAGTTCGCGTCGAGCTTGCCTTCCCGTTGCGCTTCGATCAGGAACTGCGATAGACTGATGCGCTCTAACATTTTGCCCCCTTCGTGGGTAAAACGTTATTATCCGTCAGAGGACGCCAAACCATGCACCTCGTCATCATCGGCGGCGGCGTGATCGGGATCACGACCGCATGGGCGTGTCGCCTGCGCGGCTGGGACGTCACCGTGATCGAAGCCAACGAGACGCTGGCGCGCGGCGCCTGTTACGCGAACGGGGCGCAGATCTCGGTGAGCCACCCCCACCCGTGGTCGAGCCCGCAAGCACCGCGCATCGCAATGGAATCCCTCTTCAACCCGGACGCTCCGTTTCACTGGAAACCCAAATGGGATTGTGTCGAGGCACGGTGGCTCGCGCTCTTTTTGCGCGAGTGTCTCCCCGAGCGTCACCGGCGCAATACGCGTGCGATCGCCGCGCTGGGCACATTCAGTCTGTCGGTACTGCGCCGCTGGCGCTCCGAGTTGGCGTTGCAGTACGACGCGGTGACCCGCGGAATCCTCCACCTCTTTTTCGACGAAAAAGCGTGGCAGCACGGCCAAGCGCACGCCGCCGAGTTGGCCGAACTTGGTATTCGCGCGGTGCCCTGCACGCCAGACGAAGCGATCGCAATCGAACCGGCACTCGCGCCCCATCGGGATCGACTGTACGGAGCGCTCCACGCCCCAGACGACGAGAGCGGTGACGCGCACGCCTTTACCCTCGCTCTCGCGGAACGGTGCGCGGCGGCGGGCGTCACGATCCGCACCCACACCGCCGCGATCGGCTGGCAGTTTCGTGCCGACGGTCAAGCGCGCTTGCGCATCCATGCGCGGGAGCCCCACGCGGCAACGGAAACGACCCTTGAAGCGGACGGCTACGTTTTGTGTGCAGGGGTCGGAAGTCGCGCCCTGGCCCGTCCACTGCTTGGCGACGTTCCGATCCACCCCGTGAAAGGGTATTCGCTGACCCTTCCGATCCGCGACCCGGAGCGCATCCCAACGGTTTCACTTACCGATGAGTCCCATCGCATCGTCGCGTCGCGCCTGGGGAATCGTTGGCGCATCGCGGGGACTGCCGAATTGGCGGGAATGGACGACCGTCCCGATCCGGCACGGCTTGTTTCCCTCTACCGTTGGGGACGACAGTGGGGCGGCGATGCCGTCGATTGGTCGCAAGCCGAAGAATGGGCTGGGTTACGGCCGATGACGCCCAGCGGTGTGCCGCTGATCGGTAAGACGCGTTACCGCAACGTCTGGATCAACAGCGGCCACGGGTCGCTTGGGTGGACGCTCGCCTGCGGTTCCGCCGAAGCGATTGCCGGGTTGATTGCGGGCGACCCACCCAGCGTCGCCTTTCCTTTCCTCACCTGACCTCGGCATGTTCAGGCGTGTCACTCTCAGTTGATGGTCATTTGACCCGTTTGAAACCGGGGCTGCCCCCTTTTCCGGGCGATTCGGGCGGCGTGTGTTTCTCGCCACCCGGCTCGTCGGCGGTAAACATTTCGTTGGGCAGCGCGATCCCGTGCCCCGTCTCTTTGGCAAAGAGCGCGACGATGTTTTCCGCCGGAATCCAGACGTCGAAGACCTGACCCGAAAAACGGGCCTGAAAACCGATCCCTTCGGGTTCGAACGTGAGGCCGTTGATCGCCTCCGGGCTGAGGTTCAGGACGATTTCACCGTCTCGGTCGTACCCTTTGGGAACGGTTGCACCGGCCACTTTGGCACTGAGGTACGGGGTGAGACCGTGGTCGACACACCACGACCACATCCCTTTGGCCAGATAGGGCTTACTGGAGGGCGGCAGCATCGGCTCAACTCCGCATCAATTTTTCGGCTGGCGAGAGCGCGTCGATGAATCCCTGGCGGCTGAAAATCCGCTCCGCGTACTTGTGGATCACTGCAGCCCCTTTGGGCAGGCTGATCTGGTAATGTTCGAGTCGCCACAAGAGTGGCGCCATCGCGACGTCGATCATCGAATACTCTTCACCGAAAAGGAACTTTTGCCGCTCGAGGAGCGGCGCGAGCTGTTCGAGCTGCTCCGCCAGGTATTTGCGCACCCGCTCTTTTTCGCTTTCGTCTTCGCTCTCCTCCAGCACCCGCATATGGCGGAACATTTCGTGTTCCAGCGTCGCCAACAATTGCCGCGCGCGCGCGCGACCAACGGGGTCTGCGGGCATCAATTGCGGGTGCGGAAAACGCTCGTCGATGTATTCGTTGATGATATTGGGCTCGAACAGGATCAATTCACGGTCGACCAGGACTGGGACGCGACCGTAGGGGTTGATGCGCTGCACCTCTTCGCGTTTGTCGAGCAGATCGACATCGGTTACCTCGAAGTCCATGCCTTTTTCGAAGAGCACGATGCGGCAACGATGGCTGAAGGGATCGGTTGCGCTCGAATAGAGGTTCATCATCGTCAGCTTTCCTCCAATAGAAAACGCACCGCCGAAACGGTTCGGCGGTGCGACCAACACTTGGCGAGGAAGTTCCGCAGGGAACGTTCCCCGGCATGGAAATCAGTGGACGTCTTTCCAGTACGCCTTCTTCAGGAGATAGGTGAGGACGAAGAAGACCACCAGGTAGAGCATCACCCAGATGCCGATCGTTTTGCGTTTCTCGGCAACCGGTTCGCCCATCCACTGCAAGAACGAGACGAGATCGGCAACGGCCTTGTCGTATTCCGCGGGCGAAAGCAATCCGGGTTTGGCGAGCGACAGTTTGATGTGCTCGTTACCGTGTTCGTCCTTGCTCCTCTCCGCAACCTGGATACCTTGCAACTCCCAGAGCACGTGTGGCATCCCGACGTTGGGGAAGACGACGTTGTTCCATCCGATAGGACGGCTGTCGTCGCGGTAGAACGTGCGCAGGTAGGTGTAGAGCCAGTCGGCACCCGAATAGGAAAGCGTCTCCTTCTGACGCGCGATGAGGGTAAGGTCCGGCGGTGTGGCGCCAAACCACTTCTTCGCGTCTTTAGGACGCATCGCGATCGTCATCAGGTCCCCGACCTTCTCACCGGTAAAGAGCAGATAGTCCTTGATCTGCTGTTCGGTGAGCCCGATTTCGGTAAGGCGGTTGTACCGCATCATGCTCGCCGCATGGCAGTTGAGACAGTAATTGACGAAGAGCTTCGCCCCATGTTGCAAGTCGACCGGATTGGTGGAAACCGGCGCCTTGTCGATGTGGACGTTTGCCTCGGCGGCAAAGAGCAACGTTGGCGCGGCAGCGAGCACTGCCGCCGTTTTTTTGAGCCATGAAATCCAGTTCGTCTTCATTTCCAGGTCACCCTTTCCGGTTCGGGTTTGCACGGGTCGATCTTGCTATACCACGGCATCAACAGGAAGAACGCGAAGTAGATCACCGCGCAGATCTGCGCGACCAGGGTCCGCGTCGGGTTCGGCGGCAACACGCCCAGATAGCCGAGGATGAGGAACGCGATCACGAAGAGGGTGAGCGCGATCTTGAAGATCGGGCCTTTGTAGCGGATCGACTTCACCGGTGACCGGTCGAGCCACGGCAAGAACGCGATGATCAGCACCGCGGCGAACATTGCGACCACGCCCCAAAACTTCGCGTCCAACCCAAAGAGCGGGTAGGTGACGGCGCGCAGGATCGAATAGAACGGCGTGAAATACCACACCGGCGCGATATGCGGCGGCGTCTTCAAGGGATCGGCCGGAATGAAGTTGTTCGCTTCGAGGAAGTAACCGCCCCCTTCCGGCGCGAAGAAGACCACTGCGAAGAAGACGATGAAGAAGCCCGCCACCCCGACCATGTCTTTGACCGTATAGTAGGGGTGGAACGGGATCCCGTCGAGCGGCTTGCCCGTAGCGTCCTTCTTCTTCTTGATCTCGATGCCGTCCGGGTTGTTCGAACCCACTTCATGAAGCGCGACGATGTGCGCCGCAACCAGAAGCAGCAGCACCAAGGGCACCGCGATTACATGGAGCGAGAAGAAGCGGTTGAGCGTGGCGTCCGAAATCACGTAGTCACCGCGAACGAAGACCGCCAGGTCTGGACCGATCACGGGAATCGCGGAGACCAGGTTGATGATCACCTGCGCGCCCCAGAAGGACATCTGGCCCCACGGCAACAGGTAGCCCATGAACGCCTCGGCCATCAGCGCCAAGAAGATGAGTACGCCGATGATCCAGAGGAGCTCACGCGGTTTGCGGTACGAGCCGTAGAGCAGCCCGCGGAACATGTGGAGATAGACGACGATGAAAAACGCCGACGCGCCGGTGGAGTGCATGTAGCGGATGAACCAACCACCGGGCACTTCCCGCATGATGTATTCGACACTGGCAAACGCCACCGGAACCCCAGCAGCGTTCAGAGTGCCGTCGGGTTTGTAGTTCATCACCAAGAAGATGCCGGTGACGATCTGGATCACGAACACCAGCAGCGCCAACGAACCGAAGAAATACCAGAAGTTGAGGTTTTTCGGGGCGTAATAACCAGTGAGGTGCCCCTCAATCGTGGACGAGAGCGGGAAACGCTCGTCGATCCACTGCAGCAAGCCGGATTTACTCGTCATGATTCACTCCTGCCTCACGCTTTGTCTTCGCCGATCAGCACCTTCGTTTCCGTGAGGTACTTGTGGGGCGGCACGGGCAAGTTGGTGGGCGCCGGCATGTGCTTGAAAACACGACCGGCAAGGTCGAACAACGAGCCGTGGCACGGACAGAGGTATCCGCCAACCCAGTCGGCGCTGATCCCGCTCGCCTCACCCACTTGGAATTTTGGCGACGGGGAACATCCGAGGTGGGTGCACACTCCTTCGACGATCAGGAATTCCGGTTTGATCGAGCGGTGCTCGTTCTTCGCATAAGGTGGCTGGATCGATTTTTCGGAGTCCGGATCCGCGAGCTTTTCGCGCACCGCTTTGAGCGACTCGAGCATTTCAGGGGTGCGGTGCAACACCCAGATGGGTTTCCCGCGCCACTCGACGACGATCATCTCGCCCGGCGGCACTTTGGAAATGTCGACCTCAACCGGCGCTCCCGCCGCTTTCGCGCGCTCGGAAGGGGCAAAACTGGCGACGAACGGCGCTGCGAGCGCGACCGCGCCTACGCCTCCGACAACCGACGTTGCGACCAGCAGTTGCCGGCGATTGTCGTCCATCGGCTCGGCAGTATGTGTCATCGTTTTCTCCTCGGATGCCCAAATCTAAACGATTATAGCGCTGCTCGAAACGGAAACCAACCAGCGCCAAACGAAATGATGATATAGATCAACTCTGTTGATCGATGAGCGCGCGCCGATCGTGCCAAGCGTAGGCGATCGTTGCCGGATCGGCGTATTCCAGCTCGCCGCCGACGGGCACCCCGCGCGCCAAACGGGTGATTTTGCACGTGGGCACGGCCGCGGCGATTCGCTCGGCCAACCATTGTGCGGTTGCTTCTCCTTCGGCAGTGAAATTGGTCGCGAGCACCACCTCTTGGACTTCCGGTCGCGCAATGCGCGCCAGAAGTTTCTCGACACCCAACGCCTTCGGCCCGATGCCATCGAGCGGCGACAACCGCCCCATCAACACGTAATAGCACCCCTGAAACACGTGCGCCGCATCGAGCGCCTCGAGGTCCGCCGGGGTTTCGACCACGCAGACGACGCTGCGGTCGCGCGCGGGGTCTGCGCAACGCGCGCAGACCGGTGTTTCGGAAAAGGTGTTGCATTCGGCGCAGTGCACCAATACCTCTGCCGCGCGCGCCAACGCGCGCGCGAGGCGTTTTGCGGCAGCACGGTCGTGGTTGAGGAGATAGTGCGCGAGCCGCTGTGCGCTGCGCGGCCCTAAACCGGGCAGGTGCTTCAGCGCGTCGATCAATTCATTGAGTGCTTGGCTCATCCGCAACTGACCTCGACGGCGTTACGGTGTCAAAACGGTAGATTCATGCCCGGCGGCAGGGGCAGCCCAGCGGTGGCTTCCCCCATTTTCTCCTGCACCGTGGCTTCGGCACGGCGGACCGCGTCGTTGAACGCTGCCGCAATGAGGTCTTCGAGCATCTCGCGATCATCGAGCACCGAAGGGTCGATGGTGACGCGTCGCACGTCGTGCTTACAGGTCATCACCACCTTGACCAACCCAGCGCCCGACTGCCCTTCGACCTCGGTCTGCGCGAGCTCCTCTTGGATCTTTTGGATTTTTTCCTGCATCTTCTGCGCTTGGCGCATCAGACCCGAAATGGCCGCTTTGTTGAACATCGTCTTTTCCTCTCTTCACAACAACTGCGATTATCCTTCAGCGGAGCGTTCTGGCCAGTGCACCGCGTCGGGGTCGATTCTCAACCCCAGCCGTTCGCAGAGCACCTGAACGCCGGGGTGCTGGGATGCTTTGTCGAGTATCCGCCGTTTGCGTTCCGCCCAGTGCGCCGCTTCTTCTTTCGCCGGAGTGCCGGCGACGTCAGTAGCGGCCTCGAACCGCAAACGACGCTGCCATTTGCTGGGCGCTGCGGCAGCAACCGCAGATGCGACGCGCTGGGTCAATTCCGGCTTCGCCTTCAACCAGTGGTGTGCGAGTGCGTCGACCGCCATCGTCCAGGTTGTGCCGTCGTCGGCGACCACGGCACAATGCGACGCCAACGTTTGGGCCGGCCCGTCGAGTGCGAGACGCGGAAACAGGTCGAGCCACGCGCGGTTTGCCGCACTGCTTTCCGCTGCCAGCGCCGCATCGTCACGTTGCCGCGGCGCCGTCTTCTGCGGTTGCGGCGCCGGGCGAAACGGCTTTGGGGGTTCGCTGCGCTCCTCGTTTTGAAGGGCCAGCGCAGGCGCTTCGACGGTTGTTGGCGTCGCTGGCTGTGGTTGCGCAAGGACCGGCTCTGGGGCCGGACCTGCGGGCACGGGCGGCGCATTGGGTTGCTGTTGCGGTGCGAACGCGAAGAGACGCAGCAGCACCATCTCGAGCCCCGTTCGTTCGTCTGGCGCAAGCGGCACGTCACGACGCCCATGCACGACGATCTGGTACGCCAACTGCACGAACTCCGGATCCCATTCGTGCGCGAGCGCTTCCAGACGCGCGTCTTCGAGGGGCGCGCCGCCGAATTGCCGACGGGCGACGCGGTGGATGAGTTGCGCCAGCGACGCCAGCACCGCATCCACCGCGACGCTTGTTTCCGCAAGCTGCGCTACGAGCGTGAGGTAGCGGTCGTTCGCGTGCGCGGACAACGCCGCAAGGAGTTCGATCAACACCGTTTCACTCACCAAGCCGAGCATTTCGCTCACCGCGGCTTCGCTCACGGTACCGGCGCCATAGGCGATCGCCTGGTCGAGCAGCGACAGCGCGTCGCGCATCGAACCGCGCGCCGCTTGGCCGATCCGTTGCAGCGCCGCCGGTTCGAACGGAATCGCCTCCTCGGTGAGGATGGTGGCCGCTCGGCTTGCGATCTGGGCCGCAGAAAGGGCACGCAAGTTGAACTGCAGACAGCGCGAGAGCACCGTGACTGGGATTTTCTGCGGGTCGGTGGTCGCCAACACGAACTTCACATGCTCGGGCGGCTCTTCGAGCGTTTTCAGCATCGCGTTGAACGCATGCCCCGTGAGCATGTGCACTTCGTCGATCATATAGACTTTGTACCGCCCGGCAACGGGTGCGTAGGTGGCTTGCTCGAGGAGCGCCGCCATTTCGTCGACGCCGCGGTTGGAGGCGGCGTCCATTTCGACGTAATCGGGAAAGCGGTCGGCGTCGATCGCTTGGCACGCCGCGCACGCGTTACACGGCTCGGCACCCACGCCGCGTTCACAGTTGAGCGCTTTGGCCAGGATCCGACTGATCGTGGTTTTCCCGACACCGCGCGTACCGGTAAAGAGATAGGCGTGGTGCAAACGTCCAGTGGTCAGCGCATGGGTGAGCGCACGGACGACGTGATCTTGACCGACAAGGGCGGAGAAATCACGAGGGCGCCATTTACGCGCCAGGGCCAATTGGGTCATAAGCGATCATCGAGTCAGACGGCGAGCCGGACCCCCGGCACTGGCAGGATGTGGTTAGGGCTGCTGCCTCCCGGCCCTGACCCGGTTCCCACGCTGCCATGCGGGGCGACCCGCCGCAGGGTGAATCATATCACGGCTTGCGCGCGGTTGGGTTCGGTTCGCTTTCGGTATCCGCCGCAGCTTCCGCGGCGGGAGGTTGGGATGCCGTCCGCTCTGCTTCGGACGCCGGGGCGTCCGCCCCCGCTGCGTTTTCCGTGCTGTGCGAAACGGGGAAGGTCGCGTTCGACGCACGATCCCACGGCAACGCCAGGCGTTCCGTCGGCAAGAGGGTTTCCGCGGCGACAACCCGCGCGCGCACCGGATCGAGTTGCAACAGCTGCGCATAGTGACCTTTGGCTTTGCCCCAGAGCTGCAGCCCCAAGGTCAAACGCAGCAGCGCCTCGTGCAGGACGGGATCGTTTTCGTTGTCACCAAGCCAGCGCTCCAGGCGGTCGAGCCAAGCCGGTTCCGCAGGAAGCAACGGCAAGAGCTCGGCAACGACTTCGGTGGCATAGCGCCGGCGCAGGAAGGTTTCGGCAAGCCGCAGCGCCTGTGCCACTTCCCCTTCGCTGCGCAACGTGCGGATCACCGCAGCAACGATCGCGGGCAATTGCCGTTCGTCTTTGGGTTGCGACTCCCACCACGCGTCAAAAGTGCGCTCGCGGCGCAACGCGTCTGTAAGCAGCGCCGGATAGGCTTTTACCGCCACCGCCAAGAATTCCGGCGCGGGCAACGCATCATGACGGCGCAGTTTGCGCGCGGCCTCAAGCGCCATCTCCCAGCGCTCGAGCTGTGTTCCCGCTTCCAAGCGCAACCGCTCGCGGACGGTGGGCGCAACTTTACCGCCCCGTTCGAGCGCCGTCAGCGCAGCCTCCAACCGATCGATGCGGCGAAAAACCAAACCGAAACGGGCTTCCAACACCTGCCGTACGGCCATCCAGTCGCCGACGTCCGGAATCCGCGCCAACGCATTTTCGGCGCGCGCTTCGTCACGTACGGCCAACGCCGCTTCGCACGCTGCCGCCGCTGCCGCCGCGGCGCCATGCTTGAGCCGGTACGCACGGTCGAGGGCTTTGAAGCTCATTTTGGGTTTGCCGAGTTCCCATCCCACGACCGCCATTTCCAGCGCATCGAGCGCACGCTGCAAGCGACGACGCTCCCGCCAGTGGCGAACCGAAGCCGGGGTGCCAATGATCCGCGCCACCAGTCTGAGCACGCCGTACCCCACGAAGAGGAACAGCAGTGCCAGCAAGACAAGCAGCTGGCTCGAGAGCTGAAAACGGTAGGGCGGAAACACCGCGACGACGTAGCCATCCAACGTCTGGAACCAAAGTGCAAACGCCACCGCTGCAACCGCGGCGATCAAGACAGCAAGGACGGTTCGCATTGCAGTCACTCCTTGCCAATGGGTTGCATCTCAGGCGCTGCCAGGCGCGTCTCGATTTCCGAGAGCGCTTTGAGCGAACGCGCCAACGTGGGCCGTTCGGCATGGACGCGCTCGGCTTTGAGCGCGGCGATCGCCGCGTTTGCGGCCTGGGTGGCCGGCGCGTTCGGGTCGAAGTAACGCGCCAGGGTCTTTTCCAGTTTCGCCAACGCCGTTTGGTACGCCGTTTCGTCTCCCCTTTGCGCGGCAACGCGCGCTGCGGCGATCCAGGTGCTGATGTTGAGCTGCAGCGTAGTCGCCGCTTCGGGCGAAAGCAGTTCCGGCGCGGTGGCGTCCAGCCGTTCCAACCGCAGCCAGTCGGCCCACTCTTGGCCAACCGCGCGACCGAACGCGACCAATGCCGCCCACGCCCGCTGGTACCACGGCGCGGAGGCGTCTGCGGTATCCGCCACTTTGTGCTTGGGATCGACCTCGGCAAGATAGGCGAACGGAGCATTCGCGATCGCGTCGTCGAGCGCGTCGAGCTTGGCCAAAATGCCGTCGACATCGACGCGCGGCGCCGATTGAACGGCCAGGAGGTCGGCTTCGACGGCTTTGCGCAGTTCACGCAAAAGCGGCCGGTCGGCCTCTTTGAGTCGGGCAGCGAGCGCCGCGAGCGCCGCTTGCGCGGCGTCGAGATTGCCATCCCACGCCAGTTGCCGTTGCGCGAAAGCCAGTGCCTCGCCGGCTTCGACGACCCAGCGCCGATCCCCGAGTTTCGCCAACGCCTCGGTCATTTCGGCCGCACTTTTCGCGATACCTTGCAGGCGATCGAGCGCCGCTTCGTTGCGTGCCAGCCGCTCGCGCGTCTCGATGAACGCCGTCTCCAGTTGGCTCAATTGCTCTTTGAGTGCGGTGATTTGGGCGTCGACACCGACGAGTCCGGCAACCTGCTGCTGGACGGTTTGCAAAACGGCCTGCTGGGTCTTGACTTGATCGGTGACCGCGGTGATTTGCGCCGCCCATTCGGCACGTTCGGCAAGCGCCTGATCGAGCGCCCGTTTGACGACATACTGGGTGTATCCATACCCACCCAACGCAACGAGGAGCGCCACCGCGCCGAGCCACACGCCTGCCCGAGACGCGTTGTTGGCCTGAGGCGAACGCGTTTCGGGTTGTACGGGTGTCTGCTCCGGTTGCACTGCGCCATCGGACGCCGCTGCACGCGCGGTGTCCGCGGGGGCAGACGGTTCCGTTACCGCACCCGCCCCGGGTGACGCGGATTGTTCTTCGACAACCTCCGTGCGATTCGTCTCCGCGGCGTTTTCGCTGACGGACTCCTGCTGGCTGTCCTTACTGTCCTTGCTGTCCTTGTCTTTGAGCGTTTCCGCCTCGTCCGTCCTTGCGCGCTTATCGGAACGCGCGCGTGGGTTCCCTTTTTGCGTCATTGCACCTTCTCCCGCGAATAACATTCCTGTAGCGTCGCCACCAACGCGTCGTCTCCCGGACGCGGCGCCGTGACGACGTGCCGCCACCCCAACGTCTGCAGCGCCTCAGCGACGCGGGGATGGTTGGCGACCGCCAAGAGGCGTTCACGCACCTTTTCGAAGCGTTCCGCGCCCATCGCCTCGGGCAATCCCCGCGCTGCTTCACTGCTGGTGATAAGGAGCGCCGCAATCCGCCCTTGTGCGTACGGTTCCCAATGGTGCGGCAGCCAGCGCGCGACGCGTCGGCGGTAACAGATCCATTCGTGCACCTCCGCGCCCCGGGCTCTGAGCGCTTCGGTCAGCAGACCGCGCCCCCCTTCTCCTTTGACGATGAGGAGCGACTGCCCGGCAACGCGCTCGGGTTGCGTCCACGACGCAGCCAACACGGCTTCGCTGTCGGCGCCATCCACAGGGTACCACACATCGGGGAAACCGAGCGCCCGCAATGCAGCAGCACTGCCCGCACCGACGGTGGCAACCGCTGGACCGGGCGGCCACGGGCGGTGGTCACGGATGGCTGGCACCGCGATCTGCGCCGCGTTGGCGCTGACGAAAAAGACCCAACGATAGCCGTCGAGCGTCTCGGACCACTGGCGAGCCGCTTCCTCGGTGACCGTCGGCTCGATAGCCAAGAGCGGCGCGACGATCGGCTCCCAGCCGTGCGCGCGCAGGAGCGCACTCAGCCGTTCGGTTTGCGCAAGCGGCCGCGTGACCCAGACGGCGGGCTTTTCTGCCACAATCGCCATGTTTTGCGCTGTGGTCACGACCCCAGTCCTGCTTGGGCGTTGCACGCGAGCCGCGCAACGAGCGCTTCTGCCCCTTCTGCGATCAGCTGCTCCGCCAAGTGCAGTCCGAGCGTTTCGGCCTCGGAGAACGCGCCACGTATTTCGCCGCGAAAAATTTCGCTGCCATCGGGTTCGGCAACCAAACCGCGCAGCCAAATCTGCCCGTCTGACGGGGTTGCGTACGCTGCAATCGGCACCTCACAACTGCCCCCCAGCCGACGCGCGAACGCCCGCTCGGCGAGGACGCACGCCGCCGTTTCGGGGTCGTGCAGCGGCGCGAGCCATTCGGCGACATCGGGTCGATCGGTCAACACTTCGATACCCAACGCCCCCTGGCCCGCTGCCGGGAGCATCTCAGCCACCGGCAACACGCTGCGAATGCGCGCCCCGAGCCCCAACCGCTTCAACCCTGCCGACGCCAAGATGATCGCGTCGTACTGCCCTTCATCGAGTTTGCGCAACCGCGTATCGAGGTTGCCCCGCAGCGGTTCGACGCTCAGATAGGGGTATTGCGCGATCAACTGCGCCTGACGGCGCAGCGACGAGGTGCCCACCACTGCGCCCGGCGGCAAATCGTCGAGCGAAGCGTAGCGGTTCGAAACGAAGGCATCCTCCGGAATTTCCCGCGGTAAGATCGCTGCAAGACGGAAAGGGTCACCGAGCACCATCGGCACGTCTTTCATCGAATGGACCGCAAGGTCGGCACGACGCTCGAGGAGCGCCACCTCGAGCTCCTTGACGAAAAGCCCCTTTCCGCCGATTTTCGCAAGCGGACGGTCGAGAATCTGGTCACCGCGCGTTGTCATTCCCAAGAGTTCGACCGTACAATCGGGATACAATCGTTGCAACAGACTCTGGACATGGCGCGCTTGCCAGAGCGCCAAGCGGCTTTCCCGGGTTGCGATCACCAAACGGGACGGAGTACCATGATGCGGCATCGTTGTTCCTTTTTCGTGGCGCGTTGGCGTCAGGGCGCACCAGCGTTACGGCACCTCCTGTTCGGAACCCTGACGTCCTTGCTTTTTTTGATTGTATCACCCGCGTTCGCCGCGCCAACCGAACCCATCTCCAAGACGCACACGGAAATACCGCCCGCTACCGACCTTGCCGCGGACGGTGCCTGGTCGAAAACCACCCGCAAACCCATTCTGCTTTACTTCGAACGCCGCGAATGTCCTTATTGTGTCCGCGCACAACGCTATCTGGAAAGCGTCGCACAGAGCCGCCGCGACCGCGCTCGTTTTCGTCGCATCGAAGCCGACCGCGCCGACCTCCCGCTGATCGATTTTCAAGGCAACCCCACGCACCATGCCGCATTCGCGCGGGTGATGAAAGGGACGCTCACGCCAACGGTGATGGTGGTGGATGGCGACGGCAAGCCCTTGGCACCGCCGCTCATCGGGCTTCCGGATGAGTCGTTCTACAGCTACTATTTGGAACAATTGATCGAAGACGGCGAAGCGCAGCTCCAGCACGCTGCAAACCGCTGATTCAGGAAACCTCAAATGAACGACCTCCGTACCGAAAAAGACGCACCACTGCGCGCCGAAATCCGCGAGCTGGGAAAACGCCTGGGCGACACGATCCGCACCGAACACGGCGAAGCGATCTTTTCCTTGGTCGAAGCGATCCGTCAAGCGTCGGTAGCGATCCACCGTGGCGATACGGATCCCACTTCGCTCGAAACGCTCCTGCACGGGATGACACGGGACGAGGCGATCGTCGTGATCCGTGCGTTCACGCTCTTTTCCCATCTGGCGAACATCGCCGAAGACCAGCACCATCTGCGACGCGCCCGCGCGCACGCGATCGCCGGTTCGCCAGCGAAAGAAGGATCGTTGGCGCATGCCATCGCGGCGCTCGAACGTGCGGGGGTTTCCCGGACAGCGCTCACCCAGTTCCTGGCCACGGCGTGCGTGCGTCCCGTGCTGACTGCCCACCCTACCGAAGTCCAGCGCCAAGCGGTGCTCGCGCGCGAACAAGAGATCGCGCACTGGCTGGCCGAACGCGATCGCGTCGCGCTCACCCCGGAAGAGCGCGCCGAGGTCGACGCCGCGATCGAGCGGGCGATCCGCACCCTGTGGCTCACCCGCTTGATTCGTCCGACGCGCATTTCGGTGCTCGACGAAGCGAACAACGTCCTCAACTACTTCCGCAGCACCTTCTTGCCGCAATTGCCCAAACTCTACCGCCGGTTGGCGCGGCTCGTCGGCCGCTGGGCTGAGACCCCTTTCCTGCAGATCGGTTCGTGGGTGGGCGGCGATCGTGACGGGAATCCCTTTGTCACCGCCGAGGTGTTGCGCGCCGCGGTGATCCGCAACGCCGCGGCTGCGCTCGAATATTACCTCGACGCGGTCCACCGACTCGGCGGGACACTGCCGCTTGCTGCTGGCCTGTCGCCTGTCACGCCCGAACTCGACGCGCTGGCCGAACAAGCGGGTTCGCCCTCTCCGCACCGCGCCGACGAGCGCTACCGTCTGGCGTTGATCGCGATCTACGCACGCCTGGCCGCAACCTACCAGCAACTGGTTGGACATCTGCCGCGGCGCCTTCCGAGCGTCGAACTGCCGCCTTATCCGTCGGCAGAAGCCTTCGCCGCCGATTTGGAAACGATTCACGGTTCACTCACCGCCGCCGGGCTTAGCGAAATCGCCGACGGGGCACTGGCGGAGCTGCGCACCGCGGTTCGCGTCTTCGGGTTTCATTTGGCGCACCTCGACCTGCGGCAAAACAGCGCCGTGCACGAAGCGGTGATCGCCGAACTCATCGCGGCGGCGCACCCTGGTGTCGACTACCGGCGCCTACCCGAAGCGGAGCGGGTGGCGCTGCTGCGCAGGGAACTCGCGACTGCACGGCCGCTCTCCAACCCCGACTGGTCCTACAGCGCGACCACGCAGAGCGAACTCGACATTTTCCGCACCGCGCGCTGGGCGCACGACACCATCGGGCCGCGCGTGATCGAACAGTACGTGATCTCGAAGACCGACGCCGTCTCCGATATCCTGGAAGTGGCGATGCTCCTCAAAGAAGTGGGGCTGCTGCAGCCGTGGCGCAACCATTTGGCCGTCGATATCGTCCCGCTCTTCGAAACGATCGCCGACCTGGAGGCGGCGCCGCAAATCCTGCGTGACCTCTACGCGCTTCCCGAATACCGTGCGTGGGTGGCCGCGCGCGGTAACCGGCAAGAGATCATGCTGGGCTATTCCGATTCGAACAAGGACGGCGGCTTCGTCACTGCGAACTGGGCGCTCTACCGCGCACAACAAACCCTGGTGGCAACGGCGGAGCAGATCGGGATCACGCTGCGCCTCTTCCACGGCCGCGGCGGATCGGTGGGGCGCGGCGGTGGCCCCAGCTACCAGGCGATCTTGGCACAACCCAAAGGGGCGGTAGCAGGGCAACTGAAATTGACCGAACAGGGAGAGGTGATCGCGGCGAAATATGCGAATCCGGAGCTCGGGCAGCGCAACCTGGAAGTCTTGGTCGCCGCAACCATCGAAGCGTCGCTCTTGGGTAAGGACGGCTCGGCGCCCGATCCCCGTTTCGAAACGGTGATGGCCGAACTCTCCGACCACGCGTTTCGCGCCTACCGTGCGCTTGTCTACGAGACCGAAGGGTTCGAAACCTTCTTCTGGGAAGCGACGGTGATCGAGGAGATCGCGCACCTCAACATCGGTTCGCGCCCCGCGTCGCGCACCAAGAGCCGGAACATCGAAGACCTGCGCGCGATTCCCTGGGTCTTCTCCTGGTCGCAAGCGCGGATCATGCTGCCTGGCTGGTACGGTTTTGGCAGCGCCGTCGAAACGTGGGTAAATGAAGCGGAACAGGCCGGCGAAACGGCAGCGGCGCGTATTGCGCTATTGCAGCGCATGGCGCGCGAATGGAGCTTCTTCACCGCGATGCTCCACAACATGGACATGGTGCTGGGCAAGAGCGACCTGGCGATTGCCGAGCGGTACGTGGCACTCGTGCGCGACCAAGCACTTGCCCAGTCGATCTTTGCGCGGATTCGCGACGAATGGAGCCGCACCGTCCGCTGGCTCCTCACCCTCACCGGGCAACGCGAACTGCTCGACAGCAACCCGCTCCTCAAACGCTCGGTCCAGAACCGCTTCCCCTATATCGACCCGCTGCACCTGGTGCAAGTGGAGCTGCTGCGCCGTCACCGCGCGGGCGAAGACGATCCGCGGCTGCGTCTTGGGATCCACCTCTCGATCAACGGGATTGCCGCGGGGCTCAGAAACAGCGGGTGACCTCTGCCCCGTTTTCTTGATGCCGATCAAGGCAAGAGCGGCGCAAACCTGCTACGCTTCTTTTATTGCATCCCACAGGCAGAGGCACTTTGCCGTGCAGTCAGGAACGTTGGAACTCGTCTGCCCTGCGGGCAACGCGGCGATGTTGCGCGCCGCAGTCGAAGCGGGCGCTGACGCGGTCTATTTAGGGCTGAAAAACGCAACGAACGCACGCCATTTCCCTGGGCTCAACTTTTCCCCCGACGAACTGGGAGCGAGTATTGCCTGGGCACAACAACGCGGTGTTCGCGTCTTTTTGGCGATCAACACCTACCCGAAAGAGCACAACTGCAGTGAATGGCATCGTGCGATCGATCACGCTGCCGCGCTCGGTGTCGACGCCCTCATTCTCGCTGACCTCGGCTTGATGGCCTATGCGCGGGAGCGTTTCCCAGAACTGCGCTTGCACGCCTCGGTTCAGGCTTCGGCCACTTCGGCGCCGGCATTGCAACTCTTGGCACGCCGCTTTGGCATCGTTCGAGCCGTCCTCCCAAGAGTCCTCAGTATCGATCAAGTCCAGCAGGTGGCACGAGACGCCGCACCGCTCGAAATCGAGGTCTTTGGTTTTGGCGGACTCTGCATCATGGTGGAAGGGCGTTGTTCGTTGTCGAGCTACGCAACCGGAGAGGCCCCCAATCATCAAGGCGCCTGCTCGCCGGCACGTTTCGTCTCGTGGGAAGAGAAAGAAAACGGGATGGAGGCTCGCCTCAACGGCTTTTTGATCGACCGTTACGCACCTGACGAACCCGCGGGTTATCCCACCTTGTGCAAAGGACGCTTTCGCGTCGACGGGGAAATCGGATACGCGCTTGAATCCCCAACGAGCCTCAACACGCTCGACCTGCTCCCGCAGTTGAAGCAGTGTGGTGTCCGCGCGATCAAAATCGAAGGGCGCCAACGAAGCGTCGCTTATGTCCGCACCGTCACCCAAGTCTGGCGGCGTGCGATCGATGCGCTGACCGCAAACCCGGAGCGTTACACGGTTCAAACCGAATGGCAGAACGAACTGGCACGCATCAGCGAAGGAAACCAGACAACGCTGGGCCCTTATAGCCGTCCGTGGAAATGACGATGGAAATCGCGCTTGCGCCCCTTCCCTATTTCTGGACCAAACAGGCGACATTCGAATTTTATGCGCGAATTGCCGAAACCGCAGTCGATCGCGTCTATCTGGGCGAAATCGTCTGTCCGCGGCGGCAAACGCTCAAAGTTGCCGATTGGCTCGCCATCGCCACCCTGTTGCGCGATGCCGGCAAAACAGTGGTTCTTTCGGGATACACCCTGATCGAATCGACCAGCCAGATCAAGTGGTTACGAAAACTGTGTGATGCCGGCTGGCCGCTGGAAGCCAACGATCTCACCATGGTTGCGCTCCTGGAAGCGGCCAATATCTCCGATTGGACGGCTGGCGCGCAGCTCAACATCTACCACGGAGACACCTTGCGTACCTTTGCTGCGATGGGTGCGAGCCGTTGGGTACCCCACCACGAATTGAGTCGCGAAGACCTATCGCACTTGGTACCACTTGCCCATTCACTGGGCATGACCACCGAAATTACCGTCTGGGGACCCTTAGCGCTCGCTCACTCATCGCGCTGCTTCACCGCACGCCGGTACGAGCGCCCCAAAGACGACTGCGGGTTCCTGTGTCAACAATGGCCCGAAGGGCTCCTGATCGAAACGCAGGAAGGGGATCACTTTCTTCGTATGAACGGTGTCCAGACCCAGTCGGCGCGTTGGTGGTCACTTCTTGACCGACTCGACGAAGTGTGCGCGCTGGCCGACGCCGTTCGGATCGTGCCCAACCTCAACGACACGATAGCGGCGATCGAAGCGGTTGCCGCATGGCGCGACGCCACTCCCACTCCAGACGCACAATGGATCGACCCGCAACGGTGCTGTAATGGTTACTGGTTTGGCAAAGCCGGACACGAATGGATCGCCGATCATGGCTGACCCGAATCGATCGCGCACCCCGTTTTTCGCGTTACTTGCCCAGCTTCCGCGTTATCCGGCAAATGCGCTTTTCTGCCATGCGCTCAACCGTCACTTGTTGCCCTTTCTCAACCCGGAAACGCGTCGTTCGCTCTGGGATCAACCGGTCCGCCTCATCATCACCGATTTTCCCTGGCAATTCGATTTCGCCCTAGCGCCCTTCGGGTTTCGTCCCCTCACCGGAGAGATGCCCCCGCGCGTTACCTTTACCGCGCCGCTCGCGGTCTATTGCGCACTCATCGCGCAAGAAGAAGACAGCGATACGCTCTTTTTTCAGCGTCGACTTCGGGTCAGCGGTGACACGGCGTTGGGGCTCTTCATCAAGAACACCTTGGATGCATTGCCGCGCGAAGCAGTGCCCGCCCTCTTCTTTTCACTCTACCCCAAATGCAAACCGTGGTTGACGACCCCATAAGGGTCTACCACCGGAATCGCGTGTAGAGATCTGCGAAGCGCAACACCTCACCACCCTTGGCTTCAGCCAACGTCCGAGCCGCTTGCTCCGTCGCGCACGCGGCCGGCTCCGGACGCCCCATCGGACCGATGATTTTCGGTGACCAGACAAACCACGCGGCATCTGCAGCAACCCAGGACGGCGTTTCACTACAATAATCACGCACCCAAATGGCCGCGGCAACGCGACGATCTTCCGCCACTCCCTTTTCTTGTCGCAACCACTGGTCATGGATCACCAAATCACGCGGCGCGTCGTAAAAATCGACCCGTCCCCCGCTGTCGATTCGCTGCGCCGCCCACCGTGGGTAACGCGCCGGGTACATTCCGCAGATCGGGCAACGCGCCTCATCTGGAATCGAGCGGGGCGCCAGAGGATTTGGACCGTCCCGCGCAGGATCGTAGGGACGGGGCGGGGTTCGCGCCTCGAGGTCGGTTTCACAATGCGCCCCCTCCTCCGCTTTCTGCGCTGCGCGTTCGGCCTGAAAGTGGTACGCCCACAATCCCGCAGCTGCAGCGCTCACCAACGACGCGAACGTGAGCACCACCTCACGCCGTCTATGGGCCGCTTCTTTCCCCGCCACCGCGAATCACTCCGGCGAATACACGGCGTTCACGACCCGGACGAAATTGGCTTCCGGCAAAGCGGAAACCGAAGTGAGCGTATCGGCGACAACCGAACCATCAGCACCATGACGGTGCGGGTTTCCTCCACCTTGCGCATGTGGGGCGGTATCGATACGCCCTTGCACGTCAGAATCGGTCTGCCATACGAAACTGTACGCATCGGGCGCCGCGTAACGCACCCACAGTGTCGTACCGTTACGAAGCGTGCAGCGGAGGCAATCGAGCATCCGCTCCCATTCGACTATGCCGAGTTCGTCCCGATCCGCCTCCGCCAGGTAAGCCGCGATCGCATCCAACGGCAAAATTGCCGCACCGGTAGGCTCAACCATTTCGCCTTGCGCTGCACGCAATTTTTCCGCCAATTGCCGCCGCGCCTGCTCCCACTGCGTCGTCAGGACAGCCGCGCTGAGGTAACGTTCCCATCCCTCATGCGCCAAAGCAGGTTCGAGCTGGGGAAAGCGCGCATACCATTCGGCAAGTTCGACAACCCCTTCGGCTTCCAACAACGCTTTGGCTGCAGTGCGACAACGGTAGACGAGTAGCGACAACGCGTCGATCTCTTGCGCCAGTGGAGCGGGAATGCCCCGATAAAAATCGTCGAACGCCATACGGCCTCCTTACATTTTGTCGTCGTGCAGCGCCGCGCCGTCGAGACGGACATCCTCGGCCGTCACCTCGGCAAATGTCTTCACCGTCCCACCGTAGTTGCGGGCAAATGCCTCCGCATCGGCGCGGTGGGCGAAACTGACTGCGGTAGGTCCCATCGAACCCAAGCGCGAAGAGCCGAAGACATAGAACGCGCTGCGCGCGTCGATCCAATGACCGCGCGGTCGCTCCCAATCGGCCTTCGCCATGTCCTGAACGAATGCACCCGTGATCGATTCCACCGACTCCGGCGCCAGCAAGGTATGGAGTAGCTCAACCGTGTCGCAGAACCAATCGACTCGGCCATCGGCATAGCGCAACTGACCTTTGGGGCCGGGGAAATCGGCAAGATACATGCCGTCGAGCACACAGGCATCGCCCTCCGAAAAATCCTTCGGTGCCGCATTGCTGGCACTATCGGAAGAGCATGCAGTTAGCAAGCCAACCGAGAACAATACGGTTCCCCAGAAGCCCCACCACTGCCTTGCATTTCGAATACGCATCACAACTCCTTACCATCATGGCGAAAACGGCGAATCGCCAACGCGAGAGGGGCAACCGTCCAACCCAACAGCGCCACCGCCAACCAAAAGGGCTGCTGCGCCACCACCGAGGGAAAAAGTTCGGATACCCCTCGTAACGCTTGAACGTTCCCGATCGACGCTAACCCCCAGACACGGAAAAGATCCGCGGGGTTGAGCAGCATGACCCAGGGCAACCAACGTCCGGCAGGGTGGGCGCCCAACCCCACCATCGCTGCGAGCAAGATCAGATCGAAGACCAAAATGAGCGCAAACCACACCGCAATCGCAGCTCCGGACGCGCGACTGCGATCGCGCGCCCAAGTCGACAACCAGATCGCAATCGCCAGAAAGTCGAGACCGAGCAGGATGCATCCGAGCGCGAACTGGGCCCATATGCTCCACACCGACCATCCCACGCGCAAAGCCAAAACGATCCCCGCTGCGCCCAATCCCACCCCGGTTGCCGCCGCCAGCGCCGCCCCCAACCCGAGAAATTTGCCGACGACGATCGCCCTTTTCGGAATGGGCAACGACAACAACAGGTCGAGCGTACCCCGCTCGCGCTCCCCCACCACCGCGTCATACCCCAACACCAATGCGATCAGCGGCACCAGAAAGATGGCCAAACTGGTCAGGCTCGCAATCGCTGCCTCGACACTGCGTATTCCCACCGCACCCTGCGCAGCCCCGCCCAAGAAGGCGATTGCCAAAGAAAACAGCGCGAAAACGATCGCCACCACCCATACCCAGCGGCTGCGGACGCGGTCACGGAACTCTTTCCGAGCGATCGCCAAAAACGCCCCGTTCATGCCACCTCCGCTTCTGCTTGTCTCGTCTGCTCTTTCAGCGCCAACGCAAAGAAGACCTCTTCGAGCGTCGCATCGCGCCATGCCCAATCGAGCCAATGTTCGCGCTGCTCGAGTAGCCACGCCAGCGCGCGCTCTTTCTTCTCGCTCGGCCACAAGAACCAGACACCCATTTCCGTTCGTTCGTCAACCGTCACCCCGAGTCGCTCCGCTGACGCGATCAGCGTCGCGACAGCGCTTGCATCGCGCGCTTGGACCCATAAGCGGGCGGGCAACGCTGCTTGCTGTCGAAGTTCGAACACCGAACCAACGGAAACCAAACGCCCTTGCGCAAGGATCGCGATACGATCGGCGCGTAATTCGATCTCGGCAAGGATATGGGAGGAAACGACCACGGTCGTCCCACGGGCTTGCCAGCGATCGACCAGTTGATAAAAATCCCGAATTCCCATCGGGTCCAGACCGCTGGTGGGTTCGTCGAGGAAGAGTAACTTCGGTTCGCCAAGCAGCGCTTGTGCCAACCCCAGCCGTTGTCGCATTCCTTTGGAAAATCCCCGCACCGGCTGTTTCGCAACCCGCAACAACCCCACTTCGTCTAGCCGCTCCGCGATTTCGTGCGCGTCGACAACCACCCCTTTGAGTTCGGCGAAATAGCGTAACGTTTCTTCCGCCGTGAGATTGTCGTAGAGCACCACCTGTTCGGGCAAATAGCCGATCATTCGCCGCACTGCGCGTTGGTTGGCATCGTCCCTGCCCGTCACCGGTTCGCCAAAGAGCGTGATCGTTCCTGCGCTCGGTGGCAACAGGCTCAACATCATGCGAAAGAGCGTGCTCTTCCCTGCGCCGTTGTGGCCGATGAGTGCGAAACGCTCTTGGCGGTTCACCGTAAAAGAGACGTCGGCCACCGCCACTTTCGTACCGAAACGGCGCACGACGTGTTCGGCACGGACGACGACGTCATCGCAGTTGGTGGAATCGGTGGCCATACCACGCTGCTCCTTGCTGATGGATCGGTTTGAGGTGCGGTTTGGGATCGATCACCGTTGGGGTTTTCAAAATCGGGAATTGCGCGCTGACGTAGCGAATCAATTCCAACGCAGGCGAAGAGAAAAGCACCTGCGCCAACGGGTAGCGCCACAGCAGACGATCCACGACGCCTACCGCTTCGTAAGGCACGTCCCCGATGCCATCGCCGTCCCGATCCCATCCCACATATTGACTCCAATGGTTGCCCGCTTTCTCACCCCACACCAGGTTGCGCGTTCCGGCGTAGCGGATGTTTTGCGCGTTGCCGATGAAGTCGTTGTGCTCGACCTGGTTGAACGTAAACCCCGCAGAAACGTGTGCCCCTACCTGGTTGTCCACGACGACGTTGTCCCGGATCACCGAATAGTTGGTGTTGTAAATGAAAAGGCCACGACCGTTACCCGCAGTAACGTTCCCCTCGACTACCCCGTTTTGCAAGGTGCGCAACATGATGCCAATATCGGAATTCCCCCAGACACGGTTGTTGCGCACTACCTGATCGCGTACCTCCATCAACGCGAGCCCGGTTCGCGTGAAGAACACCTCGTTCTCTTCCCACACGTTGCGGTAGGAGTTCATATAATGGGTGCCGTAACGCAAATGGTGCAGCCGGTTGCGGCGAAAGCGCGCGTCGTGCGAGACATCGACGTAGATTCCGTCGCGAACGAACGAGATGTCGTTGCCGACGACCTGCGCATGTTGCGCGTTGTAGAGCTGGATCCCGTTGCCGCGTTTCGGGGAGAGGAAATCGCGTTTACCGGTGATGACGTTCCCTTCGATCCGAACGTAATCGGCCTTCTCGACATAGACGCCGAAGGTAACGTAACTGAACACGTTGTTGCGAATCACCGCACGGTGCGCACCTGGTTGCACCCGGATGCCCGAATGTTCCGCCTGGACGTCACCGCCCGAATTGCGAATGATGAACCCCTCGACCGTGACATCCGGGGCAATGATTTCGATCACATGCCCCTCAAGACCGCCGTCGATAACTGTCCGGCGACCAGCGGCACGCAACTCCAGCGGTTTGGCGATACGCAATGGCCCCCGATAGACGCCAGGTGCCACACGGATCACGCTTCCCGCAGGGGCCTCTTCCAGTGCCTGTTGTAATGCGGCGTCATCCGCGACGAAACGTTCGGTTGGGGAAGACTCCGCAGGTGGCGTTTCCGGCGGTGCTGAGCGTGCTTCCACCGACCATCCCCCCGCGACGACCGCACACCCGAAAAGCACCAGGAACACCCCCCAGCGGGCGTGTGGTCGCGACTCGAAACGGGACGAATGTGCGATCAACCCGTTCCCCCCAACCAACGCACTGCCCAAAAGAGCACCGCGCCGATCAAGAGATTCTTGAAGCCCACGTACGCCAAGAGATCGAGCCAGTCCGCACGCCGAAAACGGCTTCCCCACCACGGCCCGTCCTTCACGTAGGGTTTGCTCCGTAGCCGCACCAGAAGTTCGACCGCACTCCACGCAACCCACCACGCGATGAGCCACGGCGACGCGATTCGGCCCACTGCCCCCATCAACCACGCCAATGTCACCCAGAGCGCAAAGAGCATCGTCGCCCACCGCCACATCTGGGGCAGCGCGTCTCGGCGCCACGGCCAGAGGTGATCCCACGCCTCGGCAATCCACCGCTGCCATCCCGTCCGCGCCAGGAACGGCGGCATCACCGGTTCCGTCAAACAGTTCGGATCGAGCGTCTGTTTTGCGTGCGTTGTTGCCATCATCGTTGCCCCCTTCTGCGCGCTCACCCTTCTTGCTTCACCGCAACGGGTTGGATGGGAATGAAATAACCATCTTTCCCAACCGGCGTCAGCGGCAACCCGAGTTTTTCCCGCCGCTTCCGTTCTGCGGCCAACGGCGGGCAAGCATGGGGATCATGGTAGAGTACCATGCAATCCAGGCAAAGCATGCATTCACGGTGGTCGATTCGGCCAACCGCATCGATCGCCAACGACCCACAACCACGCGCGCACGCCGTGCATTGCGTGCATTCCGCTTTCCGGCGCAATCCAAACCACCGGAACGTGGTTGGCAACGCCAGCGCGGCGCCCAGCGGACAGAGATATTTGCAAAAGGGGCGCTCCATGAAGAGGGAAAGCCCAAGGAGTACCGAGGCATAGGCAGCGAAGAGTCCCCCCCGCTCCAGGATTCCCACCAAGAACGTCGTTTTGAACGGCTCCACTTCCGCCAACTTCTCGGCGAGCGGCATCGAGAACGCGGAAACGGCGAGCAAGAACAGGAAAATGCCGTATTTCAGATTTTTCAACCGCAGGTGCCAACGCATCGGCAGTTGAAACTGGAACCGTTTCAGCCCAACCCATTGCGCCACTTTGAACAGCAGTTCGGAAAGCGAACCGAACGGGCATGCCCAGCCGCAGAAGAGGCCGCGCCCCCAAACGAAAACTGTGACGACGATGAAAATCCAGAACAGGAAAATGAAGGGATCGGTGAGAAACAGCTCCCAGCGCCACTCGGTCAGCAAACTATGGAACCACGTCAATACCTGGGTAATCGACGGTTGCGCCAGTAGGTGCCAACCGAAGAAGAAGACGCTGATCAGCCAAAAGGCGTACTTGAACCCGTCGACAGGCCATTTCCGTTTGCGGGTCGCCCGTGCAGTCAGACGATCACGCGCCGCATAAACTCCTGCCATTGCCAGCAATGTCGCGACGAACAGACCGATCTCCGCCGTCCGGGTCTTCCAGAAACGCATCCAGCTCGCCTCGGGTTTGGGCAACTCCGGCCGCCCCCCCTCCAGCATCGATTCCGGCATCCAATAGCTCTGCCCAAAACTCACGTACTCACGATGACCGGTCAGTTTGTCGACGATTCGGTTCCCAAGAAACACGAACTCCCACGGATAGGCCGCCGAAAAAGCCGGATCGCGAACGATGAAAATCCCCGATTCGTCGAAAGCCGGCGTTCCCTCTGCGACCAGATCGTAGAGTGGCACGTAGTCGAGATCGCGGAACGTAAACACATCACCCAATTGGCGCAACTGGATCCGATCGAATACACCGCCGCGAACGAATCCCGATCCTTTGAACGATTCGCTTCCTGCGGTACGAATGGCGAAAATCGCATTTTCACCCGGCTTGAGCCGTGCCTTCAGGCTTTCCCAACCCGCTTCCCCCAACAGGCTTTTCCCGACGTCGGGATGGTCGAGCAACCCGAACCGCACTTCGAGTGCGGGCGCTTCACCGGTTTTCGTGTCACCTGGTCCCCCTGCGGCGGGATTCTGTCCCGATTGCGCGGCAGGCGTCTCCCAACCGAGGTCAGAAGGATAGACCCGCAACGTGCGTACCAACCCCAGCTGCTCGAGTTCCTGCCACGAATAGCGTCTCCCGGTGGTCACGAAACGCGCTTCCGGACGTTCCACCTGGGTGATCAACCCAACCTGCCGCCCCACCGCACGCGCCACCGCGCGCACGATCTGGTTTTGCACCACCACCGTGACCGTGGCCCCCGAGAGGCCATCGATCCCGATCGCGTTACCGCTTTCGTCCTCAACCTTACCGATTTCGATACGCGTGGTGATCGGTTTCCCGGTGTATTGTTCGTTGAACGCGATCAATTTCTCTTCCGGGATGCCCAAAAGCAGGATCGGTTCCGAGTGATTGAGTAGCGCCACGCGGGCAAATCGACCGTCACGCGTGATGCCGATCAGGGAAATTAGGGTTTTGCCGGAATAGGCGGGAATTTTGGTGACGTCGGTAGAAAGCGCAATATAGCCCAGTAATTGCTTTTTGCCCCCTTCGTCACGCCACGCTTCGACATAAGGGGGATTTCCCTTGCGTTGCGAAAAACGATTCGCTTCTGGAAAAACCGCGTTGCAAGGTGCGTACGCGCAAAGATCGGGAGCGGAAAAGAGCGCGAGGGGCAATTGCGCTTGGTAGAGCTTGGCGTTCGGCGCTGCAACCACCGTGGCAGCGACCAGCCAGGTGAGCAGCGCCCCCAACCAATGCAAAAATCGATGGCAACCGACCACGATTGTCTCCTGTTGGGGGAAACGCGCGCTGCCCCTCGAAAGGGCAGCGCATTTATCAATGCAGAACCGTCATGCCGGACGGACGATCATCCGCGAACGCATCTCCAAGTGGAGCGCATGGCAGAAGTGTGTGCAATAGCACCAGAAGACGCCCGGTTTATCCGCGATGAACGTGACCGACCGGGTTTCTTGCGGGTTGACGATGAAGTTGATGTCGTACTCGGGGATCGCGAACCCATGCGTCAGGTCTTCGACGATATCCATGTTGGTGACAATGATCGTCACTTCGTCGCCAACCTTCACTTCGAACTCGCGCAATTGGTACTGCGGCGCGTATGTGGCGACTTTTACCGTCACCTTGTTGCCCTCGCGGAACACGCCCGAATCCTCGACCCGTTTCAACGCCAGCGGATGTTCGTCGAGCTTGCCCACTTGTTGCGTCCGAATGCGATCGCGGCGCACGATGATGAAATCGTGCGGTTCGGGATAGGTGGGATGATCGGCCAGAAGCTTCATCTTCTCGCCGCGAATATCGATGAGCTGCTCGTTCTCCGGATGGAGGGGCCCCACCGGCAAGAAACGGTCTTTGGAGAACTTGCACCCCGTGACGAGGAACTGACCGTCGGCCTCTTTCGTTTCCCCCATCGATGCGTTGAGGTGTCCCGGTTGGTAGTGGACGTCGACGCGGTCGATCACGTACTGTACCGACTTGTCACCTTGGTAGTAGCGGATCGCTTTGTCGATGTTCCACTTGACGATCTGGCTGTCGAGGAAGAGCGTGGTAAAGGCATTCCCCCGCCCGTCGAAAGTGGTGTGCAACGGCCCCAACCCCACTTCCACTTCGGCAACCACTGCCTTGCGGATATCGTCGAGTTTGCCGTCAAACCAATCGGCGACTTTCGCCACTTCGATCACAGTGACCGTCGGCGAAAGCTTCCCGGAGCAGACCATGTACTTGCCGTCCGGACTCGCGTTGACCCCGTGCGGGTTCTTCGGAACCGGCACATAAGCGGTCAGCGCCGTCTTCGGATCCTGGTTCGCCGCGCGGGTTCCGTCGACCACCGGTACTTTGGAATCGCCGATCGTGAAATATTTCCCTTCTTTGATCGCCTTTTCGATCCGGGCAATGTCGAAGAAGACGCAGGCGTCGACCTCCCGCGCCATCATGTCTTCATAATGGATGCCGTTTTCGGTGTTGTACTGGTTCGAACACGCGAAACGGCCGTCGAACGAGGTGGCGACCAGGTCCATGTTGCCGTCGACTTTGCACTGCCAACGCACCTCCATCGTCTCGGCGTCGACGCACGTAAACACGGCGTAATATTTCGACGGATCATCGAGATCGCGACCGTCGTTCGGTTGCGGAATATGGAACTCACACCCACAGAAGACGCGCGTGGTGTAGTTGATCTTCGGGTCGACCGGGTCCCGTTTGTCCGGGAAGATGCCGTGGAACCCTTGAATGTTCGGGATCTTGGTGATCTTGTCGACTTCGAAGCGGTCGCCGCGAATGCGGGCAATCCGCCCATGGATCTTGTCGTTCACCCAGAAATATTTCCCGTCGTAGGTACCGTCTTTGTAAGAACCATGGACGTGGTGGGTGTCACCGGTCTTGAAGCGCGGAGAACCGTCGGGTTTGGTACCGATGATCGCTTTGCTCTCGTTGGTGATGCCCCAGCCGCTCATACAGTCGATGTTGAAGACCGGGATACGTTTGATTTCACGCCCACTGGGCAGCCCCAAAATGCGCACTTCCCCGGAGTGACCGCCTGACCAGATCCCATAGTAGGTATCGAGCTCACCGGGTTTCATGTGGATCTTGAGCTCACCCCCTTCGCTTGCGGCCGCGACCGCTTCCCGGCTGGTCGCAGTCGTTGCAACCACGCCCGCCGACAAGCCAGCACCCGCCAACCCTGCAAGTGCCGCCGCCCCCAGAAAACCACGCCGCCGTTCGTCAACGATTTCTTTACGCTCTTCGGGTCTCATCGCTTCGCTCCTAGTAGAAAACAGCGAAGTCATCATAGAGAAAACCCCGATTCCCCGCCTTGATTTCCGTCAATTTTTTTACGACGATCTTTGATCTAGCGCAAATGATCCCCCATCCAGGCAATAAAGACGTCGGCCGGCATCGGCTTGGCGAAGTAGTATCCTTGGAATTCGTCACACCCCAGTTCAGACAAGCGGGTGACGAACCGCGCTTCCTCCACCCCTTCCGCGACCACTTTGACGTCGAACGCGTGCGCGATGCGAATGATCGAGGCAACCAGCGCTTCGTCTCGGGGCGAGTCGAAAAGGCGAACCACGAACGAGCGGTCGATCTTCAGTTTGGCAAACGGCAGTTCGCGCAACCGACCCAACGACGAGTGGCCGGTGCCGAAGTCGTCGATCGCAAACGGCACCTCCGCGCGCGCCAAATATTCGAACTTCACTTTGAGCTGTTCGAAGCGTTCCATTGCGGCGGATTCGGTGAGTTCGAGGGTCAGCGGGAAAGGGGCCCCTTCGGCCACAGCGCGCCAATGTTCCAGCGCGCGATGGACTTGTTGTACGAAACCGTCGTCTTCCAATTGCAGCGGCGAGACATTCACCGCGATCTGGGGCGTCCCCCATCCGGTTTGCCGCAGCCGCTCGGCAAGGCGCAACGCCTCTTCGAACACCCAGCCGCCCAAACGGCGGATGAAGCCACTCTCTTCCGCCAGCGGGATGAATTCCGCAGGCGAAATCGGGGTTTGCTCGGGCGGAAGCCAGCGGATCAGCGCTTCGGCTGCAACCAACGCGCCATCGGAGCGCACCACCGGTTGCAGGAAGAGCGCAAACTCGTTTGCCGCGAGCGCACGCTCCATGCGGAGCACCAACGCGGTCCGCGCTCGGACCCGTTCCCCCCATTGGGGGTCGTAAAACGCGATCTGCCCCCCGCCACGCCCTTTCACGGAACGGACCGCATATTCGGCCGCTTGCAGCAACGCCTCTGGCGTTTTGCCGTCCTTGGGCGCCACCGCCACACCCAGCGAAAGGGTGACGGAGCACACCTCCCCATCAGAAGTAGCGATTTCGAGCGCGGCCACCTCCGTTTGCAACGCGGTCAGGAGATCAAGGTAGCGGTCCGGATCCCCCAGCCAAGCCAGCGCGAAACTGTCCCCCTCGAGGTGCGCCACCAAAAGCTGCGCAGACCCTTCGTGCATTTTTTGCAATGTCTGAAGCCGCGCGCCGAATTCGCGCAACAGGCGATCCCCTGCGGTCAACCCACAGCGCGCATTCACTGCGGCGAAATGGTCGATATCAAGGTGGACCAAGGTCACCGTCTGCTGCGTCATCAGCCAACCACGTACCCGTTCGAGGATCGCCAGCCGATTCGGCAGCCCCGTGAGCGGGTCGGTAAATCGCGCCGTTTTGAGCGCTGCGATCATCTTCTGCGCTTCGGTGACTTCATGGAAGGTCGCGACGTAGCCGATCAGCCGCCCCGCTTCGTCTTTGACCGGCGCGATCGTCTCTTCGAGATCGATCTCCTGTCCCCACCGCGTCCGGTTGTGAAACGTGGCGAAGAACTTCTCCCCACGGGCGAGCGTCTCACGCATCACGTTGTAGAGCTTTTTCGGCGTTCGCTGACTGGCCCACAATTCGCCGGGCCGTTGCGCCCTTTCCCAATGGTGCACCAACGCGTCCCGAACCGCGGCAATTTCCGTTGGCCACGCGTGCGCGGGCAGATTGCGCAGCGCCTCTGCCCCCGCATTTCCCTCCGTGGCGAGCCGTTCCACCCCGCGTTGCAAAGCGCGCAATGGCCGGGTCACGCTTCGGGCGAGGCCGCGGCGCAGCACCACGCCAGCCGCGATCGCCACCAACACCACCACCGGGATGCCAACCGCCAACGCGAACCAGAATGGGCCCCAGCGCCACATGAGGTTGGTGAGAACGAGAATCAGAGTCGGCCCAGACGCCTGCAGCAGCCGTAACGTATGGGCTTCCCCCACCACAAGGAGCGGCTCCGCGGTAGCGTTCGGCGAACGCGCCGTTTCCCGCACCGATTCCAGCGCCCAGCCGCTGCGCACCAGGACCGATTCCAGCGAGGTTCGCGGCAATGGCCACACCACCCGGATTCGGAGTGCGTGTTGCGAATCGACCTTCGCCGTTTCGAAACTTTGGCAGCGAAGACGGCGCCAGAAGCCTGGTGGCGCCACCACACCTGTTCCTCCGCGAGAAACAGCGCAGCGCCCGGCAGATCGACCCGCAGCGTCCCGCCAGGAGGAAGCAGATGGGCCAAGGTAAGGAGCGCACCGCTCATCTCTTGCGCCACAGGAAGGAAAAAGGGCAATTCAGCGATCGCCTCTGGGTATCGTGTGAACACCGCAACGCCATTGCGCACGGTGGGTTCGCGAGAAAGCTGCTCCATCAGTTCGTGCGCGGCATTGCGTTCCGCGATCAGTAACGCCTGCACCTGCGCCGCTGCGTCGTTGATGCGCCGTGCGTTTTCCCGGGTGACGAACCAACTGCCCGTCCCCACCACCAAGACGGCGAGCACCAGACTGGTAACCGCGATTGCCCGCCAATAGGTTCAGGTCACGACTTGCGTCACGCTGTTCGAACGGGATTCGTTCATTTTGGCCATCAAACCCCTTTCACGAAAAAATCGGCTCTTTTTCTGCTGCGTCGCGGCCAACGATCACCGGTGTGGCCACCTCGTTCCATAACGGGAGCGGTTCGCCCGCCAACGCCCTGCGCACCAGTTCGCCCGCCTCTGCAACCATCAAGGGGTAACAGACGCTCGCAGTCTGCGTTCCAGCTAGCAGGGCACTGCGCGCTTCGGCAATGTAATCGACGCCGATGGTGATCAACGACGCGGGATCGATCCCGAGCCGCCGCCACGCCCAACGGGCGCCTGCCAACATGCTGTCGCTGTGCGCGAAGAGCGCATCGTACCGCACCCCTTCGCGATGCCACGCCTCGACGACCAACGCCGCCCGATGCCGCAGGTAATCGGCAGGCGCCGTGGCCACGAGCCGCCATTGCGGCAGTGCCTTGAGTGCCATTCGGAACCCTTCACTGCGCTGCCGCGCGGTCGAGGAACCAGGCAGTCCTTCGAGCATCGCGACGCGCCCCCCTTCTGGACGACTTTGCGCCAGGAGATGCGCCGCCGCAGCACCGACTGCGAAATTGTTGCCGGTCACGAGCGCATCGAAGACGAAGGTCGGCACCAGACGGCTGATCCCGATGAGCACCGCTCCGTTCGCACGGGCCTCCTGCAGCGCAGGCGCCAAAGGATAGCCACCCGCGGCGCCCAATAGAATCACCGCGGCTCCTGCATCGCTGGCCCAGGTGATATCGCGGATCTGTTGCACGACACTGCCACCGGCATCGCGAACGACAAAGCGGCATTCCGGCAGGTTCTCGCCAAACCACGCGATCGCCGCGCGTACTTGCGCGGCGCGATAGTCGTTCGCGGTGGTGTCTTGGCAGAAAACGACGAGCGGTTTATGGGGTAGCGCGTGCTGGGCCAGGCGCGACAAGGCCGTAGGCTTCATCGGCGCTACTGCGTGCAGCGAAAATGGCGCCGCGCCTGCCAGCGCCGCCAATCCCGCTGTACCGAGCAACCGCAGCGCGTCGCGGCGCCCGGCACGGCACTCCCCCTTGAGCTGCGCGCGTTCGTCTCGCGCTCGACGCAATTGCGCTCTCCCTCTTCCCTTTTACGCATCCAACCGTTTCGCACGGGTGCGCTTTTTAGTGTATTTTTTTATGGTGCGAACACCCCGACATGTAAGCGCCGTTCCCATGCGGGCGACACTTCGCCGCACGGCGCGATCGTCCAGACCCACGTCCGCACGGGCGCGTGCGGCAGCGCAAAACCAAAGAGCGTCGACTGGACCATTTCCGCTGGTGTGGCTTGCGTCGGGGTTCGCTGTAGGGTGCGATTATGGCATGGGCGCGCTTCCGCAGCAAAATCGGTGATGAGGAGCGCCGGGATACCGAGCCTCGCCAATTGCCGCCAATGCGCCGCGACCACCTGTTGCGCCCAGACGTCACACGCCGCATCCGGCACGCCGTGTGCCGCCAACCAGGCAAGCGGCACCACGGGGAGTTGCGCCATCACGTTGAGCGAGACAACCGCGTCGGTATCCGCCGGCAACGGCCATTGCGGCACGGGTTCGGGCAAATGGTCCGGGCGGGCGAGCAGCGTCGCCGCAACCCCAGCGATGTCCCACGTGGCGAACGCAACCTGAGGCAGCCGCGCGGCACGCCTGCGAATCGCCCACGGATGGACGAGATCGACGAGGACGATGCGCTGCCATTGGGGGGCGAGCGCTTCCAAAGGAAGATCCAACCCGGCGCCAGAGCCGAGGACGACGAGGGTACGGCGGCGCGGTTGCTGCGCCGAAAAGGCGAGAATGGCGTCGCGACTCTGCTCGAGATGGGGCGCCCACGCGGCGCGGCAGCGGCGGTACCGCGCGGTGATCGCCACCGCTTCCTTGAGGTAGCCGAGCCGCCGCGCGGCCCACGGCGCTGGGGTAATCAGCCAGGTGAGCGCTTCGGCGAGCATCGCGCGGCAATGCTACCCGGCCGATTTCCCCCCGCACCCGGCGTCGCGGTTCGTCTTCTCCTTGCGCGCAAGCGCGAGCGCCACCCGTGAGTTGGGGGTGCGTCCCAGTTGCGCGCTGATCCACCACGCGGTGTCCACGAGCGGTTCGAGCGCTACCCCCGTTGCGACGCCCATGCGCTCGAAGAGGTAGACGAGCGCTTCGGTGGCGACGTTGCCCGCCGCGCCAGGCGCGTAGGGGCAGCCACCCAAACCGCCCACCGAAGCGTCGAAGGTTGCCACGCCCATTTGCCACGCCGCAACGACGTTTGCGACCGCCATTCCGTAGGTGTCGTGGAAGTGACCAGCCAGGCGATCCATCGGCACCTCCGCTGCGACCGCGGCAAGCATGCGTTCGATGGTATCCGGCGTACTGACACCGATGGTGTCGCCCAGCGAAATCTCGCGGCACCCCAGTTCCCACAGCGCTTTCGCCACCCGCGCGACCGCCTGCGGCGCGATTGCGCCTTCGTATGGGCAACCGACCACGCACGAGACGTAGCCCCGCACCGCGACACCCGCCGCACGGGCGCGCTCGATCACCGGGGCGAAGCGTTCGAGCGATTCCTGGATCGAGCAGTTGATGTTTTTCCGGCAAAAGGACTCGGACGCTGCGGTGAAGACAGCGATTTCCCGCGCACCCGCCGCGAGTGCCGCGTCCAGCCCTTTGAGGTTGGGGACGAGCACGGGATAGCGTGGCGCCGCGGCGTCGGCGTCGCGCATCAGTGTCGCCAGGAGTTCGGCGTGATCGGCCATCTGCGGCACCCATTTGGGCGAGACGAACGCGGTGACTTCGATCACCGGTAGCCCGGCTGCGCGCAGACGCGCGATCAGTTCGAGTTTGGTCGCGGTGGCGATCGGCGTGGCTTCGTTCTGCAGCCCGTCGCGCGGCCCGACTTCGACGATCGTCACCCGCTCTGGCCCGCGCTTCATCGTTCTTCCTCCTTGCTGGGCGCCGATGCGGCGTTCGCCTGCTCCGACGCTTCTGCCGCTTGGATCTCCACCAGTACCGCGCCGTCGCTCACTTGATCACCGGCGGCACAGTGCACCGCCGCGACGACGCCTGCGGCGGGCGCGGTCAGGGTGTGTTCCATCTTCATCGCTTCGAGCGTCAGGAGCGGTTGCCCGATTGCGACTTTGTCTCCCGTCTGGACGGAGACTGCGATCACCCGCCCGGGCATCGGCGCGGTCACCTGCCCTTCCGTCGCTGCGGCTTCACCACCGCGCCACTCCTCGGCCACTGCTTCGAAACGGAATGCACCGTCAGTGAGGAAGAGGTGGCGCTGTTCACCATGGACCATCACTTCGACGCGCGTGCGGAGTCCGTCGACCTCGAGCAGCAACGCGCCGTCGGGTTCGACCTGGTAGCGCACTTCGGCCCAGCTTTCCGCCGGTTGCGATTCGGTCGCGACGAACGCAAACGACCAGGTGCGCGCCTGCCGCCGCGCGCAGACGGTGCGCGTCTCGCCGCGGTACCGGAAGCGCCACCGCCGCTCTGCCGGCGCGTTCAACCGCCAACCATCGACCGCGGCCCACGGCGAATGGGGCTCCCCGCGTGCAACCGCCTGCGCACGCGCCGCTTGCGCTTCCCGTTCGAGCTCGGCACACGCGAGCGCCCACCACGCCCATTCCGGCGGGTTCCGGGTGGCGAAGAGCCAGTTTTGCTCGTGTTCGATGAGCGCGGTGGTGAGCCGCGCGTCACGAAACGAGGGGGCGGCGACCAGACGCAACAAAAACTCGACGTTGTTCGCGACGCCGACGATGCGCGTCGCGTTGAGCGCCGCTTCGAGTTTGCGCCGCGCCGCTTCGCGCGTTTCGCCCCAGACGATCAATTTGGCGATCATCGGGTCGTAATAGGGGGTGATCGTGTCCCCTGCAGTGACACCGGTATCGACGCGGAGATCGGGCGCTTCGGGCGGAAATTCGAGCACTGCGAGTTTCCCCGTAGCAGGGAGAAACCCCTTCTCCGGATCTTCGGCGTAGAGGCGCGCTTCGATCGCGTGACCGTGGCACGGGATTTGCTCTTGCGCGAGCGGGAGCGGTTCGCCCGCGGCGACCCGTAACTGCCATTCGACGAGGTCGAGTCCGGTTATCATCTCGGTGACCGGATGCTCGACCTGGAGCCGGGTATTCATCTCCATGAAGTAGAACGCGCCGTCTGGGGCGCGGATGAATTCGACCGTTCCGGCGCCTTCGTACCCCACGGCGCGCGCCGCCGCCACCGCGGCTTCCCCCATCGCCCGCCGTTCGGCGTCGCTCAACCCCGGCGCAGGCGCCTCTTCGAGCACCTTCTGATGGCGCCGCTGCACGGAACAGTCGCGCTCGAAGAGATAGACGGCGTTGCCGTGGCGGTCGGCGAAAACCTGGATTTCGACGTGCCGCGGCTCGAGCACGTAGCGTTCGACGAGCACCCGATCGTCACCGAACGCCGCCGCGGCTTCGCGGCGACAGGCGGTGAGCGCGGCCAGAAAATCTTCGCGGCGATCGACACGGCGCATCCCTTTGCCGCCGCCCCCTGCCGTCGCTTTGATGAGCACGGGGAAGCCGATGCGCTCTGCTTCGGCAAGGAGCCGCTCGTCGCGCTGATCGTCCCCGTGGTAACCTGGGGTAAGCGGCACGCCTGCTTTGGCCATCAGCGCTTTGGCGTGCGCCTTGTCCCCCATCGCACGGATCGCCTCCGGGGGTGGGCCGATGAAGACGATCCCGGCTGCGCGGCACGCTTCGGCAAACTGCTCGTTTTCGGAGAGAAAGCCGTAACCGGGGTGGATCGCCTCGGCACCGGTTCGTTTCGCCGCGGCCAGGATCGCGTCGCTGCGCAAGTAAGAGTCCCGCGCAGGGGCCGCGCCGATATGCACCGCTTCGTCGGCAAGGCGCACGTGCCGCGCGGTCCGGTCGGCGTCGGAATAGACCGCCACGGTGCGAATCCCCAGTCGCTGCGCGGTCTGGATCACGCGGCAGGCGATTTCGCCCCGGTTGGCAATGAGGATTTTTTGGAACATAACGCCTCCTTTCGCCGCGTCACGCCTCGGCAATCCAACGCGCTGGCCGTTTTTCGAGGAACGCCGCAAGCCCTTCACGCGCTTCGGGGGTCGCACGCACCCGCGCGATCCGCGCCGCGGTTTCCGCGCGCAGCGCCGCGTCGATCGGTTGGTGGGCGACAGCCGCGACGAGCGACTTCGCCTCCCAGAGTGCGTTCGGCCCCCCTTTGACGAGTTCGGCGATGAGGCCGTCGATCACGGAGTCGAGTTCGGTTTCGGGTGCCACCTCGTGGGCGATGCCCAACGCCAGCGCCCGCGCCGCCGGGATCCGTTCGCCGGTCTGAAAATAGCGCAGCGCTTGACGCGGCCCGATCGCACGCAACACGTAGGGGCTGATCGCCGACGGGATGATGCCGAAGCGGACCTCGGTGGTGCCAAATTGCGCCCGTTCGCTCGCGACACAGATGTCGCACGCGCACGCCAGCCCCATCCCGCCGCCCAGCGCCGCGCCATGCACCCGCGCGATGGTCGGTTTGCGGCAAGTGGCGATCGCGGCGAGCATTTCGGCTAGCCGCATCGCGTCTTCACGGTTTTCCGCTTCCGATGCCGCCCCCGCCGCTTTCATCCAGTCGAGATCCGCCCCAGCGGAAAAGCTCTTGCCGCGCCCCGCAAGGATCACCACCCGCACCCGTTCGGTTTGCGATAGGGCCTGAAACGCTTCGGTCAGCTCGGCGATCACTTGCGCGTTGAAAGCGTTGTGCACCTCGGGGCGATTCATCCAAACCCAAGTCGCGACACCCCCCGTCACGGGCCGCTCTTCGATCGTCAGTGTGGTGTAGCTCATTTCGTCTCTCCTGCGTCACATCCGAAAGACGCCAAAGCGCGTCGGTTGGATCGGGGCGTTGAGCGCAGCCGAGAGCGACAGACCCAGCACGCGGCGCGTTTCGGCCGGGTCGATCACGCCGTCGTCCCACAGCCGCGCGCTTGCGTAGTAGGGGTGCCCTTGCCGCTCATATTGCGCGCGTATCGGCGCTTTGAACGCTTCTTCGTCTTCCACAGACCACGTTCCGCCTTTGGCTTCGATCGCGTCGCGCCGCACCTGCGCGAGCACACTCGCGGCTTGTTCGCCCCCCATCACCGAGATGCGGCTATTGGGCCAGGTCCAGAGAAAACGGGGCGAGTAAGCGCGGCCGCACATCCCGTAATTTCCGGCACCGAACGATCCACCGATGATCGTGGTGATTTTCGGTACTTCGGCACACGCCACCGCGGTGACCATCTTCGCCCCGTCTTTGGCGATGCCGCCGTGTTCGTACTTCTTCCCGACCATGAACCCGGTGATGTTCTGCAAAAAGAGGAGCGGGATACCGCGCTGTGCGCACAGTTCGATGAAGTGCGCCCCTTTGAGCGCCGACTCCGAAAAGAGGATGCCGTTGTTCGCGACGATCCCGACCGGGTAGCCAAACAGCTCAGCGAATCCGGTGACGAGCGTCGTGCCGTAGCGCGCTTTGAATTCGTCGAAGCGCGAACCGTCGACAAGCCGCGCGATCACCTCACGCACGTCGAAGGGTTTGCGCAGATCGACGGGGACAACGCCGTAGAGCTCTTCCGGGTCGTACGCTGGCGGTTCGGCGTTGCCGAGCGCGAGCTGCACCGGTTTGCGCCAGTTGAGGTGCGAAACGATGCGCCGCGCCAGCGTCAGCGCATGGTGGTCGTTCTCCGCCAAGTGGTCGGCAACGCCAGAGATCCGGGTATGCACGTCGCCACCGCCCAGCTCTTCGGCGGTGACCACCTCCCCGGTTGCCGCTTTCACGAGTGGCGGACCGCCCAGGAAGATCGTCCCCTGGTTTTTGACGATCACCGTTTCGTCGCTCATCGCCGGGACATAGGCGCCGCCTGCGGTGCAAGAGCCCAGCACCACCGCGATTTGCGGGATGCCCTGCGCGCTCATGCGCGCCTGATTGTAGAAAATGCGGCCGAAGTGGTCGCGATCGGGGAACACTTCGTCTTGGAGCGGCAAAAATGCGCCGCCCGAATCGACCAGATAGACGCATGGCAAGCGGTTCTGTTCCGCAATCTCTTGCGCCCGCAGGTGTTTCTTCACCGTGAGCGGGTAGTAGGTCCCTCCTTTGACGGTCGCGTCGTTCGCGACGATCATGCATTCGACGCCGGCAATCCGACCAACCCCCGCAACCATCCCGGCGGATGGGGCTTCGTCGTCGTAGCAGCCGTATGCAGCGAGCTGCCCGATCTCCAAAAACGGCGAACCGGGGTCGAGCAGCACGTCGATGCGTTCGCGCGGCAACAATTTGCCGCGTGCGACATGTTTCGAACGCGCGGCCGCGCCACCGCCTTCGCGAATCCGCGCGGAGAGCACGCGCAGATCGTCTACCAATTCGCGCATCGCGCGCGCGTTGGTCTGGAACGTTTCCGATTTGACGTCGATCCGGGTTTCGATTCGTTTCATCTCACGAAGCTCCTTGCGCGTCGCTAGAACGGCCCTTCTGCCAACCAACGCTCGATCTGCGGCAAACGATCGACGCCCCAAAACGGCTCTACACCAATCCATACCATCGGCGAGCCAAAGACACCGCGGGCGATTGCCGCGTCACATTCGGCGCGCAGCCGCGCTTTTTCTTCTGGCGACTGCATCGCGGCGCCGAGCGCGTCGGCGTCGAGCCCGAGTTCGCGCGCGATCGCCGTCAGCGTCTCGGCGTCGGCGATGTTGCGTCCATCCCGGAAGTAGGCGCGATAGACCGCGATCGCCCACCGTTTTGCCGTTTCGCTCGACCCGTCGTTGAGCGCGTAGAAAGCGCGCGCGGCCAGGTGGGTGGAGACCGGGAAGGGGTCGGGCAATCGGAAAGGAATGCCGTAAAAACGGGCGGAGCGCGCGAAATCGCGCTGCATGTACGGGCCTTTCAACGGATGCGCCGGCAACGGTTTGTCGCCGGTCTTTTGGTAGACCGCACCCAACAGAAACGGACGCCACACGACGGTTGCGTGGTGCCGTTGCGCCACCTCCTCGATCATTTCGGCCATCAAGTAGCCGTAGGGCGAGGAAAAGTCGAAATAAAAATCGAGCACCATGCCACCTCCTCTTTTTGTGGGTATTGACTCGTGGTCATGCGACCCCGTTCGCGACGAGCTCGCGCGCGATCACGAGTTTTTGGATTTCGCTCGTCCCTTCGTAAATCTGGCAGACGCGCACGTCGCGGTAGATCCGTTCTACCGGGAAATCGCGCACGTAGCCGTATCCGCCCAGCACTTGGATCGCCGCCGACGCCACCCGCTCTGCCATTTCGGAAGCGAAGAGCTTAGCCATCGACGCCTCTTTGAGGCACGGTTCGCCCGCGTCGCGCTTCACCGCGGCATGCCAGACGAGTTGCCGCGCCGCTTCGATTTGGGTGGCCATCTCCGCCAGTTTGAACCCGACCGCCTGATAGTGCACGATCGGTTGGCCAAACGCTTCGCGCTCTTTCGCGTATTGCAGCGCCGCAGCAAGTGCCGCGCGCGCCATCCCGACGCTTTGCGCCGCAATCCCGATGCGCCCCCCTTCCAGGTTGGAGAGCGCGATCTTGTACCCTTGCCCTTCGGCACCGATCAGCGCGTCGGCGGGCACGCGACAATCCTCGAGCGTGATCTGTGCCGTGTCGCTTGCGTTTTGCCCCAATTTTTCTTCGATTCGACTCACCACGTAACCGGGTGTGGCGGTGGGCACGAGGAAACAGGAGATGCCGCGCTTACCGGCAGTGGGGTCGGTCACCGCGAGGACGATCGCAACATCGGCGTTTTTTCCCGTGGTGATGAATTGCTTCACGCCGTTCAATACCCAGCCGTCGGCGGTGCGTTCGGCACGTGTGCGGATTGCAGCGGCGTCAGAACCCACGTGCGGTTCCGTGAGGCAAAAACACCCGAGCGCTTCGCCGGTTGCCAGTCGGGGCAGCCACGCCGACTTCTGCGCGTCCGAGCCGTATTTGAGCAGGATCGAATTGACCAACGAATTCTGCACCGAAACGATCGTCGAGGTGGCGCCGTCGCCCGCCGCCACCTCTTCGATCACGAGCGCGGCGGCCAGCGTGTCGAGCCCCGCGCCGCCCCATTCGGCGGGTACGGTGATCCCCAACGCGCCCAATGCCCCCAGACCCTGCAACGCGTCGCGGGGGAAGGTATGGTCGCGATCCCACTGCGCCGCGAACGGGACGATGCGTTCGCGCACGTAGTCCCGGATCGCGTGTTGAATCATCCGATGCTCTTCACTCAGTAACACGACCTCGCTCCTTTGGTTTTTGGGTTGTCAATGTCACGCCGGTGAGCACCAGGAGGCCACCTACGAGCACCGGCCACGAAAGCGGTTCGTCCAACAACAGCCAACCGGTGACGACACCGGCAACCGGCACCAAGTTGATGAAGAGCGCCGCCCGCGCCGCACCCAAACGGTGGACCGCTTCCGAATACCAAGTGTAGCCGAGCGCGGTAGCCAGCACCCCCATGAAGCAGACCGCCAACCACACCGTCTGTGGCCAAGCCCGCCAACCGAGCGCTTCGCCTTGTGCTGCCGCGACACCCCAAAGCAGCGTTGCGCCGATCAGCGCCGCCCAAAAGGTCACCGCAAGCGGGGAGAAAGTCTGGGTGGCCTTTTTGCCCAGGAAGGTATAGATCGTCCAGGTGGCGACGCAGCCCAGGATCAGCCAGTCCCCCACACCAACTGCGCCCGTAAGCAGCGCAAAGGGGTCTCCTTTGCCGATCACGGTGAGGCACCCTACCAGCGCCACAACCGCACCGAGGTGTTGCCGCCAACCGTGCGGTTCGCCTGCGAGCCACCACGCCGTGACCGCGACCACAACGGGGTTGAGCGCGGCCACCAGCGCGCCTCGGCCCGCGGTGACATGCTGCAACCCGTAGAGAAAAAAGAGGTTGTAGAGAAAAATGCCGAAAAAGCCCATTGCCGCGAGGCGCACCGCCGCAGACAAGGGATGGGACCGCGCCCCGCCCCCAAAGGGTGCCGTCAGGGGTACCGTTTGCCGCGTCGCCGACGGCGCAGCCGCCGCATCCGGCGGGGCACCCCTCGCACCAGCCTCTGGCAGCACGACAACCGGACGCCGCGGGGTGAGCGGCACGCCACGCAGCCGCGCGATCCCCCACAAAACCAGCGCTGCGAGCGTGAATCGCATCGCAGCGGCGGAAGCCGGAGCATCGAGCGCTTGCGCCACGATCCGGCCCGCTGGCCACGTTGCGCCCCACATCACCATCGCGGCAATGAGCTGAGCGTAGAGACGAAACGGGCTCACTCGAGTTCGATCGCCATCGCGGTGGCTTCACCCCCACCGATGCAGAGGCTCGCAACACCACGCTTGCCCCCGGTGTGGCGCAACGCCCCGATCAGGGTCACCACGATCCGCGCCCCCGAAGCGCCGATCGGGTGGCCCAGCGCACACGCCCCCCCGTGGATATTGACCTTTTCGTGCGGCAGGTTCAGCTCTTTCATCGCCGCCATCGTCACCACCGCAAACGCTTCGTTGATCTCGAAGAGATCGACCGCATCCGCGGTCCACCCCGCTTTCGCGAGCACCTTTTCGATCGCGCCAACCGGTGCGGTGGTAAACCACGCCGGCTCGTGCGCGTGGGTCGCATGTGCGACGATCCGTGCGAGCGGCGTGCACCCGAGCTGCTCTGCCGTTTCCCGGCGCATCAACACCAAAGCCGCAGCACCGTCGGAGATCGACGACGCGTTGGCCGCGGTCACCGTTCCGTCCTTGCGAAACGCCGGCTTCAACAAGGGAATTTTGTCCAATTTCGCCTTGAGGGGCTGTTCGTCGATCTTCACGACCCGCTCACCCCCACGGTCGGTGATCGTGACCGGTTCGATCTCCCATTCGAACGCGCCGCTTTGAATCGCGCGGATCGCACGCTGGGTCGATTCGATCGCGTAGGCGTCCTGCTGTTCGCGGGTAAATCCGTAGTGCTGTGCGGTATCCTCGGCAAAGGTGCCCATCAAGCGCCCTTTGTCGTAGGCATCTTCGAGCCCGTCGTAGAACATGTGGTCGAGCACCTGACCGTGCCCCAAACGCATACCACTGCGCGCTTTGGGCAACAGATAGGGGGCGTTACTCATCGACTCCATCCCCCCCGCGACGACGACGTCGTAGCTTTCCGCTTTGAGTGCGTCGAACGCGAGCATCTGCGCTTTCATCCCCGAACCGCACACCTTATGGACGGTGGTGCACCCCACTGACTTGGGCAGCCCTGCACCCAATGCGGCTTGCCGCGCGGGCGCTTGCCCTTCCCCCGCTTGCAGGACGTTTCCCATCAGCACCTCATCGACCTGTTCGGGCGCAAGGTTCGCGCGCGCCACCGCCGCGCGGATCGCTGCCGCACCCAATTGCGGCCCGGTGAGCGCGGCCAGATCGCCCTGAAAAGCCCCCATGGGCGTGCGTGCCGCCGCAACGATCACGATATCGTTGGCGTTTTTGCTCATCGTTCTCTCCTCGTCTCTTTCCGTTCCAATAGGGTCAAACCACAATCCTTCGTCCTGCGCCTGCCGTATTGCGCAACACAGCGCCGCATTCGATCACGCCGTCTCGGCCATCAACTCACGGCCGATCAGCCAGCGGCGAATCTCCGAGGTTCCGGCGCCGATCTCGTAGAGCTTCGCGTCGCGCCACAGGCGCCCCGTCGGGTATTCGTTGATATAGCCGTTGCCTCCCAGACACTGGATCGCTTCGCCTGCCATCCAAGTGGCCTTTTCCGCAGCGTAGAGGATCGCCGCCGCGCAATCTTTGCGCAGATGGCGGCTGTGGTCGTGCGCATCGAGCGCGCGCCCCACGGTATAGACGAACGCCCGCGTTGCGCTCCAGGTGGCGTACAGATCGGCGAGTTTACCCTGCATCAACTGGAATTCCCCGATCGACTGCCCGAACTGTTTGCGCTCGTGCAAATAGGGCACTACCACCTCCATGCACGCATCCATGATCCCGAGTGGACCGCCGGCGAGCACCGCGCGTTCGTAGTCGAGCCCGCTCATCAAAACCTTCACCCCGCCCCCGACTTCGCCGAGCACGTTCTCTTCCGGCACTTCGCAGTCATCGAAAAAGAGCGGGTAGGTGTTCGAACCGCGCATCCCCAGTTTGTCGAGTTTCGTGCCTGCCGAAAATCCCTTCATCCCCTTTTCGACGAGAAACGCGGTGATGCCCCGCGGCCCGGCTGCCGGGTCGGTCTTTGCATAGACCACCAGAACGTCGGCATCGCCCCCGTTGGTGATCCACATCTTGCTGCCGTTCAACACCCAGCGATCGCCCCGTTTCTCGGCGCGCAACTGCATCGAGACCACATCCGAACCGGCGTTCGGTTCGCTCATCGCCAGCGCCCCGACCCATTCGCCGGCGACGAGCTTGGGGAGATATTTCGCTTTCTGTTCCGGCGTGCCGTTGCGATGGATTTGATTGATGCAGAGGTTGGAATGAGCCCCGTAGGAGAGCCCCACCGCAGCAGAGGCGCGGCTGATCTCTTCCATCACGATGATGTGCGCCAGGTACCCCATATTGACGCCGCCGTACGCTTCGGAGACCGTCATTCCATGCACACCCAGATCACCGAGCTTTTTCCACAGGTCGGTCGGAAATTGATTCTCTTGGTCGATCTGTGCCGCGCGCGGTGCGATCTCTTTGTCACAGAAGGCGCGCACCGAATCGCGCAGCGCGACCAGCGTCTCATCCAACCCCATGTCGAGCGAAGGAATGGCCATCGTCCTCTCCTTTGGTATTACGTTTACGTCAACGTAACATTACCGAAATCCCCCCCCGATGTCCAGAGGCAGGACGTGTCACGCGCCCTCAAGGTACCGCAACCGCTTGCGCCCCGGCTTCGGCCAACGCCGCGTGGCATTGCGCCTCGAGTTGATCGATTTCGGCCAACACCGCTTCGATATCGCGCCGTTGCTGCTCCAAAGCAGCGCGCCGTTCCGCCAGCACCCGCAAAAACTCCCGGATCTGCGCGGGGGAGTTGTGCATCCCGTCGTACATGTCCAAGAGCTCTTTGATTTGCGCCAGCGACAACCCCAACCGTTTGCCGCGCAGCGTCAATTTGAGACGGGTGCGGTCGGCACGGGTATAGATCCGTTGCCGCCCTTCCCGGCGGGGATTGAGGATCCCATGCTCTTCGTAGTAGCGGATGGTACGCGGCGTGATCCGAAACTCCCGCGCCAAATCGCCGATGGTATAGTACGTTTTCTCCTGTTCCATCGCTGCCCTCCCCGTAGGGCCTTGGTTTCCGTTGACGTTAACGGCACAATAGCACAGTGACTGTCGCTTTGCCAATGACGCCGACAGAGAATAACGGGCAGCGATGTCCCAACCATCGAGAACCCAACGCACACGATACTCGCCAATGGATGACGCCATGACGCCCCAACAGAAAGACCCGAAACCACTGGTCTATCCATTTCCCGAACCCCCGGCACTCGCCACCACGATCGAGGTCGCACCGGGGATCCGCTGGCTGCGCATGCCACTTCCGTTCGCGCTCGACCACATCAACCTGTGGTTGATCGAAGCGCACGACGGCTGGACGATCGTCGACACCGGGTACGCGCTTCCCGCCGCGAAAGAGGCGTGGCGCATCCAGCTGCAGCACTACCGACCCAATCGGGTCGTCGTCACCCATTTCCACCCCGACCACATCGGGTTGGCTGCGTGGCTGATGGCCGAATACGACCTGCCGCTCTTCATGAGCCACGGAGAGCTCCTCTCTGCGTTCGCGGCGTGGCTGCAAGCACCAGGACACGGTTATCGCGACATGGTCGCCTTTTTCGCCCGCCACGGTTTGGGCACGAGCGAACAAGAGGCGTTGCTCGCGCGCGGCGCTGCGTACCCCAAAGGGGTTCCAGAACTGCCCGCCACCTATGAACGGCTGCGTGCGGGTGACACGCTCACGCTGGGCGAGACGACGTGGCGCGTGATCGTCGGCTACGGCCATTCGCCCGAACACGTGAGCCTCTATTGCCCCGAACGCAAAGTACTCATCTCTGGCGATATGTTGCTACCCAAGATCTCGACCAACGTCGGCGTCTGGGCCGTTGCGCCCCATGACGACCCGTTGGGCGATTTTCTGGCGTCGCTCGACGCGTTCACCGCCCTGCCCGACGAGACCCTGGTGCTCCCTTCCCACGGCCTCCCGTTTCAGGGGATCGCCGCGCGGGTGGCCGCGCTCAAGGCGCACCACGACGCCCGCTTTGCCGAACTCCTTGCCGCGTGCGCCAAAGACCCTTGCACCGCAGCCGAGCTCGTCCCCATTCTCTTTCCGCGGGCGCTCGACCTGCACCAGTTGGTCTTCGCGTTGGGCGAAACGATTGCGCATCTCAACCATGCGTGGCGATGCGGGTGGCTCCAGCGCACTGTCGACCGGAACGGTATGATACGATTTGCCCACAATCCGACAACCGACAACGAGGGAGACCCCAAATGAGCGAAAAACGCACCGCAACACACGACACGGAAAAATCGACCCCCTATGCGCAACTGCCCGATCCGCAAGAGCTGGCGAAGGTCTATGCCGAAGTCGCGGAACGGGCCGCGAAGGTTCTCGCGGAATACACCAAGAACCAGCTGAAAAAGGGAATCACCCCGCCGTCGGACGAACTGGGGATCGCCCAAACCTACATGCAGATGATGGCGCGCTTGCTTGCCAACCCCTACAAGCTTGCGCAGGCGCAAATGAACCTGATGTGGGACTATTTCAACCTGTGGCAACATTCGATGCTCAAAATGATGGGCATCCACACCCCGCCCGTGGCGCAACCGGAAAAAGGGGACAAGCGGTTCAAAGCGAAAGAGTGGGAAGAGCACTTCCTCTTCGACTTCATCAAACAGTCGTACTTGATTGCTGCGCGCCGCATTCATGAAACGGTCTGCTGCCTGGACGGCATCGACGAGACCACGCAGAAAAAGATCAACTTTTTCACCCGCAACTTCATCGAAGCGCTCTCCCCCACCAACTTCGCGCTCACCAACCCGGAAGTCTTCCAAGAGACGTTGCGCACCAACGGCCAGAACCTCATCAACGGCCTCAAAAACTTGCTGCGCGACCTGGAAGAGGGCGGCGGGCAACTGCGTATTCGCATGACCGACACCGAAGCGTTCGAACTGGGCAAAAACATCGCCACCACCCCGGGGAAAGTGATCTTCCAAACGGAGCTCGCACAGCTGATCCAGTACACGCCGACCACCAAAGAGGTGTACAAGCGGCCGCTCCTGATCGTGCCGCCGTGGATCAACAAGTACTACATCCTCGACCTGCGGGAGAAAAATTCGCTGGTCAAATGGTTGGTCGACCAGGGCCATACCGTCTTCATCCTCTCTTGGGTAAACCCCGACGCGCGGCTCGCCCAAAAAACCTTTGCCGATTACGTCACCGAAGGGGTCTTGGCGGCGCTCGACGCGATCGAAGAACAGACGGGCGAACGGGTGGTCAATGCGGCCGGATACTGCCTGGGCGGGACGCTTTTGGCCACCACCGCCGCGTACCTCGCGGCAAAACGGCAGAAGCGCTTTGCCGCGACCACCTTCTTCACCACACTCACCGACTTTTCCGAACCGGGCGAACTGGGTGTTTTCACCACACCGGAAACCGTTGCCGAGCTCGAACGCAAAATGGCCGAACGGGGCTACCTCGAAGGCACCGAGATGGCCAGCACTTTCAACATGATGCGCGCCAACGACCTCATCTGGTCGTTCGTCGTGAACAACTACCTTTTGGGGCGCGAGCCGTTCCCGTTCGATTTGCTCTACTGGAACTCCGACTCCACCCGGATGCCCGCGGCGATGCACTCCTTCTACCTGCGCAAGATGTACCTGGAAAACAAACTCGTCGAACCGAACGGCATCGAGATCGACGGCGTGGGCATCGACCTTGGCAAAATCAAACATCCGTGCTACTTCATCTCGACGGTGGAAGACCACATCGCGCCGTGGAAAACCACCTACAAAGGAGCGCGCCACTTCACCGGCGCCGACGTCACCTTCGTCCTTGGTGGGTCTGGCCATATCGCCGGAATCGTCAACCCGCCTGCCGCGAACAAATACGGCTACTGGACCAACCCAGTAAAACCGTTGCCGGAAGACCCTGAAGAATGGCTCCAAGGCGCAACCCACCACCCCGGCTCGTGGTGGCCGCACTGGCACGCGTGGCTGGCGCAACGCAACGGCGACGAAAAAGTCCCCGCCCGCGATCCCGCCAAAGGGAAATTGCCGGTAATCGAAGACGCGCCGGGTAGCTACGTCACAGTGCGGATCTGACCCCTATGCGCGCGGTGCTCGACACCAACACCGCGCTCGCGCTCTGGTGGTTCGAAGATCCGCAATTGGCGCCGCTCGCCGCCGCAATCGCCGCGCAGCGGCTGCGCCCCATCGCAAGCCCGCCCCTCGTTGCCGAGTGGCGGGCGATTTTACTTCGTCTGAACGCTCACGGCACCACCGCAGCCGAATCGGCAACGGCGCCCGAGTACGCTCGCGCACCGACCGTTTCACAAGCACCACTCAGCCTCCGTGGCCAACAGGCGCAGGCGCAATTTGCGCAGTGGGTTCGCCTGGTCGACCACCCCGACGCACGGTGGCTTGCCACCGCCGATCTTCCCTGCTGCCGTGACCCCGAAGACCAGAAATTTCTCGAATGTGCGGGGTTTCACCAAGTCACCTGGTTGATCACCCGCGACAAGGCGCTGCTGCGCCTTGCGCGCCGACTCAAACCTGGCACCGCACCACTGACGATCGTCACGCCGGAGGCGTGGTGTCGGGGTGACCGGAATCGCTAAAATCTGCCCATGCGTATTGAGTTCGATCCTGTCAAGCGTGCCAAAACGCTCATCGAGCGCGGTCTTGATTTTGCCCGCGCTGCCGAAGTGTTTGCCGGACACCATTTCACAGCGGAAGACCTGCGGGAAAACTATGGGGAAAGGCGCTATATTACCGTTGGGAAACTCGATGGAAGAATGGTTGTCATGGTATGGACGCCTCGTGGCGAAGCACGTCGCATCATCAGCATGAGGAAAGCCAATGAGCGAGAACAAAAACGCTATGCAGCCCGTTTGGGTTGACCCTGACGATGCACCAGAACTCACCGACGCGTTTTTTGAACGCGCTGACGAATATATCGGTGACAGGCTGATTCATCGCGGTCGGGATCGATCGGAATCACAACAAGTAGCCGTCACGGTCCTTTTTGATGCCGAAGTGGTGCGTGCATTCCAAACCACCGGCAAAGACTGGCAAGCACGAATGAATGCCGCGCTCAAGGATTGGTTGAAAACGCACTCTCCTGCCTGAGAGGGAGCCTCGTACCAACCGTTACGAAACCTGAGCGCGATACCCCTCCGGATTCTGCATCTGCCACCGCCAGGCGTCGCAGCACATCTCGGTAAGCGACCGTTTCGCTGTCCACCCCAACTCGGCGCGCGCTTTACTGGGGTCGGCCCAACACGCGGCGACATCACCGGGACGACGATCGACGATTTGGTACGGCACCGCGCGACCGCTCGCCGCCTCGAACGCGCGCACCATCTCCAATACCGAAACGCCGCGTCCGGTACCCAAATTGAACGCCGCGCACTGCGGCGGGTGGTTCGGCGCGAGCAACCAGCGCAACGCCGCCAAATGGCCTTCCGCCAGATCCATCACGTGGAGATAGTCGCGCACTCCGGTACCATCGGGCGTGGGATAGTCGTTGCCGAAGACCCGCAATTTCGGGAGTTTTCCGACTGCCACCTGGGTGATGTACGGCATCAGGTTGTTGGGAATATCGGCGGGATCCTCACCGATCAGACCCGACGGATGCGCGCCAACCGGATTGAAGTAGCGCAAAATCGCGATGTGCCACGTGGGGTCGGCACGAAAAGCGTCGCGCAACATCTCTTCGATGATGAGCTTGGTCCGCCCGTAGGGGTTGGTGGCCGAAAGCGGATGGTCTTCGGTGAGCGGCAACCGTTGCGGTTCACCATAGACGGTTGCCGACGAGCTGAACACAAGGCGCGAAACCCCCGCTGCCTGCATCGCTTCCAACAGCCGCAGCGTCCCCACCACGTTGTGGTCGTAGTAGACAAGCGGCTTCGCGACCGACTCACCCACCGCCTTCTTGCCGGCAAAATGGATCACCGCGTCGGGCGCATAGTGCGCAAACGCGGCGTCCAACGCGGACCGGTCGCGCACGTCGCCTTCCACCACGGGCACCGCTTTACCGGTGATGCGCGCCACGCGCCGCAGCGCCTCGGGATGGCTGTTGCTGAAATTGTCATAGACGACCACCTCGAACCCGGCTTCCAGCAACACCACTGCCGTATGTGACCCGATGTAGCCGGCTCCACCGGTGACCAAGATTACTGGCATCTCCGCTTCCTTTCTTCCCCTTTCATTCGGCCAGAATACCAGAATTGATCGGTGCGCAATCCCTCTCTTCACCAGCCAATGCTGATGCCTCTTTTTTCCGCTACACTACGCGCCGTCTTTCGATGCGACGAACGGCAATGCAGATCCCTTCCCTACTGCTTTGGCTCGACTATTTCGGCGTCGTGGTGTTCGCTACTTCCGGCGCGATCGTCGCCGCGCACAAACGGCTCGACCCCGTTGGCCTGATGCTTGCTGCAACCGTTACCGGCATCGGCGGCGGAACGCTACGCGATCTCTTGCTCGACCGCCCTGTTTTTTGGTTGGCCGCATGGCATTACGTAGCGCTCACTGCGGGAACGGCGCTGGTGGTCTATGCGCTGGGCTGGTTCGCCCCCCGCTTTTCGCGCTGGCTCACCGCGAATCGTGCGCTCGACTGGTTAGACGCGATCGGCCTTTCAGTCTTCTGTTTGATCGGTGCGCAGGCAGCGCTCGACGCAGGCGCGAACGGTTTCATCGCGGTGATCATGGGCGTCATGACCGCGAGCTTTGGCGGCCTCATCCGCGACATCATCTGCAACGAAATCCCGATGATCCTCCACCGCGAAATCTACGCCACTGCAGCCGCCGCCGGAGCGGCGGCGTTCGTGCTCACCGAAGGGTGGCTGACGCACGAAATGGCGCTCATCATCGGTGCGGCGGTCGCATTTTCGTTGCGCGCGATGGGGATCGTGCGGGGCTGGCACCTGCCGGCGTATCCAACGCTGCCTGAGTAACCCGCGGACGAATCGATGAAGTACGCCCCTCAGGTCGTCGTGATCGGCTCCTCGACTTGGATGGGCACAGACGGCGCCGCTGGGCTCAAAGCAATGCACGACGCCGGAGCCCACACGATCGTCCAAGACGAAGCAAGTTGCGTCGTTTTCGGCATGCCCAAAGCGGCGATCGCGTTGGGCGGCGTCGACGAGGTTCTGCCACCCGCAGCGATCGCGCAGCGGATCATTCGAACTCGAGAATGATTTCATCGACCGCGAGGCTCGCACCCGGCGCAGCGTGGATCGCTTTGACGACCCCGTCACGTTCGGCGCGCAGGATGTTCTCCATTTTCATCGCTTCGATCACCACGAGCCGTTCGCCCGCCTTCACCGCCTGCCCGACCGCAACGGCCACTTCGCGCAGCAGCCCCGGCATCGGCGAGAGGAGGTATTTGCTCAGGTCGGGAGCCTCTTTCACCGGCATGTGGGCGTAGAGCGGTGCGGCATGCGCCGGAAGGACCAGCGCGCGCAATTGGCTGCCGCGGTGGTGGACGCGGTACCAGGCCCCCTCGCGCTCGACCTGAAGCACCAGCTTTTCGTCCGCGACGGTGACGATCAGGCGAATCGAGCCGAAACGCCAATTCGGGTCGAAGTCGATCTCGACGCTGCGTTCGCCGGAACGGACCGCGTAGCGGTTGGGCGTGAGCGCTTCGACCTCGGCCGACGTTCCAAAAGTCAACGCGCTGGGATCGTCACCCGACTTCACCGTTTCGGCACGTCGCGCTTCGTCGCGTTCGTCGAACACCACATATTGGCGTGGCGCAGCATACGGGCGGAGGGTACCGCGCGCCGCAGCGTTTTGGTTTGCCGCGACCTCGTACCACGCACCAGCCGGACGCCCGGGCCGCATCTCACCGGCGCGCGCTTCTTCGCGGTAGGTGAGCGCCGCACAGATGAGCTTGAGGAGCAGCGGGTCTTCGTGCGGGACTGCGTCGGCAGAGAAGCCGTCCGGGAACTCCTCCGCAATGAACGCGGTGGTGAGCCGCCCGGCGCGAAAACGAGGGTGCTGCATGAGCGCTGCCTGAAACGGAATGTTGGACGCAATGCCGCGGATCACGAAACCATCGAGGGCCTCTTGCATCCGGGCGATCGCTTCGTCCCGTGTCGCGCCGTGGGTGATGAGCTTGGCGATCATCGAGTCGTAGTGCATCGAGATCTCGCCCCCCTCATAGACGCCGGTGTCGACGCGAACCGCGCCGGGCACCTCTTCCGGTGGCTGGAACGTCACCAGCCGGCCGGTAGAGGGGAGAAAGCCGCGGAAGGGGTCTTCGGCGTTGATCCGGCACTCGATCGCCCAGCCGCGAATCGCCAAATCCTCTTGCCGAATCGAGAGCGGTTCGCCCGCCGCAACCCGGATCATCTGTTCGACGAGGTCGAGCCCGGTGATCATTTCGGTGACCGGGTGCTCCACCTGCAACCGGGTGTTCATCTCCAAGAAGTAGAACGAGCGATCCTTGCCGACCACGAATTCGACGGTACCCGCCGACTGGTACCCGACGGCGCGAGCGAGCGCCACCGCCTGTTCGCCCATCGCCCGGCGCATCTCCGGGGTGACGAAGGGGCTTGGGGCCTCTTCGACCACCTTCTGGTGGCGGCGCTGGATCGAGCATTCGCGTTCGAAGAGATAGACGATGTTCCCGTGCGCATCGCCCAGCACCTGGATTTCGATGTGGCGCGGCTCTTCGACGAACTTTTCGATGAAGACGCGGTCGTCGCCAAACGCGTTGCGCGCTTCGTTGCGGCACGATTCGAACCCTTCGCGGCATTCGTCGTCGTTCCTGGCCACCCGCAGCCCTTTGCCACCGCCACCGGCTGAGGCCTTGATCATCACCGGGTAGCCGATCTCGCGCGCGATCGCAACCGCCGCGTTTGCCGATTCCACCGGGTCGGTATAGCCCGGAATGGTATTGACACCGGCCTGTTGCGCCAGTTTTTTCGACGCGATCTTGTCCCCCATCGCGGCAATCGCCGCCGGTTTCGGCCCGATGAAGACGATGCCGTTGGCTTCCAGCATTTCGGCAAAGGCTTCGTTTTCCGAGAGAAACCCATACCCCGGATGCACCGCTTCAGCACCGGTTTGGCGGCACGCATCGAGAATCTTTTCCGCACGCAGGTAGGAATCTCGTGCGGGTGCGGGTCCGATGCAGACCGCTTCGTCGGCCATTTCCACATGCAGGGCGCGCGCGTCGGCTTCGGAATAGACCGCGACGGTCTGGATGCCCATCTTGCGGGCGGTTTTGATCACGCGGCAAGCGATCTCGCCACGGTTGGCAATGAGGATTTTGCGAAACATCGTCTTCCCCCGAATTCGGTTAGAGCGGCATCGTGTTGTGTTTGCGCCACGGGTTTTCGAGCACTTTGGTCTCGAGCATCGCCAGCGCCCGGCTGATGCGGGCGCGCGTGGCGTGTGGCATGATCACGTCGTCGATGAAGCCGCGGTGCGCCGCAACGAACGGATTGGCGAATTTCGCTTTGTATTCCGCTTCGCGCGCCGCGATCCGTTCCGGATCGTTTTTCTCGGAACGGAAGATGATCTCCACCGCCCCTTTCGGCCCCATCACCGCGATCTCCGCAGTGGGCCAAGCCAGGTTCACGTCGCCTCTCAGGTGCTTCGACGCCATCACGTCGTACGCCCCACCGTAGGCTTTGCGGGTGATCACGGTCACCTTGGGCACCGTCGCTTCGGCATAGGCGAAAAGAAGTTTCGCGCCGTGCTTGATGATGCCGCCATACTCCTGCGCGGTCCCGGGCAGGAACCCGGGTACGTCGACGAAGGTGACGATCGGGATGTTGAACGCGTCGCAGAAGCGCACGAACCGCGCCGCTTTGATCGAGCTCTTGATATCCAAACACCCCGCGAGCACCATCGGCTGATTCGCCACTACGCCAACCGTCTGCCCATTGATGCGGCCAAAGCCGATGATGATGTTTTTCGCATAATCGGGCTGCAGCTCGAAGAAGTCCCCCTCGTCGACCACCTTGACGATGAGCTCTTTCATGTCGTAGGGCTGGTTGGGGTTTTCCGGCACCAAGGTGTCGAGCGAATCGTCGCGCCGTTCCGGATCGTCCTGCGTTGTCCGTACCGGCGCTTTTTCGCGGTTGTTGAGCGGAAGGAAATCGAAAAAGCGGCGCAGTTGCAACAGCGCTTCGATGTCGTTTTCGAACGCCGCGTCGGCAACGCCCGATTTGGTGGTGTGGGTCACCGCGCCACCGAGCTCTTCTGCGGTTACCTCTTCATGGGTCACCGTCTTGACGACGTCAGGGCCGGTAACGAACATATAGGAAGTATCCTTGACCATGAAGATGAAATCGGTCATCGCCGGGCTATAGACCGCCCCTCCCGCACAGGGCCCCATGATGAGGGAAATCTGCGGGATGACGCCAGACGCAAGCACGTTGCGCTGGAAGACCTCGGCATAGCCGCCCAACGAGGCGACCCCCTCCTGAATGCGCGCCCCGCCCGAATCGTTGAGGCCGATCACCGGCGCGCCCACTTTCATCGCCTGATCCATGATTTTGCAGATCTTTTCGGCGTGCGCCTCCGAAAGCGAACCGCCGTACACGGTGAAATCTTGGCTGAAGACAAACACGAGCCGCCCGTGGATCGTGCCGTAACCGGTGACCACGCCGTCGCCTGGGACATGTTCGGCATCCATGCCGAAATCGGTGCACCGGTGCTCTTTGAACATATCCCACTCTTCGAAGCTGCCAGGATCGAGCAGCAGCGTGAGGCGCTCGCGCGCGGTCAATTTGCCTTTCTTATGTTGCGCGGCGATCCGTTTTTCGCCACCACCCAGAAGCGCCTGTTGGCGCTTCGCTTCCAGTTGTTCCAGAATCGCTTGCATGAAGCGTCACTCCTTGTGTTGTCTCATTCGATCGACACCGGCTGCCGCCAACAATTGGCGCGCCGCCCAAATCGGCGCGCTCCTGCCCGCGGCCACCGACCCTTCCACGTCGGGGAGCGCTGCGCGCACGTTGGGATGCGCCCGAAACCACCGTTTGAGTTCGGCGTCGATCGCCTCCCACAACCAGGCCTGCGCTTGCCGCTGCCGTTTTGCCGCTAACCGCCCGTCGTCGGCGAGCATTTGCCACAACCGCATCACGGTCTCCCAAAATTCCGCTACCCCTTCTCCGGTGCGTGCCGACGTGAGCAACACGGGTACCCGCCAATCGGGGTAAGTGGGGCGCATCAGGTGCAGCGCCACTTCGAGCTGGCTTTTCGCGCGCGCTGCCGCTTTCGCATCGACGTCGGCCTTGTTCACGGCGATCACGTCGGCGAGCTCCATGATCCCCTTCTTGATCCCCTGCAATTCGTCGCCCGCATTGGGCAATTGCAGGAGCGCAAAGACGTCGGTCATGTTGGCAACGGCGGTCTCGCTCTGACCGACGCCGACGGTTTCGACGATCACCACGTCGTAGCCGGCCGCTTCGACCACCAGGATCGCTTCACGGGTGCGTTCCGCGACCCCCCCCAGCGACTGCCCGGCGGGACTCGGGCGGATGAACGCCCGCGGGTCTTGGCTCAACCGCTCCATCCGGGTTTTGTCGCCCAAGATCGACCCACCCGAAACGCTGGAGCTGGGGTCAACCGCCAGCACCGCTACGCGATGCCCAGCCTCGATGAGGTGCAAACCCAGCGCTTCGATGAAGGTCGACTTCCCCACCCCCGGGACGCCCGAAATGCCCAACCGCACGGCATGGCCCGCGTGCGGGAGCAAGACCTGAATGAGCTGCTCCGCGCGTGCCCGATGGTCCGGGCGCTGCGATTCGATCAACGTGATCGTTTTCGCCAGCGCGCGCAATTCCCCACGCAGCACACCGTCGTAGAGCCGCTGGTCGGCATCGGAGCGAAGCGCTTGCGCAACTGAGACGGGCTGCGCCGCCACTGCTGCCGTTTCCGAAAGCATCATGACGATCACGCGTCGCGGCTGCGGTCCAACGCACGCGCTGCGCGAATTTCCGCGAGCACCCGCTTTGCCGCTTCCGGAATGGGCGTACCTGGGCCAAAGATCGCTTTCGCCCCGGCCTCATAGAGGAAGGGGTAATCGGGCTCCGGAATCACGCCGCCCACGAAGACGACGATATCGTCGGCACCCAGCGCCTTGAGCGCTTCGATGAGCGCCGGCACGAGCGTTTTGTGGCCCGCTGCCAAGGTACTGACCCCGATTGCGTGGACATCGTTCTCCACCGCGTGACGCGCCGCCTCTTCCGGGGTTTGGAACATCGGGCCGATGTCGATGTCGAACCCCAGGTCGGCAAACGCGGACGCGACCACTTTGGCGCCGCGGTCGTGACCGTCTTGCCCCAGTTTGGCGATCATCACGCGCGGCCGCCGCCCCTCTTCGGCGACGAACGCTTCGATCTCCCGCTGCAACGCGTGCCATTCCGGCATCTGCTCCGCCACTTGACTGTAGACTCCCGAAACCGCTTGTGGGTTGGCATGATACCGTCCCCACACCGCCTCGAGCGCATCCGAAACCTCTCCGACGGTGGCGCGGGCGCGAATCGCTTCGACCGCAAGCGCCAAGAGGTTTCCTTCGCCCGTGCGGGCACATTCGGTGAGCGCCGCCAACGCCGCCTGTACCCGGGCGTTGTCGCGCGTGGCACGCAACTGCTGCAAGCGAGCGATCTGCTTTTCCCGCACCGCGCGGTTGTCGATTTCGAGCACTTCGACCGGATGGTCCTCCTTTTCCAAGCGGTATTTGTTCACACCGACGATGGCATCGAGCCCGGCGTCGATCCGCGCCTGCTTCGCCGCGGCGCACTCCTCTACTTTCATCTTCGCCCAGCCAGACGCCACCGCTTCGGTCATCCCGCCCATCGCCTCGATCTCTTGGATGAGCGCCCACGCTTTGTCGATCATCTCCTGCGTGAGCGACTCCATGAAGTAGGAGCCGCCCCACGGATCGATCACGTTGGTGATGTGGGTCTCTTCTTGCAAGATGATCTGCGTGTTGCGCGCGATCCGTGCGGAAAATTCCGTGGGCAGCGCGATCGCCTCATCCAGCGCGTTGGTGTGCAACGACTGTGTACCGCCGAAGACTGCCGCCATCGCTTCGATGGTGGTGCGAATGATGTTGTTGTACGGATCCTGCGCGGTGAGCGACCAACCCGACGTCTGACAGTGGGTGCGCAACATCATCGACCGCGGATGCTTCGCGCCGAAACCCTTCATGATCCGCCACCAGAGGTAGCGCGCAGCGCGCAGCTTCGCGATCTCCAGATAGAAGTTCATTCCGATCGCGAAGAAGAACGACAGCCGCCCGGCGAATTGGTCGATGTCGAGCCCGCGCGACACTGCCGCGCGCACGTACTCCATCCCGTCGGCCAGGGTGAAAGCGAGCTCCGTTGCCTGATCTGCCCCCGCCTCCTGGATGTGGTAACCGGAGATCGAAATCGAATTGAACTTCGGCATGTGCTCGGCGGTATAAGCGATGATGTCCGCGACGATCCGCATCGACGGCTCAGGCGGATAGATGTAGGTGTTGCGCACCATGAACTCTTTGAGGATGTCGTTTTGGATCGTCCCGGAGAGCTGATCCTGCCGCACCCCTTGCTCTTCGGCCGCGACGATGTACCCGGCCAGGATCGGCAGAACCGCGCCGTTCATCGTCATCGAAACCGACACCTTGTCGAGCGGGATGCCGTCGAAAAGGATCTTCATATCCTCGACCGAATCGATCGCCACGCCGGCTTTCCCCACGTCCCCCACGACGCGCGGATTATCCGAGTCGTAACCGCGGTGGGTCGGCAGGTCGAACGCAACCGAAATCCCTTGCCCCCCAGCGGCAAGCGCTTTTTTGTAGAACGCGTTCGACTCCTCCGCGGTGGAAAAGCCGGCGTACTGCCGGATCGTCCACGGCTTCACCGTGTACATCGTCGGCTGCGGCCCGCGGATGAACGGCTCGAAACCGGGCAACGTATCGGCATGGGGCAAGCGATCGAAGTCAGCGCGCGTGTAGAGCGGTCGCACCGCTATCCCTTCCGGCGTATGCCACACGAGACTGTCCAATCCGGCGTCCGGGTTCTGCTTCTTGACCTGTTTTTCCGCGGCTTTCGCCCAGTCCGCAAAGGTGACTTTAGGATATTCGGGCGCGTTTTCGAAGTCGATCGACAACCGCTCGCGCTGTGCTTTCATCTTCCTGGCTCCCTGGTCTTGGCCCGTGACGGGCAATTATAATTCATAATTACGCTATGATGATCACCGCACCATTTGATAGATGGCCCACAGCCAGGGGACGATGATGGCATTTGCCAAAGTCGCCAACGCCATGGCCAACCCACTGAATGCACCCATACGGGCATCGATTTGGAATGCGCGCGCCGTACCGATGCCGTGGGCAACCGTACCCAGGACAAACCCCGCAAACGTGGGGTCCTTCACGCCGCTCAGTTTGAGCAACGGCGGTCCGATCATCGCACCCAAGATCCCGGTCGTGACCACCAACGCAGCAGTCAACGAAGGAATACCCCCCAAGGATTCGGTAATTGCCATCGCCACCGGGCTCGTCGTCGATTTCGGCGCCAGCGAAACCAAAGCCACCTCTTCCAGACCCAACAAGCCGCCCAAAACGAGTGCACTTCCCGCTGCCACGACCACCCCAACACACAAGGCACAAGAGAGGAGCAACCAATGACGGCGCAACAAAGGCATCTGCTCCGCAAGCGAAACGCCCAATGCCACCGTGGCGGGGCCCAAAAGAAAATGGATGAACTGAGCACCTGCGAAATATTCGCGGTAGGGCACCTGCACTGCGGCCAAAACCGCGATCAACAACAAAACGGCGATCGCAACGGGATTGGCCAACGGATGATCCCGTGCCAAACGCGAGACACGCAGCGCCACCAAATAGGCGGCCAAGGTCGCGGTCAGCCACAACAGTGGCGATGCGGCCAGATAGACCCAGAGATCGGAGATAACAGCAGGCATCATCGCTTCCTTTCGTCCGCCACAAAATACGTCCCCACGCGAATGACCGCCGCGCACGCCAACAAACCAAAAACCGTGCTCAACACCAACACCAGCAACAGCTTCCAGCCGACCGCAAGCAGCATTTCGCCATGCACCATCAAACCGACCCCTGCGGGAACGAACAGCAAGGAAAGATGGGAGAGCAGCCCCGCGGCAACCGGTTTGACCGACTGGAACCATCGTGCCCGGTAGCTGAACAACAAAGCCAGAAACGCCATTCCCAACACCGGACCAGGCACAGGAAGATGAAGGAGACGAACGATGACCTCACCCAGCAGCTGAAGGGCAAACAACCAGAAAAAAGCGAGCAACATCACCCTTTCTCCGTACGTACCGCATGATAAGATACACCAACATGAACGATACCCTACCCATCACCCGCAAGGCCCTCTATCAAGAAGTTGCCGACCGACTGCGGCAGCGCATCTTTCGCCATGAATTGGCGCCGGGACAGTGGATCGACGAACAAGTGATCGCAGCCGAATTGGGCATCTCGCGTACCCCGGTGCGGGAAGCGCTCAAAGTGCTGGCCGCAGAGGGTCTCGTCACCCTCGCTCCGCGCCGCGGTTCGTTCGTCACCCAGATTTCCGACAAAGATCTCGACGACATCTTCTCGGTGTTGATCCTCTTGGAAGGCCACGCGGCGCGGCTTGCCGCCGAACGCATCGACGAAAGAGCCAAAGCGCGCCTGAAGAAACTGCACGAACAGCTCGAAGCGGCCTTTCGCGCGCAAGACATCGACGGCTTTTTCGATGCCAATCAGGCGTTTCACCGTGAAGTCCAACGTCTGGCCGACAACCGCTGGCTGCTTGCAACGATCGAAGACCTGCGCCAGAAGATCAAACTCTCGCGCCACCAATCGCTCTTCAGCAGCGGTCGGTTGGAACAGAGTCTGGGGGAACACCGTGCGTTGTTGCAAGCACTCCTTGCCGGCGACAGCGCGGTCAGCGAACGGTTGATGCGCGAACACCTCACCCATGGTCGCGCTGCGATCCACGCGGCACCGCGGCCAGAACCCGCTGCGCCGGTAGCAGCGCACCTGCCGGAAAAGGCGAGTCCGTAGCGATGCGCGGCGCTGTGATGGTTCAGTGTGACGCTTGCGGCGTTGCAGTCGTCACGCTCTCCCACCCCGGGAAAAAGAACGCGATCAACGAAGCGATGTGGCGGCAGCTCGCCGCGCACTTTGCCGAACTCGCCAACGACGACGCGGTAGGGGCGATTGTCATCACCGGCGCAGACGGGGATTTCGCCGCAGGCGGCGACCTCAGCGAATTCCCGATCGTGCGCGCCAACCGAGCCCGCGCCGCAGCGTACCACGAAGGGGCGGTGCGTCCGGCGTTGCTTGCCATTCGCGACTGCCCAAAGCCAGTGATCGCGGCGGTGGAGGGTGCGTGCGTCGGTGGTGGGCTGGAGATCGCGCTTCTCTGTGACTGGATCGTCGCCGCAGAAAACGCCCGTTTCGGCGCACCGGTTGCGCAACTTGGCTTTGCGGTCTATCCAGGTGAAATGGAATTGATCGCGCCGCGCCTGCCCCGCGCGCTGCTCGCGCGGATGTTGTTGGAAGGGGCGTTGCTGCCGACGGCGTCGCTGGTGGCTGCTGGGGTCGTCACCGATAGCGTCGCCCCGGGTTCCGCATTGACCGCCGCCAGCGCTGCTGCCGAACGGATCGCGGCACGCCCCCACCGGGCGGTAGCCGCACACAAAGCGTGGTTGGCGCGCCTGACGCTGGATCCCACGCCACTGACGGAGGTTGAGCGGCAACAAGGGCTGTGCTGGGTGGACGATCCGGAACATTGGGCCCGGTTGCGGCGGTTTTTGGGTCAAACATGAGCGCGCGTCCTTGCTACAATGGGTTTATCACCCAACCAAGGAGGAGACGCCATGTCTGCAGCACCAACCGACCCCTTCGCCTGGTGGCAACAGTGGATGAAACAGGCACCATCGCTCCCGCTCCCTGGTTTTGCGGTACCCACGCTCGACATCGACGAGCTCGACCGGCGCATTCGTGAATACCGCACCGTCGAGGGGTGGTTACAAATGAACCTCTCCAGCGTGCAGATGATGCGGCAGTCCCTCGAAATGCAGCGTGCCGCGGTAGCCGCGTGGCAGGAGATGAACCAGAACTGGCAACAAGCGACAGCGCCGGAAACAAAAGCGTCGTCCGCGGCAGCTTCCGCCCCTACCAGCAAAGAAGAGGCGCCGCAAACGGCCGATGCGGGCGATACGCAAACACCGCCGATTCCCAACCCCTTCGAGCTGATGAAGGCGTGGTGGGACAACACCACCCAGGCGATGGCAAGCGCCGCAACCGGTCCCAATGCGGACGCCGCTTCAACCACGTCCGCGCACGCAACAACCGGCACGGATCAACCGAACGCCCAAGCAACCACCACGAAACCCACGAAACGGAAGCGGACTACGAAGCGCAAGAGTGCGCCCGCAGCGGGAAATGGGGAAAGTGGTTCAGAGGGTCGAAGCGGGTAGCGAAAAACGCTTTGGCCTCCTCGACCGACAGCACAGGTGCCACGCAGCAGTCGAGTGGCACCAGGCGCTCGCGCCACGTCGCTTGCGGTTCGGAACCGATCACCGCTGCGACAGCACGGTGGGTTTCGCCGCTGCGGTCGAATTGGTGCGGCACCCATTGCGGGTGGTCGAGCGCTTCGCAAAAGCGCCGCCAAAATTTGGTTTCGAGCGCCCCGACAGCCAAATAACGCCCATCGGCACAACGATAGACGGCGTAACAAGGCACTGCGCCCAGAAGTAAGCCCCGTTGCGCGGGCGGCTGGATGGCTTCTGCCAATGCAAACGGGGCGGAAGCAAGGAGCGTTTCGCACATCGGAACTTCGATGTGGCAGCCCTTCCCGGTCGCGCGCGCATGGTGAACGGCGGCAACCAGCGCGAGCGCCGCATGCATCGCGCCAGCAAAGAGGTCGGCGATTTGCACGTTCGACCACGCGGGCGCCTCCGCACATCCGCTGGCGTTACCGTGGGGTTGGAGTAACCCGGCCCAAGCCTGATAGGTAAGGTCATGCCCCGCGTAAGGAGCAAGCGGCCCGTCGCTGGCAAACCCGGTGATCGAAACGATCACCAGTTGCGGATTGACCGCCCACAGCGCCTCAGGAGCGACCCCCAAACGGGCGAGCGTCCCGGGTCGAAACCCTTCGAGCACCGCGTCGCTCTTCGCCACTTCCGCCAGCAATGCGTCGCGCCCGGCGGCACTTTTGAGGTCGAGCGAAACCACCGTCTTGCCGTGGTTGAGCAGGCGATAGAACCACGAGGGCGCAGCATCCGCGGAATCCGTTGCCACACCCAACTGCGCCGCGCCGTCTCCTGTGGGCGGTTCGATCTTCACCACCTCAGCGCCCATCTGCGCAAGCCGCCACGACGCAAACGGGCCGGGCAGGAGCAGCGAAAGGTCGAGGATGCGCCAACCGGTCAACCAGGGAAGTGTGTTATGCTTTTTCAATGATTCGTTCCTTTGCCGACGAAGAAACCGAAAAAGTCTGGCGTGGGACGCGATCTCGTCGTCTTCCGCCCAACATACACGAAGGGCAATGGAGCATTCGCATCAATGCGCAATGGCACCTCTGTGTCCTTTGGAACGATGGCGCCGCAGAAGCGGTCGAAGTCTGCGATTATCACTAAATGGAACACGAACGATGGAAACAAAACCGTTGCCCAACATTCACCCTGGTGAAGTGTTACAGGAAGAGTTTCTGGCGCCCTTGGGTTTGACACCGGAATGCGTGGCGCACGCCAATGGTGTCTCAGTTGAGCGACTCAATGCCATCCTATCCCGCCAAGCGCCAATTACCACCGATATTGCGCTGCGCCTAGGAAAAGCGTTCGATACATCCGCGCAATTCTGGCTCACGCTTCAGAGCCGGTACGATCAAGAAGAAGCGTTGCGGCGCGAGGGCGAAGCGCTTGCCGCCATTCCCCTGCTTCTCCATTCCTGATTCGTCAACGACGATCACGCACGCGTTTCAGGAATATCGCCGCTGATCGTCGATCACCTTGCCGTCGTTGGGTAACGTCCCTGCAGGCACGAACGCGACCGAGCCGCGCAATTTAGTGATCTCCTTGAGCGCTACCGCCACCTGTTCCCCCAAGCCGTCAGGCACGGCTCCCGCGGTCTCACACTGCAGCGTCATCTCGTCTTTGAGGTCTGGGTTGGTGACGACCAGCCGCGCACGGGTGATTTCCGGGAAGCGGCGCACCACCTGCTGCACCTGCGCCGGATGGACGAACATCCCGCGGATTTTTGCGGTCTGGTCGGCGCGCCCCAGCCACCCCTTGAGGCGCATGTTGGTCCGCCCGCACGGTGACCGGCCGGGAATGACCGCAGAGAGATCGCCGGTACCAAAGCGGATCAGCGGATAGGTGGGGTTGAGCGTAGTGACGACCACCTCTCCCACCTCACCTTCGGGCACCGGCTCGTTCGTACCCGGACGGACGATTTCGACGATGAGATCCTCACCCACCACCAGCCCCGCACGCGCCGCCGTCTCGTACGCGATCAGCCCGATATCGGCGGTGGCGTATGCTTGGTACGCGTCGACCCCAGCGGCGGCGAGCTCCTGTTGCAACGCGGGCGGGAATGCCTCACCGGAGACGAGCGCTTTGCGGAAGGTGCATGGCACGCCCGTCGCTTCGCACTTTTCGCGCAGAATCCGCAGGAACGACGGCGTACCCGTGTACGCGTTGGGCTGCAGGTCGGCAATCGCTTGTACCTGCAGTTCGGTTTGTCCGACTCCAGCCGGAAAGACGGTGCAGCCGATTGCGTGCGCCGCGGTCTCCATCATGCTGCCCGCGGGTGTCATGTGGTACGCAAAGGTGTTGTGCACCAAATCCCCTTCACGAAACCCAGCCGCCCAAAGGGCGCGCGCCAACCGGTAGTAATCGGGTTGAGGCCCTTCGGGTTCGTAGATCGGGCCCGGTGACGCGAAGACCCGCAGACACGACCGCCCCCACTGCACCGCGGCGAATCCGCCAAACGGGCGCGCCGCCTTCTGCCGCTCCAACAGTTCGGACTTACGCACCACCGGCAACTGCGCAAGCGCCGCCCGGTCGGTGACCGCCTGCGGGTCGACATCGGCAAGAACCATGGCAAACGCGGGCGCGTGCGCTTTGGCATGCGCCAATTGCGCGGGTAGGCGCGCAAACAGGTCGCGTTCGCGCTGCTCCGGATCCCAGGTTTCCCGATCGTCGAAATAAAGGGGGCTGTGGTTTGCGGTCATCGCACCGATCCTTTGCTTTTATGCCAGCCAGCGCTTACGGCGGCGATAGTGTTTCACGTCGCGGAAGCTCTTTCGGCCTTCGCCGGAAAGCCCCAGGTAAAACTCTTTCACGTCTTCGTTTTCACGCAACTCTTCGGCGGTGCCTTCCATCACCACCCGCCCGTTTTCCAAGATGTAGCCGAATTGCGCATAGCGAAGCGCAACCATCGTGTTCTGTTCGGCCAAGAGAAAACTCACCTTCTCTTTGGTGTTGAGATCTTGGACGATCTCGAAAATCTCTTCGACAATTTGCGGCGCCAACCCCATCGACGGTTCGTCGAGCAGAATCAGCTGTGGTCGTGCCATGAGCGCACGCCCGATCGCGCACATCTGCTGTTCGCCTCCAGAGGTGTAGCCCGCTTGTGATTTCCGCCGCTCTTTCAACCGTGGGAAATAGTGATAGACCCGCTCCAGGTCTTCGGCGAGCTCGCGGCGCGAAACCTTGCGGGTATAGGCGCCGGTGAGCAAATTTTCTTCGATGGTCAGGTGCGCAAAGCAGTGGCGCCCTTCCATCACCTGGATCACGCCGCGGCGTACCAGTTCGTTGGGGGTGAGTTGATCGACTCGCTCGCCCATGAACTCCACCGAACCTTTGGTGACATCACCCCGTTCGGCACGCAACAGATTCGAAATGGTCTTGAGCGTCGTCGATTTGCCCGCTCCGTTTGCGCCCAAGAGGGCGACGATACCGCCTTTGGGCACCTCGAGCGACACCCCTTTGAGCACCAGGATCACGTGGTCGTAGATCACCTCGACGTTATTGACCACCAGGTAGGGCGCTGCGGCGGCCTGCGCCGCCGCGGCACCCGAGGCCGCGACGTGATTCATCATCAACCCTCCTTGCTGCAATCACGCGGCGTGATGCCTTTTTCTTGCGCGTACTTCGCAGCCGACTCTTCCACGAGCTGGCGTACCAGCACGCGGTCCGGCACGATCCAGTCGCTGATCATCTTCCACTTGCTGCCGTCCCACTGCTGGAATTTCACCACCCCAGCCCCTTCGTGGTCCATGCAAGAGGTCTGCATCACCGGCAAGAAACCATCCGCGCCCAACTGCTTCAGCCGTTCCGGCGTGAAATTCAGATGCTCGAGCGCCCAGCGGATCTCTTCGCCCGTGACCGGCTGCCCTTTCTTGTTGAAGTGCTCTTGCGCCAGGCGTACCGCTTCCACGTAGATGATGCCGTGCACCACGCCCCGGTTGTAGTAGACGCTGCCTACCCGCTTGGGATCGAGGTTGCCTTTCCCCTTGGCGTAGACATGTTTCTTGATGTCTTGGATCACCGGATACTGGTCCCCCACGGCGTTGAACCCAGCGGCGATATAGCCCATCACGCCTGACCCAGCCGGAATCACATCCTCTTCCGCGCCAGCCCACCAGACGCCGATGATCTTGTCGATCGGAAAACCGGTTCGTTTCGCGGTGGAGAGCGCAGTGGGGTTCATCACCCCCCACCCCCAGAGGATCACGAAGTCAGGACGGATTTGGCGGATTTGCAGCCACTGCGCCTGCTGCTCGTTCCCAGGATGCGCCACCGGGATCAGCTCAAGCTGAAAGCCCCACTTCTGCGACAGTTTTTTCAGCACTTCGTGCGGCTCTTTCCCAAACGCCGAATCATGATAGAGCAGCACGATCTTCTTGCCTTTGAGGTTCTCCATCGACCCAAGCTTCTCTTTGCCGATGAAGTTGATCATCGCCGAAGCTTGCGACCAGTAGTGGGCCACGAGCGGGAAGACCCACGGGAAGACCCGCCCATCGGCAGCGTCGGAGCGGCCGTAGCCGATGGTCACCAGCGGAATCTTGTCCTGCGCGACGCGATCGAGCACCGAATAGGTGATCCCGGTGGAAACCGGTGAGAAGAAGATGTTGCCTTTGGCCTTGAACCGCTCGTAGCACTCGACGCCACGCGCGTTGTTGTATTCGGTTTCACACTCTTCCCAAACGAGCTTGACGCCATTCACCCCGCCGTCGCGCTCGTTGATCATCTGCATGTAGTCGATCCAGCCGCCGTAAACCCCAGACCCCCCCGCGGCGTACGCGCCAACGCGGTAGCTGGGTAACCCCATGTACTGCTCTGCAGAGAGCGCTTGCCCGACACCGCTGCCCATAAGGCCGGCAACTGCCAGCGCGACCATCGCGCTTTTCTTCCATTTGCTGCGCATGCGCATCATCTTCTGTCTCCTTTACCACCTACACACACAATGCCCGACCCCAGCGGGGCCGAACCCGAAAAACCCATTTTAGTGAGGGAATGGCCAAATCCGCAACTTCTCTTTGCCAATCTGCCACAGCCGCGCCAACCCGTGCGGTTCGACGATCAAGAAGAAGATGATCAGCCCACCGAAAATCATCAGTTCGACGTTGGACGCAAACGCGGGCGGCAGCGAATCCCCGAACAGGGCGTGAAAGAGTTGGTTGAGAAAGATCGGCAACAGGGTGATGAACGCGGCCCCCAAGAAGGATCCCAACACGGTTCCCACCCCGCCGATGATGATCATGAAGAGGATCTTGAACGACAGGTCGAGGTTGAACGCTTCCGGTTCGACCGTTCCCAAGTAGGTATAGGCGTAAAGCGCACCCGCAACGCCGCAGTAGAACGAGCTGATCGCAAACGCCTGCAGTTTCGTCTTCATCAGCGGAATGCCGATCACCTCAGCGGCGACGTCCATATCCCGCACCGCCATCCACGCGCGACCGGTGTGGGTCCGCGCCATGTTTTTCGCAGCGAGCGCCAAGACCGTCACCACCGCCAGCGTGAGGAGGTACTTCTCGACCGGTTCGTCGACCGTCCACCCCAGGATGGCGATCTCCTGCGCCGTGATCACGCCGGAAGCCGAGTAGTTGGAAAACCACGGGAATTTCACCAGCACCCAGAGGATGAAAAACTGGGCCGCAAGTGTCGCCACCGCGAGGTAGAACCCTTTGATCCGCAGCGAAGGAAGACCAAACACGATACCCACGAGCGCCGCGCACACGCCGCCCAAAATCATCGCGACGAGGAACGGCATGCCGTCGATGCGCAACATGAAGTTGTAGGTAGCAAACGCCCCCACCGCCATGAACCCCGCCGCACCGAGCGACAGCTGCCCCGCGTAGCCGGTGAGGATGTTGAGTCCCAGCGCCGCAAGGGAAAAGATGAGCGCCGGCGTGATGATCGCTTGGAACCAGTATTCGCTGGCTAAGAGCGGCACCCCGACGAACGCAAAGAGTACGATTGCCGCGATTGCGATCCGATCCTGTCGGATCGGAAAGATCTGCATGTCGGCTTCGTAGCTCGCCTTGAACTGCCCTGCCTCACGATAAATCATTTGTCTCTCTCCTCACACCCTGTCGATGTGTTTTTCGCCAAAGAGCCCTTCGGGGCGAATCAACAGGAACGCCAACGCCATGATGTAGGGGAACCACGAGTCGATTCCGCCACCGACATAGGGGCCGAGGTAGACCTCGGCGAGTTTTTCCGACGCCCCGATGATCAACCCCCCGACGATCGCGCCTGGGATCGAGGTAAAGCCCCCCAGGATCAGCACCGGCAACGCCTTGAGCGCGGTGAAGGAGAGCGCGTACTGCACGCCGTTGCGCGCCCCCCAGATCAATCCGGCCACGAGCGCGACCACCCCAGCCGCGACCCAGACGATCACCCAGATGCGCTCCAACGGCACTCCGATGGACAGCGCCGCCTGGTGGTCGTCGGCAACCGCCCGCAGCGCCCGTCCGGTCTTGGTGTATTGGAAAAAGACCGTGAGCACCGCAACCAGGATTGCGGCGATCGCCGCAGCGGTGAGGTCGAATTTGGAAACCAGCATGTTTGCCGAATCAAGGAGCCACATTACCGGCTCATCGGCGATCCCGATATCCAGTCCACGCACGTTCGACCCCCAGATGAGCTGCGCCAGTCCGTCGATGAAAAAGGTGAGCCCGATCGTCGCCATGAAAAGCGTGATGAGGGGCTGGTTGACCAACCCGCGCAGCATGAAGCGCTCGATGAGGATCGCGAGCACCACCATCGCGGCGAGTGTCACGAGGAGCGACCCGAGGAACGAGGCGAACGACCCCGGCGCCCAGCCGAACCATAAGAGAAGCTTTTCGCCAACGCCGACGAAGGTAAGCGCCGCGAAATAGACCATCGCCCCCTGCGCGAAGTTGAAGACGCCGGAAGCTTTGAAGATCAACACGAAACCGAGCGCCACCAGCGCGTAGAGCATCCCGGACAACAGGCCCGCAATCAAGACTTCGAAGAAAAAGGTCACGGTTCTCTCCTTCCGCTATCAGTGGACCGCGCCAAGATAGGCTTTGATCACCTCGGGGTCGTTCTTCACTTCGTTGGGAAGGCCGTCGCCGATCTTACGTCCGTAGTCGAGCACGACGACACGGTCCGAAATGTCCATCACCACGCCCATGTCGTGTTCGATCAAGACGATGGTCGTCCCCCACTGCTCATTGACGTCGAGGATGAAGCGGCACATGTCCTGCTTCTCTTCGACGTTCATCCCCGCCATGGGCTCGTCCAACAAAAGGAGTTTCGGCTCCGCGGCAAGCGCTCGTGCCAGTTCCACGCGCTTTTGCAGGCCGTAGGGAAGCCGCCCAACCGGCACCTTACGAATGTGCTGAATCTCCAGGAAATCGATGATCTCTTCCACCCGTTTGCGGTGCGCGATTTCGTCGCGCTGCGCGGGACCCCAATAAAGCGCGTTCCACAGGAAATTGCGCTTCATCATGAGGTTACGGCCCGTCATGATGTTGTCGAGCACGGTCATCCCCTTGAAGAGCGCGATGTTCTGGAACGTCCGCGCGATTCCCTGCGCCGCCGCTTCGTGCGGGTTCATCTTGCGGCGCTCCTTGCCCATGAAGATGATCCGCCCCTCCTGCGGATGGTAGACGCCGTTGATCACGTTGAGCATCGAGCTTTTGCCCGCGCCGTTGGGGCCGATGATCGAACGGATCTCCCCCTGCCGGACGTTGAAACTGATGTTGGTGAGCGCTTTCACGCCCCCGAAACTGAGGCTGATATTCTGCAGATCCAGGATTACGTCGCCGATGGTGCGCGCCATCTTCTTCTCCCGATTACGCGTCCGCGATGCGCACCGTTGCGGCAATCTTGCCGCTGCGCCCGTCTTCGAACTTCACTTCGGTCTCGATATACTGCTCGGTTACGTCGCTATAAAGCGCGGTAACGAGCGGTGCGTACTTCTCGGCGATGAACCGCCGTCGCACTTTACGGGTGCGCGTCAATTCCCCATCGTCGGCATCGAGCTCTTTGTGCAGGATCAAGAAGCGGCGGATCCGCGCCCCTTTCATCATCGGGTCGGTTTCGAGGTCGGCATTGACCTTCGCGACGCATTCGGCGATCAACGCATAGACTTCGGGTTTCTGCGCGAGATCGGTATACCCGGAATAGGCCAACCCGCGCCGTTCCGCCCAGTTACCCACCGCGTCGAGGTCGATGTTGATGAACGCCGCGACGTAATCGCGGTCGTTGCCAAACGCCACCGCCTCTTTGATCTGCGGGAAGAATTTGAGTTTGTTCTCGATGTAGTTGGGCGCAAAGAGGGTGCCGTCGTTGAGTTTGCCGACGTCTTTCGCGCGGTCGATGATCCGCAACTGGCCATCTTCACCGATATACCCGGCGTCGCCGGTCATGAAGAAGCCCTCTTCGTCGAACGCCTCGGCGGTGGCGTCGGGGCGGCGGTAGTACGATTGCAGCGTCATCGGCCCGCGCACGCGGATTTCACCGTTCTCGGCGATCTTGATTTCGACGCCTGGCGCCGGCCGCCCCACCGCATCGAGCTTGATTTCGCCGTCGGGCTGCAAACAGACGTAGGCGCACGTCTCCGTTTGCCCGTAGAGCTGTTTGAGGTTGATCCCGATCGAGCGGAAGAATTTGAAGAGGTCCGGTCCGATCGCAGCGCCCGCGGTATAGGCCACCCGGATGCGCGACATCCCCAGGACGTTGCGCAGCGGCCCGTAGATCAGCACTTCACCCAGCGCGTAGAGCAAACGATCTTTGAGGGGTACCGGACGCTTCTCCAGAATTTCGGCGCCACAGCGCCGCGCCACCGCCATGAAGTAGTCGAAGAGTTTGCGTTTGATGGCACTTGCGTCTTCCATTCGGATCATCACCTGGGTGAGCAACCCCTCGAAGATCCGCGGCGGTGCGAAGTAGTAGGTCGGCCCGATTTCGCGCAAGTCGGTCATCACGGTGTCCGACGATTCCGGACAGTTGATCGCAAACCCGGCCACCAGCGACTGAGCATACGAAAAGAGGTGGTCTCCAACCCACGCCATCGGCAGGTAGGAGAGGATCTCTTCGCGGTCGGTCAGGCGGTCGAAATGGATCCCGCCGTTTGCGGCAAAGATGAACGCGCGGTGGGTCTGGCACACCCCCTTGGGTTTGCCCGTGGTACCGGAGGTGTAGAGCATCACCGAAACGTCGTCGGTCGAACCCTTTTCGATCTCCTTGTTCAGGAAATCGGGTTGGTTGCGGTCGTGGATCTCGCCGGCGGCGACCAGCTCGTCGAGCCCCATCAGTTGGGGTTGGTCGTAGTGCAACATCCCGCGCGGATCGTCGTAGACGATCTTCTCGAGCGAAGGGGTCGACGCCAAGGTCTCAAGGAGCTTATCCACCTGCTCTTGATCTTCGACGATCGCAACCTTGATTTCGGCGTCTTGCAAGACGAACGCGATCTCTTCCGCGATCGCGTCCTGATAGAGCATCACCGGGATGCCGCCGAGCATTTGACACGCGGCGATCGACATGTAGAGCCGCGGACGGTTGTCCCCGATGATCGCGAGCCGGTCACCGCGCCTGAACCCGAGTTCAGCCAGACCACACGCAATCGCGCGCGCGGTGCGGTAGTAGTCGGCCCAGGTGTAAGTTTGCCAAATGCCGTACTCTTTTTCCCGTACCGCGGGCTGCGCACCACGCACTTCGGCATGGTGCCGCAAAAGCCGCGGGAAGGTGTCGAGCCCGGCAGGCAGCGGAGGCGCTGCTTCGCCGCGTACGATGGTCATTGTTGTGTCTCCTCCACACGCCCGACGTTCGGTTCGGGAATTCGCTCAGAGGGAATCATCGCACGCGATTGTTACAACGGTTTTTCTGAAATGTAACGGAAATGTATCAAACGCCCAGAAACGCTTTCGTTTCGGCAGGGGATTGGCTTACCGCAGATGGGTCTGCAACCACCACTCCAGAAGCCCCAACTGCCAGAGTTTGGAACCGCGCAACCGGGTGAAGTGCTGGGTCGGTTCGGCCAACAACGTCGCGACGTATTCCGGTTGGAAGAGTCCGCGCGCTTGCGCCGCGGGCGAAAGCAGTGCGTCGCGCACGCGCTCGAGCACTGCCCCCTGCAGATACTTGAGCGCAGGAACGGGGAAGTAGCCCTTGGGGCGGTCGATCACTTCACTGGGAATGATTGTGCGCGCCGCCTCTTTGAGCACCCCTTTGCCGCCATGGGCCAATTTGTGCCGCGTCGGAATGCGCGCTGCCAACGAGACCAGCTCGTGGTCGAGGAACGGCACCCGCGCCTCCAACCCCCACGCCATCGTCATGTTGTCGACCCGTTTCACCGGGTCGTCGATGAGCATCACCGTGGTGTCGAGGCGCAACGCTTTGTCGACAGGGTCTTCGGCGCCGGGTTGCGCGAAGTGTTCGGCAACGAACCGTTCGCTCCAATCTTCGACTTGCCATTCGGGTCGGACCACGGCGCGGTACTCGTCGAAGTCGCGGTCCCGGAAGACGTCGAGGTAGTCGCGCACGGGATCGGTACTGCCCGCAAGCTTCGGGTACCAGAAGTACCCGGCAAAGACCTCGTCCGCCCCCTGGCCACTTTGCACCACCTTGCTGTGGCGCGACACCGCTTCCGACAGGAGGTAGAAGCCGATACAGTCGTGACTCATCATCGGCTCGCTCATCGCGGCGATCGCTTCGGGCAAACGGGTGAGGAGTTCCGCTTCCGGCACGAAAATCCGTTCGTGTTCGGTGCCGAACGCGCGGGCGACGATCTCGGCGTATTCGAATTCGTTGCCCTTCTCGTCCCCGACGTCGGCAAAACCGATGTTGTAGGTGCGCAGCCGCTCGACCCCGGCTTCGGCCATCAGCCCGACGATCAGGCTGGAATCGACGCCACCGGAAAGGAGCGCACCCACCGGCACGTCCGCAACGAGGCGGCGACGCACGGCTGCGCGCAGCGCCTCGAGCACGATTTCGACCCATTCCGAAAACGGGCGCGCCACATCCTCGGCACTGCGGGTGAAATCGAGCCGCCAATAGGTGCGGCGCGTTTCCCGACCATCGGGTTCGATCGTCACCAACGTGGCCGGCGGGACTTTGCGCACCCCTTTGAGGATGGTGTAGGGCGCGGGCACGACGGTGTGAAACGAGAGGTAGTAGTGGAGCGCCAGCGGGTCGATGGTGGTGTCGACACCGCCAGCTGCCAAAAGCGCAGGCAGCGTCGACGCAAAGCGCAAACCGCCGGGACGCGGCGCGAGATAGAGCGGTTTGATCCCCAGGCGGTCACGCCCCAGCACCAGACGGCCACTGTCGCGTTCCCAGAGCGCGAACGCGAACATCCCATTCAATCGCTCGACGAACGCGTCGCCCCACGCGTGGTAGGCTTTGAGGAGGACTTCGGTGTCGCTGTGGGAGTAGAAGCGGTAACCCAACCCCTCCAACGTTTGGCGCAGCTCCGGGTGGTTATAGACCGCGCCGTTGAAGACGATCCCGAGCCCCAGCTCGGGATCGATCATCGGCTGCTGCGCCGCCTCCGAAAGATCCATGATCTTGAGGCGGCGATGGCCCAACGCGATGCTGCGCTGCGCCCAAACGCCACCCCCGTCGGGGCCGCGCGGTCGCTGGATCCCATTGATGCGCGCAATCGCGTCGAGATTGGGTTCCGTACCGTCGAAACGGATTTCACCGGCAATACCACACATGCCGCGACCTCACGCCGCGGCTTCGCGGCCGAGCAGCGCATCGAACTCGTCCTGCCAGAAGAAACGGGGTTCGAACGCGGGCTGGAGTTCGTCGAGCCATGTAGCACGCGGGTCGAATCGGGCGAAGAAGGGGCGGTCGACCCACGCCGGGTTACGCCCTTGGAGGAACCGCAACACGAAAACACGCTGCCCCGCGACGCGGCTCACTCCCAGCACTTCGACTTTGCCCGGTGCGGCCGACATGCTCGGACCGCGCACGGTGCGCGCCAATCCCGAGACCCGCTGCAACGCGTCGCGGTAAATGCGCCAAGCGCGCGCGAGCGGCACTTTGAAGTAGTGGTGCGCGCCGGTGTCGCGTTCGACGAACATGTAGTACGGCACGATCCCCAGTTCGACTTCGCGTTGCCAGAGTTTCGCCCACACGTCAGAGTCGTCGTTGATGTGCGCCAAGAGCGGCGCTTGGGCACGGATCATTGCGCCGGTTGCGCGCACGCGCGCGATCGCCTCTTGGGTCGGCGCCGGTTCCAGTTCGCGCCAGTGGTTGAGGTGCGCCATCAGGGCCAATTGTTTGCCGCTTGCGACCACTTGGGCAAAGAGATCGAGGAGCGCTTGCCCTTCCCCTTCGGTCAAGAAGCGGTAGGGCCAGAAGGTGAGCGCTTTGGTGCCGATGCGGATCGAGCGGATGTGCGCGAATTCCGGCGAGAGCAACGGTTCGATATAGGCTTTGAGGTGCGCGGTTTTCATCACCAGCGGGTCACCGCCGGTGATCAAGACATCGGTCACCTCAGGGTGGGTGCGGAGGTACCCGTGCATCCGCGCCGCTTCCGCGCTGGCGATGCGCAGCGACTTATCCCCGATGAACTGGGCCCAGCGGAAGCAGAAGGTACAGTAGCTGTGGCACGTCTGCCCTTGGCTGGGAAAGAGCAGTACCGTTTCCCGGTATTTGTGCTGCAGCCCGTTGATGGGTTGCCCCGTTTCGTCCCGCGGGATGTTGAGTTTGAGCTGCCCCGCCGGATGGGGGTTGAGTTCATGGCGAATCTCCGCAACCACGCTCGCCACTTCGGCCTGGGGCGCGTCACGGCGCAACAGGGATGCGACCCGTTCGAAATGGTCCGGGCGCAACATGCCGGGCTGCGGATAGAGCAACTGAAAGAGCGGATCGTCCGGGATGTTGTCCCAGTCGATGAGATGCTCCGTGACATAGCGATTCACCCGGAACGGCAGCACGGTTGCCACCACTTTCATCGCAAAACGTCGTTCCGGGTCAAGCGCCTGGATTTGCGGAATGCGGTCGAGATCGCGCGCCGTATAGACTTCGAACGCCAGCGCAGTGAGCGGCGCGCAGTTCCAGGGCGCCAAACGTTCGGCCATTGGGGTTATGGTCATGGCTAACCTCCTTTTATTGCAGAAAGTGCAATCTTTTATATAACCCACAATGGCCGATCGGTCAACCCAAAAAACGCTAACCTGCTGATTTGTCACATGTTTCGCCGATACTGCCCACCCACCTCGAAGAGCGCCTGCGTCAACTGCCCCAGCGAGCAGTAGCGCACCGCGTCCATCAACACTTCGAAGGTGTTGCCCCCTTCCATCGCCACCGTCTTGAGCTTCGCCAGCCACTTCGGTGCTTCGGCGGCGTGGCGCGCGTGAAATTCGCGCAGCCGCCGCAGCTGGCTCTGCTTCTCTTCTTCGGTGGAACGGGCAAGTTCCAGCTTTTCGGGGATCGGATCGCCGTTCGGGTTGCGGAAGGTGTTGACCCCGATGATCGGTAGACTCCCGTCGTGCTTTTTCTGCTCGTAGTGCAGCGACTCTTCCTGAATCTTGCTGCGTTGGTAGCCCGTCTCCATCGCGCCGAGCACGCCCCCCCGTTCGGCCAGCGCTTCGAATTCGCGCAACACCGCTTCTTCGACCAGATCGGTGAGCTCTTCGATGATGAAGCTGCCTTGGTTGGGGTTTTCGTTCTTCGCCAGCCCCCACTCTTTGTTGATGATGAGTTGGATCGCCATCGCCCGCCGCACACTCTCTTCGGTGGGGGTGGTGATCGCTTCGTCGTAGGCGTTGGTGTGTAGGCTGTTGCAGTTGTCGTAGATCGCAATCAGCGCCTGGAGCGTCGTGCGAATGTCGTTGAATGCCATCTCCTGCGCGTGGAGACTCCGCCCCGAGGTCTGGACGTGGTATTTGAGTTTTTGGCTGCGCTCGTTCGCGCCATACTTGTGTTTCATCGCAATCGCCCAGATGCGACGCGCCACCCGCCCGATCACGCTGTATTCCGGGTCCATTCCGTTGCTGAAAAAGAACGAAAGGTTGGGCGCGAAATCGTCGATGTGCATGCCGCGCGCCAGGTAGGATTCGACGTAGGTAAAGCCGTTGGCGAGCGTGAACGCGAGCTGCGAAATGGGGTTGGCGCCTGCTTCCGCGATGTGGTAGCCCGAAATCGACACTGAGTAGAAGTTGCGCACGTTGTGATGGACGAAGTACTCCTGGATGTCGCCCATCAATTTCAACGCGAACTCGGTGGAGAAGATGCAGGTGTTCTGCCCCTGATCCTCTTTGAGGATATCGGCCTGGACCGTGCCGCGCACAGTGGAGAGCACCCACGCCTTGATCTTTTCATACTCCTCTTCGGTGGGGTCACGACCGTTGTCGGCGCGGAATTTGTCCACCTGCTGGTCGATCGCGGTATTGAAGAACATCGCTAGGATCATCGGCGCGGGACCGTTGATCGTCATCGACACCGAGGTGTTGGGCGCACAAAGATCGAACCCGGAGTAGAGCACCTTCATATCGTCGAGCGTGGCGATCGAGACACCCGAATTGCCGATTTTGCCGTAGATATCGGGCCGTTCGTCGGGGTCGCAACCATAGAGCGTAACGGAATCGAACGCAGTGGACAGCCGCGCCGCGGGCATCCCTTCGGTGAGCTTGCGAAAACGGCGGTTGGTCCGGAACGGATCGCCTTCGCCCGCAAACATCCGGGTGGGGTCTTCGTTTTCGCGCTTGAACGCGAACACCCCGGCGGTGTATGGGAACGACCCGGGGACGTTCTCCTTCATCAGGAATTTGAGCACCTCGCCGTCGTCTTCGAAATCGGGTAACGCCACCTTGCGGATCTTGTTGCCCGAAAGCGATTCGTGGTAAAGGCGGGTGCGAATCTCTTTGTCGCGGATCTTGACGACGTATTCGTCCTGCGCGTAGAGTTTTTTCAGCGTCGGCCACTGTTCGAGCAGTTTCTTCGCGTGCGGAGTCAGCTGGCTGTCTTTCCAGTCGATCAGCTCGTCGAAATGCTCGGCCGGTTTGCCGCTCGCCTCGAAGAGCGCCTTCGCGATCTTGAGCGCTTGTCGTTCGCGCGCCACCCGCGACTGCTCCCGGACGTGGGCGTGGTAGTCGCGCACGGTTTGCGCGATTTCCGCCAGATAACGATTGCGGTGCGGCGGGATGATCGCTTGTCCTTTGCTGGAATGGCGCACAGAGACGCGCGGCAATTTCCCTTCGGCTTTCGCGGGCAACCCCAATTCGATCAATTTCGGCAGCATCGCTTGATAAAGCGCAGTAACCCCGTCGTCGTTGAAGCGCGCTGCCATCGTCCCGAAGACGGGCATCGCATCGACCGGTTCGGAAAAACGCTGATGGTTGCGCTGGTACTGTTTCGCGACGTCGCGCAGCGCATCTTCGGCCCCTTTGCGGTCGAATTTGTTGATCGCGACGAAATCGGCGAAATCGAGCATGTCGATCTTCTCGAGCTGGCTCGCCGCGCCGAACTCGGGGGTCATCACGTAGAGGGAGCAGTCGACGTAGGGCACGATCGCCGCGTTGCCCTGTCCGATCCCCGACGTTTCGACGATCACGAGGTCGTAACCGGTGAGCTTGGTCGCCGCGATCACCTCTTTGAGCGCCCGCGACACTTCTTGACCGGTGTCGCGGGTGGCGAGCGAACGCATGTAGATGTTTTCGTGGTCGATCGCGTTCATGCGGATGCGGTCACCCAAGAGCGCTCCCCCGGTGCGCTTGCGCGACGGGTCGATCGAGATGATCGCGATTTTGAGCGCATCTTCCTGATCCAAGCGGAAACGGCGAACCAGCTCGTCGGTGAGCGAACTCTTGCCCGCCCCTCCGGTACCAGTGATCCCCAACACTGGCACTTTGAGCCCTTGCGCCGCCGCAAGGAGCCCTTCCCGGATTGCGTCTGGGTAGGCGCCATTTTCGAGCGCAGTGATCACGCGTGCGAGCGTCCGCCAATCGCCGCTTTGGAGTTTTTCCAGGATTTCAGGCAAGGTCTGCGGCGCTTCGTGGGAGAGATCGAAATCGGAACGCTCGACCACGTCGTTGATCATCCCTTGTAACCCCATCTGGGCGCCGTCTTCGGGCGAGTAGATCCGCTCGACACCGTACGCTTCGAGCTCCTGGATCTCCGGCGGAACGATCACCCCGCCACCGCCGCCGAAAACCTTGATCTTCTCGCCACCGTTTTGCCGCAGCAGATCGACCATGTATTTGAAGAACTCGACGTGCCCCCCTTGGTAGCTGGTCACCGCGATGCCCTGCACATCCTCCTGCAGCGCGGCGCGAACGATCTCGGCGGCACTGCGGTTGTGCCCCAAATGGATCACTTCGCAGCCGGTGCTTTGCAACAAGCGCCGCATGATGTTGATCGCGGCATCGTGGCCATCGAACAGCGCCGCAGCGGTGACGAGCCGCACGTTGTTCTTCGGCTGATAGGGCGTGAGCGCCTTCGCGATACGGGGATCGGTCATGATGGGTCTCCTCTTGTCGTCGCTTTTGCGGTGCACTGAGACTATCTTACCGAAATTGACGTTAACGTCAACGTCATTTCGGTGCCTTGCCCTTGCCTTCGCCTCATGGCAGCGTCCGGCGCACAGGGAAATAGGTTCGCCGCTGGGGCTGTGCTAAGCTAACGCGGTTGCAGGTCAGGGAAGCAGCGTGATGCCGCGCGAAAAGACGTTCAACACCGCGGGCCCATCGAAACCCGAGCTCCACTATATGATCGACCCCTTGGCGCGGATCGATCTCCCGGAAGTCGAAGCACTCATCGCACAGGAACGCTACTTTGTGCTGCACGCGCCACGACAAACCGGCAAAACCACCTGCCTGTTGGCGCTCATGAATCACCTCAACCGCGAAGGGCGCTACCGCGCGCTCTACGCCAACATCGAAGTGGCGCAAACGGCCCGTGGCAACGTCGCCGAAGGGATCGGCGCGGTACTCACTGCGCTCTATGAGGCGGCCCGCCTCTACCTGGGCGAATCGCGCGGTCAAGCATGGGCGCACGCCGCGCGCGCCAACGACGACCCCCACACATGGCTCCAACGCTGGCTTACCGAATTTTCCCTGGCCGACCCGGATCGACCCGTGGTGCTGCTCCTGGACGAAGTCGACGCCCTCGTTGGCGACACCCTGGTTTCGCTCCTCAGGCAACTGCGTGCCGGTTACACCCAGCGCCCACGGGCGTTTCCGCAATCGGTGATCCTGTGCGGCGTGCGCGACGTGCG
>Ga0207870_100109_pt1 | contig 88807 bp, 87 predicted proteins | sample CeladaPassage60B_FD_187477 | JGI IMG/M metagenome (GOLD analysis project Ga0207870, IMG submission 187477) | Cellulose-adapted microbial communities from the Joint BioEnergy Institute, USA - Passage3 60B (SPAdes) (version 2) | ecosystem: Engineered > Bioreactor > Continuous culture > Unclassified... | reverse complement strand
ACAGCGATAAATCGGAATCGTTGATATGATTGGACGCCCAGCATCCCCCCTAGGGAGGCGCATTGAATCGTACTTACTGGGGAATTTTCAACCGATTATTTCGAGGATTTTTCAATCGGTCTTGACACAATCCCTTCAAGGTACGATCCAAACCGTCAGTCCCGGAAAGCAGCGAGTGCTTTTTCTTTTGTTTCAATCCCTTCAAGGTACGATCCAAACCCAACGGCACCAAACTCTTTGACGTTTATAAACCCGGTTTCAATCCCTTCAAGGTACGATCCAAACCCCGTACAGCGGCACACCGATTCCCGCTTCCAGCCGGTTTCAATCCCTTCAAGGTACGATCCAAACATTGGTGGTTCAACGAAAAAGACGACATCTATGACGTTTCAATCCCTTCAAGGTACGATCCAAACAATCGATATTTCCACGTACGGATACCATGCGTGGAGGTTTCAATCCCTTCAAGGTACGATCCAAACGCAGCACCATTTGCTTGCCGTTGTAGTGGACGCGCTTGTTTCAATCCCTTCAAGGTACGATCCAAACCCAGCAAGAAAAGATACTGATCCAAAAAGGCCAGAAATGTTTCAATCCCTTCAAGGTACGATCCAAACTCCGCACTCTCCTGATTCCTGCTTCTGATTTTATTCGAGTTTCAATCCCTTCAAGGTACGATCCAAACTTCCAGTATCAAATTTGAATTTGGTGTATGTAAAAACGTTTCAATCCCTTCAAGGTACGATCCAAACCCGTCGTTATCGCCGGGAGGAAACTTAAAAGTTGATATCGTTTCAATCCCTTCAAGGTACGATCCAAACTAAAACCGGCCCAGAACATATGAGACGAGCATACATAAGTTTCAATCCCTTCAAGGTACGATCCAAACCCCGGCTTCAAACAGCAGCGAAGCGTGCGTATGGCGGTTTCAATCCCTTCAAGGTACGATCCAAACGACCGAAACCCGAACGATCACCACGATCAAACAATCGTTTCAATCCCTTCAAGGTACGATCCAAACTCTATCAGCCGTATAAGAGTTCGGACTAGGGTTCGTCGTTTCAATCCCTTCAAGGTACGATCCAAACTTCCGCCGCTACACTCCACGCCGCGGGCGAAACCGTGGTTTCAATCCCTTCAAGGTACGATCCAAACCCAGGTATATCGCACGGCTGAATGGCAGCGGGTGCGGGTTTCAATCCCTTCAAGGTACGATCCAAACCTGGGTGCGCGGCGGAGAGTATTTTTTTCTTCGTGCCGTTTCAATCCCTTCAAGGTACGATCCAAACCCAAACTCCGGCCTTCGCAATTCATACTTCGACATCACCGCAGCAAATCCTTCTACCTTACATGAAAAAATTTTCGACCTTCAGGAAAAGCGCTTTCAACAGATTTATCTTCTTCTTGCTCGTTTATTCTTCGTTTTGCTCTTCGTCGTCGATCTCCAGGGGGTTGTGCACGATGAACGATCGACGACAACGGACACATAAAACCCTCCGTTTGTCTTTCGCCCGTCGGCTATCTCAGACGATAAATTCTTCCCCTCCCTTTTTCAGTCCGATTTCTTCCCGCGAGGAGTAGAGACGCATGCGGAATGTGTAGAGGACGACGGAATCTTCTTCCGGATCCATGATTCGTTTGAGTTCTTCCTTTAGTTTGACGTAATTCGCATCCGATATTTCGCCTTCAAATACGGAATTTTGAACCCAGTGCAAATATTTTCGACATGTTTTCAGCGCTTTGGTGACACGTTTTTCGTTGAAATCATATACGAGTATGACGAACATTTAGAAATCACCCTTTCTTGCCCAAATCCTTAGGTCTTCCGAAAAGCGCGGCATCCGCGAGGTTCACAGTCGTGCGGCAGAGGCGGCGGCATTACCACAGCGACCGGTACGGCTCGTATTCTTTTTCGCCGAGCAGGTGTTTTTGCAGTTTGTACAGTTCGAGCCGGATCAGGCGGCGATAGGAGACCGATTTACCGAGATGGCGGTGGCGGACGGTGGTCTGCATGCGTTTGTCGAGTTCTTCGATGAAAGTACGTCGGCCGGCTTCGGTGAGCATGACGCCGCCGACGCGCCGGTCGAAGTCGTCTTTAGTGATCATATTTTTGTTAATCAGGGTGAAAATGAGCCGGTCGACCATGATCGGCTTGAAGATTTCGGCGACGTCGAGGTTGAGGCTGAACCGCCGGAAGTTCGAGGTGTGCAGGAAGCCGATGCGCGGGTCGAGATAGGTTTTGTAGATTTCACTGAGCACGATGGTGTAGCAGACGGAATTGCCGAAGCTGATCAGGGCGTTGAGCCGATTGAGCGGTGGATTTTTGGTTCGTTTTTCAAAAAGAAAGTCCGGGTTGCCCAGGATGACGTCGAAAGCGGCGTAATAGCGCTCGCGCGCGTGTCCTTCAACGGCCATCAGTTCAGCGATGCCGGCGCATTCGTCGATCGCGGCGGCGTCCTGTTCGAGCTTGGCGAGCGTTGCGGCGAGAAAGGCTTTTCCGGCTTTCCGAACGCCCATGTCCTTGTCGCGGTTGATGTCTATGTCGCCGTCGGCGGCCGTTTCGTCGCCGGTGTCCTTGTGGCCCGCCCGGTTGTAATAATAGCGGAGGACTTGGGCCATCTGGCCGATCGCGCCGCGGACGAAGGCGGACGCCAGGCGCATCCGTTTGGCCGGATCGAGGTAGTGTTCGGCCTGGCGCACAAGGACGCAGCCGGCGTTCAGGTGTTCCCTCGGGTAAAAGGTTCCGACGTAGTAGCCGTAATAATTGAAAAAATGAAGGCAAATGTGTTTTTCTGACAAAAATTCGAGCAGTTTCTTCGAGACTTCGACTTCGCCGAAAACGTAGATATCTTCGATGTTTTCGACGGGAAAATGTTTCGTTCTTTCCTCGGAAACGAAACAAAGGCTGTTATCCTTGCGGCGGAGTTCGCCGCTGCGGAACAGGTAGAGCGATCGCTTCATCCTTCCTCCTCCGCCCAGCAATATTCGCGATAGGCGCACGGCCGGCAGAACGGGATTTTGACAGGAGGCGGCGGCGCGGGCATGGCGGCGATGCGGCGAATGTCGTCGATCGCGCGTGCAAGCGTCTGTTCCGCCTCCGGGGTCAGTTCGACGGGCTCGCGGCGTTTTTCTTCGGAAAAGACGAGTTCGCCGCGGGCGCGTACGCCGAGTTGTTTGAGAATCCACAGGTAGTAGAGCAGCTGATGCCGGGCGCTTTCGCGGAATTTGGCCGATTTTTTGATTTCTTCGACGACGAGTTCGTCGCCGACGCGCTTGAGCCGGTCCATGCGGACGGGGTCGATGTCGACGTCTTTTTGGCCGCGGCCGTGGCGATATTCGTGCAGGAACCGGCCGATCTCGATGTTGTCGTCTTCGTGGTCGGGCTCGATGCGGTGCAGCATGAGCCAGCACTGGCGGCGGCAAATGAAATAGTACCAGATGTCGGTGCCGGTGACGGCGGGTACGGGTTCGTCCATGGGAGTGGCCTCGCTTTCGCCAATGGAGATCGCGTCGCACCGGGCCTCCTCGAACCGGGCCGCATCAGATGATCCAGACGTCGTCGCCGCTTACGTCGGCGACACGGGTGAAGCCGATCTCGTCGCTGTAGGCATCCGGATCGGACAAGAGCGGGATGCGGTGTTGCAAATAATCGTTTTTCCATTCGACGGCGAACCGAACCGGAATGTTCAGAATGTAGTAGTTCGCCAGAACCATGAACTGTTTGCGTTCACCGAAATCGCGCCCTTCCCAGTAACGGCGGTCGACCATGCATTCGTAAATCTGATGCGGATCGCGCATGCCGAATCGCTCGGCAAGCTGAAGAAACGTTCTCGGCAAAAACGGTTCGTCTCTTTTCGGATAACGCCACGGAACGAACAGCGGCAGCCGGAAATCGTCGCTCTCGAATGGTTCATACCCGCCGAGCCGCGTCCAATAACCGCTCGCCGCATCCATGATCGCGGCTTTGCACGCTTCCCGCGAATCTTCGCGGAACATCCTTTCGTAAAAGATTCGGGCGAGCTCTTCGAATTCCGGCTCGGGCCATTCGGCGCCGTTTTCCAGCAGTTCGTCGGTCAAACCGGTCAAGGCGCTTTCGTAGATCGGATGCCGCGTATCCCGCTTACCGCCGCGCAAGAAACGCACGATCGACAGCGTTCCGCCGCCGCGGATCTCGAAATGCCGGTTGATCCGGCCGCCGGTCTGCACATAGGCGGGCAAAATCGACGCAGCTCGTACGCCGTGTTGGAAGCTCACGTCGACGCCGGCTTCGAGCACCTGGGTGGAAACGGCGATCTGCGGCGGCAAGCGGCATCGGTCCCCGTTTTGGCTTAGACATTTCAGCAGCGATTCAAGACGTGAGATTTTTACTTTTTTATGCAAAGGCACCATCAGGCCGTGAAGCAGGTGAAGCTCATGCGGTGTACTGGCTTTCTTCATCTGGTCGTAAACCAAACAGGCGTCGCGGATCGTGTTCAGAATGACGACCTGCGTGCGTTCCTCGCGGCCGAGCACCCATTCGGCAAGTTCGCGCTCGTCCATCGTCCGGTCGATCTTTTGCGCCGTGTAGCGAATCTTCCGGTCGTCGGGACTGGGCCGGAAGACAAGCGGAAAAGGTTTTTCTTCCTCCAGACCGTATTGGAAAGGCGGCATCGTCGCCGACAGGAAAATGACGCGCAGATTGTTTTGCCTGGCGAGACTTTTTAAACCGACGAGAAATAAGTTCCATCCCCGGTTTTCGAAAATTTGCGGCTCGTCGATCAAAAGAACGGCGTCACGCAAATAGAAACGCCGAAGCGTGTCCTGCGCCCGACGCGGAAAAACGGCACGCGCAAGCTGCGGGAAACTGGTACAGACGATTTCGTGCGCCCACGATTCGGCAGCCAGCATTCGGGCTGAAGCGCGCTCGATCGAGTCGTCGAAGCGGTCGTCTGTCCAGTCGCTTCTATGCACGTGGCGGCTGTCCCGGGATCGGCGATCACCGTCTTGGTCGACATCATCGGCCCGTTTTGCTAATTCTTTGTCCCAGACGGCGAGCGAATGATGTTCGACGGGCCGCATGCCGAGATCATCGCGAAGGACGTTGCTGTTTTGCTCCAAAACAGATAGGTACGGAGCGGCGTAAATGATTTTGCTGAGCCCGTTTCGCTTACAAAGCAGGGCAGCGAGCAGAAAAGAAACGACCGTCTTGCCGTAACCGGTCGGCATCTCGAGCGCGAAAAACTGGCAGTCGGCCCCAGCCCCGTCGAATGCGCGCACGATCGCCGCCATCGCCTCGGCGCGCACGTCGCTGAACGGGCTATCGCGCCGCGCCTCGCAAAACCGGCGAATAGCATCCAGCAGGCCGTCGACGCTGGTGTCGTCGAATCGGGCGTCCGGCGTCGGCGTGATGTCGAACCGGTCGGCCGCGATCAGAGCGGCGGTCAAAAATCGCCATTCATCGAGTTCATCCATCAAGACGGAATATTCCGCATCGCTGCGGCCTTTGCGCAGCGACTTGTTCACCTCATCGAAACGTTGCCGGACAAGCGAACACCACGACCGGAACCGATCAGGAGCAAGTCGAACATGCGTCAGTTCCGGAAAAAGCAGATGGACCAGTTCGGTAACGCCGTCCAAGTCCATCCGCTCCCACTCGCCCAGCTTCCATTGCTGGATCCATCTATCTTCGACCGCGTCTTTCAGCAAGCCGTGATGATCGGCGATGTCGCGGACGAGCCAGAGCCAGCGCCGCCGGTTTCGTTTCCAAGCGTCAAGCTTGTCTAAAAGCTCGATGCCGAGTGCGGCGAACAGGAAGGCCGCCGCCGGCGCGTGGGCGGGACCGCGCTGCCGCAGACCTTCTGCGTATTCCTGCCAATCCGGGTGGCATTTCGGGACGTCGTGGCAAAACCCGGCCAGCCCACCGAGCCGGACGAGCGCGTGATCGGCGCCGAGGACGGGATGTGCGGCGAGCACGCGTTGCATCGTCTCGGAAGCGTGAATCAGGTGGTCCGGAAGCGGATACGTACGCCCGTCTTCCGGCGGCCGGGCGATGCATTCGGAAAACGGCTTCAGAATAGGCACACCGCTTCACCTTCAACGAGGGCGATGCGGATTCGGCCTTCGGAATCGAGCGCAGGATAAAACCTTATCGGCCGGCACGCTGTTTCATAAATGAAGTCGATCGAACGCTCGAACGTCCGGTTCCCCTTATATTCATGGAGAAAACCGCCGGCACGACCGAACCGCCGATCCGGGTCCATTACAAGTTCCCGGATCGACGCCACGGGCACTATGCTGCGCGACGTCAGCGGTTCTGACGTCTCGGTTTCCAACCACTCGACGTCCTCGTACACCTTATATAATTCCGGCTTCGTCAACGCATAGGCGACGCCGAGGAACGTCGGGTAGACCGATTGATCCCGTTGCAGACGCTCGATCAGGCGGGACGTGTATTCGGTCCCGGCGTAATAGATGCGATAGGAGGGTTCGACTAGTAGCTCGATCGTCGTCGGTCGGTTGAACGAAGGCCCGCTTTCTTTGCCGAGCATCGACATCTGTTGGGCGACCGTGCGCACCGGCTTAAGCAGACGAATACCGACTTTGTCCGACGTAACGAAATCTTCGATGCCGAGAATCGCGCCGACGATTCCTTTTGCCGCCGTCGGCGTGATGAACGGATACGTCAGATGCGTCGCCGTCGTATCGGGCCTTCGAAAATGGGCGATACTCCCTCGGATATCGAACGCCACCATGTCCATGTCCGACACCACGTCACCAGAGCGGTTGCAGATAAGGCGCCACATCTCCTGCTACCCTGACGTTCGGCTGGCACCAAATGCGGCAACGGGCAATCTTGTCCTGCCGCTGCCGAATCACGTCGAGCAGCTTCGTCAGGTCGATCCGGATGTCGTTCACGGACGAAGGACGATTCGCCGGGCTGCGCCACGCCTCTTTGTCGGGTTCGAGGCTTACGTATTCTTCGAGATAACCGATGCGATAGAACGGATCATGATACTCGACGTGCACGAGCACGAGCGGCTGCTGCTGACCGCGGCCGCGTGCCTGGCGGAACTGAGTACCCTGCCAGAGCGCCTTGAGGAGCAGCTCCTGGTCTTCCTCGGTCATGCCGGTCTGTTCGGCGTTTTTTGCGTTGATGACGCCCGGCATCACGAAGACCGCGAACGGGACGATGTAGGTCGTCCAGATCGTGCCCTGGGTTTTGCCTTCTTCTTTGCCTTCCTGGGTCTGCTTCGATTCTTCACTGGGCATGACGACCGTACCCTGGACGTAATGCGAATCGACGGGATGCATCGAATGCGCCCAACCGAACTGGACCGGTCCGGTTAAATGGAAGTTTTCATTTTTGACCGAATACACGATACCGAATACGCGGGCGTCGAAACTATGTTCCAGCAACACCGACTTCATACTGTCGGCATTCGTTTTGCCGACGGACGAGGCGATGTAATCAGCCAGCCCTTTTCTGCCCAGCAGATTACCCTTTTCATTCATGCGCTGCTGAACGAAGATGAAATTCCGCCGGTTTGCCCCACCGTCGGGTTCGGCCTGTAACACATAGTCGCGGACGTCGCGTTTAATGCTGACGTCGCTCAGCGAAATGCGGCCGTCTTCTTCGGGAAAAAGCCTTCTCGCATCGCTGTCGTTGAGCGGATCGCGATTCGGAATGCCGTCCTTGACCGACTTGATGAACAGAAGCTCTCCGCTGCGCACGCTCATGCCGATTCTTCTCCTTTCGTGGACTCCTCTTTCTTCGGATTTTTGTACAAAAGGTATCCCGCCCAAAACATATTAAGAAACTCGTAAAATTTTTCAGTCAGCCAATTTTCTTGCCGGGCGCGGTCGAACGCAAGACAGACGACGGCGTAGTTGGGGTCGAACATTTTTCCAGGATTGAACGACCATTTGATCGCGAGTTCCTTGCAACGAAGAACGCCGTCTTTCCAAATCATGTCTGGCGTCAGTTTGTTGCCGAACTGCAACACCCTCGACTTAAGAAAATCTTTCTCCGTCTTGGCCCAGAACGCGTTATGAAACTGCCTCATCAGAAGTCCCGTCACAAATCCGAGCTTTTCGGGGCTGTCGAGATCTTCCTCACGCAGTTCACCGTCGTGATACTTTCGCATCAATTCATCCCATTGGCTCAACAGGTCTTCACCCTTTCCGGTTTCGTTTCGGATCGATTCATTGTACATGTCCAAGAAAGAAAGGAAGATGACGAGAAACGTCAGTTCCTTCTTCATACCCCATGTATCCTCTTTTTTGGCTAGCTCTGTCAGCTTGGCTGCCGTCGCCCGGACGATGCGGTCGGCGTATAACTGCCGGCCGTGCAGGGCGTCGCGGAGCGCCGACCAGACGTATCCCGGCCCGTACGCGTTGCCGAACAGCGTCAAAAGATTTTCGTACCGATACGAGATTTCCCCCGACGCTTCGAATTTGCTCTGAACCTCCGGTACGACCGCATCTTTCAATTCGCGGACGATGAGATCGAGCTTCCGAGCCACGCTAGGGATGACGTCTTCGATGAGAGCGCGGATATGGACGTCACCGCGGGAAAGTTCGCCCGAATAATAAAGAAGAACAAGCCTGAACTCGTCGGGATCTGCGCTTTCGGGAAACTCGATATCCAGCTCAATCCCCCCGATCGTCGAAAGATGAAGATCGGCAGGGCGGCCACGCACTTCCTGTTCCCGGAGCATCGACTCGATCATGTTGAACGAAATTTCGTAACCCCGATCAAGCAGCGGCACAATCATCGGCGCGCCGTAAATCCGTTCAAAATTTCCCTTATCTGGGCGCGACCGGGCTTCTGCATTGGTAATCGGCGAGAAAATTTCTTTTAGAACGGCGTTCGACAAAGGCCGCGTCAATTGTTTGATCAGCTGCGCGCCGTTTAAGAACGCCTCGTAGCTCTTTCGGTCGATTTTGACGCCCTTCGTCCATTCGTTGTCTTTCCAATAGATGGACTTCGGCAAATCCCACGTCGGCGACAGCCAAAGCCAGGAACGGTTGTACACCGCCACAACCTCGTCGCTTTTGCGGTTCGTAAATGTAGATATCGCATGCTTTTCCCGGCCGAGCTCGGACGCTTCGAGAAACCTTGCTTCCGAAACGAGTTGCAGGGCGATATCGCCTTTCAAGTGCAAATGTTTTCCTGGTTCCAGCATGCTTTCGCCGATCCAGAGATGTTCTCCCGTTTCGTCGCGACGTCCCCCGTATGCAAACACATCGAGCCTTGGATCGAAAATCATTAGAATGCCGAGACGCTTATCACCGCTCGGTTTGCGGGCAACTTCGGCACTCATAGCCTGAGAAACGATCGCTGCGAATTGGACGCGCTCATGTTCAGAAGCCGACCGATACGAAACAGTGGATCTAAGCCGAGGCAATAAAAAACTATTTGCGAATTCCGAGGGGTCGCCGAGCCACTGGAAATGCCGGTCGAACATCAGGTAGCACGGAAAGGGGTAAATGCCTTGGGCGAGTAATGGATTGCCTCCGCTTGGGTAGACAACCGGAAATGCAACCGCAGCGCGTGTATCAACGTGAAATTCTTTTTTCTTTCCTCTGCCTTCCGATGTATAGTTACCGACCGGTTTACACGAGACGGCGACACGGCCGTCGGAGGGAGAGTATTCTGCTATGAATACATTCTGAAAAAAATTTTTAGTATTATCCGCATGTACGTCCGTCAGCAACGCAAGTTTCTGACGTGACGTCCAGCTTCCAGCTAGAACTGCCCGGCCGACATGAATTAACGATTCGGTGAGCAAGCGATCACCCCGTTTTCTGAAAGGATTTCGAGGATAGAGGGGTGTTTAATGATTGGGTTGATTTTTCTAAATTACTGTAGTATAATGACATCTGATCAGCAATCACATTAAACACCCCTTTGATCCGGAAATTAAGCATCGATTTCCGGATCACTTTGTTCGGAAAGCATTATTGGATGAATAGGAAATATATAGACCTGTTCATAAGATTCATATCGATATTTTTCAACATCATATCCGTCCGATGTTTCACGGATAATCTGTTGACGTGTGATTTTAGAATATTCAATCATCATTTTCCGTTCCACCTCACCCTTTAGTGATTTCGCAAAAATGCCTTCATCCCAAAAATGCAACCGACGACTGCATTAAAAAGCAGTGGGCAGTTGAAAAAATTCTCGGATTCACGCATGCTTTTCGGTTGCAGCCACCCCCTACATTCACTTGTGGGAATATTATACCATTACGAGCCGAGACTTGTCAAGACTCCCTGCCAACCTTAGCAGTAATTTTTTTTGTGCTAATACGAAAAACACTATCCCCCCTTTTGAATCCCTTCGAGGTACGATACATCTCTTACCCTCACCTGCTAACCTCAGCAGATTTCAAACCCTTCTAGGTACCCTCTTGACTCTCACAATTTAATTTAACCCAGCAACCACTCTTTGTCAATTCACGGCGACTCCCAAAATAATAAGTTTTATCCCCCCACCTCCCGCACCAACCCGAACCCCGACGAATTCTTTCCCCCAAGCCCGGCGTCGATCGCCGTCTGGATCAGCCGCACATCGCCTTCCAGCCGGAACCGCCCCGTATATCCCTCGATAATCGTATCTTTATAAATCACCACCTGCTTGCGCGGCCGGCCGACAGGCGTCACGCGGATCGGACCGAACTCCGTCTCCTCGCCGTACAACAGCTTCGCCTTGCGCACGAGATTGTCGGCGACGATGCGCTGAAAATCCGTCTCCTGCGGCTGAAAATACGCCGTGAACTTCCGCCCGTCCGACCGGTACATCGTCGAGTAGGCGACAACGGGCGACAGCGCCTCTACCTCGACCGAGGCGCTCTCGACGCGCGGCGCATCCAGCTCCACCGCCGCCACGCGCAGAAGCTGCTTCCCCAACCGCACGCCTTCGCGCAAAAGCAGCCGCCCCGTTTCACGAATAAACCGTTCGACGGGAGAAGCGACGATCAAACGGACGGGATTGCGGAATCGGAGCGTCTTCGTCTCCGCGATATATTCGCTGTCGCCGAGCAACCGGGAAAACGCGAACAGCGCGAATCGCCGGCCGTCGGACACAAAACCCTGATTGTGGAGAAACTCGCCGAACTCCGGGGTCAGATTGCGGTACAGCGCGCCCTGCACCAGACCGTTGTAATGCACGGGGACGTCCCACGCGGATGATTCACTTTCCAGAACGAGCGTCAAATGCATGCGGACCCTCCGAACCCTCCCTTCCTGGGACATCCGGCGACGGAGACATCCGGTTCTCCCACAACAACTCTCCTGTCGTTACCATTCGACAACAATCGCGATTTTCCTTCTCGATCCGGAAAAATTTTCATCGATTCTTCCCCGTTTCTTCCAACCACTTCGACAGGACTTCGTCAATCCCTTCCGAATGGGCTTTTTCCAATAAATACGCCGTGTCGACCTTATCGCGGTGCAGAAGCAGCAAACGCCGCCCCCACTCGCAATCCGACAATGATTTCCAATGCACGCATGCCCGCAGCCGGTCCAAAACGATGTCTTCGATTCCGATCACATAAACGTGACCTTTTTCAAGCCGAAGCTTGACGACCCGGTCGGGATCCGCGTCCTCAAGAAAATCACCGGGAATCTCGACGCCGACGCCGAGCTGTTCATGAAACCAATGGCGGCCCCATTTGACGAAGCCGAGGCCGGTCAGACACCGGTCGACCAACTGCCGCTCGAAAAAAACAAGATCGATGTCGGAGGTGGTGTAATCGCCCCGTGTATAGATTTCCACCGCCAGTCCGCCCACAATGATCGGATAGGCCCCATTGCGCTCCGTGAGTTCCGTCAAAATGGAACATACTTCTAACATTACTTCAAGTTTATTGGATTTTCCTATTATCTTTTCCAATCGATCTCGCGCCGCTTCAAGGTTCATAATACCACTCGTTTCGGCTGAAAATGACGATTTTGCCCGACCGCTCGGCTTCCCGCCATTTTTCCAGACAAATGCGGTCCAGCAGCGCCTGTTCCTCCGGATCGCGCGGACGGGTCCGCAGCCGGCGTCCCGGCGGCCGGTCGGCCAGCAGCCGCCGCTCGACCTCGGCTTTGCGTTCGTCGATCTCCCGCGCCAGTCGTTCGTAGTCCCATTCGCGCACGGCGGTTCACCCGACGTTTTCAAACGGATTTATTTTCATTTTACACGCGGCGCCGCAAATCAAGCAACGACAAACGGGAAAAACCGGCCCTGGCCCGTCCCTGTCGCAAGATGTCCCCAGGCAGCGCACGTGCAATTTCCCAACCGATTGATCAATGTCCGCCCTTCCGTCCCGCGGCGTCGGCTGGAATCCGAACCGTTCTCCTCAAGAACGGTCCGCCCTCCTCACCCCACCCGCATACCTTGATTTATGGAGACGCTATGCTTTCACCGGAAAGGGGGACCCGCCATGACCGCCGGTCCGGACGACCTGAAGGCGCTTGAACGCGCGATCGCCGAAATCATGGATGTCGCGCGCGGATTCGGCCTCGATTTTTACGAGATGCGGTTCGAGATTTGCCCCGCCGACGTGTTGTACACGTTCGGCGCGTACGGCATGCCGACGCGTTTTTCACACTGGAGTTTTGGAAAAATGTTTCATAAAATGAAAACCCATTACGATTACGGCCTCAGTAAAATGTATGAACTGGTCGTCAACTCCAATCCGTGCTACGCGTTTCTGCTCGAAGGCAACTCCCTCGTGCAAAACAAAATGATCGTCGCGCATGTTTTGGCGCACTGCGACTTTTTCAAGAACAACGCGCACTTTGCGCGCACCAACCGCCACATGATCGAGAGCATGTCCGCCACGGCCGAACGCATCCGGCACTACGAAATGAAATACGGTTCGCTCGCCGTCGAGCGGTTTCTCGACGCGGCGCTGGCCGTCCAGGAACATGTCGATCCGCGGCCGCTCGGCCCGGCCCGGGACGGACGCAGCCGCGACCGGAGCGGGGAAAACGCCGGCCGATCCGCCGACCGCGGCGGCCGCCGCAAATCGGAATATGAGGATTTATGGGATCTGGATCGGCGCCTCGCCGCCCGTTCGTCCGCACACTCCGGACCGCACGACGCCGGCGGGTCGGCCGGCGCGGCCGGCGGAACGAACGCCGAACCGGACGGCGCCGGACCCGACGACGGCCTGCGCCGGCGTCTGCCGCCCGAACCGGAAAAAGATCTCGTGCTGTTTTTGCAGCGGCATTCGCCGGTGCTCGAAGACTGGCAACGTGACGTACTCGGCGCCCTGCGCGACGAAATGCTCTATTTCTGGCCGCAGCTCGAAACCAAAATCATGAACGAAGGCTGGGCGACGTACTGGCACTTGCGCATCATGCGCGAGCTCGACCTGACGGAAGCCGAAACGGTCGAATTCGCAAAACTGCACGCGGCGGTGACGGCGCCGACGCCGTTTCACCCGAACCCGTATCTGCTCGGCTGGAAAATGTTTGAGGACATCGAGCGGCGATGGAACGAACCAACGGCCGAAGAGAGGCAAAAGTTCGGCCGCCGACCCGGACAGGGGCGAGAAAAAATGTTTGAAGTGCGCCAGACGGAGACGGATCTGTCGTTTCTGCGGAATTATCTGACGAAGGAGCTGGTCGAAGCGCTCGACCTGTACGTGTTTGAACGCAAAGGGCCGAACTGGACGGTCACGGAGAAATCGTGGGAATCCGTTCGCGACCGTCTCGTCGCATCGCGCATCAACGGCGGTTTTCCTTACCTCGTCGTCGTCGACGGCGATTACGGCCGGAGCGGCGAACTTTATATCCGGCACGCGTACGAAGGCGTCGAACTGGATCTCAAACATTTGGAAAAAACGCTTCCCTACGTCTATCGCCTCTGGGGCAAAACCGTGCATTTGGAAACAGTGGTGGAAAACAAGGGCATCGTGTTTTCTTTCGACGGGCAAAAACATACCCGGCGACTCGTCGAGTCGACGTAATTGTAAAGCTTGATCTATCCTATTTTGGGTATTGCGTTACCATATTTTTTGATCTAGAATATATCGGAGGTGCTTCTCATGAAAATCATGGAGCCCAAAAATATTTTATTTAATCTGTTCTCCTCTTTTCTCCTCTCCGTGGTCGTTTTGTATGTCGTCACAAAGAAAATCATCCTTTTATATCCTTTCCTTGGAGTTACTTTTCTTGGGGGTTTATATACAATTATCTTCTTTATTTCGAAAATTATTAAAAAAATACTTTAATTACCTTCCCCACCACAACAGTCGATCACGGACTCGGGCGGCGACGGCTCGTCCGTCTCCGCCTCCCGTCGCCTCAAGCGAGTCCGGCGGCGACGAGTTTCCAAAGCCGGGCCTCCAGCGACCTCCGGACCGATTCCGCCAATGCTTCGGCCTCCAGCAGCGTTCGAATCGCGTCTGCGTCTTCCCGCCGCCGGAACAACACCTCGCCGGCGAACGCGACGGTAATCCCGGATCGGCCGCGGCGTTCGAGCCGCATCATGTCTTCCGGCGCGACAATCCCCTCTTCGAGCACCCGCATATAAAAGCCGGTATAACCGGTCCGTTCGACAAGAAGCGGCAGGTCGGATCTGCCGAAGCGATCGCCGAGTTTGTAACACGGCCGGCGCGGCTGGCTGATCTGCACGAGCGCCGAGCCGAGCCGGAACACGTCGCCGATGCGGACGTCTTCTTCCCGCAGATCGGCGACGGTGACGTTTTCCCCAAACGCCCCGAACGGAAGCGTCATGCCGAGCTCCCGCTCCCAGTACGGATAATGCGCGTGAGAATAAACGCAGACCGCCTTCTCGGGGCCGCCGTGGTTTTCGGTATCCGCCTGTTCGTCGCCGTCGAAGCCGAGCTCGGACAGACGGACGGGACCGGAAACCGGCCGTTTGCCGATCGCCGTCCGATACGTTTCGCCGCCGCGGACGACTTCCATCGCGCGCCCGACGTTGACCGACAGCACGCGATACTCGACGCCGCACACGGTCAAATGCCTTCCCCCCAGCCGGCGGTCCGGCCGGCATAAGCGGCCTTGTTGCGCTCGATCTGGGCGATGTGCCGGTCGACGTGGGCGGTGAATTTTTCGACCATCTCGCGCACCGTCACCGGCTGCCCGGCCCGGTCTCCCGTCCGGTCCCAGTCGGCGGCCGCCAGCTTGCGCAGCCGGCCTGCCGTCCGCCTGCGCAGCGCCTCGAACAATGCCAGCTCTTCCTCCAGATCGGCGTCGCGATACGACAGCCGGTTCGCCCAGGCATCCTGGTCGAACGGCACGATCGGCGGCCGCTGTTCGGCGATCGTCTGATACAGCCTTTGCGCGACGACGATTTCCGTGTCGACGAGATGGACGACGACTTCGAGAATGCTCCACTTCTCCGGCGCCGGCTTGAAGCGCAGCAGCTCGTCCGACACGCCGGCGACGGCGGCCCGCAACCGGGCGGGGCCTTGCTCGAACGCTTCGATCAAGGTTTGCATCGGCATCCCTCCGCATCGGAATTCGGAGTCGACATCCGGTTAAACGCAGTTTACCACATTCCTCCGGAGTCGACAATACATGCAACCGCTCGCCTCGCTTGCCGGGCCTCCCGCCGAGCCCTTGGTGACATACCGGGTTTCATCACCGGTCATCCCCCGTCGCCCTCCGCCGAGCCGGCGCAAACCTTCGCGACTTCCCGGCGGACGACCGGCGCCACTTTCGTGCCGAGCAATTCGATGGCGCGCAAAACTTTGCGATGCGGCAGCGTACCGACGGTCAATTGCAGCAGGAAACGGTCGTGACCGAAACGTTCGTGCTGGTACAAAATTTTTTCGATCACCTGCTCGGGACTTCCGACGAAATCGGCGCCGCGCAACGACCGCGACAACTCGAACCGTTCCCGCGAAAGCGGCGGCCAGCCGCGCTCGCGGCCGAGCTTGTCCATGACCGCCTTGAACGCGGGGAAGGCGATGTCCGCGGCTTCCTGCGAAGTATCGGCAAGAAAACCGTGCGAGTTGATGCCGAGCTTCGGCGTCGGATGCCCGGCTCGCTCCGCCGCGGCGCGGAACAAGCGGACGATCGGGACGAACCGCTCAGGTATCCCGCCGATAATCGCCAACGCCATCGGCAGCCCGAGCACCCCCGCGCGCACGGCCGACTCAGGCGTACCGCCGGATGCGATCCAGACGGGAATCGGCTGCTGCAACGGCCGAGGATAAACGCCGCGACCGTCGATCGCCGGCCGGAACCGTCCGGACCACGTCACCGTTTCGGATTCGCGCAATTTCAGCAACAAATCGAGCTTTTCCTCAAACAGCGCGTCATAATCGTCCAGATCGCAGCCGAACAACGGAAACGACTCGATGAACGACCCGCGGCCCACCATGATTTCCGCGCGCCCGCCTGAAATCAGATCGAGTGTCGCAAACTGCTGGAATACGCGCACCGGATCGTCGGAGCTGAGCACATTGACAGCGCTGGTCAGCCGGATGCGCCTCGTCCGTGCGGCCGCGGCCGCAAGCACGACGGCAGGAGCCGACACGACATAATCCGGCCGGTGATGCTCCCCGATGCCGAACACGTCGAGCCCGACCTGATCGGCCAGCTCGATCTCCTCCAGCAACCGGCGGATGCGTTCGGCCGGCTCGATCAACTTTCCGGTCTCGGGATCGACGGTCCGCTCGCCGAACGAATAAATGCCGATTTCCATCGCACATCCCCCTTTCGCCGTTATCATGATCCTATCACAAAAATCCGTCTTCTGCCGAACATTCGCCGAACCGCAGAAGCTCACTCCTTGCGGCCGGAAAGGATGGATTCCGCACCCGCCGTGTTGTATCATACCCATAGCGGTATCAAACGCTGAAAAATTCACCGCATGAAAGGACGAATCCGCCGTGACGCACGACGAACGCATCGTCAAACGCCTCCGGCGCGCCGAAGGTCAAATCCGCGGTGTTCTGCGAATGATCGAGCAGGGCCGACCGTGCCGGGACGTCGTCGCGCAGCTTTGCGCCGTACGCAACGCCGTCGACCGCGCGATCGCGCATATCGTCGCCGTCAACCTGGAACAATGCGTCCGCAGCGAACAGGAACGGGGGCAAAGTTCCGAGACGGCTGTCCGCCAAGCGATCGAGCTGCTCGTCAAAAGCAGGTAAGCGCGCCGTTTTCCCGCGCTCCGAGCGTCCGTTGCCGCCGACGCCGCGGTCCGCATTCGGCCGAAAATTGTTCTATAACAGATATTGATTTTTGCAAACTGTATAATTACAATGGAACTGAGAGCCGCGACGAGGAGGGCGCGCGATGAAACTCGTTCCGCCGTCGGTCTTTTTCCTGATGCTGCCGCCCAAACAATGCGAGCGATGCCACGCGGAAATCGATGCGTCCGATGAAATGTCGGACTGCTACCGCTTGCTTTGCCCGGCCTGTCTAAGCAAAAGCGGCGTCGGCCCGATCCGCGTCGGCGCATAAGCCCAGGCGGTCGCCCAGCGCGGCCGAAATCTCCGTCCGTTTCCCGACCGGCACAAAGAGCCGGTCCTTTTTTTTGTGTTATAATGGGGACCGACAGCAACGGAAGACCAAACACCGACGAAACAGGAGCGAGTGAAACAGATATGTCCGGACGAAATATGTTTTACCGCCGGACGGCCGAATGGGTGCTCGCCGCGGCCGTCTTCCTGCTTCCGGGATGCGCGGGCGCCCCGGATGAACCGCGCAGCGCAGACGCTGCGCATACGACGTCTCCGGCGCCTATGGAATCGCTGAAGCCGTCCGGACTGCAGACGGCCGTCCCGTCGTCCGCCGGCTCTTCCGTATCCGTCATCCCGCCGTCTGCAGACGGATTCGCGTCGGCGACGCCGGACGAAGGCGGCCGTGCATCCCCGTTTCCGGCCGATGCGGACGAAAAAAACCGCGACGACAGCATCGCCGTCGTCGCAGACGCAGACGATCCTCTCGTGCTCGTCAACAAGACGCGTAAACTGCCCGACGGTTACCGGCCGCCGGATCTCGTTCAGCCGGACGTGCCGTTCGTGCCGACCGCCCCGGCCGAGCGCCGGCTGATGCGCCGGGAAGCGGCGAGAGCGCTCGAAGAGTTGTTCGCCGCAGCTGGACGCGCGGGACTGGACCTGAAAGCGGTGTCCGGTTTCCGCTCATACGAGACGCAAGCCGCTCTGTACGCCTATTATGTCCGGACAGAAGGCGAACAACACGCTTCGCAATTCAGCGCGCGGCCAGGACACAGCGAACATCAGACCGGCCTGGCGATGGACGTCTCGTCCGGTGCTGTCGGCTACGCGCTCGAACCATCGTTCGCGGACACGAAAGAAGGCCGCTGGCTCGCGGCCCATGCTGCGGAATTTGGGTTTATTATCCGCTATCCGAAGGGAAAAGAAGCGATGACCGGCTACGCGTACGAACCGTGGCACATCCGTTACGTCGGCCGCGACGCCGCACGGGCCATCGCCGCAAGCGGCCTGACGCTGGAAGAATACGTCGCGCGGACGATGGCGGCGGCCGGCGCGCGATGAAACCGTCGTATCCACACGCAGCCCGTCATGTGTTCGTGCGGCCTACCGGTTCAGCAAACTGCCGACGTAACGCAACAGCTCGTTCGCACACACCGGGCAGTAGCCGTGCTCGTCGATCAGCCGACGCGTCACCTCGTTGATTTTCTTGAGCTGGTTTTCGTCCGGCGTTTTCGTCGATGTCGTGATTTTGACGACGTCTTTGAGATCAGCGAACAGCTTTTTTTCTATCGCTTCGCGCAGCCGCTCGTGGCCGGTGTAATCGAACGTCTTGCCCTTGCGTGCGTAGGCCGACATCCGGATCAAAATCTCCTCGCGGAACGCCTTTTTTGCGTTTTCCGACACGCCGATCTGCTCCTCGATCGACCGCATTAACCTCTCGTCGGGGTCGAGCTCGTCGCCCGTCAGCGGATCTCGGATTTTCGTCCAGTTGCAGTAGGCCTCGATGTTGTCGAGATAATTTTCGAACAACGCTTTAGCCGACTCCTCAAACGAGTAAACGAACGCTTTCTGGATTTCCTTTTTCGCCAGTTCGTCGTATTCCTGGCGGGCGATCGCGATGAAGTTCAGATATTTTTCCCGTTCCTCCTTCGTGATCGACGGATGTTGGTCGAACCCTTCTTTAAGCGAACGCAGGACGTCGAGCGCGTTGATGCACGTCAAGCCGTGGCGGATGAGCGCGCTGGAGATTCGGTTGATGACGTAGCGCGGATCGACGCCGCTCATGCCTTCCTCGGCGTATTCGTTTTCCAGTTCTCTCAGATCGGCTTCCTTGAACCCCTCGACGGATTCGCCGTCGTACATTTTCATTTTTTTGAGCAGATCCATGCCGTGTTTTTTCGGCTCTTTCAGCCGTGTGAGGACGGAAAAGACGGCCGCCGTGCGAAGCGCATGCGGCGCGATGTGCACGTGCCGGAGATCGCTTTGGCGGATGAGCTTCGCATAAATTTTTTCTTCGTCCGACACGCGCAGGTTATAAGGAATCGGCATGACGATCATGCGCGACAAAAGCGCCTCGTTGCGCTTATTGGCGGCAAACGCGCGGTATTCCGCCTCGTTCGTGTGCGCGATGATCAACTCGTCCGCAGAAATGAGCGCAAACCGCCCCGCCTTGAAATTTCCTTCCTGAGTGAGTGACAGTAAGTTCCAGAGAAATTTTTCATCGCATTTTAGCATTTCCTGGAACTCAATCAACCCACGGTTCGCCTTGTTCAGCTCACCGTCGAACCGGTAGGCGCGCGGATCGGATTCCGATCCGTACTCGGTAATCGTGGAAAAATCGATGCTGCCGGTCAGATCGGCGATGTCCTGGGATTTCGGATCGGAGGGGCTGAACGTGCCGATGCCGACGCGTTCCTCCTCGGAAAAAAAGATGCGCTCGACCGGAACGCTTTCGATGCGGCCGCCGAACTCTTCTTTTAATCTCAACTGGCAATAGGGGCAAAGGTTTCCCTCGATGCGGACGCCGAGCTCGCGCTCGATCTCGGGGCGAAGCGCGTGGGGAATCAGGTGAAGCGGTTCCTCGTGCATCGGGCAGCCTTTGATCGCGTACAGGGCGCCTTCGTCGGTCAATGAATACCGCTCCAATCCGCGTTTGAGCAGGGTGACGATCGTCGACTTGCCGCCGCTGACGGGGCCCATCAGCAGTAAAATCCGTTTTTTTACGTCGAGCCGCATCGCGGCGGAATGAAAATATTCCTCGACCAGTTTTTCCAGTGTGCGGTCGAGGCCGAAAAGTTCGTTCTCAAAAAATTTGTATTTTTTTCGCCCGTCGACTTCTTCGACGCCGTGCCAGACGATCATGTCGTAAATGCGGGCATGGGCAAAACGCGCGATTTTCGGGTTTCGGCGGACAAGCTCGACGTACTCGGCGAACGTCCCTTCCCAGCGCAACCGCTCCCGCTCCGCCCGATACTCGGCGATTCGCCGGAAAATGTCCATACGGCGATCCCTCCGATTCTGCCCTTTATCCATTCGTATGCTGAACCGGAGGAGAAATTGACTGGCCGGGGAGCGTCAAACGGCGACCCCGAGACGTTCGGTGTTTTCCATTTGTGCGTTTCGACGTCGCAATCAACCGAGCAGCTTGATGCCGCTCAGCAAAATGATCGACGCGACGACGGCGCGCAACGGCCCCGTGGGCACCCGCGCCGACACCGCGCTGCCGGCCAAAACGCCGGGAATCGAGCCGGCCAGCAGATTGAGCGTCAGGCCGTAGTCGACGTTTCCCATTTCCGCGTGCATCAGCGCCGCAGCCGTCACGAGGAAAAAGGCGTGGGCGATGTCCGTACCGACGATTTGCGAACCTTTCAGCCTGTAAAGATAAATGAGCGCGAGCGCAAACAGCGATCCCGAGCCGACCGACGTCAGGCCGACGACGAAGCCGAGCGCGAAACCGATCGAGACGGTCAACGCCTTCTTGTGCTCGACCGGCCGGTCCTGAAAGGCTTCCAGACGCTCGAATTTCCGGTCGAGCAGCGGTTTGGCAAGCGTCACGAGCGCCACGACGACGAGCACAACGCCGAGCGCGTGCTTGATGAGCGACTCCTGCGAATGGACGTAGGCGTTGAACAGTTTCAGCGTCAAAATCGCGACGGCCGCACCGGGTATGCTGCCCATGGCGAAATGGCCGACCAGCCGCCAATGAACAGTGCGTTGCCGAGCATGCTGGAACATCCCGAACAGTTTGGTAATGGAATTGTAGAGCAGGTCCGTGCCGACCGCCACCGACGGATGGATGCCGATCAGCACCAGCACGGGCGTCAGCAAAGCCGCGCCGCCCACGCCGGTCAGGCCGACGAGAAACCCGACCGCCAGTCCCATGACTCCCGTGCCCCAATCCCAGCTCATCCGTTCTCTCTCCCATTCTAATCCGAGTATTTACATAGGATTATATTCAATTAGCGGGCGGTTGTAAAGAGTTCGGCGGCGCGTTTTTTGAAGTTTTTGCGACGGACGAAGAAGTGGCTGCATCGGGGCGCACAGCTTCGGGACGCAGATCGACCGCTCCGTGACGATCGACGAGATACCCGAGTCCGAACTGTGCCAGTGAGACGACGGCCAGCAACGGGACAAGCGCCGGCGAGTCCGGTTGCGGCGCCGCGACGATCATGGCGAAAATGGACATGACACGCCCAGCGTTGACGAACGTTTCCCGCACGACGATCGATTCAATGCGAAACTGCCCCTTCAGCGGCAAACCGCCCATCAGCCGGTAATAATACGTCGACAGCGTATTGCCGAAAAGCGGCCCGCAAACGGCATGCGACAACATGAACGCCACGACGGCCGCCGCCTCACCGGGCGCCGCGAGGAGCGGTGCGGCAGCCAGCGTAAACCCGCCGGCCCCGGCCCACAAATAGGCCCTCGCCGCGCGTTCCTGCGCTTTGCGGGCGATCACATAACTGGCGGCGATCGTCGCCAGGGAGCAAGCTGCGGTGACGTACCCGACGGCTTCTTCGTCTGGAATCGCCCGATACAACAGAATATTCGGCAGGAACAACATCAGCCCCTGCAGCAAGCCGAAAATCCAAAAGCCGTACAGCGACTTCCGCCAAAGCGGGGACCTGCGCATCAGCGGCGCCGCATACTTCAAATAATACGCTTGTCTCCTCGATTCCACGCCGCGAATGTGGAAACTGCCGGCCGCACTCAGCGCATACATCATAAACGCGACGGCGAATACGAGCATATAGCCGGACAAACCGCCGGACGCCGCGATGATCCATCCCGCCACAACCGGCCCGATCAGCCCCGCCGCCGTAAACGCGATGTTGTTATAACCGAGATACCTGACGCGGTTGGCGTTCGTCGACACGTCGTACATCAGCGTCAGATAGGCGGCCCAATAAAAAGCGCCCGAAAAGCCGGCCATCAGCCCAAACAGCGGATAGGCGTCAACGACGCGCTCGCGCGAAACGAGCACAATCAGGTAAAACAGAGCCGTCAACGCGATGCCCAGCCGATAGACGACCATACAGCCGCGCTGTTTGGCGATTTTCCCGGCCAGGGCGAACGCCGGCGGCGACACGGCGAACACGAGCAGGTTGAACCATGCGCTGACGCGCAAGTCCTCGGTCAGACGCCAGAGGTAGAGGTTGAGAAACAATCCGGACATCGACGCGCCGAACTGGTAAAAGAAATGGACGACGAGCGACATGACCGCGTCGCGCGACAGCCGCTGTTCCGGCGAAGGCGGCACCCTTTTTTTCCAGATCCGCATGTGATCCTTCTCCCGTTTTTTCTCGGTTCCATTGTATCCGCAGATGCGATATAATGAAAGCCCGAACGAGCGGCAAAATACGCTTCCGGGAGGGAAAAGGGACGTGGAACCTGGAGCCGAAGCCGATCTTCGTATCAAAAAGCCGCACCGCGATCGTTCCCGTTCCCGGCCGGCCGCGCGAACGTACTTGCTTCTCGCTCTGGCATGGCTCCTCCTTGCCGCTTCCGGCGCCGCAGGGACGATCGTCTACGCCGAGCGGATGCGCGAACGAACCGCCAACGAAGTCACCGCGCGCACGCAGGCGCAAATCGACGAGCTGAAAGCGCGCTACGACGCGCAAATCTCCGAACTGCGCGACTCCGTCAACCGCGACATCGATGAGCTTAAAGCGAAAGTCGAGTCGCTCAACCAATTGTTGACGTTCGTCAAGGATAATGCGAACACACGGGCGGACAACAGCAACCAGCTTTATAACCAAATGGAAGAAGTTCGAAAACAACTTGAAGAATTAAGAAAGAACTTGGAAGTGTTGAAATAGCATGACGATTCGTCTGTTCAACCGGATGATGTTGCTCTTGTCCGCCCCGTTCACCGGGATGTTGGCCGTGATACTCGCTCTCGACTGGTCGCTGCCCGTTCCGGCGTTCGATACGACTCCTCCGCCGTTGGCAGCCCCGATCGACGAGCCGATCGTCTCCCGCATGTCCGGCTTGTTGGACGAAGCCCGGCGCGATGCCGAGACGACGGGACAACTGATTCGCCGATTTCATGAACTGTATGAACGCACCTCAAAAACGGCCGCCGTCATGGCACAAACCGCCGCGGCCGCATCCGGCCTGCCCGACGTCATTTTCGACAACCGCATCGCCCGCGTTGTCGGTCGACCGGTCCGCACCGTCTCGGGGACAAACAGCGATCTGAAGCTGTACGTCTTCTCGACCGGTACTTTCAACGGTTATGCGTTGCGCGTCCGGATCAAAACCTCGGCCGCCGCGCGCATGGTGCTCGGCCAGGATCGGGTGCCGGGCGCCGAAACGACGCTTTCCGCCGCGCTGCGCTACGGCGCGACGGCCGGCGTCAACGCCGGCGGATTTGCCGATGACCGCGCCGGCAGAAGATATCCGCTCGGCGCGACGATTTTGGACGGTCGGTGGATAACGCGTATCGACCCCACGGCGGACGATCTCGTTTTTGTCGGCTTCAACCGGTCGATGCGCCTCGTCGGTACGCCGTACCGCTCCGCGGCCGACATCGATCGGCTCGATCCGCTGTTCGGCGCGAGCTTCGCCCCGGTCCTGCTGCGCGACGGCCGAAAGGAGCCGATCCCGGCGAAATGGCTGACGAGCCCGCGCCGGGCGCCGCGCACTGTCGTCGGCCGTTTCCGGAACGACCAGCTGATGTTCGTCGTCGTCGACGGGTACGACGAACGCGGTTCATCCGGCGCGACGCTGCCCGAACTGCAGGACTTGCTGCTGCAAATGCGGATCTCCGACGCCTACAACCTCGATGGCGGCGGCTCATCGACCCTCGTGTTCGAGGGCCGGATCGTCAACCGCCCGTCCGACGGTCGTCCGCGCCTGTTGCCGACGCATTTTCTGTTCTTCCGATAAATTTTTCGGCCGACGCGAAATCAGGTATAATGACCTAAGAAACGGACGGAGGAGGATGGCGTCGATGGAGTGGCTGGAAGGCATCAATCTGATGAAAGGAACGGCGTTCTGGCTCGTCATGCTGGTGATCGGGCTCCTGCTCATTCCGATCCTGACCGCCGCCTACAACGACGACAAGACGAAAGGACTGTGAAACAAAACATCCCGGCGGCTCCGTTCAGACAGAGCGCGCCGGGACGTTTTTTTGCGTTCACGGGTCCGGATCAGTACCTCATCCGGGCCAACTCGCTGATGCAATTCGTGCAGACGGTTTTCTCTCTGTACTCGAGAACATTGTCCGGATGACCGCAGAAAACACACTTCGGACGATAGCGCTCCAGAAGGATGTTGTCGCCCGACACGAGAATTTCGACGGGATCTCCTTCGTTCATGTTGTACTTTTTGCGGAGCGCTTTCGGCAACACGATTCGTCCAAGCTGGTCGACCTTACGGACAACACCTGCCGGTTTCATGTAGAACCACCCCTCCTCAAGGAATTCAGGCTGCCAACCAACAGCTTATATTCGCCACGCTTTGATAGAATTCCTGCTGACGAGCACAATATTTTTTATATTTTCGGTCGAGAATGTTCTACCAACAACGTCGGTTTCCGCAAATTGGAACAGCCGCAGGAGCTTTGGTCGTTTTTCACGTTTGCAAGGGCGTCCAGCAAAATGTTGCCGACCGTTTTCGATTCTTCGTAAAAAATGTCGGCCAACTCGCGATGTTCCCAGTCGCGGATGACGCCTTCCGCGTAATTAGTCACCATGTACAAACCCGCATAGCAGGCGCCGATTTCGCGCGCCAAGTAGACTTCCGGACAAAGGCTCTGCCCTACCACATCCGCATGTCCGCGGAAAAAGCGGATTTCCGCCGGACTTTCGAAATGCCGTCCGTCCGTGTTGAGATAAACCCCGCGGCGAAACACGCGCCTCGGCCTGTCGCGATTTCGCTCGACTCGTTCAAAAGCTGCATCCGCCAGCACCGCAGCCAAACGCGGACAGATGGCCTGCCGCATGATGAGGAGATACGGGCCGCCCAGCCCGACGTCTTTACGCATCGACTGGTCGATGTAGTCGTCCACGACGACAAAATCGCGCAGCTCTAAAAGCGGATTGATACTCCCGACACCGCCTTCGACCAAAATGTGCCGCACCCCCGCTTCGCGCAACACCCAAAACAACTGCTGCGACGCCGCCGCACGCGTCACATCCGGCGGCCGCCAGCCGTGCATGCGGACCGTCAACGCTTTTTTGCCGTCGCACTCGAACAGTTTCATGCGCGGGCTCGGCCCGTACGGCGTCGCAAACACGAGGTCACGCGCCAGCACACGCACGTCGGAACGCTCGAGATCCTCGGGGAATTCGATCGAAAACGTCCCCGACCCGCCGATAATCGCGTACTCGACGCGCGGAATCTCTTCGGCAATCCGACCGGTCGTCGGATCGCTCGTCGGATCGGCCGCCGCCTTCAATCCGGGCATCCCCTCAGAAAACATCGGTGCCCGCTGTTCCGCTGAGGCTGCGACCTGCTGCACCGGCTGGTCCGTTGTCCCCCATGCCGGTATCTGCTCCGTCTTCGTCCGCATCTGTTCCGTCTACTCCTTTCCCACGAAGGACAAGTCCCGGAAACCCCGTCTGCCGCAGCGCCTCGTAAAGCACAATGGCGACAGCATTCGACAGGTTGAGTGAACGGACCGCCGTCCCCATCGGAATGCGAATGACGCAATCCATGTTCTCACGCAACAGTTCTTCGGGTAGCCCTTTCGTTTCCTTGCCGAATACAAAAACGTCGCCCGGACGGTACCTGAACTCCGTATAAGGAACAAGCCCTTTGGTCGACGTATAAAAGAAACGCGCGCCAGACAATTTTTCCCGGACTTCACCGAAATGTTCGTGTACTTCCAGCTTCACCGCCGGCCAATAGTCCAGTCCGGCGCGTTTCAGCTCACGATCGTCGATGCGGAAGCCGAGCGGCTTGACGAGATGCAACCAAGCCCCCGTCGCCGCGCACGTGCGCGAAATGTTGCCGGTATTCGCCGGGATCTCCGGTTCGACGAGGACGATGTGAAACGGCAATGCAGCAGTCACCTCAAAAGTTGATTATAGCACAGAGCAACGGGGACGGGGAAAACGCGCGGAGTCAAGAGGGGGGCAAGCAGAATAATTATATCGAATCGCAGGACGATCGCCTTTTCCGTCTGTTGGAACGGCCGCTCTAAGTCGGGGAACTTGGCGTTTGGGATTCGAATGGTTTTCCGAATGCGTGGTTGTGAAAAATGCGAATGCACTATAGATATTTTTGTAATTTACTGAAATTTATTGAATAGGAAGTAAGGATATTAAGAAAGCCGTCTCTCTTTCTTTTTATAACAAGTTTCAATCCCTTCGAGGTACGATCCAAACCTTCTTTTTTTTATTTTTTGTTTCCATAAAAATACAAGTTTCAATCCCTTCGAGGTACGATCCAAACAAGAGACAGACATCCCTATTCTCGCTGAGTTCGCATAGTTTCAATCCCTTCGAGGTACGATCCAAACACGCAATCCCGTCCCACGTCAATGTCCTCGGCTTGTCCGTTTCAATCCCTTCGAGGTACGATCCAAACCCAAAAACCTCGCTTTTACCTTATCCCATTCGACATCGTTCCCGAATTTCCTGTTTCCGCTCTACAAATTTTGATCCTTTAAAAAAACGCTTTCATCAATATTAATCGCCTATTCTTTCACACATACTCGATTTTTCTTCCCGTCGTCGATCCCCGGGAAGTTTTGTCGAATGAACGATCGACGACATTCCAGGACGCCACCCCTCGGAACGCCACAGTTTTAAATGAAAAACCGGTCCTTCAGGACCGGTTCTCTTTAAAAAAAGTCACCCATATCTTCTCTGAAAATCTTCCATAAATTCTACTAATGCCTTGCAACTTTCTTCCGACACCGCATTGTAGGCCGATACCCGTACATGCCCGACTTCTCGATGGCCGGGCAATCCGACGAATCCTTGCTGTTCCGCCTCCTTCAAGAACTGCTTTTCCAACGCCGGGTCGTGCACGGCGAACGTGATGTTGACCGTCGACCGGCTTTCCCGTTCGGCCAAACCGCGGTAAAACCCGCCGCTTCGGTCAATGGCGCCGTAGAGCATGTCCGCTTTTCGGCGGTTCAGTTTCTCCACGGCTTCTAACCCGCCTTGCCGCTCGATCCACTGCAGGACGAGATTAACCATATAAATGGCAAACACCGGCGGCGTATTGTAGAGCGAACGGCTTTTCAAAAACGTATCGTACCGCAGCATGGCGGGCAAATGTTTCGGGCTTTCCCGCGCGATGTCCTCGCGGACAATGACAATGGTCACGCCGGCAGGGCCGACGTTTTTCTGGGCGCCGGCGTAAATCAGGGCGAATTTCGAGACGTCGACCGGCCGGCTCATGAAATCGCTGGACATGTCGGCGACGAGCGGTACACTTCCCGTATCAGGAAAATCGTGAAACTGCACGCCGCCGATCGTTTCGTTCGAGGTCAGATGGACGTAGGCTGCATCGGGACCCGGGCGGATTTCGCCGACGTCCGGCACGCGACGGTATCCGTCCTGTTCCGTCGAGGCGGCAATGCGGACTTCGCCGACGGTGCGCGCTTCCTTAATCGCCTTGTTCGACCAGCTGCCGGTGGAGACGTAGTCGGCGACTTTGCCCGGTACAAGCAAATTGAGCGGTACCATGGCAAACTGCAAACTTGCACCGCCCTGCAAATAGAGCACCTCGTAACCGGCGGGCACGCCGAGCAGGCGGCGGATCCGCTCACGCGACTCATCGTTCAGCCGTTCGTATTCGACGCTGCGATGGGAAATTTCCATAACCGACATACCTGTCCCCGCGAAATCGAGCAACTCGTCGCGCGCCTGTTCCAGCACTTCCCGAGGAAGCGCCGCAGGGCCTGGATTAAAGTTGTAGACGCTTTTCGTCAACACGACCCACCTCTTTCGGCTTGTTATACGCCTCGATCATGATGTTATCATACCATCCTCGGCCCCGCTATTGCGAACGAAATTGCGTTTCATGTTAAAATAAACCTAAAATCCGCCTGACGGACCGTCGCGTTCCGTTCGGCGACGCATGAACGGAGGTCGACCGATGGACGAAACGTCGAGACTATTCGTCGCCTTGCCGATACCGCGCGACGTGCAGACGGCGCTCGAAGAATGGACGCTGCCGTGGCGCGTCGAATTTCCGCAAGCGCGATGGGTGCATCGCGACGATTATCATGTGACGCTGAAATTCTTGGGCGACACACCGGCGGAACGCCTGCCCGCCATTGCGAAGGAGCTCGCGGAAATCGCGGCCGCGACGTCGCCGTTTTGTTTGGAATTGGACAAGCCAGGGACGTTCGGGGCGGCCGGTTCCCCTCGGGTACTCTGGCTGGGCGTCCGACCGTGCGATCCGGCGTCGGCCGGCGTTCCGGTCCGTCTGGCTGCCGCGGTGGACGCCGGTATGGCGTCGCTCGGTTTTCCCGAGGAGACGCGTCCGTTTCGCCCTCATGTGACGCTCGCGCGCAATCGCGACCCGTCGATCGGACCGGCGGTGCGCCGACCTGCGATAAACCGCGGATGGGGCGCGTCGTTTCTCCGTGCGACCCCACCCGATCTCTCTTGGATCGTCGACCGGCTGACGCTTTATCGCAGCCGTCTCGGCAGCCGACCGATGTACGAACCGCTCGAACAGTTCCGTTTCGGCGACATTTCATAATTTCCCATGATTTTTTAAGGGGCTTTTCACGAAACGGCGGTATCCTGTTCATGGAACGACCAATTCTGAAACAGGAGGGGATGTGCATGCGCAAAACCAAATGGTTGTACGGTGCCGTGTTCGCTTTGGCGCTGGCGGTACCGCTGTACGCTTGGGCGGCATCGGAAAACGGCGGTCAGACGAGCCCGTCGCCGAATCCGAGCTCTTCCCCGCCGTCGACGGAGGGACAGGCACCGGTGAAACCTTGGGCAGGCGGTCACAGCAAAAAGTTCTTCCACCACGGCCGCGGCTTCGGAATCCTGCACGACGGCGTGCACGAACAGACGTATTTGAGGCTGCTGTCGGAAAAATACGCGCCCGACCTCGTGCAGCAGTGGAAAGCCGTTTTCGATGAGCGCAAAGGGCTAATCGAGCAGTTGAAGTCGCTCGCGCAAAATGGTGTGAAAGGGCGTCTACCGCTCAAACCGGCGACTCCGCCGTCCGAGCGGTCGGACGACTGGAAGCAAACGTATCAGACGTTTACCGAAGCCGTCCGTTCGGGCGACGCCGCCGCGATCGGCGACGCGTTGAAAAAGCTGCTCGACCAGTACAAAGCGCAAAACGAAGCATTAAAACAAAAACTGGAGACTCTTCGCCAGTCGGCGGCTTCGACACCGTCGCCGTCTCCGTCGTCGGTACCCTCATCTCCGTCGGCCTGACCGTCCGCCGGGCCGTCGTGCCGGGCACAACGCCTCTTTCGTCGATAACGGCGCTTCAGGCCGAACCGGACTCTGCCGACGCCGCCCCCGCCGCCGGGGCGGCGTTTTGTCTGCCCGTCCGCTTGAAGCAAAATTCCCCCTGCGCTATTCTGAAGAAAAAGCGGTCGTCGGTCGACGGGAGTGGAAGTCATCATGAGTTTCCGCGTCTATCTGGTCGAGGACGAGACGAATCTCAACCGGCTGCTGGCGACCTATCTGGAACGCGAGGGCTGGACGGTAAAAGCATTTGAGACCGGCCGGGCCGCGCGAGAAGCGATCGCTGAATCACCGCACCTCTGGATTTTGGACATCATGCTGCCGGACATCGACGGATTCCGCCTGTTCGGCGACATCCGCACGGCGACGCCGCAGGTACCGATCATTTTCATTTCCGCCCGCGACGCCGACCTCGACCGCGTGCTCGGCCTCGAAATGGGCGGCGACGACTACATCGCCAAACCGTTTTTGCCTCGCGAACTCGTCATTCGCGCACGCAATCTGCTCCAGCGAACCTATGGAAGGCCGCGCGAACACGATACGCCGGTGTTGCGCCTCGGCGCGTTCGAGATCGACCCCGGTCGCCGGCGCGTGACGATCGACGGACGCCCGGTCGAACTGACGGCGAAAGAATTCGACTTGCTCGCGCTTTTGGCCGGACGGCCGGGCCAGGCGTTTTCGCGCGACGACATTTTGAAAAACGTCTGGGGCGCCGACTATTTCGGCTCGGACCGCGTCGTCGACGACCTCGTCCGCCGGCTGCGGCGCAAACTACCCGGTCTGAGGGTCGAAACCATTTACGGCTACGGCTATCGCCTGGTGAAACCATGAAAAACCGCCCGCTTGCTTTTCAGATTTGGACGGTCGTCGCCGGTACGACGGCCGGCGTCGGCTTGCTCGTCGCCGCGCTTTTACCCGTCGTCGTCGGCCGCTTTTTTACGAAAGAGATGTTTGAGACGATCGAAAACGCCCAGGCGATGCGTTTTCCGCCGAAAATCGCCGATTTCGAGGAGCTCCGGCGCCGGGGAACGCCCGATCCGTCGGAAGTGCAAACGATGCGGACCGTGTCGCACGCGCTCGTCCGCGACGACGGTGCTGTCGTAGCCGGGGCGCGGTTGCCGCCGCAAGCGCTTGAGCATATCGCGCGCACCGCGTCGGCGCAGTCCGCGACGACGGGGCGTTATACCGCCGACGTCGACGGCCGGACGCTGTATTACGTCGTACGCCGGCTGCCGCCTCCGTTTCGCGACGTGTCCGTCGTCTCGTTCATGTGGGACGCCTATCGCGACAGACTGGTCCGGACGCTCAGCCTGCAGATCGGTGGCGTGCTCGTCGCCGTGTTTCTGCTCAGCTGGCTGCCGGCTGTTTGGCTGGCGCGCCGGTTGACGCGCCCGCTCGTCCGGCTGGAAGAACATGTACAAGCGATCGCCGACCGACGCTGGGACAAACCCATTCCCGTCGATCGCCGCGACGAGATCGGCCGGCTCGCTGCTTCGATCGAACGGATGCGCGACCGGCTCAAGCGCCAGGACGAGGCGGAACGGTCTTTCCTGCAGCGGGTATCGCACGGCCTCAAAACGCCGGTGATGGTCGTGCGCAGCTACGCGCAGGCGATCCGCGACGGCGTTTTTCCGCAAGGCGACCTGATGCAGTCCGTCGACATCATTGAGCGTGAAGCCGAACGCTTGGAAAAAGGCATCCGCGACCTGCTCTACCTCGCGAAACTCGATTATTTGTCCTCAGCGCCGGCCGCGGCGGACGCCGTCGCGCGCGAACCCTTCGCGCTCGATCGCCTCGTCGCGTCGGCGGTCGAGCGGATGCGCTGGCGAAGGCCGGACCTCGCGTGGGAACTTGAGCTCGCCCCTGTCACCCTCGCAGGAGACGCCGAACAGTGGACCGCTGCGGTGGAAAACCTGATCGACAACGCCATCCGTCACGCCGCCTCCCGCGTCGCCGTCCGCCTCGCCGCCCACGAAAACGGCGCAATGCTGTCCGTCGAAAACAACGGCCCTCCGCTCGATGAGAACGTCCGGCATCAACTGTTCCGGCCGTTCGGAGCGGGCCCGGGCGGAGAATTCGGCCTTGGCTTGGCGATCGTCAGGCGCATCGCCGACTTGCACGGAGCCTCCGTCTTCGCCGAAAACACAGACGGCGGCGTGGCGTTCAAGGTTGAGTTCGTCAGACGCGAGGATGAAGGGGGAACGACGACGTGAACGGTTCCGCAAACGACCACCATCGCGCGGACTCGGCCAATCCCGTACGCTGCACGGTCGTCACCGTATCGGACACGCGCACGCCGGCCGACGACCGGAGCGGTGCGCTCATGCTCGAACTTCTGCGCGAACACGGTCACGAAACGGTGGGCTATCGGATCGTCCGCGATGAACAGGATGCGATCCGCGAAGCGCTCGGGGAATTTTCCGCGCGCGACGACGTCGACGCGATCCTGTTCAACGGCGGTACCGGCATCGCGCCGCGCGACGTGACGATCGAAGCGCTGCGCCCTCTGTTCGACAAGGAATTACCGGGCTTCGGCGAGCTCTTCCGTTTCTTAAGCTTCACCGAAGACGTCGGTTCGGCGGCGATGCTCAGCCGGGCGATCGCCGGCGTCCGCAAAGGCAAGGCGGTGTTCGCGATGCCGGGATCGCCACGGGCGGTCCGTCTGGCGATGACGCGGCTCGTGTTGCCGGAATTGCGGCACGTCGTGGCAGAAATCCGAAAAGGAAACCCGTGACCGAGCCGACAGACGACAAGGCCGCGGGTTTTCATGACGCATCCATTTACATCATTTTACATGATTCTAAAAACTTCCCCATCCGTTCAAGCGCTTCCGTCAGTTCCTCTACCGAACGCGCATACGAACAACGGATAAATCCCTCTCCGCCGCGCCCGAACACGTGTCCCGGCACGGCGGCGACGCGCGCTTCAGTCAGCAGCCGCTGGCAAAACTCTTCCGACGTCATGCCCGTCTTGCGGATGGACGGAAAAGCGTAAAAGGCGCCTTCCGGCTCGTGGCACTCCAGGCCGATTTCCCGCAAACCGCGGATGAACAGCCTGCGCCGCTGGTTGTACGACTCGACCATCCGCGCCTTTTCCTCCATGCCGTGTTTCAGCGCGTCGAGAGCAGCGATCTGGCTCATCGTCGGCGCGCACATGACGGCGTATTGGTGAATTTTCAGCATGGCGGCGATCAGGTCGGGGTGGCCGCAGGCGTAGCCCATGCGCCAGCCGGTCATCGAAAACGCCTTGGAAAAGCCGCTGACGAGAATCGTCCGGTCTTTCATACCGGGCAGCGACGCGATCGAGACGTGCCGCCGTCCGTACGTCAGCTCCGCGTAGATCTCGTCCGAGACGACGATGAGGTCGTATTGTTGCGCGATCCGCGCGATCGGCAACAAATCTTCGTACGTCATGATGCCGCCGGTCGGGTTGCTCGGATAGCACATCAGCAAAATTTTCGAGCGCGGCGTAATGGCGGCTTCCAGTTTTTCCGGTCTCAGTTTGAAACGGTCGTCCGCCGTCGTCTCCACGCCGACCGGAACACCGCCGCCCAGAACGGTCAACGGATGGTACGCGACATAGCACGGTTCCGGAATCAACACTTCGTCGCCGGGCTCGACAAGCGCCCGGAGCGCCAGATCGATCGCTTCGCTGCCGCCGACGGTGACGATGATTTCTTTTGCCGGATCGTAAAGGCACTCGAATTCGCGATACAAATATTCGGCGATCGCTTCGCGCAGTTCCGGCAATCCCGCGTTCGGCGTATAGGTCGTCCAGCCGCGCTCGAGCGACACGACGGCGGCGTCGCGGATGTGCCACGGCGTGACGAAATCCGGCTCGCCAACGCCGAGCGAAATGATGTCCTTGCTCGACGCGACCAAGTCGAAAAACCGCCGAATGCCCGACGGAGGAATCGATCGGACGGCCGAAGCCACGTAATCCTGCATCGATCTCCGTTTCGGGCGGGCGGACACGTCGGTTCGGTAACTCATCGACGTTCAACCTTCTTTTGCTCACGGAATTCGCCGCCAGGGCGCCGTGTCGTCACGGCGTTACGGCCATGCGCCGGTCGTCCTGTCGGTCCTCGAAAATGATGCCGTCCTGCTTGTACTTCTTCAGGATAAAATGGGTTTTCGTCGAGAGCACGCGGTCGATCGGCGACAGTTTGCCGGAAACGAACGCGGCGACTTCTTTCAGGTTGCGGCCCTCGACCTCGACAAGTAAATCGTAGGCGCCCGACATCAGGTAAACGGATTTTACTTCAGGATGCAGGTAAATCCGCTCCGCGATCGCGTCGAAGCCGCGGCCGCGTTCCGGCGTGATCTGCACCTCGATCAGCGCCGTCACTTTCTCCTCGTCGACGCGGCTCCAGTTGACGACGGTCGCGTATTTGACGATGACTTTGTCGGCTTCCATCTCGCGGATCGCCTGCTTTACCTGTTCTTCCGGCACGTCGAGCATGACTGCGATCCGCTCGGCCGGAAGCCGGGCGTCTTCTTTTAAAAGTTCGAGAATTTTGACTTTCAGCTCATTCACGGCGCGACCTCCCTGCGCAATCCGTGCCCCGGCGCCGACCTGCCGAACGTACGAGATGCGGTCGCACGCGCGGTCGAATCGGATTATCTCCCATCATACACCGAAAGGTGCATGTTTGAAAAGAGTGCGGCAACGTTTTCGGCGCAACCCTGATGCGCGAGAACGTCGCGAAAAACTTCGCGAAAACGCAGCGCGCTTGACAAGCGCTATCCGATCGGCTACAATAGGCGCCAAAGAACGGAAGCACCGTTCGGTTGCGTGCGTGCCCTTATGCGCTCGCTTTGGCGCATGAAGCCGCACGCATCCGGCGGTGCTTTTCGTTTTTTTATGCTATAATACGGAGAAAGGAGCCTTCCCATGTCCCGGCGCATCTCCCACGACCGGCTCTTCAAACAGCTCTTCTCGACGTTCTTTGAAGACTTCATGACCTTGTTTTTTCCCGACGCCGCGCGCCATATCGACTTCTCCCACCTTTCGTTCCTGCGCCAGGAGCTGTTCACCGACGTCGCGCGCGGCGACGTGCGCTACGTCGACCTGCTCGTCGAGACGAAGCTCAAAGGCGAAGACGGCGTCATCGTCGTGCATGTGGAGACGCAGGCGTCGCGGCAGCGAGATTTTCACGAGCGGATGTTCGTGTATTTTGCGCGGCTGTACGAGAAGCTGCGCAAGCGGATCGTGCCGGTGGCGGTGTTTGCGTACCGGCGGGGGGAAGACGAGCCGGACGGGTTCGAGATGAAGGTGCCGTTTCTGGAGGTGCTGAAGTTTCGGTTTTATGCGCTGGAGCTGGGGAAGCTGAACTGGCGGGCGTATGCGGAGCTGGAGAGTCCGGTGGCGGCGGCGCTGCTCGCGAAGATGGGGTATCGGGAAGAAGAACGGGTGCAGGTGCGGCTTGCGTTTTTGCGGATGTTGGGGCGGCTGAAGGTGGATGAGGCGAAGAAGCGGCTGGTGGCGGGATTTTTCGAGACGTACATGCCGATGGAGGAGGGGGAAGAGGCGATGTTGAGGAAGGAGCTGGAGGCGCTTCGACCGGAGGAGCAGGAGCCGGTGTTCGAGGGGATGTTGTACTGGGAGAGGAAGGGTTGGGAGCGGGGCCGACAGGAAGGGCGAGAAGAAGGCCGGCGTGAGGAGCGTCGGGAGCTGGCGCGTCGGATGTTGGCGAAGGGGATGGCGAAGGAAGAGGTTGCCGAGCTGACGGGGCTGTCGCCGGAGGAAATCGCACAGCTGCGCGGCGGATAACAAAGCGCACCGCGACCGGCCGGCACCGCGTCATACGAAGATTTTCTCCCGCGGCAAATACGCGGCCACCCGCTCGGCGACGAATTCTCTCAGTCGGCGTTCGGCCTCGGCGGGCAACCCGCACACGCCGTCGCGGCATTCGTACGGTTCGTGCAGAAGCGCGGAATCGGGACGCGCTTTCCGCATGACGCGCAAGTAATCCTTCGGCACCCGGAACGTTCCGATACTGACGTCCAGCACGCGATCCGCCGGAATCGAGGTGAACGTCCGGTCGACCAGCTCCGCATACAGATCGCGCCAATTTTCGACATGCAGAACGGGATCGAAACAAAGCCGGACCGGCCAGCCGTCTTCGGCGGCCCGGCGGGCGTTTTCCAGTCTCGCTTCGAGTCCCGGCGCAAACGCCTCGTAGCGTCCGGCGATCGGGTCGGGCGACAGCGTCCAGGCCAGCACCACATTTCGAACGGGAGGCAGACGGCGGATCGCCGCATAGTTAGCGCTTTTCGTCCTGATCTCCAGCGTCAGACCGGGGCGCTCGGCCGCAAACGCGATCCAGTGCAACGCCGTCGGCACGAGCCGTTCCAGCGCCAGCAAATCCGATTCGTACGAAACGCTCAGAAAGAGCGGATGGCGCGCCAGCAGGGCGTCGACTTCGGCGAAGAAATCGTCCAGATTGACGAAAACAACCAGGTTCGCCGAAGGGAACATGCCTTGCAGAAAACAATACTCGCAGTCGTATACGCAATTGAGCACCGTCGAGGCGTAATAGAAGTGCTCGTGGCCGAACCGGTGGCACACGTCCGCGCCGCGATAGACGAACGGCGGCCGCTTGACCGCCAGGATCAGCTTCCGCGACCGTTTTTGTTCGGAAAAACGCTGCCTCGGGCGCGCGAACACGTCGGTGTAACGCTCGATCTCGACGACCGTCGCGCCGGGCAGCCGGTCGACGACCTTCTGCGCCAGCTCGTACCGCCGCGCCTCTTTTTCAATGTAAAGATGCGAAAAATGCGGAAGAAAGAAATTCGTTTCGGATTTGCTCAAATCGCGCTTTCACCTCTTGTTTCGAGTTCGGCGGCGGGTCCGTCCGGTCGAGAAGCCACGTCGGCAACCGTCCGGTCCTGAGCCGGTAATGCCGAACAAGCCGTCGGAGTTCGCAGCGCATCGTTTCCGTCAGGCGCAACCTGTCGCCGACAAGGGCGACCAGTTGCTCCTCGTCGCGATCCGGAGGCGCGCTCGGCGGACGGCTTTCGGCACCGTCGACCGTCGGACGGCCGTCGAGCGCGGTTTTTCCAGAAACAGCCCACTGGAACAGCCAGTCCTCCAAGTCGTCCAGACACGCTTCTACCAGTTCGGCCACCCGCTCGGCGGTCATACCATTGCCGCCGACGGCCGCACGCCGGTCCGCGCTCCCGTCGCATGGTCCGCCATGTTCGACCTCTCCGTCGCCGACTTCGACGCGGTCGGAGACGATTTTGACGAACGCCAGCCGGTGCGGCGGCAAAAACGCCGACGCCGCCTCGAAGCATCCGGCCGCCTCCATGTCCACCGCGTCCGCTGTGCGCGCCGGAACGCGCCGCACGACGCGCGGCACGGTTTCGACCACCGCTTCGCGAAACGGATGCCGGACGAGCACGTCCGGATAATAGGCGCGGCCCGTTTCGCGGTGAACGATTTTGTGGGCCAAAATCGCCTGTCTAACCTCAAGCCCGGGATCGACGGCTCCGCACAAGCCGATGTTCAAAAAAACGTCGCCCTCTTCCGGCGGCCGCGCGGACAACAAAGCGGCGGTCGCGACCGCGGCGGCGAGCGCCCCCGTACCGCCGACGACCAGCGCCATCCCGTCGCCGGCGAACGTCTGAAACTTCCCCGCCGGCTGAATCGCCGTCTTTTTTAAGCGAAACCGGTCGACGATCGGCTTGGCTTCGGCGAACAGCGCGACCGTCACGTAAATCACGCGCACCCCTCCTCCTTCCATTATACCGAACGGCTTCTCATTCCGCGTCCCCTTCGACGCCGCTCTTGAAGACGCCGTGCCGGATCACGTCGAACACTTCCTCCAGCTCGCGGACGACCGGCGACATGTCGCGGAGCAGGTCGACCGCACCGTCGCGGTGCAGCTTCAGCCAGCGCGCCGACAGCGCCTCGGCGACGTCCAGCGCGATGCGGACGACCGTCTCCGGCGACACCCCCTCGCGCAGACGACGGTCGCAAGCGAGTTTCTCCGTCAGGCGCGCAAGACCGTAAGGCGAACGGAGCGCCTGTTCCCGCTGCGCGCGGAAAACAGCTTCCGTCTCGGCGCGCACGGCGGACGGCGGATCGATATACGCCTTGATCAAAAACCGCGTCTGCCGTTCGTACGCGGCGGCGACTTTCTGCTTGGCCAGCGTGATCGCGCGGAGATAGTCGAAAAAGTCATCGCCGTCGGCCGCGTTTTTTTCAAGTTCCTCGATCGTCTTAGCCGTCAGCAGGTCGCTTGCGTGCCGCAACAGGTAAACGTACAGATTTTTCTTGCTGCCGAAATAGTGGAACAAAAGCCCTTTGGCAATGCCGGCGCTTTTGGCGATCGCGTCGGTGGACGCGCGGTCGTACCCGTGTTCGGCGAACTCCGCATAAGCGGCGTCGAGCAGGCGGCGTTTTTTCGACTCCGGCCACTGTTCAAAAGCGGCAAGCCGGTCCGTCGTGCGATCCAACGCCCGAATCCCTCCATATGCTGCGCCGATTTTACGCCGCGATGTCTTTGCGACGGTACCGGAAATAGGCCAAAGCCATGCAACCTATCGAAACGGCGCCCAGCACGGCGACGGCCGCCGCATCGATCGACCGCCCGGCCAAAAGATCCGCCGCGTCGACGTACTCGAACGGACTGACGTAGCGAAGCGCCTTCAGGTCCTCCGATAAATCCGACACGACGCCCAAAAAATACGTGACGAACACGACCGCCATCGAGGCGGAAACGATATGCCGGCTTTTGCGCAGCGCGGCGGACAGCAAAAACGCGACGGCTGCGAACGTCGCATGCAGCAGCCACGCGCCGAGCATCAGCAAGAACAGCGACTCTGCATCCCAGCCGCCGCCCGCTATCCGGAAGCCGACGATGCTGGCCACCGCAGCGGCTACGTCGAACAGCACCAGATGAACACCGACGGCGAGCAGCTTTTCCGTGACGACGGCGGTGCGGCTGATCGGCTTGGCCAGCAGAAACTCGGCCGTCTTGTCGTTTTCCTCCTTGACCAGCATCGGCCCGGCGACCGTCACGGCGTATACCGCGCCGAGGAGCGCCACCATGAAATACACCTCGACCGCATAAAAACCGATCGGCGTCGTCATATCGACGCGGTCCATCCCGAAAACCGCCTTGACCGAATCGGGATAGGTACTGAGCAGTTTTTTCAGATTTTCCTGTTGCTCGGCGAACTGGCCGTAAACGCTCATCGTCACCCAGATCAGCCCTGCCATCACGGCCCACCAGACGGCAGCCGCTTTCAGGCCGCGGCGAAATTCACGGCGAAACAGAACCATCGGCGCTCCCCTCTTCCCGCGCATAATCGTGCATGAACACTTCCTCGAGCGACGGCTCCTCGATGCGGATGTCCGAAAACGGCAATTCCCGGACGGCGTCGAGCAGGAGCTTCGGGTCCCCCCGGTAAAAAAGCGTCAGCGCGCCGTCGGACGCTTCCCGGCGCTCAACGCCGTCGAGCCGGAGTTCCACGCCTTCGGGCCGGTCGAGCGCAAGCGTCACTTTTTTCACACGATTGCGGACGAGCCGTTCGACACTTTCCACCGCGACGAGCCGCCCTTGGCGGATGATCGCCACGCGGTCGCACAGCTTCTGAACTTCACTCAGCACGTGCGACGAAAAAAACACGGTCGCCCCTTCGGCGCGCGCTTCTCGCAACAGGGCGTAAAACTCGTTTTGCACGAGCGGGTCGAGCCCGGCCGTCGGTTCGTCGAGCACAAGCAGGCGCGGCTTGTGCAGAAGCGCCTGGACGATGCCGACTTTTTTCCGGTTGCCGAACGACAGGTCTTCGATTTTGGCCGCGAGGTCGAGGCCGAGCCGCTCGGCCAGCCCGGCCGCGCGCCGGCGCATGTCCGCTGCGCTCGCCCCGGACGCGGCGTAGAATTGCGCGGAATACGCCAGCAGGTCGGACACCCGCATGTCGTCGTAATAGCGGACTTCCGCAGGCAAATAGCCGACGATGCGGCGAATGTCGCGGGACTGCCGCACGATGTCCATGCCGAACACCGTCGCGCTTCCCGACGTCGGAAACACGAGGTTGAGCAGCGTCCGGATCGTCGTGCTCTTGCCGGCGCCGTTCGGCCCGATAAAGCCGAACATCTCGCCTTCGCTGACGGCGAACGTCACCTCGGCGATGCCGGTTTTTCGGCCGTATCTCTTGGTCAGCCCGCGCGTTTCGATCGCGTGCATGCGCGCTCATCTCCCCGGATGGACGACTTGTTCCGGAATTGACCAATCGGTCAATCCCATTGTACCTCCTTCTTGACCGGTCGGTCAACGTTTTGGTTCGTTTTGTCCATCTCAAGGTTTGATTTGTGCCTTTTCTCCGCGCCAAAAAGCCGATACGATGATGTTGGGAAAAGACCATGTCCGTTTTGCGAAAGGAGCGCGACGAATCGATGGCGTCCACGTTCAACCGGTTTTTCAACGCCCATCACGCGCCGATCGGGGCGTTCGCGAGTTTCACGCTCGGCTTTCCCGGCGCCTCCGGCGGATTCGACCTTGAGCTCGGCCGGCCGCCGCGGCAAAACGTCTATATCGGCATCGAGACGCGGGAAGGCGATCGGTATGAGGCGCTGCCGTTTTACGACGCGCCGGATTCCGATGAAAGCCGGCGGTATACCGCCGACGGCGGCGACACCGCGGAAAGCGCCGGCGGTTCCGCGGACGGCTGGGGGCAGGAGGCCTCCGCACCGCCGTTCATCTCGCCTTTCGCCCGCGACCGGATCGAGCGCGATTTCCGCGTCGCGACCGACACGTGGCGCGCGGGCGACCTGACGTTCCGCCTGTACTCGCAGGTGCGGCCGGTGCCGGATCCGACCCGGGCGTCCGCGGACGAGCTGCGCGACGCGCTCGTGCCGGCAGTGCTCGCCGAGCTGACCGTCGACAACCGCGCCTGCAGCCGGCCGCGCCGGGCGTTTTTCGGCTTCGCCGGCACCGACCCCTACACCGCCATGCGCCGGCTGAACGACACGACCGGCGGTCGGATCGCCGGCGTCGGCCAGGGGCGGCACGTCGCGCTGGCGACCTACGCGCGCGAAGGCGTCCGCGCCGCGCTCGGCTTCAGCCTGGAGGCGATTCTCCGCGAAGAACACGTCGAAAACGACGCCTTCGGCCTCGGCACCGTCGGCGCGCTGATGTTCGACGTGCCCGCCGGCGAATCGGCGACGTTCCGCATCGCCGTCTGCTTTTACCGCGGCGGGACGGCGACGGCCGGTCTGGAATCGCGGTATTTCTACACGAAATTTTTCCGCTCGATCGAGGACGTCGCCGACTACGCGCTTTCCCGGTTCGACGCCTACGCCGACGTCTGCCGCGCGGCCGACCGGCAGATCGACAACGCGCCGCTGTCCGACGAGCAAAAGTTCATGATGTCGCACGCGATCCGCAGCTACTACGGCAACACGGAATTGCTCGAACTGGAGGACGGCCGGCCGTTCTGGGTCGTCAACGAAGGCGAATACCGGATGATGAACACGTTCGACCTGACGGTCGACCATCTGTTTTTCGAGCTGCGGATGAACCCGTGGACGGTGAAAAACGCCCTCGACATGTTCGCCGACCGGTTCAGCTACGTCGACACAGTGCGTTTTCCCGGCGACGCGACGGAATATCCCGGCGGCGTCAGCTTCACGCACGACATGGGCGTTGCCAACGTCGTCTCGCGGCCGGGCTATTCGGCATACGAAAAGGTCGGCTTGACCGGATGTTTTTCCTACATGACGCACGAACAGCTCGTCAACTGGGTGCTCTGCGCCGCCGTCTACGCCGAACACACCGGCGACCGCGACTGGCTGACCATGCGGCTGCCGCTGCTTGAGCGTTGCTTCCAAAGCATGCTGAACCGCGACCATCCCGACCCGGACAAGCGCGACGGCATCATGAGCCTCGACTCCAGCCGGACGAAAGGCGGTGCGGAAATCACGACATACGACAGCCTGGACGCCTCGCTCGGGCAGGCGCGCAACAACCTGTATCTCGCTGGCAAATGCTGGGCAGCGTATGTGGCGCTGGAGAAAATTTTCCGTGACCACGGGCGGCCGCATCTGGCGGAAGAAGCAGCGCTACAGGCGCGCCGGTGCGCCGGCTCGATCGTCGCCCGCGCGAAACCGGAAGGCTATATCCCGGCGGTGTTCGAGGGCGGCAACGATTCGAAAATCATCCCGGCGATCGAGGGACTCGTTTTTCCGTATTTTTGCGGCAGGCGCGACGTCCTCGCCGAGGACGGGCCTTACGGCGACTATATCCGCGCGTTGAAACGGCATTTGCGGACGGTGCTCGTGCCGGGCGTCTGTCTGTTTGCGGACGGCGGATGGAAAATCTCGTCGACTAGCGACAATTCGTGGCTGAGCAAAATTTATTTGTGCCAGTTCGTCGCGCGGCGCATTCTCGGCCTGCCGTGGGACGACACCGGTCGGGCGGCCGACCGCGCGCACGTCGCCTGGCTGACGCATCCGGAACATTCGGTGTGGAGCTGGAGCGACCAGATCGTCGCCGGCGTCATCACCGCCAGCAAATATTATCCGCGCGGCGTGACGAGTGTGCTGTGGCTGGAGGAAGCGTAAGCTCTGAAGGTTGGATCAGGAGACCGGGAAAAGTGCCCGGTCTCTTGATCTATTCAGGGGGTGGAACCGCTGGAGTTTCGCGAACCGTACATGTTGAGAAGTCACGAAAGTGTTAGATATAATATAACCTAGCGGTGTTCTCTACGATCAGATAAGGTGAATGAAAATGAACAAGTCTACCATTTTCATGATTTTTCTTTTTATTCTATTTCTTCTTTCCACAATCCCTTTTACATCCTACAATCACGAAAAATTCTATGCCCACACCACGAGCGTTCCATCAGGTGAAGCAGCATACATCGGGTTCGGCTCTTTGAAAGAGATTCGACAAAAATCCGATCTGATCATTGTCGGTCGCCCCTATGCCGCGGCGGAACAAAGGAAATACGGCGTGATTTCTAACGTTCAAGTTATTTCTACATTGAAGGGCAATAAACTGGACGAAATCAAACTCTATCAAATCGGTTCCATTCAGAACCGTGAGATTGAGGGCGATGTTTTGGAATTCGGTAAAAATTATTTGTTATTCCTTTTAAAAGAATATGATGGCCAGCCCGATACGTTCAGCATTGCGGGCGGTATTCAAGGGGTTCTACGAATTGAGCCCGACGGTCGTCTCACCTCCCGACACCCCCTGATCCGCCAAGAGGTTCAAACGATTTCATTTTCCAAAAAAGAAAAGCGCGAAGTCGACGCCCTGATCGAATTTGCGCTACAGTCTTCCGAAAGGGGCGAGCAAGCTCCAGAAACCGTTCAACCGTGACGAAACGGAATGAAGCCAAGGGAGTTGCTTGATGAACAACCCCTTTGGCTTCTGTTACCGCCCGATTTGAATTGACCGGGAATCCAACTCGCCCCTCCGATTGCCTTAGCCGCGCCTTAAACAGCATACGAAATCTCATCCGATAAACAGGTGAGGGCTATTGAACGAAATCTAACAGCAGCAAGGGAGCGACTTTAGCCTATTTTGCACCTTTCACTTGTAAAAAGATGTAAGTGAAACGGAAGCCGTCTAATCCTGATCTTCGAGCGGCGAATGAGCCGACATTCACGGATTGAGGTATGTGCTATTCTGCCACCAAAAATGGAATCTGTCTTGACTATCGATTCTATGAATTTACCTCAATCATTCAAATAGTTTTTTTGATTCACTTTTGCCCTTTCAAACTCCTTTTTTACCTTTTGTTCTTTTTCTTTACTATCTAAAGCAATATCACCTTCAACCGGAACTATCCTATGAGTACTTGTTTCAGAATCATATCTGGATACAAACAAATACTTAGCACCTACTTTTAAATAGTCGTCACCTTCAAACCTAAACAAAACTTTTTTATCGTTATCATATCCCCCTCTATGGCTTATTTTAATATTGCCATATAAATTCCCTTTAATATTTTCTTCTACTTTTACCTCGTAAATAGAAAGAGGACTTACATCATCCTTGATCTCCTTTTCTTTTTTTAGCACTGTTCCAATAAAAACATTGTCAGCCCAGCCAACTAGCAATTCTTTATCCGTAATATCAAAAGCATATTCTCCATGTCCAATAGCTACACGATTAGGTTTGTAAAGATATTTATAGCTTTTAATTGAAATAATAAGAAAACAAGTAATTAAAAACGGTATAAGTGCTTTCTTCTTCATTGTTTTTCCTCCTTCAATAAATTTTTACTTTTTCCACTTTTATATAATTTCGTGTTGAATGTCCATACCTCACTTACATATTTGGGATCACGGTGAAGATCGGGTTCAGCTCCTCTACGGAGTCGTTGTTTCGACTGGTACAGCAGGTCAAGGCCTCAGCTGACAAGAGGTATCTTCCCTTTTCAATTGTAAATTCATTTATTGAAAAGATTACTCCTTATTATGGATTTTTGTTCTGTAATCTTGAATATCATGTGCTTTTGGTGTTGTTTCAGATGAGGCATATGCATACATTATACCATACATTATAATTGTCGAATAAATATTTTCGTAATGATCCCCCAAACCGAGAGCATGACCTAACTCATCTGTAGCCGTCTTTTTATTACGATTCTCCGTTCTACCTAATACATCCATATTTGCTGTGCTAAATTGAATTTTGTATGAAATAGGACAACCTGGGTAATAAGTATATAATCCTGTCCATGTTTCGCTGGGTTTATTTACATCCGAAATAGTTAAGTCTTCTCAAGTCGATGCATCATCAGGAGCGATATTAACGTTACCCAAGGCATTCCAAGTCGAAACGGCATGATTCCATGCATTTGTATACTTAGTTGATTCTCCCCATCTAATCTCCCCTGAATCTACAGAACTGTAACTCAGAGTATGTTTGGTATCACTACCTTCATATGCAAAGGTTGCGTAAAGGATTAATCTAATTGTGGATAATGAAATAATAACATTTCTTCTCATTGTCATTACTCCTTTCAGCTTATTAACCATCAATGATTAGTACTATCTATAAAATAGTAAGTTTGTTTATGTCCATACTTCCCTCCCCCATCACTTTTCTTGGAATAGTGACATCCCTGCAATATCGCGACACAACAACGCCTGTCAACTGTCTGTGAATATGCGAATATATGGATCGATAAAGTGGCTAACGCCTTCGACGTCCATACCCGCCCCCTCCAGTCCGCCAACTCCAACCAATACCGCCAAAGCCCCTTGCGGTCCGCTCGCTCCCGCTCCATCCAGACCGTGTGCGCGTACGTCCGATGGTACTGCCTCTTTGCCTCTTCCGACACCGGCAACACGTCCAAAGAGCTGGACACGAGCTCCCCTTCCTCCGTCCGACCCCCGCGACAGGTCGTTGCTTTCAGGACAACGGCGGTCTCCAGGACCGACCGGACTTCGTTCAGACGACATATCAGCAAGCGTCGCGACCGGTAGCGGAATTCCAACATCCCCTCCTCCGCCCACGCTCCGAAGTCCGCCCAACCGTCCTCATCCAAACCTATTGTTTTGTGACATCCTTGACCGAGGTATATTTCCAAAGACTGCGCTGCAAATTACGGAATCTAGATGCACGGAATGTCCGCCCCCCTTTCCTTCTGATGTCGTGAAGTTTAACGACTTGATTGAAAACCTCATCGTCTGCGGTGTTTGAGCTAGAACCCCCTTTCTCCGGCAAGTTTTGTGCGATAACTTCCGGGAAGTATTTTACTCCCCCCCGCGTTGTGTCAAGAGGGTTGTTGCTGTGTTTTGATTTTTATAAGAGACTGTAAGAGATGATTCTTTCAGACTTTTTGAATAAGAAAAAGCAGCATCATACCGCGCTTCGTTAGTTGTTTGACGATTTGCCGCGGTCCGTCAGCGCGTGAACGTCTTCCTCCGTTACCTCCGTGACTTTCGCGATCGTGATTACATATATATCTATTATTTTACTACTTTTTCCCTCATCACCCCCTGCTGTAACCCTTCCTCGTACGTCCTTCCAGCATCATCGCCTGGTCCTGCAACAACTTCTGCCGCACCTTGTGTCGCCACCGCGCCTCCCGGCTTTGCATGCGAAAAATTTGACAAGAAAAAATTGATATGCTATAGTGATCATGAATAAAATCCAGAGAATTGGAGGATTATCTGATGACTTTGAAACATGCTAGTTCAAAAAGAATCTGGGTGCTGGGCATCGCAATGGCGGCTACTGTCCAACTGCTGTTTCTCTTTCTCTCCGCCGATCAGCCCGTAACGGCCGGCCCCACCTGGAAACGAGCCGGCGACGGCAATCTCAAAGCCGTCCAGATTCGCGGCGAAACGCTGCTCGTCAGTGAAAGTCAGGATTTGACTCCTTACCTCGACATCCGAAAAAAGGGTTACCGCACGATCGCCGCCTACCGGCCGGACCGTGCGGAACCGGTACCTGCGGAATCGGTCGTCATGTCGTTCCGCGACCGGCAGGGAGAGCCGATCGACATCACATGTGTGCGGGTTAACGGAGTGATCGCATCGTGCGACGAAAACCGCGCGCGATTCGGCCGTTCGCCGGACGGCGGCCGGATTTTCCTGGAGACGGGCGAAGCGCTTTGGGTAGCGGCGGCGGACGGAACAGGGTGGAAAGACGTATCGGGGCCGGGTTATGAGGAAGCGATGAATCGGTATATGCAACTGTGGAATCTACCTGATGAGATTGCGGAAGAAAGCTTGCCAAAAGAAGCACGAGATGCTGTTGCGCGTCTGCGGATGCGATCGGAACCATCCGGTGCGTCAAATGAAAGCGGGGCTTCGAAAACAACCGGCGAACGCCGTCCAGGGATGGTGACGAAAGCGGAATTGCTTGAGGCTTTGCCGGAGAACGGACCGTTGAATTGGGTATCGCAATCCATGTGGCTTGATGATCGTCGGATCGTATTTGCGTCGAACCGGGACCGGTTCCCGTGGCGTTGGGAAAGCGGCATTTGGGTGGTGGACGTTGAGACGGGACAGTTGGAAAAGTGGATGGATGGTGAAAAAGAGGGAAGTCTATATCCTATCTTTGCTAAAGAAGAGAAGGTTATTGTATATGGAGGCAACCGAGATCTATATGATTTTCATGTCAAGACGAGGCAAGTCCAAAAATACGCGATACACGGAACGCCGATCAGCGTCTCGCCGAACGGCAGGTATGTACTGTATAACCCAGTGAATGACGACAGTGTAGTGAAGTCGGATATTGTTATTTTAGACCTACAAACATCAGAACAGACTTTGATCCCACATAAACATCCTTATTATGTATTCATGAAAGGGGATTGGGATTTCAGTAACAGTCGATTTGCATTTTATGCACAAAGAGGAGATAAAGAATATGGCGGTGAGCTCTTTATTCTCAATGTGAAAACAAAGAAATTAGATTTTATCCCTTCTATTACTGAAATGGGAAAGATTGATCCGAATGGTGCGCTTTCTTGGCTGGAATCGGACCAAGTGGTGGTATCCACGACAGAGAAAGGATCATGGATTTTGGATGTTCGGTTAGGAGGAGATCGAGATGACATCAAAAGAAAAGAATAGTAAAAAATATGTTGTAGTTGTAGTCACTGCCGTACTTCTTGTAACGACGATATGGTCCTGGTCTGTTCAAGCAGCAGGAACGATGAGGTTTCAAGAAATGTATTCCAGTGTTCCACGGACGGCTTTCGGTTTCCCCCTCAATCACAGTTTACAATATCGGGTCAATAGCTCGTGGAATGAGCCTAGAGCAAAAGAGAACCACCCTGGAATTGATTCGTATGGTGATAGAACGCATTATGTTTATCCATTAGCAAATAATGCATTTGTCGAAGATAAAGGGTGGTCCGATACAGGAGGTAATTTTGTTGTTTTAAAGTATAATATAAATAATTCGATAGTATATTCATTGTATATGCATCTAGATAGAATAAACCCTGCAATAACAAAAGGTTCTATAATCAGCTCTAGAAACACGTGGGTCGGAGTTGTCGGCAACACCGGTTGTGGCGATTGCGGCCCTCACCTTCATTGGGAAGTACTGTCAAGCTATTCTTCCCTCGACAGCCGTATCAGTGTAAGCCCCAATAATTTCGACTGGGGTAATGCTCAATTCAGTGACGACGCTGCTGTTTTCAAAAGGGTCGATTATCACAGTGCATCTCGTACGCTTTATGTTCGCGCTTATGATACGGATGTTGGAAAGAGGGTTCCGGTCAACCCTTACATTATATTCAAACCGACTTCAAGTACACAATGGAATGTAGCTCAGATGACAGTCGTTTCTTCATCTACCTTTGACTATAAATACACCTTCCCTTATTCGGGAACAACCGTCGACGTCATGCTTGCGGGTCGTCGCAATAACAGCGAATATTGGTCGTATTACCCGGCAAAATATACGAATCTTAATAATTCATCCAATCCCTTGCCTTCCTTAACAGACTCGAAATTGACTCTATATGTCCCCTAAATAAGTTTTCATGAAATCCGGCTATTCTAGGCCGGACTTTTTCGCCTTCATACGCGTATTTCTCAGGTCTCACCATTTAGAAGGTCGGCCGAAACCCCTCGCAGCTGACGCGCACCCGCGATTCGCCGAACACGCTCACCAACTGCGCGGCCACGCCCCGCCAGGCGTCCGGCGAATACCAGTCTGCCAACCCAAGCCGCTCGTATACCGCCCGGACGCCCAGCCGCTCCGTCCGCCGCCCGCCGCTGCCGTCGCCCATCCAGTAATCGTCGATCACCACGAGGTCGGTCACCCGCGCCAGAAGCGACGCGAAACGCTCCGTGCACGGCAACACCGGTGCCACCGCCGCCTGCGTCGGCACCCCCGCGGCGCGAAGCCGGGCGAGCGCCCCCAGGCGCGCGGTGATCGGCGGCGAAGCAGGCGCGAACGCGCGGCGGACGTCGTCGCGGTCGGTCTCGACCGTCACACTGATCAAGAGCTCCGTCCCGGCCTCCCGCAAGCCGCGGAACAAATCAACGTCCCGCACGACGAGCGGACTGCGCGTCTGCACGAACAGCACGTCGGGCGGCTCCTCCAGCATCGCCGCCAACAAGCCGCGCGTGACGCGCTCACGGAATTCCGCCGGCTGATACGGATCGGTCGCCGAAGACATAAAAATCGTCACCGGTCCCTTCCGCTTCGCCGCGCGCAGTTCCCGGACGAGCAGCGCCGCCGCCCCTTCCTTGATCTCGAGCCATGCGCCCCACGGCTGGCCGCGAAACAAAGCCACCGGCATCCGGCGCACGTAACAGTAGGCGCACCCGAACACGCACCCGACGTAAGGATTCAGCGTATGCGTATACCCGCGCAAAAACCCGGTCGCCGGCTGCAACAGCCGCGTCGGCCGGCGCCGGACGACGGCGGAACCGACGGAGGAACTGCCGTCGGCCTCCCTTTCGCCGTCAGGACGATCGCGCACGACGGATCACTCCCCGTCCCCGGGCGGCGGCTCGAGCGGTTTCCGCCCGGCGTATCCTTCGTCCCACCCGTGATAATGCATGACGCGCGGCTCACCCTGCTTCCAGCAGAGCAGAACGTCGCGCCCGTTCAGCCGGGCGGGAAAATTGATGAGCCCCATGTCGATATCCTTGAGCTGCGCGCCTTTCAGCGCGATCGATCGGATATACGTCCGCGCTTCCAGCTGCAAAAACTCCAGTTCGCATTCCAGCTCGAAAAACGGATCTCCGTCCCCCGAAGTCCCGCCGCGATCCTGCTGCAACGCGCGCAGACGGGCGAACTTCTCCGCAAACTCCCGCTTGATCCGCTGCAGCTCGCGGATGTCGCGGTCGAGCGCGGGCAACAGGGAGTTGGCTTCTTCTACAGTAAAATATTTCATTCGCTCTTCCATCTCGACAACCTCTCGACCCGACGTCGACGACGGTCGGAACGATTACCACGCATACGCTTCCGGCGCGCTTCCGCCCGGCCCCGGGAAAATTTCGTCCAGCCGTTTCATCGTCTCGTCGGACAGTTCAATGTCCAACGCCCGCAGCGCGTCTTCCAGCTGTTCCACCGTCCGCGGCCCGATGATCGGCGCGGTGACCTCCGGCCGGGCAAGCAGCCAGGCCAGCGCCACATGTTCCTGCCGTTCTCCGATCCCCCGGCAAAAACGGGCGAACGCCTCGAGTTGCGGGCGATGACGCTCGATGCCGTCTTTGGCCTGCGCGGTCCGTTCTCCGGGCCGCTCCAGCGCGCGGCTCGACAGCATCCCGCCGGCGAGCGGGCTCCACGGAATGACGCCGAGTCCGTGATGCGCCGCCGACGGCAGCACTTCCAGCTCGGGCAGCCGGCACAGCAGATTGTATTTGTGCTGTTCGGACACGAGGCCGAGCAAATGCCGTTTTTTCGCTTCCGCCTGCGCCACGGCGATGTCCCATCCGGCGAAATTGCTCGAACCGACGTAACCGATTTTCCCCTGAGACACGGCCGTTTCAAAGGCGCCCCACAGCTCGTCCCACGACACCCTGCGGTCGATGTGGTGCATCTGGTAAAGCTCGATATGGTCCGTCTGCAGCCGGCGCAGGGAAGCCTCGAGATGCCGGCGGATTTTGTAGGCCGACAGTCCCGGCTCGTCGTTCGGTCCGTCGTTCGGATCGCTCATGGACCCGTACACTTTGGTGGCGAGCACGACCTTTTCCCGCCGTCCGCCGCCCAGCTTGAACCAGCGGCCGATGATTTCCTCCGTCCGTCCGGCGTTTTTCCCCCATCCGTAAACGTTCGCCGTATCGAAAAAGTTGATGCCGGCGTCCAGCGCCGCGTCCATGATGCGGAACGCTTCCTTCTCGTCCGTGTGGACGCCGAAATTCATCGTGCCGAGGCAAAGCCGGCTGACTTTCAGGCCCGATCGGCCCAAGCGCGCGTATTTCACGGCCGTTCCCTCCTCTGTCCCGATTATACGCCGTCCGCGGAAAGCGGGCAAACCGGCAGGCGGCTTTCGCGCCAGCCGCGGCGCTGGGCCGTTCGCGCAAAAAACCGCTTGACACCGCAAATCGGCGATGCTATTGTAAAGTATCGACATTCGGAAAAAAGTCGACCATCAGGAAACGGGTGCCCCGGCGAATCCGGCTTTGTGCCTGCTCGAACGCCCGGGCTTAAAAGGGAAGCCGGTGCGAATCCGGCGCGGTCCCGCCACTGTAACGGCCGAGTTTTCGGGCACGCGGCGCTTACGCGGCGCCGCCGCGCACGTCCACTGGCCGCTCCCCGCGGCTGGGAAGGACGCCCGAAAACGATGACCCGAAGCCAGGAGACCTGCCCGTTTCCGTCGGACACCGGACCTACGGAGGATAGGGAGGGTGTGTTTTCGCGCGCCATCGGCCGTGGACGCCCGAACGGCGGGCAACGGGACGGTCGCCGGACCGCCGATCGCGCCGTTTTCGTCCCCGGGACGGCGCCTCGTCGAGTTTTTCCGACGACGGCACGTCTGCAGGACCGAAACCGCGACGCTGAAAGCGGCCGGTTTTACGGCGCATGTGCGAACCCAAACCCCCGTTTTCCGATCCGGAGGCGGGGGATTTTGTTTTTCTCCGGAACGTCCGCTGTGGAATCGATTTTACTCAATTATGACCGAAAGGAGCGATCCGATCGTGCTGACGAGCAACCTCGGCTACCCGCGCATCGGTTTCCGCCGCGAATGGAAAAAGACGCTGGAATCGTACTGGCAGGGAACCTGCGCGAAAGAGGCGTTCGAGGCCGACATGAAGACCGTCCGCCTCGCCTGCCTCGAGGCGCAGAAACGCGCCGGCATCGACTGGATTCCGGTCGGCGACTTCAGCCTGTACGACCACGTGCTCGACGCGGCCGACTTATTCGGCATCGTCCCGGAACGGTTCGACCGCATCGCCGACCCGCTGGCGCGCTATTTCGCGATGGCGCGCGGCGCCGACGACGCGCCCGCCTGCGAAATGACGAAATGGTTCAACACGAACTACCACTATATCGTTCCGGAATGGACGGGGCGGGCGCCGCGCCTGCGGCACCTGCGCCCGATCGACCTGTGGCGGGAAGCGAAGGCAGAACTCGGCATCGACGGCAAAATCGTGCTTGTCGGCCCGTACACGTTCGTCCGCCTGGCCAAAGGCTATGAAGCGCGCGCTTTCGGCGACGTCCTCGCCGCGATGACCGAGGCGTACGCCGAACTGCTCGCCGAGGCGGCCAAGGCCGGCGTCGTGCGGGTTCAACTCGACGAACCGTCGCTCGTCACCGACGTTCCGGCCGACCATTGGCCGCTCGTCGCCCGCTCGTACGACCGGCTCGCCGCGGCGGCGCCCGGCCTGTTCCTGATCGTGCAGACCTACTTCGGCGCGCCGGCCGACGAACGCGCCTACCGGTCGATCGTCGCGCTGCCCGTGCAGGCGGTCGGACTCGACTTCGTCCACGGCCGAGTGAAAAACATCGCCTATCTGGAACAATACGGTTTTCCGGCGGACAAGCATCTTGCCGCCGGCGTCGTCGACGGGCGCAACATCTGGCGGACGGACATCGAAGACCGGCTTGCTCTGCTGGCCCGTCTGACCGAACGCGTCCCGGCGGACCGTCTCGTCGTGCAGCCGTCCTGCAGCCTGTTGCACGTGCCGATCCGCGCGGCGGCCGAAACGTCGCTTCCTCCGGCGCTGCGCGACATGCTGGCGTTCGCCGACGAAAAACTCGCCGAAGTCCGGCTGATCGCCGACATCGCGGCCGGCCGACAACCCGCCGATCCGCACGTCTCCGCCTATCGCGAAGCGGCGGCCGCGCTGGAACGCCTGCGCGCGGAACAAGCTGAAACCGGCCCCGCTCGGGAATCCACCCCGCCGTCCGCCGCAGCGGAGCCCGAACCGGACCGGCGCCCGCAAAGCTACGCCGAACGCCTGCCGCTCCAGCAGGCGAAATGGAAGCTGCCGCCCCTGCCGACGACGACGATCGGCAGCCTGCCGCAGACCGCCGAAGTGCGGCGCGCGCGTTTTCTGTACCGGAAAGGCGAATGGTCGCGCGAACAGTACCGCGCCTTCCTGGAACAGCAAATGCGCGAATGGATCCGCATCCAGGAGGACATCGGCCTCGACGTGCTCGTCCACGGCGAGTTCGAGCGCAACGACATGGTGGAATATTTCGCGGAACAGCTGGGCGGATTCGCCTTCACGGCGAACGGCTGGGTGCAGTCTTACGGCTCGCGCTGCGTCAAACCGCCGATCATCTACGCCGACGTCCGGTTCCTGCATCCGATGACCGTCGAAGAAGCGCGTTTCGCCCAGTCGCTGACCGATAAACCCGTTAAGGGCATGCTGACCGGACCCGTAACGATTCTGAACTGGTCATTCGTCCGCGAAGACATCCCGCGCCGGGAAGTCGCGTTCCAGATCGCCCGCGCGCTCCGGCGCGAGATCGAAGAACTGGAACGCGCCGGCATCGAGATGATCCAGGTCGACGAGCCGGCGCTGCGCGAAGGACTGCCGCTCGTCAAGGAAGAGTGGGGCGAATACCTGGACTGGGCGGTGCGCGCGTTCCGCATCGCCACCGCGACCGTGCGGCCGACGACGCAAATCCATACGCATATGTGTTATGCGGAATTTCACGACATTCTCGACGCCATCGAGGCGCTGGATGCAGACGTTCTCTCGATCGAGGCGTCGCGCAGCCGCGGCGAACTGTTCGATGCCCTGCGCGAGCGGCCGTACTCCAAGGCGATCGGTCCGGGCGTCTACGACGTGCACAGCCCGCGCGTCCCGCCGGCCGACGAAATGCTGGCGATCATCCGCCGCGCGCTGGAGACGGTGCCTGCCGACCGCTGTTGGGTCAACCCCGACTGCGGTCTGAAAACGCGCGGCCGGGAGGAAACGATCGCCGCCCTGCGCGAAATGGTCGCCGCCGCCCGGCGCGCCCGCAGCGAAATGACGGCCGAATAACGCAAAATCCGCTTTTTCGCCCCCGTCCTCCGGTACGGACAGACCGGACGGGGGCTTTTTTGCCGGTTTCGTCCAAATCCGTCGTTTTTCACTCGGTGACGGCTCGGCCCTGGACGTGGTACAATAATGGCGTATTGTGGCGGGAGGGTGAAACATGACCATAAAGTTCGGACTCAAAGCGAAGTTGTTGTCGGCAGCCGGAATCACGGTAGTGGCGATGGCGATTTCCATTATCGTCCTTTATTGGAACATGACGACGATCGATCGTTCCTACCGCAACCTGATCGATCTGCACGCCGACGTGCTCATGGATGCGCGGGAAGTCCAGGTGCACGCCACCCAAGTCAACGGAAGCATCCGGGACTTCATCCTGACCAAAGATCCGGAGGCCGTCAACAAAGTCAACAACGCGCTCGAAAATATCAACCGTCTTCTTTCGCAAATGCGACCGAAAATCAGCCAGGCGGAAGATCAGGAATTGCTCCGTCAACTGGCGGACTTAAACGCCACCCTTTCATCCAGAGTCCAGGAATTTTTCAAGATGACGCAAGCTGACGGAGCAACCCTTTTGAAACACGCCTCCGACAATATTTTCCCGGTGGCCCGGGATCTCCGCTCCAAGAGCGACCAACTCGCGAACGATCAGCATAAACTCATGGAAGAGGCGGTTCAAAAGAACACCGTCGCCGTCCGGACCGCCGAATGGACTTCCTTGATCATCACCGCGGTCATCGTTCTGGTGGCGTTGGGACTCGCCTACGTACTCGCGACGCGCATGTCGAAACCGCTCATTGCGCTGGCCGACGTTTCCTCGCGTATGGCGGCGGGGGACCTATCCCCCTGGAGCGTCGAGTATCGCGGTCGCGATGAGATTCGCAACCTGATCGAATCTTTCTTGAAAACGGCCGGCCACCTGCGCGAATTGCTCCGAACAACGGCGGAAAGCGCCCGTCAGGTCGCCGCTAGTTCCGAAGACCTTTCCGCCGCCGCCGAACAGTCCGCCCAGGCCGCCCGGCAAATCGCCGAGGCGATTCAGGACGTCGCCAAAAACGCCGAAACGCAGAACCAGACTTCCGGCGAAAATGTCCGCGCGATGAACGAAATCGCGCGCAGCACCGGCCAGGTGGCGGAATCGGCGTCGTCGGTCTACGCTTCCGCTCGAGAATCCGCCGAGAAAGCCGGCGCAGGACGCGAAGCGATCGCCCGGTTCGCGGAGCGAATGCGGACCGTTAGCGAAACCGTCCGACGTTCCGACAAGGTGATCATCGATTTGGAGCAGCAGTCAGCCGAAATCGGCCGCATCGCCGAGCTGATCGGTTCGATCGCTGGACAGACGAATCTGCTGGCGCTGAACGCCTCCATCGAAGCCGCCCGTGCCGGAGTAAACGGCCGCGGCTTCGCCGTCGTCGCGGGAGAAATCAAAAAACTCGCCTCTCAAGCCGAAGAAGCCGTCAAGCAAGTCTCTGAAATCGTCGAACATATCCAGCGCGGTGCGTCCGGCGCCGTCAAGGCGATGCGCGACATCGACGCCGAACTGGAAGACAGCATTCGATCGATGCAAGAACTTCAGAACGCGTTCGAATCGATCCTCGAAGCGGCGCGGACGACCGAGGCGCACGCCGAAGACTTGTCCGCGGTATCGCAACAAATCGCGGCCGGCACGGAAGAAGTGACGGCGTCGGTCGAAGAGATTGCCCGCCTTGCCGAACAGTCCGCCGCCAATGCGGAAGAAGTGTCGGCTGCCGCCGAAGAACAGCTCGCGTCGATGGAAGAAATCGCTTCGTCCGCCGATTCGTTGCGCGAAATGAGCCGTCAACTGAACGAAATGGTCGCCCGCTTCAAATTCTGACCTACCCTCTCGCAAGAGTCCGAAAAAATCAACGGGGCCCCGAACGGCTTTCGTCCGGGGCCCTTCTCGTTCACACCAGATCGCATGCTTCAGGCGGCATCCAGTGCGGATCCTTGCCTTCCCACTTGATGTTGCAGCCGATCGGATTCGTCAGCGGCACCCGGATCGGGCGACCCGCGAGCAGGTCTTCGAGCGCGTTTTCCAGGTCGTTGACCGTCATCTTGCTCGTATCGCGCGGGCTGTCGACGCCGCGGCCCGTGTAAACGAGCTTGCGCTCCTCATCGAACACGTAGAAATGCGGCGTGCGCAGTGCGCCGTAGGCGAGCGCCACCTCCTGGCTTTCGTCGCGCAAGTACACCCACGGGAACTTGTGTTCCTCCATCCGCTTGACCATGTTTTCGAACGAATCCTCGGGATACGTATTGGCGCTGTTCGAATTGATCCCGACGAACTTGACGCCGCGAGGAATGAACTTTAACGCGGTCTGCCGCGTCACTTCGTCGGAACCGAGCACGTACGGACAGTGATTGCACGTGAAAAAAATGACGAGCGCCTTCGCGTCGGCGAAATCCGCCAACGAGTACGTATTGCCGTCCGTTGCCGGCAGACGGAAATCCGGCGCTTTCGCGCCCAGAGGCAGCGTAAACGGCATCGACATCCCTCCTCCGATCCTTCTTCAATCTCTTTTTTCCCAGTTTACCTCCTCCGGACCCCGGACGCAACCGATACGGACATCATACAGGGGTCAGAGTCAGACGCGGCCGCTGCGAAAACCGCTGCGACCGCGTCCGAGTCGTCAGCAGGCGACCGCGACAACGGAATCCAGGTCAAGCGTCACCGGCGACCACCCCGTCCACGTCCACTGGTAACCGTGGAGATGTCGCCTCGTCACGCGCGTGACGTATACGATCAGCCGCTGGCCGGTATTCAGCGTGATCCAATTAATACGGAACAAACACGGCCGCATCATACCGGGACTCCCGAACGGCGGACCGAACGGCGGCCAACCTCCGGGCATCCACGGCGGCATCGGCGCACCCGGAAATCCTCCCGGAAAACCCGGTCCGGGAAAGCCGGGGCCAGTTGGCGGAAACGGCGTCACCGGCCAGCCGCCGCCCGGCCAACCGCCCGGCCAACCGCCGGCCCATCCTCCAGAACCAAAAGGTTGCGGGGCAGCCTGTATCATTCCCTCGTCGTCTTGCATTTCGCGGGGGGCATGATGACCAACCGGCGTCATCGCCTGCTCCGCGGGACCGTCGTCCCGCGTCGTCTCGTTCCATTCCGCGCCGTACTGGGTACTCATCTCGGAAACCAGCTCCTTCGCGCATTCGTCGTTCGCCCTGTTCGCGGGCACAGTACACCTTATGCCCGCCCGACCGCGACGGGTGCCCGTTTCCGGCCAAAATGGGCACACAAAAAACCGAGCACTTGCGCAACAATGTTGCCGTAGACCCACACGCCCGCGCTCTGATACAATACTGTTCGGTTCTGATTGGGGAAAAACACTGGGAAGAAAGTCGGGGAGAAAGGCATGAACCGCGGCGCATCCTCCGGGGAAGCCGGCGTCTGGATCGGGATCGCGGCCTATTTGACGTTCGCCGCCGCCAAAATCGCGGGAGGATGGATTTACGGCTCGTCCGCGCTCGTCGCCGACGGCTTGAACAACGCAAGCGACCTTTGCGCTTCGGCCGCCGTCCTGGTCGGATTGCGCCTCGGCCGCAAACCGCCGGACCGAAATCATCCGTACGGGCATCGACGGGCGGAGACGGTCGCGTCGCTCATCGCATCGTTTCTGATGGCGACAGTCGGTTTGCAGCTGATCGGCTCCGTCGTACGTCGTCTCCTCGCAGGCGACCATCTGCAGGCGCCCGACCGGGCGGCGGCTGTTTGGGCCTTGGCTGCGGCTGTCGTCATGTTTTCCGTCTTTCTGTACAACCGTCGACTCGCCCGACGGCTGCACAGCCATGCGCTGGCCGCCGTTGCTGCGGATAATCGTTCCGACGCACTCGTCAGCCTCGGAACCGCGATCGGCATCCTTGGAGCAAGGGCCGGATGGCCGTGGCTCGATCCGGCCGCCGCGGCCGTCGTCGGCATCATCATTCTCCGGATGGCGTGGAAAGTATTTTCCGCCTCGGCGATGGTGCTGACGGATGGCTTCGATGAACAACAACTCACCGTTTTTAAGGAAACCGCCGAAAAAACAGAAGGCGTCTTGTCCGTCCGGCAAATGCGCGCCCGCGCTTACGGCAGCCACGTTTGTCTGGAAATCACCGTGCTCGTCGACCCACGCCTGAATGTCGAACAAAGCCACGGCATCGCCGAACGGCTGGAAGAACGCCTGAAACGCAAACACCGCGTGCTCGACGTACACGTCCACGTCGAACCGGGACCTGCGCCCGAGCCGCAAGACGGACGAACGTCCCGGTAACGGCCGATTTCGGCTCGGTCGCTTGCCGTCTATCGCCCGGGCCTGCTAGCGTTCGCCGCGCTTGCGCCAGCTTCCGCCGGCGATCTCCGGCAAACCGCGGCTGTCGGTCCACACGTAGATCCAGCCTTCAACCGGCTTCCGCGCGTCGCGTACCCAAACGCGTTCGTAATCGTTTTCTTCCTCCGCGCCGAAAAACTGCTCCAGTTCGTCCAGCACGGGCAACGCCTCTTCCTTCAACTCGAGCCACACGCCCTCGACCGTCGGGCCGCTGGCATCGAGAACGCAGCCGGGATAGCCGCCGGCGTCGTACAACCGGCCGCGGACCTCGCCGGCAAACGAGCCGAGCACATACGGGGCCGCCAGCCCATAGTTCGCCTCGCCCGGAAGCAGCGTTCCGTACACAAACAGCCGAACCATCCTTTCTCCTCCCTTTTTTCAAAAATATACCTAAACCCAAAATCAAATAGAAAGCCCGAAACTTTACGGCGCCGCTACGCCAATGCCGCGCTCCGCGAGCGCACGACGCACAGCGCGGACACCATCTGCAACAGCCGGGCCGTCGCCGTGAAAACAAATCGTGTCGACGCGTAAAACGATCTCCGCTCCTTCGGCCGTCCGCACGCGTCCCTCGGAAGCGAGTCGCACCGCCTGTTCAACGACGGCCCCGGTCTCGGTCAAAACGGCCTGCGGAACCCCGCGCGGCACCAACTTTCCGTCGCGGTCGTACGCCCGGTCGGCAAACGCCTCCGACGCCGCGCGCAGCCCGGCTTTTTCCGCCGCCTCGATCAGCCGGCTTCCCGCAAGGCCGTAAAGCACGAGCGACGCGTCGACGCGCCTCACCGCTTCCGCCACCGCCTCGGCCAGTTCGGGCCGCTCCGCCGCCATATGATAAAGCGCACCGTGCGGTTTGACGTGGCGCAGTCTGCCGCCTTCGCTTTCGACGAACGCGCGCAAAGCGCCGATCTGATAGACGACGATGTCGTACACTTCTTCCGCAGAAACGTCCATCCTGCGCCGGCCGAACCCGACGAGATCCGGCAGCCCGGGATGCGCCCCGACGGCGATGCCGAGTTCGAGACAGCGCCGCACCGTCCTGCGCATCGTCGTCGGGTCGCCGGCGTGAAATCCGCAGGCGACGTTGGCGGAACTGAAACAGACGAGCACCTCGTCGGAAATGTCGAGCCTGTAAACGCCGAAACTTTCGCCGAGGTCGCAGTTCAGATCGATTGTTTTCACATCGGTCTCCTCCCAATCGGGATCGGCTCGCATCCCTGGCGCCAGCGCAGGCGGACACCGGCTTCCAGTTCGCGAAGGGCGCGCTCTTCTTCGAACAGAGCTGTTTCGGCTTCTTCCGCCGTTACCGGCTCGAAGCGGACGACGTCTCCCGGTCTCAACTGCCCGACGACCGGCCAATCCGCGGAAATCACCTGGGCGATGCGCGGATACCCGCCCGTTGTCTGGCAATCCGCCGACAACAACACCGGCCGGCCGTTCGGGGGCACCTGGATCGTGCCGAACATCACCGCCGTCGACGCCATCTCGCGCGGTTCGGCCAGCCGCAGCACCGGCCCTTCCAGCCGGCAGCCCATCCGGTCGGAAGCCGGCGACACCCGAAACCGCTCTTGCACAAACGCCCGCAGCGACTCTTCGGTAAACCACTGCGCCTCCGGGCCCATCATCACACGCAAAACCGGCTCGTCGACCGGCCGCCAAAACGAGCTGTAAACCGTCGCGCTCCAAGGAACCGTCCACGCCGGCTCGGCCGAATTGCGAAACACAGCCGCAGCCGTCGAGGCGAACGCTTCCGCTTCCGCAGACGGCCTGCCGACCGGCAGCCGGTCGCCCGCCGCAAGCGGCCTGCCGCCGAAACCGCCGAACCGGCCGCGGACGTACGTGCCGAATCCGCCGAGCACCTTCGGCACCGCCAGGCCGCCGGCAACCGCCAAATACACCCTCGCCCCCGGACCGGCCGCTCCGGCGAACGACAACGCCGCCGACGGCGCCACGGCGACCGGTCGCCACATCGGCATCGGCAAGCCGTTCAGCCGCGCGCCGAGATCCGCACCGACCAGCGCGACGACCGCCGCCTGTTCGAAGACGAGCTCCGGACCTTTCAACGTGATTTCGAGCGCCGGAGCGTCCGGGGGATTGCCGACAAGAACGTTGGCGATCCGAAGCGACCGGGCGTCCGCCGCGCCGCCGACCGGCACGCCGTAGGCCCGAAGACCGGGCCGCCCCGCGTCCTGTACCGTCGTCTCCAACCCCGGCCGCACGACGCGGATCACGGCGACTCACCCGCCGCCCGAAATTCCTCCTCGGAAATCGGCCGAAACCGCACGCGGTCGCCGACGCGCAACAGGAAAGGCGGCGTCCGGTCGGGATCGAACAGCGACAGCGGCGTCCGGCCGATCCAACGCCAGCCGCCCGGCGACGCGACCGGATAAATGCCGGTATAAACGCCGCCGATGCCGACAGCTCCAGGAGGGACGCGGGAGCGGGGAGTCTCTTTACGCGGCGCCGCCAGCCGCTCCGGCAATCCCGTCAAGTAAGGGAACCCGGGCAAAAATCCGATCATCGCCACGCGGTATTCCGCCGCCGAATGCAGCGCGGCCGCCTCTTCCGGCGTCATTCCGCTCCGCTCCGCCAGCTCCGCAAGATCGGGGCCGAATTCTCCGCCGTAACAGACCGGAACGACGACGACATGCTCGTCCTCTTTCGGCCCGTCCGCTTCCGCCGCGCCGACCGTACCGCCGCGCCCCGCCTCGCCGATCGCCCGCTCGAGCTCCGCGCGGACCCGGATAAACACCGGCGTCGACTCCGCATCGACTCCAGGCGCCGCATCGACGCCGCCGCGAAGCGCCGCCGCCACCGCGACAGGATCATAAAACACCGCCAGTGTCGTCAGAGCAGGGACGGCCTCGACCATCCCGGGAAACGGCCGTTCCGACAACACGCGAAACAGCCGCGCGATCGTTTCCGTCGCCTCGGGGCCCGGCCGTTCGGCGACCTCGACGACCGCGGCCCGATCGCCGAACCGGTAAATGCGCGCCATAGCCGTTTTACCCCCCGGACGGCGGCGGCGCGGTCGACGCGCGCACGACGAGTTCAGGCCGGAATGTCACCGAAAGCGGTTCGTCTTCCCTTAACGGACGTCCAATATCGGCAGCCGGTTCGGCCGACGCCGGCCGTTCCATCAACCGGATCAGCAATTCCGCCGCCGTCTTGCCCAGTTCTTCCTTCGGATGCGCCACCGTCGTCAGTTTGACGTCTGAGGCGACGGCCAACGCGGAATCGTCGAAACCGACCACGGACAGATCGTCCGGTACCCGCATCCCGCACGCGCGAACCGCCTCAAGCACTTCGAGCGCCGCTTCGTCGTTATAACAGACGATCGCCGTCGGCCGGGCCCCGGCGTCTTTCCGCAACCATTCGTACGCCTGCCGCCGCGGCGTTTCTGAACGGTCGCCGGATTCGAACCGGACGACGAAATCGGGATCGGGCGCAATCCCGTTTTGCCTGAGCGCCCGCAAATAACCTTTCAACCGGTAGACGCCTTGCAAGTCGTCCGTCTTGAACATGCCGGCGACACGCCGGTGGCCGAGCCGTACGAGATGTTCCGTCGCCAGAAACGCTCCGAACTCGTCGTCAACCTTGACGACCGGGCATCCGAGTTCAGGATAACTTTCATGGATCATAACGTACGGCACGCCCTTGCGCTCCAGCTCCAGATACCATGTGATTTCCCGCCGTCCCTCCGCACTGCGCGTCGGCTCGACGATCATGCCTCGCAGCGGATAGGCGGACAGCCGCTTCAGACATTCGCGCTCCTTGTTGCGGTCGTTGTCCGTCGAGGCGAGCATCATGCCGTAACCGCGCTCGCGCAGCACCGCCTCAGCGCCGCGGATGATGGCCGGAAAAATATAATCGGAAATGTACGTCGTCACGATGCCGACCGTCCGCGCGCCCGCCGCGGCGACACCCGTTCCGCCGCGCACGAACGTCCCCTTGCCCTGAATCCGATACAGCCACCCTTCATGCTCCAGTTCGGCAAGCGCCTGTCGGACGGTCTGACGACTAACGCCGAATTGCCCGGACAGCTCCGTCTCCGACGGCATCCGCTCGTCCGCGCGCAAGTCTCCGGATGCGATTTGCGACAACAAATGGCGTTTGATTTGCACGTACTTCGGCAGCGTCACCGATCGGCCTCCGTTTCCGCCACGATTACTTTCAATATAGCAAAATGCCGGCCCGCAAAAAAAGCGGGCGACTGCCCGTCCGCCGCGGAACGGACTTTCGCCCGCTTGGGCGCCGGTTCGCCCGGAAAACCGGGTACCGTCGCCGGTCAGCTCTTCGGCTGCAACACGTCGTGGTCGACGTAACGCTGACCCTTCAGCTCGCTGATGACATTGATCGCGACTTTGGCGCCGTCGCCCGCCGTAATGATCGTATGTACGCTGACACCCGCGCACGTTCCCGCCGCCCAGACGCCGGGAATGTTCGTGCGGCCTTGCGGGTCGACATCCAACACCGTTTTGATGCGCGGCTCGGTCCCCGGTCGGGTGCGGATCCCCGACGCCTCGGCCAGTTCGACCGACGCGCCCGTTGCCAGAATCACGTGCCGCGCCGAGTAAGTCGCGCCGTTTTCCGTCCGAACGACGATCGCATCGCCTTCCCGCGCAACAGCCGTCGCTTTGGTCGAAACGAGCTCGGCGCCGAATTTCTCCGCCTGTTTCTTGCCCGTCTCGACGAGCTCGGGGCCGCCGATCGCGGGCACGCCGTAATGGTTTTCGACCCACGCGCGTTTCGTCATGCCCTTGTCGTCGTCGACGACCAGCGTCTTGAGTCCCGCCTTAGCGGCAAACAGCGCCGCGCTGGCGCCGGCAGGCCCCGCTCCGATCACGATAACGTCGTACATGCCGACCCCTCCGTTTCGACAAAATCGGGTTCGGGTTTCATTGTAGCGTTTCCCGGGATAGGAAGCAAATCGCCGCGCTCCGGTCCGTCCCGAACTGATTTTCGAACATTCGGCGATAGAAGCCGCCCTGCTGCATCAGCGACTCGTGCGTTCCCCACTCGACGATCCGACCGCCGTCGATCACCAAAATCATATCCGCGTCTCGGATCGTGTTGAGGCGATGGGCGATGATGAAACACGTCCGTCCTTCCATCAGATTGCGCAACGCCCGTTGGATGTGCCGCTCCGTTCTCGTGTCGACGTTGCTAGTCGCCTCGTCCAAAATCAGAATCGGCGGGTCGGCCAAAATCACCCTTGCGATCGCCAACAGCTGCCGTTCGCCCTGACTCAAATTCCCGCCGTTTTCGGACAGCATCGTGTCGTATCCGCGCGGCAGCCGCTCAATGAACGAGTCTGCGCAGGCGAGCGCGGCAGCCCGTCGCACTTCGGCATCCGTGGCGTCCGGCTTGCCGTACCGGATGTTGTCTCGCACCGTCCCCGCGAACAGGTACGTATCCTGCAGCACGACGCCGAAACACCGGCGCAGACTGTCCCGCGTGTACGACCGAATGTCGCACCCGTCGATCAGAATCCGCCCGCCGGTTGCGTCGTAAAACCGCATCAACAATTGGACGATCGTCGTCTTCCCCGCACCGGTCGGTCCGACCAGAGCCGTCCGCGTACCCGCCGCCGCCCGGAAATGAACGTCGCGCAACACCGGCACCTCGGGACGATAGCCGAAAGAGACGTTTTCGAACACGACTTCTCCGCGCGGCCGTTTCAACTCGACGGCGTCAGGCGGATCGGCCGATTCTTCGCGCTCGTCGAGCGTTTCGAACACCCGTTCCGCCCCGGCCACACCTGCCAGAAGCAGGTTGTACAAGTTCGCCAGATCGTTGAGCGGCCGCACGAACTGCCTGGAGTAAACCAGAAACGCGGCGATCAAGCCGGCCGTCGCCTGTCCACGAACTGCGAGCCAACCGCCGACGACGGCGACGACGGCGAAACCGAAATTGCCGATCACGCCGAGAAACGGCATCAACAGACCGGACCAGATTTGCGCCTTCACGCCGACCTCGTAAAGATCGCCGTTGGCCCGATCGAATTCTGCGATCACGCGCTCTTCGCGGTTGAACGTCCGGACGACTTCCAATCCGGAAATCGACTCCTCGATCCGACCATTAAGCTCGCCGAGCTTGGCCTGCTGCTGGCGGAAAAGCTCGGACGTCCGCCGCGTCACGAACCGGACGAGTCCGATCACGAGCGGAACCGTCGTCAGCGTCGCCAGCGTCAGCGGCCAGCTCAACGTCAGCATCATCACCAGTGAACCGGCGACGGCGACGCAGCCGGACAACAGCTGGACCGTCGCTTGGGAAACGGTATTGCTGACGTTGTCGAGATCGTTCGTCAGCCGGCTCATCAGTTCACCGTGCGGCCGCGAATCGAAATAAGCGAGCGGCAGCCGCCGCAATTTACCGAACATCGCACGCCGCAACCGTTCGACGACGCTTTGCGCGACGCCGGCCGACAGCCACCCTTGCGCGACGCCAGCCAGCGCACCCCCCGCATAGGCGGCGGCCAACGCCGCCGTCGCGGTTTCGAGCGCGCCCCAATCGACCGTTTGACCTCTCGAAAGCGCGTCGACTGCCTTGCCGATCCAATAAGGCGTAAAAAACACGATCGCCGCATCGAGCAGCACAAAGCCGAACACAACCGCAAGCAGCACACGCTCTCCCTCAAAACAGCGCCACAGCCGAAACAGCGTTTCTCGCAACCGTTTCGGCCTGGTCGTCCGAGCGGCGCCATGCCCGAATCCGCCCATCGGCCGGCCGTGTCCCGGCGGCATCGGAAAACCGGGCCGCCGGTCTTCCCGCCGCTTCTCGGACTCCGCAGCCGCCGCGCGCACCGAGACGGCTCCCTCGTCAGACATCGACCGCCATCTCCCTTCCCGTCTGCGATTCCCACATCTCCCGATAAACCCTGCACGTCGAAAGGAGTACTTCGTGCTTTCCGACGCCGACGACTTCGCCGCGGTCCAGCACGACGATTTTGTCAGCATGCACGACCGACGAAATGCGTTGTGCGACGATCAGGCTCGTCACACCGCGGCATACCTCTTTCAGGCTCGCGCGAATTTTGGCTTCAGTGACGGCGTCGACGGCGCTCGTGCAGTCGTCGAAAATCAAAATATCCGCCTTGCGTACAAGCGCGCGGGCGATGGCCAGCCGCTGCTTCTGACCGCCGGAAAGATTGACGCCGCGTTGCCCCACGACCGCGCCGTATCGTTCCGGCAACGCCGCGACGAACGCATGCGCCTGCGCCGAACGCGCGGCGATCTCCGCCTCTTCTTCCGTCGCGTCCGGACGCCCCATGCGGATGTTGTCGAGAATCGTGCCGGAAAACAGCACGGTTTTCTGGGGCACAAACGCGATTTTTTCCCGCAGGGCGGCCGGATCGAGCCGCCGGACGTCGACCCCGCCGACGCGCACCGTGCCCGACGTCGCGTCGTACAGCCGAGGAATCAGCGACACGAGCGTGCTTTTTCCCGAGCCAGTCGGCCCGACGATGCCGACAGTTTCTCCCGGCAGACAGGAAAACGTTACGTTCCGAATAGCCGGAGGCCCGCCCGGGCCTTCATAGGAAAAACTGACGTTTTCGAAATCGATCCGTCCTCGCAAACCCATCTTGTCCGGCACGGGCTCCGTCCCGACGACGTCTTCTTCCGCCGCAAGAACTTCCCCGATACGGACCGCCGACGCCTTGGCCCGCACGAACATCGCGAACACCATAAACAGCGTCATCAGCGCAAACAGGATTTGTGTCATATACTGGACAAAAGCGATCGTCTCGCCCGGCCGCACGCTACCGTCCTCCACTCCCGCCCCGCTGATCCAGAGCACCGCGACGATGCCGAACTGAACCGTCAAAACGACGGCGGGATGAAACAGCGCAGCCGTCCGCGCCGCCGCTACGGCCGCACGCCGATAGCCGGCGTTGACTTCCGCAAATTTCCGTTCCTCCTCGTCGTGCCGCCCGAACGCCCGCACGACGCGTACGCCTCCCAAATATTCCCGTACCGCCGCACCCACGCGGTCGAGCGCTTCCTGGACGCGGGCAAACCGCGGAAACCCGATTTTCATCGACAGCGCGATCAGCGCCAATACGATGGGAACAACGGCAAACACCACGAGCGACAGGCGCGGATTGAGCCGGATAGCCATGATAACGCTTCCGATGCATAAAAGCGGACCTTTCGTAAAAATCCGCATCAGGCCGTTGACGAACATCTGCAGCTGAGAAACGTCGTTCGTCAACCGCGTCACGAGCGAGGCCCGATCGAAGCGGTTCAGTTCCGACAGCGGCAACCGAACGATTTTCCGAAACAAATCCGCGCGCAACTCGGTACCGAACGCCTGCGACACGCGGCTCGATACAACATTTCGCACGGACGCCGCCAACGCGCCGGCCGCCGTCACGATCAACATCCAGCCGCCGATCCGAAGCACGCTGCCCATGTCACCGCGGGCGACGCCGACATCGACCATGTGCGCCAGCAGCGTCGGCTGAGCCAAATCTACAAGCGCTTCCAGCATGACGAACGCGACCGACACCGCGAATCCGACACCATACTTGCGGACATATTTGCGGAGAAAGGCCACCGACGATTCCCTCCTTTCCCTCCATCATAACGCGCCGTCCGCCTTACATCCAAGCGCCGTCCGGCCCGTTTTGCGGCCGTTTAGGGCGGTCTTCCGATGAATGCCGACGCTCCAGTCGAACGGCAGGCCGAAGGCGTCACCTTTTTCTTTTTTCGGGAATACGTTTGGCATAGAGTTTCCGACCGGGAGGGCGAACCGTTCGTGAAGGTCCGACTGCTGCGCTGTCCCGGCGACAAATGGATCAAACATCTTGCGTTGGCGTCTGATCCACGTCTTTTTCCTTATTTGCCGGAGACCGATCTATTTTCCATTGAGGCGTTTCTTCGTTTTATGGAAAAGTATTCGGCAGTGTTCGTTAAACCCGTGCTCGGAGGCGGGGGCCGCGGCGTCATCCGCGCCGAGCGGTCGACCGAAGGCGGCGGTTGCCTGCTGCGCACCCCCCAAGGCGACATGCCGTTTCCCGACGAGCACAACGCCGCCCTCTGGCTGAAGACGAAATCGAGGGGCCGACGGTATCTCGTCCAGCAGGCCGTCGATCTTCTCCGGTGGCGCGACCGGCCGATCGACATTCGGGTCTTGCTGCATTTCGACTCGCCCGAACATTCCTCTGCAGCAAAGAAACGGTGGCGTGTGCTCGGCATGATCGGCAAAATCGCCGCCCCGGGCGCATACGTGACCAACCGTCGTCGCGGCGGACGTGCAGTACCGCTTTTCCGCGTCTTGAAGGTGACCGGTGTCGCGGCCTCGGAACTCGAAGTGGCCGAATGGGAACGTCGCCTTGCAGCATTTTCGCTGCTCGTCGCCGAAACGCTGAAGCTGCGGTTTCCACGCATTGAGGAGCTTGGGCTGGACATCGCGGTCGATACGACTCGGCGCATCTGGCTGCTCGAGGCCAACACACGCCCGCGGTTCCAGCTGTTCCGACACCATCCTGATCCGCGGTTGTACGCGGCGATATCGGCCGCCACCCGCAAATTGCGGGCCAGACACAGGTCTGATATAATGAGATTGTAACTTTTTTCAAAGGACGTGAACCGATGACCCCGGCGATCGCAGAAAGGCTTGATCGTCTGGAGCAGAAGGTCGACCGGCTTTCGGACATGACGGTGCAGCTGATCGGCATCGTCAAGGCGACGAACGAGAAAGTGTCCGCCCTAACCGAAAGGGTCGACCGGCTCGAACAGAAGGTCGACCGGCTCGAACAGAAGGTCGACCAGTTGGAGGCGCGGGTCGACCGGCTCGAACAGAAGATCGACCAGTTGGAAGCGCGCGTCGACCGAATCGAACAGAAGGTCGACCAGTTGGAAGCGCGCGTCGACCGGCTCGAACAAAAAGTCGACCGTCAGCAACAACAGCTCGACCGGCTCGTCGAAGACGTAACACAGTTGCGCCGTGAAATGCGCGACGAACTGAAAACGCTTTTCGTTCGCACGGATCTGCACGGCGCAAAAATCACCCGGCTCGAAGAGCAGGTGCATTTGCTGAAATCTTCGTGAAGCCGCAGTTCAGCCGCGCGAGTTCACTTGCAAGATGTTGCGAGACGATGTATGCTGAAGTCGACAACGATCGCAGGCACTGATCGTACATATTCGTTGTTCATATTCACGGGCACGGGAGCTTGGTGGAGCCAGGCTGAGAGGACAGCCGTCCTTGCTGTCGACCGTCGGACCTGAACTGGGTAATGCCAGCGGAGGGAACGCCGCCCGGAACGATCGCGCGACGACCGTCCGGGTTTGCCGATTTCACCGCCCGCCTGGCCGGGCGGTTTTTCGTTGCAGGCGATCGAAACAACGTTTCGGCCCGCACATCCCTGCGCCGCATTGCGTCCGCCGGTTCTCCGCATGGTCGCCGTCCGCCGTACCGCCAGCTTCGCCGCTTCCGTTTTCCCGACATAAACCAACTCACCGAGGGAGGTTGCCCATCTATGAGCGGCGACATCAGCACGGCCGTTTCCTCGCCGAACATCGGCGCGTTTCCCGGCAGCCGCAAAGTGTACGTCGTCGGATCGCGGCCCGACATCCGCGTGCCGATGCGCGAAATCGCGCAAAGCCCGACGCGCACGGCCGACGGCCGGGAAATCCCGAATCCGCCGATCCGCGTTTATGACACGAGCGGTCCCTACACCGATCCGGACGTCCGGACGGACATCCGCCGGGGACTGCCGCCCCACCGCCTGAACTGGATTCTCGAACGCGGCGACGTCGAAGAATACGAAGGCCGCGCCGTGAGGCCGGAAGACGACGGCCTGCGCGCCGGCGACGCCCGCGCCCGGGCGGAGGCGTTCCCTGGACCGAAACGCCGCCCCTTGCGCGCCAAGCCCGGCCGTGCCGTCACGCAGATGTATTATGCCAAAAGAGGCATCATCACACCTGAGATGGAATTTGTCGCCATAAGGGAAAACGTTTCGCCCGAGTTCGTCCGCCAGGAAGTCGCACGCGGTCGCGCCATCATTCCCGCCAACATCAACCATCCGGAAAGCGAGCCGATGATCATCGGCCGCAACTTCCTCGTCAAGGTTAACGCCAACATCGGCAACTCGGCCGTCACGTCCTCGATCGACGAGGAAGTCGAAAAAATGCTCTGGGCGGTCCGCTGGGGGGCGGACACGGTCATGGACCTGTCGACGGGCAAAAACATCCATACGACACGCGAGTGGATCATCCGCAATTCGCCCGTGCCGGTCGGCACCGTCCCGATCTACCAGGCACTTGAAAAAGTCGGCGGCCGTCCCGAGGAGCTGACGTGGGAAATCTACCGCGACACGCTGATCGAGCAGGCGGAACAGGGCGTCGACTACTTCACCATTCACGCCGGCGTGCTGCTTCGCTACATTCCGCTGACTGCCAAGCGCGTCACCGGCATCGTGTCGCGCGGCGGATCGATCATGGCGGCCTGGTGTCTGGCGCATCATCAGGAAAATTTCCTGTACACGCATTTCCGCGAAATCTGCGAGATTTTGCGCGCTTACGACGTGTCGATCTCGCTCGGCGACGGCTTGCGTCCCGGCTCGATCGCGGACGCCAACGACGAAGCGCAGTTCGCCGAACTCGAGACGCTCGGTGAACTGACGAAGATCGCCTGGGAATACGACGTCCAAGTCATGATCGAAGGTCCCGGCCATGTACCAATGCACTTAATCAAAGAAAACGTTGAGCGACAGATGCAGATCTGCCACGAAGCGCCGTTTTACACGCTCGGGCCGCTGACGACCGATATCGCGCCGGGCTACGACCATATCACGTCGGCGATCGGCGCCGCGATGATCGGCTGGTTCGGCACGGCGATGCTCTGTTACGTGACGCCGAAAGAACATCTCGGCCTCCCCAACAAAAACGACGTGCGCGAAGGCGTCATCGCTTACAAGATCGCCGCGCACGCCGCCGATCTGGCGAAGGGCCATCCCGGCGCGCAACTGCGCGACGACGCCTTGTCCAAGGCGCGTTTCGAATTCCGGTGGCGCGACCAGTTCAACCTGTCGCTCGACCCCGAACGGGCGATGGAATATCATGACGAGACGCTGCCGGCGGAAGCGGCGAAAACAGCCCACTTCTGTTCGATGTGCGGCCCGAAATTTTGCAGCATGAAAATCAGCCAGGAACTGCAGGCCGCATACGGCCTGACCGGAGCTGACGATATCGAGCGGGGCCTGGCGGAGAAGGCGCGCGAATTCCGCGAAAGCGGCGCTTCGATTTACAGGTAAAAACGCGGCCCGCCCCGGTCGCAACCGGGGCGGGCCGCTTTATCTACCGGATTTCGCCGCAAACGACGCGGGCGCCCGAATTTCCTGTCGGATCGGTGCGCTGGTCGTCGCGTTTTTCGTGAATGACGAGCGCCGTGTCGCCGGGGCGAAGCAGCGAATTCGGCCTGCCGCGCTCCAACGTCACGCGCGGCGTAAAGAAGATCGCTTCCGCCCGCCCGTCCGGCCCGACGACGAGGTTCGGCAAATCGCCGGCATGCGGCCCTTCCGGGTTCAAAAGGCCGTGTTTTTTTCCGAACGGGTTGAAATGTCCGCCGGCGCTCGTGAAGTCGGGCGGTTTGCATACCCCGCGCTCGTGGAAATGGATACCGTGCTCGCCGGGCGTAAGCCCGCGGACGGACAACCGGATGCGCACGCCGCCGTTCTCCGCGGCGAGCGCCGCCGTGCCGACCGGCTCGCCTTTGGCGTCGATCAGCCGCACGACCACGGTGTCCGACGCCGCCGGAGCCGCGCCTCCAGGTGCGGCCGTTGCCGCGGCGACCGCCAGCGCGGCGCTGAGGATTGTCGAACGCATCGGCCGGAATCGCTCTCCTTTTTATTCAAAAGTGTTTCCTCCAAGCCCCTCCGCAATGCGTTCCAAATAATACAAAATCGTTCGCACCGCCGCGCCCGTCGCCCGCTCCGGCTCCGTGCCGCACCGCTTTCGCAGCCAAAACGTGCCGCCGATGTCGAGATGAATCCACGGCGTGCTTTCCGCGAACATGCCGACGAACAACGCCGCCGTAATCGCGCCGGCCCACTTCGACGGATTCCCCAAGTTGCGGACATCGGCGACGTCGCTTTTGACCCAGTCGAGATACTCGTCGAAGACCGGCATCGGCCACATCCGTTCGCCGCTCAGCCGCGCCGATTCGAGAAAGTGTTCGAGGAACGCCGCATCGTTGGACATGACGGGCGTCGCGACGCCGCCGAACGTCGCCAACGCAGAACCGGTCAACGTCGACACTTCGATCAGCCGACCGGCGCCGAGTTCACGTGCATAAGCGACGGCATCGGCCAAGATGATCCGCCCCTCGGCATCCGTGTTTGCCACCTCGACCGTTTTGCCGCTGTAGGTCCGGATGACGTCGCCGGGCCGGAAAGCCGTGCCCGACGGCATGTTTTCGACCGCAGGAACGACAGCGACAACATCGATCGGAGGCTTCCATCGCCCGATCGCGCGGCACACCGCCAATACGGCGGCCGCGCCGCCCATGTCGCCGATCATCTCTTCCATGCCTTCGCACGATTTGATGCAGAGACCGCCGGTGTCGAACACGACGCCCTTGCCGACAAGACCGATCGCTTCCGAGACATGGACGTCGTCGGACATCGCGCGGGACGCCCCGCGATATTTCAACGCGATCAGGCGCGGCGGTCGCACGCTGCCGGCACCGACGGCACACACACCGTTCATGCCGCGCGCGCGCATTTCGCGTTCGTCCAACACTTCGCACTCGAAGCCGTACTCGGCGGCCAACTCAGCCGCTTGTTGCGCCAACTCCGAGGGCCCGAGCCGGTCTGCCGGCGTATTCGTCAAATCACGTGCGAACGCCGTCGCATCCGCCGTACGCTCCGCCGCTTCCGCCGCACGCTCCAAAGACGGCGGATCCGTCTGGTTATCGCCGACAAAAAACCGGACGCGGCGGATCGGAAAACGCCCGGCTTCATCGTCGGCTTGCGATCGATACGAAGGCGGGCGATATGCGCCGAGCAACAGCCCTTCGGCCGCCGCCCGCACCGTCAGCGGCCAGCTCTCCTCCACGCGGCGGGGCGCAAAGAACGGTTCGCGCGCCCCCTTCGCCCCGAACGCCGCGAACGCCCCGAACGCCCCGCCGTCGTCCACGGTAGCCGCGTACGGCAGCGATACTGCCAAGGCGGCGAGCTTTCGGTCGGCCGCCAACCGCCCCGCTTCCGCCAACGCGGTCCGGACATCGCGTGTCGTCGTCCGCCGGCCGTCCTGCCCGTCGCCGAAACCGCAGACGATGAGGTATGGAACCGGCAACCGGCCGTGCGTCGGCCAACACTCGACGCGGCCTTTCGCTTCGAGGCGGACGCCGCGCGATCGCGCCTCCGCGACCGACGACCGAATCTCTTCGGGCAGCGACGCCGCCCATTCGTCAGAATCGCCGAATGCCGGGACGACCCACGCGTCCCATTCTTCGCCCGGCAGTTCTCCCTCACGCGCAAACGACCACTCCACCGATTCCGTCACAACGCTCACCCCACCGGCACGAATCCCGCCGACGCGCGGACGATTTGCCGGATCGGCAGCCGGTACGGACACAGCGGTTCGCACAGCGGCGCCGTCCTGCAAGGTTCATGCGTCTCGCACATCGCGATTTTATCGGATTGTTGCCGATAAAACCCGATTCCATTCGGAAGAAGGCCTAATCGTTCTCGAGAAATGCTAGAAATCATGATGTCGGGAATCTTGATGCCGACCGGACAGGAACAGTAATTGCACCGGCGGCAGCCGTGCGCTCCCAGTTCCTCGGCCAGAGCGTTCAGTTCGCGCCGTTCGCTTTCGTCTACGGGACGCTCGACGGCTTTTACGTTGAATTCGACTTCTTCGACGCTTTTCATTCCAGAAATGACGACGTGTACGTCCTGCGCCGCCGCATACCGGAGCGCGAGCTCCGCCGGCTTGACGAACCCGCCGGACAACGGCTTCATCGCCACGCGCCCGAGGTTCAGCCTGACGAGCGTCGGCAACAAGTCGCGTCCGGCAAACGGCTGCACGAGACTCAAATGAAACAGCACCTGGTCGAACAGGCCGGTTTCCGCCCAACGGGCCAGCAATTCGGGGCGATGGCCGGTAATGCCGATAAACCGCACATATCCTTTTTCTTTCATTTCCAGAGCTGCTTGATAGGCGCCGCCCTCCGACGTCGCCTGACGGAATTCTTCCGGACGATTGACGTAATGAATCTGCAATAAATCAATATGATCGGTCTTCAGCCGTCGCAAACTCTGTTCGATTTCCGTCTTGGCAGACCGGTAATCGCGCTTGGCCGTCTTCGTCGCAAGAAAAAATTCATCCCGCCTGTGGGAGATCGCCGCGCCGATGATTTCTTCACTGTTGCGGTAGGCGGCGGCCGTGTCAATATAGTTGACGCCCAAATCAAGCGCGCGGTTCAGCGCGGCCGCCGCCTGCTCGAACGGTACGTCGGGCAGGTTCATCGCTCCGAATCCGAGAAGCGAAACGCGACAGCCGGTTTTGCCGAACGTCGAATAGCGCAATCGGTTCATCCCCTTTCGTCGCGATCGGAACGGTCCGTCGGAGACGGCCGACGCGATTTCCCGTCACCCGGTTTTTCATCTTTTTCGTCTTCGCGTTCTTTTTCTTCTTTGTCGCGGCCGGGGACTGGCGTTTTCGCCGAAAACCCGGGCATCACGACGTTCTGTCCGGACGGCGCCGACATCTGTGGATCGCCCCGCCCGCTCCCGCGCTTGTCGTTTCGCTGCCGGTCGCCCTTGCGGTCCGAGCCGGACTGGTCGGAAGCCGACGGTCTGCGTGGTGAAAACCGATCCGACGCATCGCGATCGTCGGCGTCGCCGGACCGGACCGAGCCGGGACGGACGAACGGCGACGGACGGCGGACGCTTCCGTCCGAATCGCCGCCGGGATTGCCGGTTCCGCCGGAGCTGTCCGGCGAGGGGGAAGAACCGCGGTATTCGTTCGGCCCGGCACCGCGGCCCGATTTTTTGTCGTTATCAGAATTTTTCTGTATCTTCTGTTTTTTGTTTACATTCTCTAGGATACGTTTCCATTCATCCGCCGTCGGCTTCCGGTCGACGTCGATCAGCCGGTCGAGCCCGCCGGCCTGCTCGGCGAGTTCGGAGATCGACCGCCGTTTGAACGTTTCCGGCGTCAGCGCTTCGTTTTCGGGTTGTTTGGCCGCCGCCTCCAGATATATGGCGTACTTTCCGGCCGACATGCCGACTTTGAGCGCTTCCTCGCGCACTTCTTCCGGCACCGACCGGACGATGATCGTCGCCGTCGGCCGACGCGTTTCTTCTAGTTTTTTCTTTACAGTCGCCGCTACGTCTTCAGCCACCCGATCCTGTAGCTCCGATACGGCGGCCGTCGCATCTTTTTCGTCTTTTATTTCGTTGCTGACGGTCCGGACCGGCACTGTCGCAACGACGATTTCGGGTTCGGCCTCCGGAGAAACAAACCCCATCCGCTCCGCGCGGTCGATGAGTTCGGCGGCAAGATCGGCGACCCGTTTGCCTTTGTACGCCACGCCTTCCACGAGCCTTCGGCCGTCCTCGTTCAGACCGTACAGTTGCAGCACCGTCTCGTCCGCGTCAACGGCCATTTCCACGCTCGGATTGATGTCCAGCGTCACATAAGCCGCAATCGCGGGTTCCGGCGCGACCCGCAACCCGTACCAAACGAACGCCAGTGCAAGGCAGGCAGCCGTCGCCACCGCGGCGACAACCGATGCCCGCAGAACCGCCCGACGCGTGAAGCGGCGCCGAACGTCCGGCGCTTCAAACGCAATTTCTTCACCGACGCAGGCCTCCCCGCAGGCCGTCGCCGGAACTTTCAGAAACCGTCCGTCGGCCGTCATGATGATCGCCGACTTGCCCTTCCTCTCCATCACGATGCCCCGAATCATGGGGTCGCGCTCCTTTCGTCCGCTCGGACGGATCGTCTGTCCGGATGTATTCCCGCAAGCAAGGAAACGGCCCGCTTGCGATCAATGCCACGGCAATGATGTATTTGCGGTTTCGCTCCAGCGTCTTTTTCGATACGCCCGCCATTTCCGCAAGATCCCGCACCGGCAGCGCCCTGCGCGCAAAAAGCGACCGCATCAGCGTTTCGTCGCGGGCGAGCCGGAGGCCGATGGAAAACATCAATTTGCGCGAATCTTCGTGCCTCGGCGAATGTTGCGCAAGGTCTTCGAAAGTGATGCCGAACTCGCGGAGCAGCCGGCCGAATTCAGCGATCTCCAAACGCCGCTCTTCGGCAAGCCGGCTTTCGTCGAATGCCTCGATCGCCCGCAAGTCTTCCGCGGGATGAGCCGTGTTCCCTTCGTCGTCCTCAATCTCCAGGCAACTGTATGGAATTTGCCGGCCGTGCCGGCTCTCCTTTCGTACATAGTCGATCAGCCGCCGCCGAATAACGGATTCGGCGAAATGAAGAAACGCAACGCCGCCGTCGGGGCGGAACCGGTCGATGGCCTCGTCGAACGCGCAAAGCGCCACGCTGAATTCGTCGTCGTGCTTCGGGTCGACGTACCGCCCGCAAAAACCACTCGCCACTTTCGCCACATACGGGCGGAAGTCCGAAATAAACTGATTGCGCAGCTCAGCGTCTCCCTGGCGGATCCGGGCTACGATCTCTTCCGGCGATGCGTCCGCCGAATCGGGCCGAGCACGCTTCCTTCCAAAAAATCGCTCATAAAGGGTGAGGAAAGGCAACGAGCACACCCCTCACTACAATACATTCGCGTCGAACGGCGCGATTCGGGGGGCGATCGGCGTTGGAAAAGGGCGACATCGATAAAACGGCGCCCCCGTTCGGGGGCGCCGTCCAACGCCCGATATCCCGATTCAACCCCGCGAATCGGCGGCGCGCCGGTTTTTCAGTTTCGACCGATGCTCGCTCATAACGGAAAGCCGGCGCTTCAGCTGTTCTTCCCATTCCGAGTCGCCGATCTGCTTGGCGATGATTAAAAGATCGAGCGCGGTGTCGATCTGGTTGCGAACGATATCGAGCGGATCTTCCTGCTCGTTGTTCGTGCAGTTTTCGAACAGATCCTCGTACGTCGCCTCGTCGACGTAGTCCTGGAAGTCCACCTCGTGCGCCCCGTCGTGATGCGCGAACTCCGCAAGAATCTCATATTCCTGCGCCACGCGGAAGTGCACCTCGACGCGGTGGCATACCGGACAGAAAAGCAGCGGCACGTTATGGATGTGCGTCCGGTAGTAGCGCAACGTCCCCCGCGTGCCGATCATGCCGGCGCCGCAACAGAAACTCATGGCGGACTTCCCCCCTTCGTTTTCGAGGTTTGAGGTTTATTTTTTATATTCGACACCGGCGACCTTCATTCCTGCGGCCCTGCGACAAAAAAAAGCGGTTCCGCCGCTTTTTTCGCCGACGAAACCGCCGAACCGAAATTTTTATTCCCCGAAGGTCCGCGCGTACTTGTCCGCCGTCCACAGCCGCTCCAGCTCGGAAGCGTCATCGATTTCCACGACGATCATCCAGCCGTCGCCGTATGGATCTGAATTCACAAAACCAGGAGAATCCGCCAGAGAACGATTGACGTCTACGACTTTCCCGGACACCGGCGCGTACAATTCCGACACCGTCTTGACGGACTCGACACTGCCGAACGGTTCACCGAAACGGATCGCAGCTCCGGGCTCCGGCAATTCGACAAACACGATTTCCCCCAGCTCGTTCTGCGCGAAGTCCGTAATGCCGATGCGGGCGCGGCCGTTTTCGACGCGAACCCACGTATGTTCCTCGCTGTATTTCAGATCGGCGGGCGCGTTCATCCGGCTTCCGCTCCTTTTTCAAACAGTTTGTGCAGCCGCTGCTCGACGAGGTTCAACGCTTTTTCGCCGGCGCCGTAAAACCGCATTTGTCCCTGTTCGTCGAACAGGTAGTAGGCGGGAACATATTCGTTTTGGAAAGCGTCGGTAATCGCGTGTTCGTTGTCGACGGCAATCGGATGCTCAAGCCCGTATCGCGCGACGGCTTCCCGAACGGCCTGAACATCCGTGTCCTCTTCCGAACGCGGCATATGGATGCCGACGAGCTCGACGCCGTAGCGGCGAAGCAAGGTGTTCCGCCATTCTTTCAGCTTCGGCAGACCCTCCTTGCACATGTAACAGCTGACCGCCCAGAAATGGACAAGCACCGGCTTGCCGGCAAGGCCTTCGTTGGTCGCCTCGCCGTTGATCCATTCCGTTGCGCCCCGCAATTCGGGCAACGGATCGCGCAGTTTGATCGGCATGTGCGAGAACCTCCTCTTTTCGGCGAAAAAACCCCTGGCGGCCGGCCGGATGCGGCAGGCGCAAGGGGCGATACGACGGCCGGCGGTCGGCCGTCTTTTTCCAAATCAGACGGTGACGAGATGTTTTTGACCGGGCTTCCAGTTGGCGCCGCACAACCCACCGGACTGAAGCGCCTGCAGGACGCGCAATGTCTCGTCCACCGAACGGCCGACATTGTTGTGGTGGACGACCTGGTATACGATCACGCCGTCAGGATCGATAATGAACAGTCCGCGCAGCGCGACGCCTTCTTCTTCAATCAGCACGCCGTAGTCGCGGGACACCGATTTCGTGATGTCCGAAGCGAGCGGAAATTTCAGCTTGCCGAGCCCATTGCGCTCGCGCGGCGTGTTGATCCAGGCGCGGTGGGAGAACTTGCTGTCCGTGCTGACGCCGAGAATTTCGCAGTCGAGATCCTGAAATTGCTCGTAGGCGTCGTTCATCGCCAAAATTTCCGTCGGGCAAACGAACGTGAAATCGAGCGGGTAGAAAAACATGCAGAGCCACTTGCCCTTGTAGTCGGACAGCGACACTTTGCCGAAATCCTGCCCGTTGCCGAGCGCCGTCTCCATCGTAAAATCCGGCGCCTTTTTGCCGACGAGACGTTCCGCCATGGTTTTCTCCACTTCCTCCTCCACAAAGATCTTTCGTAGTCGGACGACTCGGAACCGCGTCGAGCGCGGCGCACGTCCATAATGGTATCATTCCCGTTTCCGAAACGTCAATCGCGAGAAACGTTCTTTTTTTGAAATTTTTTTAACGGATTCTCGAAGCGATTAGGTCGCCCATGCGCGACGTGCCGACAACATCACCGCCGCCTTGCGAGATGTCGGCCGTCCGGAAGCCCGCGTCGAGCGTCTCCCTCACCGCGCGTTCGATCGCTTCCCCGGCCTCTTTCCAGCCGAACGACAGCTTGTACATGAGCGCAACGGACAAGATCGTGGCAATCGGGTTGGCGACGCCTTTACCGGCGATGTCGGGCGCCGAACCGTGCACCGGTTCGTACAGTCCGAAACTGCCGTCGCCGAGCGACGCCGACGCCAGCATGCCGATCGAGCCGGTCAGCATCGCCGCCTCGTCGCTCAGAATGTCGCCGAACATGTTTTCCGTCACGAGAACGTCGAAGCTCGCCGGGCGCCGGATAAGCTGCATCGCACAGTTGTCGACGAGCAGATGCTCCAGCTCGACGTCGGGATAGTCGGCGGCGACGCGCGTCGCCGTCTCGCGCCACAGCCGCGATGTCTCCAGGACGTTCGCCTTGTCGACGGACGTTACCTTCTTGCGCCGCCCGCGCGCGATCTCGAACGCCCGACGGACGATCCGCTCGATCTCGTCGGTGCGGTAGACGCACGTATCGACCGCCGTCTCGCCGGCTTCGGACGGCTTGCGGTACTTCTCGCCGAAATAAATGCCGCCGGTCAGCTCGCGGACGACGATGAGATCGGTTCCTTCCAGCACTTCCGGCTTGAGCGTCGAAGCGTCTTTCAGGCAATCGAAGACGACGGCGGGCCGGATGTTCGCGTACAGGCCGAGTGCCTTGCGGATGCCGAGCAGCCCGGTCTCCGGCCGCAATTCCTTCGGGTTGTCGTCCCATTTCGGCCCGCCGACGGCGCCGAGCAGGACGGCGTCCGCCTGTCGACAAAGCGCCAGCGTGTCGTCGGGCAGCGGCGTTCCCCGCGCGTCGATCGCGGCCCCGCCGAACAGCGCGCGCTCAAGCTCCAACCGCACCCCGAACACCTGCTCCGTTTTCCGCATGATCTTCTCCGCCTCGGCGACCACTTCCGGCCCGATACCGTCGCCGGGCAACACCGCGATCCGTTTCGTTTGCGGCATGATAACTCGCCTTCCTTCCGACTTTCAAATCGACCGCCATTTTATTTTAAAATCCGGGTTGAACGTTTGCAAACCGGCGTTGACATCGCACGGCCGCTTGTCTGATAATGGACTCAAAAAAGAAAGACGGAGGGGCGCGGCATGGAGGCAACCGACTGTCGAAGTTTGTTCGCTTCAGCAGACTGTGAGGTCCGCATCCCATGACGCGGATCGACGCGGAATTCGTGGAGCGGATGCCCGACCCCGCCTTCGTCGTCGTCAACGACAAGGTCGTTTACGAAAACGAACGGTTTCGCAGGCAGTTCGGCGCAGGATTCGAACCCGCCGCGCGAATCGCGCCCGGTCAGGTCGAAGAATGGATGAAATGGCTGAAAGATACCGACCTCCGCTCGTCCGACTCATCGAGAACTTATCGGTTCCGGCTGGCCGACGGCGGCTGGTCGGAAGCGGACGTATCGATCGTGCCGGTAGAATGGGAAGGTTGCGCGGCGCGTCTTGCGCTGTTTCGCGAACAACGCCGCCGGACGCCGGATGTGGAACATCGCCTTCTGGAATCGGCCGGCATCGGCGTGTGGGTGCTGGATACGGTCCGAAACGCCGTCGTCTTCGTTTCGCCGGCGTTCTATCGGTTGACCGGCATGGAAGTGCCGGAGTTTTGGGAAAAACTGTGCAAATCTCCCGAAACCGCGGCGCATCCCGACGATGCGGCGAAAATCCGCCGCATGGTCCGCGAACTAAAGGAAGGCCGCAGCGTCGAGGCGAGATTCCGGTTGCGCCGGGAGGACCCCGATCGGTACGTCCATCTCGAGATTCGGACGACGCCGGTCGTCGGGCCGGACGGCCGGTTGGAACGGCTCGAAGGCGTGCTCTCGGACATCACCGAGCGCGCGGAACTGGAGCAACGGCTCCATTACATGACCAACCACGACGAGCTGACCGGCCTTTTGAACCTGCGCGCACTGCGGCGCAACCTGCGCGACGCTGTCGCCCGCGCCAAGCGGGCCGGCAAACGGGTAGCCGTCGTCTGTTTCGACATCGACCATTTCAAGAAAATCAACGACCGGTTCGGTTCGTTTTTGGCCGACCAGTTGCTGTGTGAAACTGCAGATCGGCTGCGGACGTCCGCGGGGCCGAACCGGTGGGTCGCCCGGTTCAGCGCGGACGAGTTCGCGGTCGTGGTCGCGGATGTCGTCTCCCGCGACGACATTCGGCGGGAAGTCGAACGGCTGCTCCGCCTGCTGCGCGAACCGTACAACTTGGACGGCTACGACCTCTACGTCAGTTTTAGCGCCGGAATCGCCGTTTATCCCGACGATACCGACGAAGAATCCGAGCTGCTCAACGTCGCCGACACGGCGCTTCTCCACGCCAAGCGCAACCGGAACACATACGTGTTTTATCAAAAAGCGCTGTCGCCGTCCACGCTGGAAGGCGCGATGCTGGAAATCGACCTGCGCAAGGCGCTCGAACGCGACCAGTTCGAGCTTTATTACCAGCCGCAGTTCGACCTGAACACGCGAAAAATCGTCGGCGCCGAAGCGCTGATCCGCTGGAACCACCCGACGTTGGGACAGATCATGCCGTCCAAGTTCATCCCGCTGGCGGAAGAAACCGGGGCGATCGAGCAAATCGGGGAATGGGTGATTCATCGGGTTTGTAAGAATATCAAAAAATGGCAAGATCTTCGAGACCACCCTATCCCGATTTCCATCAACTTGTCGGCCCGCCAATTCCGAGAAGAAAACCTGGTGGACAAAATCGCCAACGCGCTGAACGAAACAGAGGCCGATCCGCGGCTATTGGAGCTGGAAATCACCGAGACGATGTCGATGAACGACCAGTGCGACAGCGTGCTGCGCGACCTGAAAAAACTCGGCGTCCGCATCAGCATCGACGATTTCGGCAAAGGCTACAGCTCGATGGCCTATCTGAACCGGTTCCCGATCAACCGGCTCAAAATCGACCGCAGCTTCGTCGCCGACATGGAACAGTCGGAAGAAAATTACGCGATCGTCTCGACGATTACTGCGCTCGGCCATCACCTTCATCTCGAGGTCGTGGCCGAAGGCGTCGAGAACGCGCAGCAATGCAAGCTGCTGAAAACGCTCTCGTGCGACGTCGCGCAAGGTTTCTACTTCAGCCCGCCGCTGCCGGAAAAACGGTTCGAACGCGTGCTTCTGAAAGCTTGAGCCGCCGCAAAGCGGCATCCCGCGCGGATGCCCGCCTGCGGCGGCTTTTTCCGTTTATACAAGCGTCACGCTGTCCCGACGTTTGGTCACGCCCGACCTGCGCAATTCGATCAACCGGTTGAGCGCGTTCAGGTACGCCTTGGCGCTCGCCTCGAGAATGTCGGTGCTGACCCCCCGCCCGGCCGCCGACAAGTCGCCTTGGTTCAGGACGACGTGCACCTCGCCGAGTGCGTCCGTTCCCTGCGACACCGACCGGATCGAATAATCCTCCAGCTCGACCTGTTCCTGGGTAATCCCTTGGATGGCGTTGTAGATGGCGTCGACCGAACCGTTGCCCGTGCCCGTTTTCTCCAGAACCCGGTCTTCCTTGCGGACGCGCACGACCGCGGTCGGAACCGACCGGCTGTCGTACGACACCGTAAGCGACTCGAGCACGAACACTTCCGGCGCGCGGCCAAGTTTTTCGTCCAAAATCGCGCGGATGTCTTCGTCGGTGACCGTTTTTTTGCGGTCGGCCAGCTCCTTGAACTTGGCGAACGCCTCGTTCAGCTGCTCTTCCGACAGGTCGTAGCCCATGTCCGCCAGCTTCTCCTTGAATGCATGGCGACCGGAATGTTTGCCGAGCACGAGTCGGCTCGCCTTAAGCCCGATCGTCTCCGGCGAAATGATTTCGTACGTCGTCTTCTCTTTCAGCATCCCGTCCTGGTGAATGCCGGACTCGTGCGCGAACGCGTTGGCGCCGACGATCGCCTTGTTGCCCGGTACGGGCATGCCGGTCAGCTTGCTGACGAGCCGGCTCGTCGCGGCGATCTCTTTCAGGTTGAGCGTCGTCTTCGCCTGGAAAAAGTCGAACCGCGTCTCCAGCGCCAGCGCGACTTCCTCGATCGCCGTGTTGCCGGCGCGCTCGCCGATGCCGTTGATCGTTCCTTCGATCTGGTCCGCGCCGTTGGCGATCGCCGCCAGCGAGTTCGCCGTCGCCAGGCCGAGGTCGTCGTGGCAGTGAGCGCTCAGCTGGACGCGCTCGATTCCGGGTACGTTTTCACGGATCGTTCTGAAAATATTGCCGAACTCGACCGGCGTCATATAGCCGACCGTGTCGGGAATGTTCAAGACGCAGACGCCGAGTCGGACCGCCATCGCCGCGATTTCGCACAGAAAATCGAGCTCGGTGCGGCCGGCGTCTTCGGGCGAAAATTCAATCTTGTCGATGAACCGCCGCGCATAGCGGATGGCGGCTTCCGCCGTTTCCAGCACTTCATGCTTTTCCATTTTAAGTTTGTATTTTCTATGAATCGGCGAAGAAGCAAGAAACAGATGAAGACACGGGTCTTCCGCGCCCTTGAGCGCCTCGACCGCCGCGTCGATGTCTTCCGTGCGGCAGCGCGCCAAGGCGACGACCGTCGCGTTTTTCACCGCACGGGCGACGGCGCCCACTGCGGCACGGTCGCCGGGCGACGCCGCGGGAAAGCCCGCCTCGATGCGGTCGACGGCCAACTTTTCCAGCTGCAGAGCGATCCGCACCTTCTCCTCGGTGTTCAGATTGACGCCCGGCGTCTGTTCGCCGTCGCGCAGCGTCGTGTCGAACACGTAAATTTTGCGCATGCCGCATCCCCCTTCGGGTTCATTTGCGGATCCAGTGCATCAGTTCGCGCAGCCGGCGGCCGACCGTTTCGATCGGATGCTCGGCTTCCGCCCGGCGCGTCGTCGTTAAAAACGGTCGGTTTGCCTGATTTTCCAGGATGAAATTGCGCGCGAACGTGCCGTTTTGGATTTCCGCCAAAATCCGTTTCATTTCTTTTCGCGTCTCTTCGGTGATGATGCGCGGGCCCGTGACGTAATCGCCGTACTCGGCGGTGTTGCTGATCGAGTCGCGCATCCGCGACAGCCCGCCTTCATACATAAGGTCGACGATCAGTTTCAACTCGTGCAGACACTCGAAATACGCCATTTCCGGCGCATACCCGGCCTCCACGAGCGTCTCAAAGCCCGCCTTCACCAGCGCGCTCAGGCCGCCGCAAAGCACCACCTGTTCGCCGAACAGGTCGGTTTCCGTCTCTTCCCGGAACGTCGTCTCGATGACGCCCGCGCGCGTGCAGCCGATGCCTTTCGCGTAAGCAAGCGCGATGTCTTTCGCGCGACCGGTCGCGTCTTGGTGGACGGCAATCAGCCCCGGCACGCCGAATCCTTCGACGTAGACGCGCCGCACGAGATGGCCGGGCGACTTCGGCGCGACCATGACGACGTCGACGTCGGGCGGCGGCACGATTTGGCCGAAATGAATGTTGAATCCGTGCGAAAACATAAGCGCTGCGCCCTTTTTCAGATTGGGCGCGATCTCCTCGCGATAGACCGCAGCCTGCGTTTCGTCCGGCATCAAAATCTGGACGACGTCGGCGCGCCGCGTCGCTTCGGCGACCGAAAACACGTCGAATCCGTCGTTTCTCGCCCGCTCCGCCGATTTGCCGGGCCTCAGACCGATGATGACGGAAACGCCGCTGTCGCGAAGATTTTGCGCCTGCGCATGCCCCTGGCTGCCGTAGCCGATAACCGCTACTGTCTTGTCGCGCAATACCGAAAGATCCGCGTCATTCTCGTAGTACATCGTCACTGCCATGTATAAAGCCTCCCCGTCCGTTTTATGATTGTCGGCCCGCCGCCGATCCGTTTCCGCCCGCATCGACGCCGCGCACCATGGCGGTCGCTCCGGTCCGCGTCAGCTGCAAAATGCCGTACGGCTTGAGCAGTTCGACCATCGCCTCGATTTTGTCGGAGTCGCCGACGACCTGCACGATGAGCGACGTCGGCGACACGTCGACGATGGAGGCGCGGAACGTCTCCACAAGGCCGATGATTTCCGGCCGCTTCGACGGTTCCGCCGCCACCTTGATCAAGGCCAGCTCTCGGGCGACCATCGGTCTCGCATCCAGCCATTCGACCTGGATGACGTCGATCAATTTATCAAGTTGCTTCAAAATTTGATCGAGCTTTCGGTCGTCGCACGTCGTCACGATGATCATGCGCGACAATCCCGGCTCCTCGGATGAACCGACTGTAATGCTGTCGATGTTGAAGCCTCGGCGGCCGAACAGACCGGCCACCCGCTGGAGCACGCCGGGCTGGTCGTTGACGAGCACGGCGATCGTGCGCCTGGCGCTCATTCGTCCTCATCCCCCAACAGCATCTCGCTGATGGTCCGCCCCTGGGTCACCATCGGATACACGTTTTCCTCTTTCGGCACGACGAACTCGACAAGCACCGGACCGTCGGTCGCCAGCGCCTCGTCCCAAGCGCGGCGAGCTTCCTGCTTGTTGGTCGCGCGCAGCCCTTTGACGCCGTAGGCTTCCGCCAGCTTGACGAAATCGGGGCTGCCCGACAAGTCGATATGGCTGTAGCGGTTGTCGTAGATGATCTCCTGCCATTGCCGCACCATGCCGAGCACCTGGTTGTTGATGACGACGATTTTAACCGGAATGTTGTGGATGGCGCATACCGCCAGCTCCTGCGCGCACATCTGCATGCCGCCGTCGCCGTTGATCGAGATGACGAGTTTGCCGGGGTTGCCGATCTGCGCGCCGATCGCCGACGGAAAACCGAATCCCATCGTGCCGAGCCCGCCCGACGTGATCCACGAACGCGGCCGCTTGAATTTGTAATATTGCGCGACCCACATCTGGTGTTGGCCGACGTCGCTCGTGACGATCGCCTCGCCTTTCGTCGTCTCGCTGATCATCTCGATCGCCCACTGCGGCTTGAGCTCCAGCTCGGAATCCTTGTACCGCAAGGGATAACGCGCCTGCCACTCGGCGATCTGCCGCAGCCAAGCCGACGTGTCGGCCGCACGGACGTGCGCGTTGACGAGCCGCAGCACTTCTTTGACGTCGCCGACGACCGGATAGGCGGTGCGCACGTTTTTGCCGATTTCCGCCGGGTCGATGTCGATGTGGGCGATTTTGGCCTTCGGCGCAAAGCCGTCGAGCCTCATCGTCACGCGGTCGTCGAAACGGGCGCCGACGGAAATGATCAGGTCGGCATTTTGCAGCGCCATGTTCGCCGCATACGTGCCGTGCATGCCGGGCATGCCCATCCACAAGCGATGACCGCTCGGAAAACCGCTCAATCCGAGCAACGTCGTCGTCACCGGCGCGTTCGTCTTTTCCGCAAATTCCAGCAGCTCGTATCCGGCGTCCGCGTAAACGACCCCGCCGCCGGCCAAAATGACGGGCCGTTCGGCGCGGGCGATCGCATCGAGCAACGCCTCGACCTGTTTCGGGTCGACCGGCCGATGCGGGCGATAGCCGCGCAGCTCGACCTTGTCCGGGTAGCGGAACACCGTTTTGTTGGCGGAAACGTCTTTCGGGATGTCGATCAATACCGGGCCTTTGCGCCCCGTGCTCGCGATGTAGAACGCCTCCTTGATCGTCCGCGCCAAATCCTCGACGCGCCGCACGAGGACGTTATGCTTCGTGATCGGCATCGTGATGCCGGTAATGTCCGCCTCTTGAAAAGCATCCGTGCCGATGAACTGCGTCGCGACGTTACCGGTGATGACGACGAGCGGCACTGAATCCATATAGGCGGTCGCGATCCCCGTCACCAGGTTCGTCGCGCCAGGACCGGACGTGGCAATGCAAACGCCGACCTTGCCAGTCGAGCGCGCGTACCCGTCGGCGGCATGAACAGCGCCCTGCTCATGCCGCGTCAGCAGATGGCGAAAGTCGGGATTGCCGTACATTGCGTCGTAAATATACAACACCGCGCCGCCCGGATATCCGAACACGCAGTCGACGCCTTCGAGCAGAAGCGCGCGAAGCAAAATTTCCGAACCGGTCACGACGTCCGGACGCAGCAATTTTTCGCGCAAATCTTCGCCCGTTCGAAACGCGGTTTGGACGGCCATGCAAAACCCTCCCCCTTCGCGTAAAAACTTGGGCGTGCCTTGCCCGGCAAAAAACCCCTTCCGTTCCCGTCACGCCGGAAACGACGCAACAGGACGGAAGGGGTCTCCTCCGTGGTACCACCCGTTTTCGCCCGCATATCGCTATGCGAGCCTCAGCAAGTACGGCGGCAATTCATACCGACCGGCATGGATCCGCCGCACTCCGGCACCGTAACGCGTGCCCCGCGGTTTCCCCTACTAGCACGGACGCATACGCCGACGACAACATGCAGCGCGTCACCTGCCGCACAGGTTGAGAAGCGCAAGTCGACGACGTCCGCCGTTCAGGAAAACAGCTCCGAGGTGAGCTCGGCCAAAGGGATTATGGCGTCGGTTCCAGCAACTCCTCCGCTCTCTGGTACATAAGAGCCCTAAGGCCTTCGTCCTCATCATCGCCATTGATCGGTCATGCAGATTTTAGAGTGTATTATACCCGACGGTCGGTTTTCCGTCAACCGTTTTTTTGCAAGGGTCGATAAACGACGTAACTCGTCGGCGTTTCCCGCACGATGACCTGAACGACGCGCGGTCGATTCGGCCGACCATCCAAATATTCCTGGACGATGCGGCACACCGTCTCGGCGAGCGTCTCCGTCGTCGGCATCCGCCCGGCCAGCTCCGGACAGTCGTTCAACAACCGGTGGTCGAACCGGTCGTGGACGAGCCGCTTCAAATCCTGAAAATTGACGAGAAAACCGCTGTCGTCCAGCTCGTCGCCGGCCACCGTCAGATCGACGACGTACGTATGGCCGTGCACGCGTCGACAATCGCCGGCGTCCGGATGAGGAATGAAATGGGCGGCGCTGAAATGCATTTCCTTATGCAATTCGAACCGATAAGGATGCGGTGCTGCGGGATAGTACGGAAACAGCATGACCGCTCCCCCTTCGCGGTCGAAGACGTGGCCGCCCGATCCGCATTCGCGCGCCGGTCACGCGTTCAGTCTGCGTTTCGCGAGATCGGCGAGTTCGCCGAACGCCTTGGCGTCGCGTACGGCCAGATCGGCCAACATCTTGCGGTTGATATCGACGCCGGACAGCTTCAGCCCGTGCATGAACCGGCTGTAAGACAACCCGTGCAAACGCGCAGCTGCGTTGATGCGTATGATCCACAGCCGGCGGAAGTCGCGTTTTCTGCGCCGCCGGTCGCGGTACGCGTACAGCAACGATTTCATCACTTGTTCTTTTGCACGCTTGAACACGCGGTGCTTCGCGCCGTAATAGCCTTTCGCAAGTTTCAAAATGCGCTTGTGACGACGCCGCGTCACATACCCGCCTTTTACCCTGGCCATCGAACGTTCCCTCCCGAAGTCGTCACAAGTTCAGCAGACGGCGAATCCGCTTCTTATCGCCCGGATGAATGATCGGTTGCTCGCGCAGCCGGCGGCGGCGGCTCGGCCGTTTGCCGAACATGAGATGGTTGCGATAGGCATGCGTCCTCCTGATTTTCCCGCTGCCCGTCACTTTGAATCGCCGTTTGGCGCTGCTTTTCGTCTTCATTTTCGGCATCTTCGCTCAAACCCCCGTCTGGCGATCAGTTTTTCGGCGTCAAAATCATGACCATGCTTCGACCTTCCAACTTCGGCCGCCGCTCCACGACGCAAAGATCTTTCACTTCTTCCGCCGCGCGCTCCAGAACACGCTGGCCGATCTCCGCGTGCGTGATTTCCCGGCCGCGGAAACGAACGGTCAGTTTGACTTTGTCGCCTTCCTTGAGGAATTTTACGACGTTGCGCATTTTCGTCTGAAAATCGTGGTCCTCGATCGTCGCGCTGAAACGGACTTCCTTGATGTCGACCGTTTTCTGGTTTTTCCTTGCCTCTTTTTCCTTCTTTTGCTGTTCATAACGATATTTTCCATAGTCCATAATGCGGCAGACCGGCGGCTTCGCCATCGGCGCCACGTTTACCAAGTCAAGGTTGGCGTCGGCCGCCAGCTGCAATGCGTCGCGGATGTTCATGATGCCGAGCTGCTCGCCGTTGACGCCGATGACCCGGACTTCCCGCGCGCGAATTTCTTCGTTGATTTGGTGCTCTCTGCTAATAATCCGCCACCTCCGAGCGTCTGGACGTCCGAAAACGACGCGCCGCTTTCCCTCCTCACAACCGAGCGGAAAAGACGCGGCCGCACACCCCAAGAAAAAAACGCGGGCGCAAAAAACGCCCGCATCTCGCCTTCCCATCCGAAACTCTTGCCGGATGTTTCCACGTTCACGGAACCCGCCGGCCCTCGCCGGCCAGGTGAGAAGCGGGCGCTTCTGCTTCTTGGGAACTGAAAAGACGCATGAGTCTTGACTTACTATATCATGCTTGAAGACGAAGTGTCAAGTATGTATTGGTCACAGTCTGAGTCAAGTGGTCGTGGGCAGTTTTTTTCGACTTTCGGGCTTCCACTTTCTGTAAGTGATGCGAGACGGCATTCCTTCTCTTGCCCCTTCACGCTTACTTGCACAGCGCCTTCAACGCCAACCCGATCGGCCGATTGTGATACGGCCCCTGCAACAGAC
>Ga0207870_100106_pt1 | contig 91441 bp, 85 predicted proteins | sample CeladaPassage60B_FD_187477 | JGI IMG/M metagenome (GOLD analysis project Ga0207870, IMG submission 187477) | Cellulose-adapted microbial communities from the Joint BioEnergy Institute, USA - Passage3 60B (SPAdes) (version 2) | ecosystem: Engineered > Bioreactor > Continuous culture > Unclassified... | reverse complement strand
TGATGAGGAACAATTTGATACTCGACACTACAAGAACGCGGCCAAAAGCCTGGACATGTTGGACCTTACGGGTGGAATCAAAGGTGTTTTCAAACTGATTGGCCAATTTATATCCCGACCGAATTTCAGCAATCGGCTGCGAGGCGCTTTGGATGCTCAGGATGCCGATGTCGGCGAGGCCGTCGCTTCGTTTTCTTTCATACAGGTAGTAGGTGGCGTAGGAAGTTTCCAGCGACAGTTTGACGTCCTGGGGGCGAATGCCGTGCGATTCCAGGATGCCGGAAAAGGTGCGGTGGTAATACCACCAGCTCAGCCCGAGGAAACCGCAGACTAAGACCGTCAAGCAGAGTGCGTATGGAATCAGTTTGATGATGATGCGGATCATGGTTGATTCTCCTTACAGATCATCTTCCCCTTCGCGTCGGACCGATGGTGAACAGGAGAACAGTCAGATCCTGATATTCAGGCGCCGCTCAAATACGTCGATTGACGTGAGCGGATGAGCCCGACATGCATCCGGTATTGTGATGGATGTTTTTGATTGAGGCGCTGATGCTTCTTGAGTGACCACAATCAGGTTTCGCAGCTCGAACATGGCCGTCCTCCAGGGCACGCACCACGGCTTTGAGCTGGGGATCAAAGCCGAGCTTGAGGTCGATTCGGACCGATCTGACCTGAACGGTGAGCAAAGGCGACGGCTCGGTGACGGTCAGCGGGAGGAAGCGAGGACCGGCCGCTGCGGGGAAGGGTTCTGGGATTTAAGGTTTTTTCTCATCAATTTGCGACAATAGATAGTCACAAACGTCAATCAGCATTCCTTGGCCTTTCATTGCCTTTATCAATAAAACAGGTAATTGCTCATCTTCAACTGGCCATATTTTTAAAATAGCCTTCTTTACGTCGTCAAATTCGATAGGCAGGTCACGAAACAGAAAGTCAGTTGAATAACTCTCCTTTTCCCTAAATTTTTCAGGTATCGATTTTCCAGACAATTTTTCTGATAGAACCAAGAACAATCTTCTTAATTGAAATTGCTGTTCAGTTGTAATACCATAAGATAAAACGAAATCATAAAAAGGATATTTCTCATTGGATACTTTGCAAATAGACAGATATTGGATCATGCTTTCTAAAGTTTCGATCTTTTTCTTAAGATCTTCAATAATGGCATTTTGTTTGTCCACCAATTCCATCAGTTGATTAAGCTTTTCTTCCATAACCATCCCCACCATTATATGTTTTATTTAAATAAACTTTTTCAATTTTCCAGAATATGGGGAGAGGAGTTTCCTTCCTCATATTCTATTTACTGTACTTAAATAAGATTAAAGTAAGAGAAAGTCAACTGCTGCTGCAATCGCCTCTGCAATACCCACTCCATATTTATCCGGTACTCCTGCAATACGCAAACCATCGAGAACGATTTGCCTAATGACCGCTGTAGTGTAATCCGTTAGATCATCTATTTTTTCAATTGCGTTGTCAATCCCATTGGCAATTTTCGATGAATTATCGGCCAAATATTTAGCAGTATCTTTATCGAGCCACTTTACAACATAAGACAACACTTCGCCGCCTTCTTTGATGGCAACTTTAATGACAATCAACGCTCCACGAACCCCTAGACCAAGCTTACCAGCAGGTTGAACTTCACCTTCGCCTGTCGTCGACGCTACGTTCACCGTTGTCGGCGGCTTTGCTACATAGGCGGCAGAAGCTTGTTCGGCTGGAAGAATTGCACCGAAAACAAGCACGGCAATAAGCGTGTAAAGAACGAATGTTTTTTTAAACATTACTAGAGCCTCCTCGAATAATAATTTTGATACTAATAACACGGTAAGAGCATTCAGAGAGGTATAAAGTTTTTAATCTTACAATAAACCACCAGCGGCTCGATATCGATACTCAATCGACGCGTGTTAGACATTGTTCAACACCTCCTAAAACTCTTATTGTTATTATTTATTGTAATTAAGGTCTTGGGAACTTTCAAGGTAGGAACTTTTTTGGTGTCGTTGTTCTGTGATATTGTCAGGGTGTAACTGATCCGAGAAAATGTCAGTATGAACAAGGAGCAGATCACCTTGACAAAGAACGAATTGAAACGCGTGATGGTCATGGAAAAATGGATCGACGGCCATCTCACGGAACAGGACGTTGCACGCAACCTGGGCATCAGTGTCCGTCAAGCGTATCGGCTCAAGGCCCAATATCGTCACGGAGGTGCACAAGCGATCGCACATGGGAATCGGGGCCGTAAGCCGGCTCCCACCTTGACCGATTCGCTCAAACAACACGTCCAACACCTGTATCAAGGCCGCTACTTCGGAAGCAATGCAACCCACTTTACCGAACGGTTAGCCGAGCACGAGAACATTCGCTTAAGCGTGTCTTCCGTGCTTCGCATTCTCCTTGAAGGCGGTTTGCGTCCTGCACGCGTGCGCCGTCGTCCAAAGATCCATCGACCCAGGCCGCGCAAGCCTCAAGCGGGCATGCTGTGGCAGATCGATGCCTCCCCTTATGCCTGGCTGGAGGATCGCGGTCCGGCAGCTGACCTTGCACGGCATCATCGACGACGCCACCGGGGAAGTCGCCGCGGCCGCCTTCCGTCCTGCCGAGACGTTGGAGGGCTACGTGACCGTCATGATCGAGGGGCTTCGGCGTAAAGGTGTACCGCTTGCGCTCTACAGCGACCAACACGCCATGTTTCACCCGCCCAAGGGCAAGCCAACCCTCGAGCAGGAATTGGCCGGTGAGACGAACTCGACGATCGCGCCACCGCTGGCGGGAAGCATGACGGTTTGCAAGCCGTACAGCGTGTTTTTCGGGTTGCCGTCGAGATAGACGCGGTCGAACGTCGTTCCGACGACGTGAAACGACGACACCTCGTTCGGACCGGCGTTAAGGACATACAGCCGGATCCGGTCGCCGGGCTTGGCGCTCAGCGGCTTGTCCTTCAGAGCGAAGTCGCTGCCGTTGAAAACGACATACTGCGGCTCGCCATTCAGAAACGCTTCGAAATCGTGCTCCTTGTACCATTCGCTCTGGACGATCGTATACGCGCGGTCGATGTCGCCGTCGCCGGGGAAACCGCCTTGCGGCTCGACGATGATCATGCCGTACATGCCGTTGGCGATATGCGCCAGGACGGGTTTCGTTCCGCAGTGATACATGAAGACGCCGGGCGTATTGGCCGGATAGACGAACGTACCGGATTCATTCGGCATGACGTCGACGAACTTTTTGCTGGGCGCCGCGTGCACCGCGTGGAAATCCATCGAGTGCGGCACGTAAGGATCGAGATTTTTCAGGGTAAAATGGAGCACGTCGCCCTGTCGCACGCGAAGCACCGGTCCCGGAACCGTTCCGTTAAACGTCCAGGCGTTGTAGAAAACGCCCTTGGCGATCTCGACGTTCGTCACCTGCGCCGTCATCTCGATATACACCGCATTGCCTTCGCGGCGGACGATCGGTTCGACGGGGGGGTTGATTCAGCTTTTCGACCGACGGCGACGGCTGCGGATCGACGACGGCACGTTCGCCGCCCGCCGGCCCGCAGGCGGCCGCAACCAGTCCGAGGACGACAATAGCCGGCATGATGCGCAGAAGGAAAGTCCGCATAACCGTTCACCCTTTCATTTGTGATTTTTTTCACATAATTCCGGATAACGACCGATCGCCGCTCGACTCGTACTCGAAAATCGACCTGCCGCCGGCGCCCGACTCACCTCCTTCGCTCGTCCCAAAGGCGTCTCATAGGGTCGACTGTCTTTTCATCTTCATCATATCGCCGAGCTCGCAACGAGATTGTGATTAAAATCACAATCATAGACGCAAATAAGAGCAAAAATTTTCCGGTTCACGCATCCGCCATCCCCAACATCCGTTTCGCCTCCGGCGACATCCGCTCCGGCGTCCACGGCGGATCCCAGACGACGTCGACGCGCGCGGACCGCACGCCCGGAAGGTCCGACAACCTTTTTTCCGCCCACCAGGCGATCGAATCGTGCATCGGGCATCCCGGCGTCGTCAGCGTCATGCGGACGACCACGTCGCCGCCGTCGCCGCACCGCACGTCGTAGACGAGCCCGAGATCGACGATGTTGACGCCGAGTTCGGGGTCGATCACCTGTCTCAACGCTTCGAGGATTTGTTCTTTCGTCATGAAAGCCACCTCTTTGGAGAGTGTTTCTCGCAATTGCGTAACTTTTTTGCGTCTTTCGGCCTATCGTTTCAGCACGAGCGCAAGCCGCCAGGCGTAGCCGAGCGACGCCGCCGACCAGAACATCCCGGCCCAGGCCGCCGCCGTCGGAACACCGACGCCGAGCAAAACCGCCAGCACACCTACAGCCGCCGCCGATACCGCGAGCCACCCCGCGTACTCACGATCGGGCAGCAGTTCGGCCATCGTCGGCACGCGCTCCCGGCCGACCCGCGGCCCGTACTTGTGCGTCCACCACAGAAACGGCAAAATTTTTGAAAAATACCCGAGCACGTTGGTGCCGACCCACCCGCCGAGATACGCCCAGGTCGCCGCGAGCACGGCCGTTTCCGCCCCAGCGCGTTCGGGAACGAACCAAAACCACGCGCACGCGCCGACGGCGACCGCGCCGAGCGCCCGCGAAGCGCATACCGCCGCCGTGATCCCGGCCCCGGGCGAGCGTTTGTGGCGATGTCGGCGGACGATCGAAACATACACGTTATAGACGACCGCCGCCGACGCCAACACGACAAGCGCGACGCCGACGCCCGCCCGCGGCGATCCCGCAAGAAACGCCGCCGCCCCGACGAGCGCCGCCGCGTTCCACAGCGCGAACACCGCGTATTCCAGCTTCGCCGTTTTCGCGTGGGACAGATGAAACATCGGCAAAAGCTTGAAGCTGAACGCGGTAATCAGCACGCCGAACCAGCCGACGGAGCCGAGCCACACGTGGGCGCGGAACAGCCGTTCGTGACCCTGCGGCCAGAAGCCGAAGGCAAAGTCCGCCCCCATCGCCAGCCCGAGCGCGCCGGTCAGCACCAGATAGCCGACGGCGGCCGCCGCGCCGAGTGTCACGGGTTCCCACCTGCGCGCGCGGACGAGCGCCGAGCCGACGTTGACGGCAAACAGCACGACGCCGCACCAGGCAGCCGCGGCGCCGGACGCGATCCAGCCGACGTCGCCGAGCGCAAACCCCGCCAGAAGCGCCGCCAGCCCAGCGACAAAGACCGCGTACTGCACGTACCCGAGCCTTCGGTTCGTATATTCCTTTTGCAAAATGACGCGCAAGAGCTGGTACATCGCGCCCGTCGCGATCATCGTCGCCCAGCCGAGCACGAACAGATGCGCGTAAAACCAGCCGTCCGGCGTCCGGGCGGGCGCCGCCGGCCAACGCGCCCACATCGCCAGTCCGATCGCGTGAAAGACGGCGAACGCGGCCATCCCCGTCGCCATAAACAGAAAGGGAAGCCGGAACATCGGGCGTCCCCCTTTCTTTTCGGATGCCGGCTGCGCAAAGCACGCGGCGGCTTATTTTTTCTCGATCGTCACCCGCGCCGACCCGTCGGGAAGTTGTTCGACCCGATACGGATAGCCGAGCGCGTTCAACTCCTCCAGCAGAAAAACGGGCACGCGGTCGTTGTGGATGACGACGCGGTCGCCCGGCCGGCATTGCTCGAGCGCCTTGAGCGTCCTGACCATCGGCTGCGGCGGCGTCAGCCCGCGGTTGTCGAGCTCGATCGTCCGCGGGCCTTGCACCCAGGGTTCCGGTCCGGTCGACGGATCGCCGGAATCGTCGGTCCGCATAGCCGCCGAATCGCCGGATGCGCCCGCCGATCTGCCGCCCGGCGCCGGCGTTTCCGCCGGATCGTCGGCCTCGTCGGCTCCCTCGCCCAGCTCGTGTTTTCTCCGCTTCGGCACAAACGTCACTTTCCAGTGATCCGCGGCGAGCCGCTCCGCCCTGTGCGCGAAACCTTTCATTTTCATCAGGCCGAGAAGCGGCGTCGGCTTGAACGTCGCATGCAGCACGAACGTATCGAGCGGGCCGACGGTTTTCACCGCGTCCATGATCAGTTGGAACGGTTCCAATTTGTTGCGCAAGTGCGGCCGGACGTCGAGTTCGACGATCCGACCGCCCCCGGCGTTTTTCCGATCCGTCGCCATGGCGAGCGTCCTCCCCGCACATTTTTCACCGCCATCATAAACGTTTCGCCCGTCACGGCATGTGACGGGCGTCACGAAAAGTCGGACAGTTTTCGGAACTCCGCAAAACGGCGAAGGACGAGCGACTGTCGGTCGAACGCAAGGAATCCTTCCCGCTTCAGGTCGCTCAGCACGCGGTTGACCGTCTCCCGCGACGTGCCGAGCATGTCGGCCAGTTCCTGGTGCGTCAGCGGCCAGTCGAGCCGGACGCCGTCGCTTTCCGGACGGCCGTGCGTCTCCGCCGCATGGACGAGGAACGACACGATACGCCGCCGCACGTCGAAACCGGTCAGCTGCTGCAGTTTTTGCTGCAGGTCGCGGATTTTCTCGCCGAGCGCGCGGATGACGTGCGCGGCCACGGTCGGCGCCTCCAGGAGGAGCCGCTCGAACGGCTTGAGCGCGAACACGGCCATGTCGGTGTCGACAAGCGCTGTCGCGGTCGCCGGACAGACCGACGCGCCGAACAGCGCGGTGTGCGGGAACATTTCGCCCGCGCCGAGCAGGGACACGATGTGCTCGCGGCCTTCTTCGTCCGTCTTGGACGTTTTGACCATGCCGCTGCGGATGAAGTAGACCGCTTCCAGCCGGTCGCCTTCGTGGAACACGACCGTTCTCCGCCGAAACGTGCGAAAAGCTGCGAAAGAAGCCACCCGCTCCAGTTCGGGCGGCGGCAGGTCGCGGAACATCGCGATGCCGCGAAGAAGCTCGAGCCGATCGTGCATGGTTTTCGATTCCGCCTCCCGTTTCGTCTGAAACTTCCGCGTTCACCGTGCCGGAACGTGGCCGGGCGTCGTATTCGTAAAACGGAGCGATTTTTCCGAGAAAGGGGACCGGAGGCGATGGAGCACGCACATCCGTTTTATCTCGAATGGTGGAACCTCTACCGCCCGCCCGACGCCCACGAGCACAACATGTTTGGCGTCACGTCCTACGACGTCGGCCATCACCACCGCTATGCGGGAATGACGGAACCGGCCGACGACGTGCCGGGCCACGTCCACGCGTATGCCTTCGAAACGTCGTTCGACGACGGCCACACGCACCGCATCCGCGGCGTCACCGGTCCGGCGATTCCGCTACCAGACGGCAGGCATTACCACGTTTTCGGCGGCGTCACCACCGTCGCCGGCCGCGTCCCGCACAGCCACCGGTACGGCGGCGCGACCGACGTCCGCTGATGATCCCGCCACAACCGGTATGCACCGTGCGATACGGACTCGGGACACGGCCGGGAACGGACTCGGAATGCGGGCCGGCCGCCGTTCTACGACCACTTTATCATAGTCTGGCACGATCTGGGACGCCTCACGCCTCCGACTTTGTGATAAGATGGTGACGGAGGCGTCCCGCGATGCGTCTGAACACGCTGCGAAACCAGATGCTGGCCGGCTTTCTGGCGGTCATGACCGCCGTCCTCGCCCTGGTCGGCGTCATGACGTTCGGTTCGGTATCCGTGCTTTTGAAAACGAATTCGGAAAAACATATCCACCTGACGACGGTACAGGCCGAAGGGCGACTGGAAGCGCTCGTCCGCCAGATCGACACACTCACGCTCCAGATCGCCACCGATCCGTACGTGCAGGCACTGCTTTCGGACGCTCGCGCAGGAAGGCGGCCGTCGTTCGCCGAACGGCAAGCGCTGACGCCGATCGCCAACAAGGCGCAAGTCTTTTCCGCCGGCGTGCGCGCGATCGAGCTTTACGGCATGGATGACGCGCGGCTGTTTCCGCTCGACGACAAACGGCTTATCGACCGCGCAGGCGCGGACGCCGTCCGGCGGGCGGACGAGCAAAACGGCCGTCTCGTCTGGTTCGCCGCCGATCCGGAAGACGCAAGCGCCGTGTTCGCCTTGCGCGTCGTCCGGCTGATCGACCGATCGTTCGCGCCGGGCGGCTACCTGCTCGCGAAAATCGACCGGTCGTACTTTGGCTTCCGCGAAGCGGCCGACGGAGCGGGTAACGCCGAAATCATGCTGCTCGTCGACGACGAGGGCCGTCTCGTCGCCGCAGACGGCTTACCGTCCGCCGGCGAATTCGTCGACCCGAAAACGCTGCTGGCCGACGACGGACCGGTCGTCACGGCCGGCGGCGAAGAATACATCATGGCGAAACGGCGGTCGGACGTCACCGACTGGACGCTCGTCGTCCTGACCCCGGTGTCGGCGATCACCGAAGGCGTCGCCGTGCTGCGCACCGCGCTTCTTTTGTCCGGCGCGACCGGGGCCGTGCTGTTTCTTTTGTTGTCGCTTTTGCTTTCGACGATGATCACGCGGCCGATCCTGAAACTGATCAAATCGATGCGCAGCGCCCGGTTCGGCGAGCTGAAGACGAGTCCGAGCGTCTCGTCAACCCGGGAAATCCGCGAGCTCACCCATACGTACAACCGGATGGTCGAGGATCTCAACCGGCTCATCCGGCTCGTCTACGAAAAGGAAATGCTGCGCAGCCGCGCCGAGCTGCAAGCGCTTCAGGCGCGCATTAACCCGCATTTTCTGTACAACACTCTGGAAGCTTTTTATTGGTCGTTACAGGAAAAAGGCGAGGAAGAACTCGCCGATCTCGTCGTCGCGCTGTCCGAACTATTCCGCTACCTGACCGGCGGCCCGGAGCGCGGCGAATGGGTGACGGTCGCCGAAGAGCTTGAACAGGTCGAGCGCTATCTGCGCCTGATGAAAGCGCGGCTCGGCGACCGGCTGGAATGGAACATCGCGCTTGCCCCGGAAGTGCGCGCCGCCGTGCTGCCGAAGCTGCTCATCCAGCCGCTCGTCGAAAACGCGATCCGCCACGGCGTCGAGCCGAAAATCGGCCGCGGCTCCGTGTCCGTCGCCGTCGGCCCGTCGCCCGACGCGCCCGGCCGTGTGTCGGTCGTCGTCGCCGACGACGGCGTCGGCATGGACGAAGCGAAACTGCGCGAAGTGCTCGCACGGCTGGCCGACGACGGCTTCCGCCAGGCTTCGCCCGAAGCCGGCGCCGATAGCCCGGGACGTTCTGACCACTGCTTCGAACGCTCCGACGACCGCGCACCAGCCGGAGAAGACAGGCTCCGGAACGCCGGAAGAGACGCCGGCAAGCCCGCCGGCGCCGACGGACCGCAAAGCGGCGGAAAAAGCGGGTCGAAAGGCATCGGCCTGCGCAACGTCCACCGGCGGCTGGTACTGTCGTTTCCCGACGACCCGGCGGCCTCCGCCGGGCTCGCCGTTATGAGCGAACGCGGACGCGGCACGACCGTTTCTTTTTCCATTCCTTACCGGGAGGTGGCGCCCGATGGCCCGGCCCAAAACCATCCTGATCGTTGAAGACGAACCGCGCGCCCGCGACGGCTTCCGCAGAACGCTCGAAGCCTGGAGCACAGGACGCCACCGCATCCTGTGCGCGGATAACGGCGCGGAGGCGCTCCGTCTTCTCGACCAGGCTCCGGTCGACGTCCTCGTCACCGACATCCGCATGCCCGGCGTCGACGGGCTCGACCTGATCGAGCACGTCCGGCGGCGGCCTCGACCGCCCGTCTGCGTGCTCATCTCCGGCTACCCGGAATTCGAATACGCGCAGCGCGCCATCCGGCTCGGCGTCGTTAACTACCTACTCAAGCCGGTCGACCGCCGCAAACTCATCGAAGCCGTCGAGCAGGCGCTGGCCGCCGGCGAGGAACGGGAACGCATCGAGCGGATGTCGCGCTTCGTCGACGAAAAACTGATCACCGCCGAAGACGACGGCCCCGCCAACCCGTCCGTCCGCGCGGCGCTGCAATACGTCGAGGAACGGCTGCACGAACCGCTCCACCTGCGCGACGTGGCGGAGCACGTCCATTTGAACCCGAGCTACTTCAGCGCGCTGTTCAAGGAACAGACGGGACTGACGTTCAGCGAATACGTCGCGCGCAGCCGTATCCGCAAGGCGAAACAGCTGCTTCTGTCCACCGCGCTGCCCGTCGAGGACATCGCCGAACGCGTCGGCTACCGGACGGCGAAATATTTCATCAAAGTGTTCCGCGATTACGAAGGCGTGAGCCCGAGCCGATACCGTCGGGAAATGGCCGGCGAACGCCGCGCAACCTAAAAACGTTGGAATTTTTCCCGATCACCGTAGCCTTATCCCCCGTTCTTTCCGGTGCTATAGTGGAATCGTCAGGTTGATCAACCGACAAAATCTTTTCGGAAAGAAGGGGGACTCGTCCGACATGTCGAAACGGAAAACGCTTGCAACGCTGTCGGCCGCCCTGTTGCTGGCCGCGTCGCTGGCCGGCTGCGGCGGCGGCAGCAAGTCGTCGAACAGCGACACCGGCTCGGCGGGCCAATCGCCGGCGGCGTCGTCGACTTCGTCCGGCGGAACGTCCGGGGAAAAGGCGACAATCAAGCTGATGCACCTGTGGCCCGAGGGCAGCTCCGCTCAGCATTACAAACTCGTCAACCAGATCATCGATGAATACGAGAAGGCGCATCCGAACGTCGACGTTCAGGTCGAAGTGCTCGAAAACGAACAGTACAAAAACAAGCTGAAAGTATTGTCGGCCTCGAACGCGCTTCCCGACGTCGGCATGACGTGGGCGGCCGGCTTCCTGGAACCGTATGCGAAAGGCAAACTGTTCACGCCGCTCGACGACGTCCTCGCCGACGGGCTGAAAGACAAGTTCGTCCCCGGCACCGTCGAAGCCTATCAGTTCGACGGGAAAACGTACGCTCTGCCGATCGAGTTGAACATTTGCCCGATCTACTACAACAAGGAAATTTTCGCCAAATACAACCTGAACCCGCCGCAGACGTACGACGACTTCCTCAACATCGTCAAGACGCTCGCCCAAAACGGCGTCGCACCGATCGCGCTCGGCAACAAGGACCGCTGGACCGGTTCGATGTGGTTCATGTACCTGGCCAACCGCATCGGCGGGGACGCGCTCAACAAGGCGATCGCGCGTCAGGGCTCGTTCGAAGACCCGTCGATCGTCCAGGCCGCCCAGCGCGTCCAGGAACTCGTCGACCTGCAGGCGTTCATCAAAGGGTTCAACGGCCTGTCCAACGACGAAGCCAAATCTGAATTCATGAGCGGCAAAGCCGCCATGTACTTGATGGGAACATGGGAGCTGCCCAACTACACGACGAACCCCGAAACGCCCGAAGATTTCAAGAAAAAAGTCGGTTTCTTCAAATTCCCGACCGTCGCCGGCGGCAAAGGCAACGTCAACGACTGGGTCGGCGGTCCCGGCGTCGGCCTGTTCGTCGCGGAGAACTCCAAAGTCAAAGAACAGGCCAAAGACTTCGTCAAGTTTTTCGTCCAGAAATGGGGCGAACAGTCGGTCACCGGTCCCGGCGTCATTCCGGCGACGAAAGTCGACACGTCCGGCACAAACCTGCCGCAGCTGTACAAGGACTTGCTGAACGAACTGAACAACGCGCATAGCCTGATCCTGTACGCCGACGTGCAAATGAAGCCGGCCGCCGCCGACGTGCACCTCAACCAGATCCAGGCGCTGTTCGGCAAGGCGACGACGCCGGAAGATTTTGCGAAAAAACAAGAAGAAGCGCTCAAGCAGGCGGCTTCGTCCTGAGCGCTTCCCGCCCGGAAACATCGTGAAACGCCAGGCGCCGGCCGGTTTTCGTCCGGAATCGGACGCAACCGGCCGGCTTTGCCGGCATAACCGCCACCTTTCCGCCGACCGGAGGTGTCGTCCGCCATGGAACGCATGATGTCCAACAAGGCCGTCGTCGCCCTATACGTCTGGCCCGCATTGGCGCTCGTGCTCGTGCTGATCTACGTACCGATCGTCCTGACCGGTTATTACGGCCTGATGAAATGGGACGGCATCGGTCGGATGGAATTCGTCGGACTTGACCAATACGCCCGGCTGATCCGCGATCCGCTTTTCTGGAACAGCGCGTACCATTCGTTTTTGCTGGCCGTGTTTTCAACGGCCGCGCTGTTTTTGTATCTCGGCGTGGCGCTCGTGCTGGCCTCGCGCATTCGCGGCGCGAATCTGTTTCGGAAAATTTACCTCATTCCGATGCTGCTGTCGTCTGTCGCAATCGCCCAATTGTGGCTGAAAGTGTACCATCCTTCTAACGGCATTCTCAACCGCCTGCTCGAATCGCTCGGCGTCGCCCGCACGCCCGACTGGCTGGCCGACCCGGATATCGTGCTGTACGCCGTGTTTGCTCCGATTCTTTGGCAGTACGCCGGGTTTTATATTTTGATTTACTACACCGCCCTGAAAAACATCCCGTCCGACCTGCTGGAAGCGGCGCGCATCGACGGCGCGAACGCCTGGCAGACGGCGATCCGCATCCGCATCCCGCTCATCGCGGAAGTATTCAAGGTGACGGTCGTGCTCGCCGTCGTCGGATCGCTGAAATATTTCGATCTGATCTACGTCATGACCGACGGAGGACCGAACGGCGCGAGCGAAGTGATGGCGTCCTACATGTACCGCAAGGCGTTCCGCGGTTTCGACTTCGGCTACGGAAGCGCGATCGCGTTTTTCCTGCTGTTGATCTGCCTGGCGGCGACGTGGGCGATCCGCAAATCGACGGCGTCGCGCGACACGGTGCAATATTCCTGACGGCGCGGGGGGATCGGCTTTGATGCTGGAAAACGTGGTGCGGCTAGCGGCGCGGAGCCTGTTTTACTTGATCCTGACGGCGGTGGCGGTCCTGCAACTGTTGCCGCTCGTGTGGCTTTTACTGTTTTCATTGAAAAACAGCCAGGAAGTGTTCGAACTCCCGCCGTTTGCACTGCCGACAGAACCGAGATGGGAAAATTATTGGAAAGTTTGGACGAAAGGAAATATTCGCGTTTACTTTTTGAACAGCGTCTGGATCACGGCCGCGTCGGTCGTGTTGACGGTACTGCTTGCAGGTCTTGCAACGTTCGCGCTGACCCGCATGCGGTGGAAACTTCGCCCGCTGGCGCTCGGCCTGTTTATGGTCGGTATGATGATTCCCGTTCATTCGACGCTTATTCCGCTGTTCGGGCTGTTTTCGCGGATCGGACTGAAAGACAATCCGCTGTCGCTCGTGCTCAGCTACACGGCGTTTAATCTGCCGGTGACAGTACTGATTTTTCTCGGCTTCTACATGCGGTTGCCGCGCGAACTGGAAGAGTCCGCGGTGATCGACGGCTGTTCCGTTCATCGGCTATTTTTTCGGATCATTTTCCCGATCACCGCTTCCGTTACGACGACTGCAGCGATCATCAACATGATTTATAATTGGAACGAATTCATTTTTGTCAACACGTTCATCAGTTCGGATCACTGGAAAACACTTACAGTCGGCATCCAAAATTTCACCGGCCAGTACATGCGCGACTGGGGGGCGATCGGCGCGACGCTCATGATCAGTATCCTGCCCGTGCTCGTCGCTTATTTCGCGCTCAGTGAAAAAATCGTCGAGGGCATGACGGCTGGCTCGATCAAAGGATAAGGCGCCGGAACATACGGTTCGGTCGACATGAGGTCTCGGCGAACCGTCGCCCGACGCCGTTTTCCGGGTACGGACGCGCGGAGGACGCCTGCGGCCTTCGGCCCCGACGATGCCCGACGCCGACGGCGTCGGCACGCAGCGTCTGCGGGCGCCGGGGCGGCCTGTCGGCACCGCGCCGCCGGCACGGACGTTTTACGCCCGGGCTCGGCGGTGTTTCTTTTCCGAAGACACGCAGACGTCCTTGCAAGTAAAGGTGAAAATGTGGTGCGGAACAGGAACGCAATGATGCCGGTTGATGATCTCCACCGGATGAATGACGGGCACGATCTGCGGATGGAAAAAGTCGCGGTACACGTATTCCGGCGGATCGACGATCGCCCTTGCCGGTGGACAGCAAAACTCGCCGTGAGGATGGCAGTCTTTCGGATGCATGCGGTTCACCCCTTCGCGTGATCTCGCCGACATTGTATGCCCCGAATGAGGCGCTCGACTGGATGCTTGTCATGTGTAGTCGCCCGCGATATGATGTCGGCTGGAATGGTCGATGGCAACTCTATTGGAAATGTTGACTTTCGAACGTCTGTTTGGTATGATGGTGTTATCTCTCGCGGAGGAGTGATGGGATGTTTTCAATGGCGGAGTTGAGGGAGATGTTCGTGTCGGTGCTGGATGAGGCGCTCGTCTCGATCCATCGGCGATTCGACGTTCTGTAGCAGCGGATGGACCGGTTCGAGCAGCGCCTCGAACACGTCGAGCAGCGACTCGATCGCGTGGAAGCCCGGCTCGAAAATCTCGAAGCGCGGATCGGTCATCTCGAAATGCGGGTCGACCGCCTCGAAGCGCGGATCGGTCATCTCGAAATGCGGGTCGACCGCCTCTAAGCGCGTCTCGATCAACTCGAAGCGCGGTTCGACCGCCTTGAACAACGCGTCGAACGGTTGGAAATGGAAGTCGCCCAAGTGCAGCAGGCCGTCCTCGAAATCAACGAAACCGTCAAGCGGATCGAACAGCGACTCGAGCGCCACGAGCACATTCTGGCTACCGTGGCAATGCCCGTACTCGAACACGAAAGCCGCATCCGCGACTTGCGCCTGAATCTGAAAAGCGCCTGAACGCACGGTCTAATCGCGACGGTTGCGGCGCCTTTTGACGGCATTCCCGTCGGCGGCGCCGCTGAGCCGGGCGTGATAGAAAAACCAGCATTCGTTCAGCAGCCGAATCCGTCGGCGATCTTTGTGGTAAAAAGCCCGGCTCAGCTGATTTCGAAGCCAGATCGGCACGACCGATCCCTCCCGCCGACACCTCTCCTCGTGCAATCAAACGCTCCGGGAAAGGCCGATTGACCTGTCACTATTGTATGGCGGTCAGGAAAGCGGGTGCGTGTACGCTTTCGCAAGTTCGCTCTTTCCGACGTCGTCCTACTTCTTCATGCGAAATGCGGCAGACAAAGCATGTTGCCGCGCCAAGGAGGCCGCCGCGCCGTCCGCCGGACTATCGATGAGCGATCAACCGTCTTCGCCGGTTTCCTCGCGCCAATGCTCGAGCTGTGCCTTAAGCGCGCGAATTTCCGTCAAGAGCGAGATCAGAGGGTAAGCGGTCTCATGGACGGCGGCGAATTCGCGCTCCAGCCGCTCGACATATTCCAGGCCGGAGACGATCCGCCGCGAATCGTCGATCAGTTCGAGGTTGTCGCACTCGGCGACGATGCGGGCGAGCTGCGGCACATTCGGCGCGGTCAATTTGCCGATCTCTTTTTCCAGGCGTCGGTTCAGCGCTGTCAGCTGGTACGCGTAATCTGCCGGCATTTCGACAAATTCGAGGCGTTCCCCTATCTGAAAAATATGGTACCGCATCACAGGCATCGGTGTGTCGTCTCCTTTTCGCCGTATACTTCGCGTGATTTCAGAACCAGTGTAGACGAAGACGACAGGCGGCTTCAAGTCGTGGTGGGAGCCGCCGACGCGTCGCGCGGCGGGCTTGCGGCAATCGCGACTCGCCGAGCGGAGGTTTGCGGCAGTCTTTTGAGCACAACCGATCGGAACGTAAAGGACCGGTGATTTCGTTTGACCGACGAGGAACTGCAACAGTGGGTAGAACGCATTTCGCTCGACTGCTTCGGCAAACCGTTCCGTCACCGCGCCGTGTTCAACCGCCGCCTGACGACGACCGGCGGCCGGTATTTCACCCGCACGCATCACATCGAGATCAGCTGGCGACACTACCTGGCGTTCGGACGCGAAGAAATCGAGAAGATCATCAAGCACGAGCTTTGCCATTACCATCTTCACCTTGAGAGGAAAGGTTTCCGACACCGCGACGCCGATTTCCGCCGGCTGCTGGAGCGCGTGGGCGGCAGCCTCCATTGCAGGTCGGTCTCGCCGCGCCGCAGCCTGCCGTACCGGTACGAGCTGGTATGCCGCTCCTGCGGCATGCGTTACCCGCGCCGCCGGAAAATGAACCCGGCTCGCTACGCCTGCGGCCGGTGCGGCGGCCGGCTGTCGCTTCGCACCGTCGCCTCCGCTCCCGCAACGGACGCCGGCGAAACGCCTCGGCCGCCCGACCGGCACGGCAAAAACCGCCGACGGGAAAATCGCCGATAAAAATTTGTCTTCCCCCTCTTGACTTCCGACGGCCGCCCGTGCTAAATTAATACTTGCGTTCCCCGATAGCTCAGTCGGTAGAGCACTCGGCTGTTAACCGAGGTGTCACAGGTTCGAGTCCTGTTCGGGGAGCTTTTTTATTCAACCTTTGGAGAGGTACCCAAGAGGCCGAAGGGGACCCTTTGCTAAAGGGTTAGGCGTGTAACAGCGCGCGAGGGTTCGAATCCCTCTCTCTCCGTCGGCGCCCGGGCGGATCACCCGGACCGGTGTTCGGACGACCGCAGCCGATTGCCGCTGCGGTCTCTGTATGTGGTCCGTCGTCGACCGGATTCTCGGGAGCCGGACATGTCCGCCGGGCGCGGCCGCAGACGCGCGAAAATGGTGTGCGCGGATGTGTGAAGAACGGCTTGTGCGAATGCACAAAACGTCGACATTGCGTTCGATCGCTTGCCGGCCGTTCGCCTGTTGTTCGACCGCTTGCCTCCGGGCCGAAAAGCTGATATAATATCGCCCGTGCGGCCCGTTGGTCAAGTGGTTAAGACACCTCCCTTTCACGGAGGTAACAGGGGTTCGAATCCCCTACGGGTCATGGGAGCCATTAGCTCAGGAGGTAGAGCACCTGACTTTTAATCAGGGTGTCGGAGGTTCGATTCCTCCATGGCTCATCGCCGTCCACGCGGTCGTGGTGGAATTGGCAGACACGCTATCTTGAGGGGGTAGTGCCCGTAAGGGCGTGTGGGTTCAAGTCCCACCGACCGCATACGCGAAAAGTCCGAGAAATCGGGCTTTTTTCATTTCCTCGGGTTAACGATGTGGAGACGAAAACGTCGAAAATCAAAAGTTGAGGACGAATTGGGGACAATTTCGACAGTCTCTCGTCAGCTGCCCGCTCTCGATTTCCGTCTCAGGTTCCGCCTCCTACCTCGCTTCCTGCCCCGACAAGCCTCCGCACTGTAATTTCGCTGATCCGATTCTCCTCCCTTCTTCCTAGCGTAGACCAATCTCATCCCGCTCGCATTGGTCTTGCTCAAAGCACCCCGATTATTCGAGGGCGCCTTTATTTCTTGGATTTCAGGATTGCACAGATCGACGTCATGTTTCCATCCCCTCTAGTAGGTTAAAACATCTTCATTTACATGTTTCTCTGGAAGGAATAGAACCAGTTTCTGTCCCCTCTTGTACAGGTAAAAATCACCTCTATTTTCATAAAAAGAAAAACCGCCTATTTACGGCGGTTTCGATGTGTTTCGATATTGACGACCTTCTGCTTCAATGACACTCCATAATTAGGAGGATTGGCATCGCTCCAATCGTCAATAATTCCTTTTTTTGTTTTTTCAATCATTTCTTCTGCAGTAGGTTTCTTTTCATCCGTCGCCAAAGTCATCACTCCTTCAAAGCGCAAGCAGTGGGATGCCGTCCCCTCTAGCACGGGTCAAAACAACCGAAGCGGTACCACCTTTCGCTGAACCCGGAAAAGTTTCCGTCCCCTCTAGCACGGGTCAAAACGAGGAGGCAGTGGAGGCAGCTAAAGAGAAGGCTACCTGGTTTCCGTCCCCTCTTGCACGGGTCAAAACTCCGAGGTCGGATCAGCCTATCATGGCTTTCCGCGGCGTTTCCGTCCCCTCTTGCACGGGTCAAAACAAGAGGCTTGATTTGGGCATGGGACTTCCGTCCTCGTTTCCGTCCCCTCTTGCACGGGTCAAAACTACGAACGTGTGGCGCCCATGGGGATGGGGCATTGCGTTTCCGTCCCCTCTTGCACGGGTCAAAACGCGGCAAAAGTCGCCCGTCCACTGGAGCGCTTGCGGGGTTTCCGTCCCCTCTTGCACGGGTCAAAACGACGTATTAGTTGTGGCACTGGAACGATTGCCTATGAGTTTCCGTCCCCTCTTGCACGGGTCAAAACTTCTTCCGCGATGAATTCTCGCGGAAGAAAAGGAAAATGGTTTCCGTCCCCTCTTGCACGGGTCAAAACGGCTTTGCATCGAACGATCCGAATTTTCTTCAATACGTTTCCGTCCCCTCTAGCACGGGTCAAAACCCTTTACGTTTCATGGTTCATCCTCCGTACAATTTCCAGTTTCCGTCCCCTCTAGCACGGGTCAAAACGGAAGTGAGATAGATGGCACGTCCACAGGTTGAGACGTTTCCGTCCCCTCTAGCACGGGTCAAAACTTTCTTCTGTAATTTCTATCCAGTGGTTTTTCGTCCGGTTTCCGTCCCCTCTAGCACGGGTCAAAACGTCGTGACGGCGTTTGAAGTGAGCGACGACAGTCGGGTTTCCGTCCCCTCTAGCACGGGTCAAAACACGGAAGATATGCAATTAATTTGGGCAGAAGCAAAAAGTTTCCGTCCCCTCTAGCACGGGTCAAAACGCGTAAAAATTTTACGATAGATTATTGACAAGTCACGTTTCCGTCCCCTCTAGCACGGGTCAAAACCCGCCGTGCATCCGGCACCGACCATTTGCCATTGCAGTTTCCGTCCCCTCTAGCACGGGTCAAAACACGCGCTAGGTTAGCTGAGCGTGGTCAGACACCGAACCTGTTTCCGTCCCCTCTAGCACGGGTCAAAACCCCAAACCAAAATGCTGTTTTCACCGGCATTTCTACTGCCAAACCGCCTTATTTTTGTCGTCGATCGCTCACACGACATAAACCCCCGGGGATCGACGACAACCGCCCTCCTTCATTCTACCAAATCCATAAATAAACAAAATCTCTTGTCTCAACTCGATGCCTTATCCTTCCTCACGACCTTCCGATCCACTCAAACACCTCCTCCAACCGCTCGCGCGTCAAAGGATAATGTTCCAGCAGCCGAGCACCTTCCTCGAACAAAGCCGAAATCAGCGTCCTGCCGGCGACCAGCGCACGTTCGGCGTCCAAACGTTCGACCGGCTCCAGCCCGTGCGCGACGATCGAGACATTCCGTTTCCGCCGCAACTCTTCGAGTAAGATCCCCAATTTCTTTTTCGTCGGGGCGCCGGTCGTCGGCACGTCGACGTCCTGCTCCGCCAACTGACGAAAATGTTGATCCCCGATCTCCTCTAAAAATCGAACCATTTCCCACAGTTTGGCGTATCCCTCCCCGGCAGCATGTTCCCCTCCATCGCCCGACCGAACCGCGACATGATTTCCAACCGAAACATCTGCCGCGCGGACCGCCCCCTGCCGATACGCTTCCGCCGCCCACCGCCGGACGTCCTCGCGACTGGACTGAAGCGCCGACAGGCGGAACCGGTCCGGCTCGATGCCGTACACCTCGCGGATCCACAGCCGAAGCGCTCCCTCATACAACCGCCAGAAACGAGCCAACGCATCGGCATATGCCTGCCGCGCAAACGCCCGGTCTGCGTTGTAAAAAAGATCGACCAGCACCGTAACGGTTTCCGTCGGCTCCCGGCACAGACGCTCCAAAAAAGCCGCCTGCTCCGCGAACGCCGCATCGAGATCCTTCGCTTCCGTTCCCTGAAACCGCCGCCACACCGAACGCAACCGATCCAGCGCGTGCCGGTAATGAAGATGGTCCCACGCCGCATATGCCAGAAACAGCCGCTGAAACTCCTCCGCCAGCGACCGCCTCGCCTGAAACGCGCTGATTTCCGCAAGTCTCTTGAACTCCAGCGCGATGACACCGAACGCGTACTGGTCGGCATATTTGCGGATGGCGTGCAAAATATTTTCTTCCTCCAGAAAATGCGTCGTCACCGACCGCACCCGATCGCCGACCGCCAGCCTCGGATCGAGTGCTTGCCACAGCGACGTCGGCGCGGGAAAAAAACCGCTATGCGCTAAAACGAGCAGCGTCTGCTGCATTTGGGGCGTTCCCGACGAAACGTTCAGATGCAGCTCAAACGGCACCCCGTCGGACTGAAGCACGTCGAGCACCCGGCGAAGCTCCGACTTCGTCACGGTCAGCACGTCCTGCACGTTCGCCGCGTCGCGAATGAGCAACGGCAGAACCGAAACTTTCGGTCGCCAATCTAAGATGTCCAAATACTCTTTGGTTTTCCATGCATTTTCCTCCGTCGAACTTCGGGCGTTTCCCATCTGACTCGTCGGCAACAGAAAAACGACGTCGGGCCGGATGCTCTCCGCGACCGTCAACACCGGTCCCGCCTGGTTATTGTCCTGTGCGAATGGATCACGCATCCCGACATAGGAAATCATCACTTTTACCGTTTTCTCCGTCAAAGCCGGCGTTCCCCCTCGATCTCAAGCTTCACCCACCCCAGCACGTCGGCGGGCGCCCCCGAGCGGACGACGACTTTCCGCGATTGGGGAAACGTATCGTGCTGCCTTTTCTGAAAATGTCCGACCTCGCGCACCATACGCCGCTCCGCCGCGTTCATATGCAGCGCCGAGGGCGTCGTGCCGAGCAACCCCGTCCCCCAACCGAGCCGAAGTGTCGGCTTCTGCTCACGCAACGCCTCCAGCCGACGGACGATCGTCGACAGCCCGGCCTCGCGGTAAAACGCGATCTCTTCTTCTAAGAGCCGCACCGTTTTCGCTTCGGCGTCGCGCAGCCATTCGCGAAGGTCGCCGGACGGCCCCCTCGCTGACTCCGATCGAAGCGCTTTCCAGACGTAATCCGCCATTTCGAGTTCTGCGTTTAAGACCGTTCCGGCCGGCAACACTTCGGCAAAAACACGCGCTTTGCTGAAATGCCAACCGCCGCGTCCGGGAGGATTCAGGCTGACGATTGCGATTTCCGCTGCCTCCGTCAGCGATTCGGCCGATTCACCCTTCGATCCGTACGCCGGCAAGGCGTCGCCGAACCGCAGGCCGCGGAATCCGTCGGTGTTGGGCTCGTCGGCGCCGTATCGCGCAAGCCGGTCCATGCGTTTGCCGGCACGCTCGACCGTCCCGGCCGCATCGTTTTCCAACTGCTTGCGTCTCTTGAAATCCGCCTCAGACGACGCACGGCGCAACACTTCCGCCGCCTTGGCGACTTCCGCTGAAATACCGCGCCGCTGCTCTTCCGATTCCCCGAGCATCCGGTACAACACCGCCGTCCGCACGGCGCCCTTCAGGCTGGAACCGGGAATGTACGGCACGCGCCGGAGATCGTTTTCCCCCGCGACCGCCGCAGTCGTCATCGTCCGGAACGCACCGGTTATGTCCATCCGCTCCGGCTTTGCAATCGCCCGCAACGCGCACCGCCGCACGATGTCTTCGCGCAACGTCGGACGCCCTTTCCAATCGAGATAACCGTCTAATGAGGCCGCACGGCCGCCCGGCGTTTCGACCGTATACCGCACATAATCCTCGAACAGCCCTTCTTCGCGCAACAATCGGAACAAGGCGTGCGCCGACACCGGCCATATGCGTTCGCGGCCCTGGACATATTCAAACGGGGCAAGCTCGCCTTCCGCCGAACCGACGTGCACCGGCGTCAGCGCCGTGACGCGAAGTCCGTACACGGCCGCAAACGTTTCATTCCGCGCCTGCATCGCCCGCACCTCCGTCCGACGCCGATGCGCCGACCAAAAACGCCTTGCCGTACCGGTAGACCGGATGCGGAAAGCCGTTCGGCGCCACATCGACGATGCCGCCTTCGACCGGTTCCCGCAATACACTGCCCTCGGCGACCATGACGACCCGCCGATGCCGCAACCCCGGCTGCCCGCCGACGCTTTCCGTCCAGCCGGTCCGCTCGACCAGATGGTAAGCCTGAAGCAATGCCACAACCCGCCTGCGCTCGTCCGCATTCGGCCCGTAAAGCGACAGCAGCACGTATCCCGCGGCATTCCCGGCACTTCCGCCCGCCGCTTCGCCCGCTGTCGCCGCTTCAAACGGCCACGACGCCGAAAATCGCGGTTCAAACGCCCCGTAACCCGAACTCCGCCGACCGCCGATCCCTTCGTCGCCCAGCCATTCGACCGCCCGGCAAAACCGGTCCGCCTCCCCGTCCGGCACTTCCGCGAAAAACGTCAGCCCGTCGCCGTCGGCAAAAAACGTTTCGCCGACCCAATACAAGTTCGTCCCCGCGCCGAACCGGTCGACAGCCGCGCGGGGCCGGTCGCGGACGGCCGCCTGCTTGTCGAGGACTTCTTCCGCCTTCAACATGGCGTGCACGTCCTCCGCTCGAAACACCGCTCCGCGAATCCAGCGGAAGAACGACGGTTCCGCAACCCATCTTAACGCCTTCAAGGACTTGCCGAACGCCAGCGCATCGTCGGGAGTAAGACCGGGAATCGGCAACTGCGGCCGCGGATAATAGACGACCCCGCTGGCCCGCGGAAACGCGGAACTGACGCGCATCTCCGGCATCGGTTCACCGTACAGCCGCAGCCAAGCGATGTACAACGCGCTGAAGAGCGTATCGGAATGAAGGATAAGCCCGCTTCCCTCCATCCCGAATCCGCCCGTGCCGATGCGCACCGGCCCGCGGAAACGCATCTCGACCGTCAGCCGCATGCCGCCGTATCTCCGCCGGTACCGCCGACGGCCTCCTCCCGTTCGCCTCCGTCGAGCGAAAACTGTCCGCGAATGTTTCGCACAAACTCGCCCAGCGTCGCGGCTTCCGCGACACACGTCCATTCCCGGCCGTCCCGATACGCCTCGAACGTCCGCATCTCCAGCTTCAAGCCGCCGAACGCCACCTTGCCGTAACCGCGCGACCCGTTGCCGCCGAGATAATCGCCTTCGAGAAGCTCGAACGAAAGCAGCAAATGCCGAAGATCTTCACCGATCTCCCGCCCCGCATCGACCGCCGAAAACCGTTCGCCGAACGCAGGATTGAACCCCCAGAACGTGTAGATCATCTCAAACCGGAACTTCGTCCCCTTCGGCACGCGTTCAATCTGGCGCGGATTGGCCGCGCTCGTGATGCGGTCGAGCGAATTTTCAAACTTAACTTCAGTCATGAAAAAGTCCAGCTCGTCCGCATCCCTTAGCAGCTGGCGCGATTCGTCGGTCAGCTCCGTATCGCGGACGATCAGGCGGGCGGGGCGGTTCCATTTGACCTCCCCGGAAGGATTTGAGGGGTTGCGACCATTTTTCCCGCTCGTAGCGCCGAACAGCCGGCAGACAACACACGCAGGTTCACCGCACTCATGATGACGTGTATCATTGCCGCCGACGCGAATCCGGCTGTCGTCGAAAAAACTGCTGTCGAGCGCATAGTGATATAACTCCAGCAACGTGCGAAGCTTCCCTTTCAGCGAGCTGCCGGGAATGTACGGCTCACGCGTCACCGGATCGCGAACGACGCTCTTGTCGACGCTGCCGATCTCCGACGTATCGTTGCCTCCCCCGATGTGAAGCGCGGTCTTCAACTCGATAACGCCGCTGATGCGGTATTTTCCCGCCGACGATTGCACCGCCATCATTCCTTACCTCCGTAAAACCGATGATAAGCAAGAATCGATCTGAAGAATTTCATCAAATTTTCAAAATCTTTCAAACCGTCTTCTCCGTCGCGCACGCGATCGATCACCGGCACCAAAATCTCGTACAAATCCTTCAGTTGGTTCTGGCGATTGCGGCCGACCGCGTAGGCGAGATGGGCCTTCAAGTAAATGACCGGTTCATTCGAAAACGTTTTGTTCGCCCGGACGTCGTTTTCAATGCGGACGAGCAGGCCGAACACCTTGCGAATTTGAGACACCTTGACGCTCCGAGTATTTCGACCGATGACCTCCGCCCACTGAATCCATTTGTCGACGCGAATGTCGGCGGGACAACGCTTCTCATTCTTAAAGGTATTATTGATTTCTACCTTAACCGGCGCGAGCGGTCCGTCGTTTCGACCGCCCTCTTCGCTTGAAGGACTGTAGCCCGACCGGCCGTATCGGTCTTGGCCAGAACGTGCCCCGGCTCTGAAATGATTTCCATTCATTCCGCGCTCCTCCTTCGCATCAGGATTTGCAAAATGCGCAGCGCCAGCACCAGCGGCCCGCCGCGCAAAACATCGTTCAATGCAAAGTTCACCAGTTGGTAATAAAACTTTTTCCGATCTTCGTTTTTCTCGCTTCCCGCCTTTCGCCCGACGACATAATGAAGTTGCGGCGCGAACCAGTGCCCGAGATCCTTACCGGCCCGCTCGACGATCGCCGCATACTGCCTGAAAAACGAGACGGACATGAACGTCGGGCGTATCGTTCGGTCGTTTTGTTCCAGCGCCTGGGCGAAATGGTTCAGGATTTTTTTAAGCCCCTCTTTGCCTTCTTCGCCGGCGACGTCCCGCCACTGCAGCGTGAGCCCGAGCGCGCCAAGCCGGTCGCGACCATCCTTCTTGGCATTCTTTTCTTCCTTTTTCGCTTCCTCCACCGCACGATAAAACGCCGCCCGTTCGTCGACGACGGCGATGCCGGCCGACAGCGTCACGTCCGGATTTCGGCCGACGTATCGACAGAATTCGCTCCACACTGCGAAGGCAGCATCGAACGCGTCGTCCCACGCGCCGACGAGCAAGAGATCGTCGCCGCCGGCATAGACGAGATTGACGGCATACTCCTCCTTGGCCCGCGGCAACAGCCGATCCCTTTCGCCGCGCGCCGCCTCTTCGAACATCGCTGGCAAATAATATTTGAAAAACAAATTCAGCCGCGCCGACAAGTCGCTCAACCGGCCGAGCGTCTGCGGCGTAAGCCCGCGGGCGAAAATCGCGCCGAGCCGGTCGACGTCCATGACCAGCACGCCGAGTCTTGCGTCCCCGCAAGCCCGCTGCGCCAGCGATACGAATTCCGGTTCCGCAAGAAAAGCTCCCGTCGGAAACGGCCGCACCGCCCAATCGCCTGCCTGCGGCAACGACCACGGCTCGCGCATCCGGTATTCGGCCAGCACCTTCGCCCCCGACAAGTCGGTATTCGGCGAAAAATCCGGCGTTGCGATCCAGTACGATTTTTTCCACACCTCCAGCCGAATCGCTGATGGTCCCGTCCGCCGCGCCGTTTCCTCTGAACGAGCGGAATCCCCCGGTCCTTCGGTCGGAGCGGCCGAAACGCACTCGTAAAATCGGTCGGCCCGCGGCAACACTTGCCCCAGCCTAATCATCTGCGCGCAAAACCGGCACAACTCATGCCGTTCGCCCTCACCGGCATCCTCCGCAGCGGGACGCAAATGCGGCCCGACCACATAAGCGTCTACCCCTTCGTGCGACCGGCATACATCGCATTCTCGCGCCACCGCCGTCGGCGTAAACAGAAAACCGCCGTCTTTTTCAAGCATTTCCTTCCATTTTACCGTTTTTCGGGAGCCGAGCCGACCGTGCAGCGTTTTAAGCGCGCCCGCCAACGTCGCTTCTTCCCCCATTCCCTTCGCCGAAACGGCGTCGGCGTCCAGCGAACGGCCGGACAGCGCAACCGACTCGACCGCCAGATACAACTTCGAACGGAACTCTCGAAACAGCCAACGGTTGAATCCTTCCGTAAACTCCTCAATTCCGCGACGAATCCGCTCCGTATCCGGCACCAACAACAGCAACGTCCCGGCCGTCGCGTAAACGAGATGGACGCGTCCGAGCCCGAGACCTTCCAGCAGCTGGACCGCGACGCTTTCCATCAAAAGATCAAGATAGAACGACCGCCCGCGCAGTGTCTTCAGCGCGGCCTTCGAGCCGATCGTGTAGACGAAATCTTGGATGCCGGACAGATCAGCGCCGACGAGCAGATAGCGCTCCTCGTTCCGATCGAGGATGACGCGCTCCAGATCGGTGTCGAAATCCGCGCCGCCATCGCGCAGCCGGACGAACAGACTCGACGCGACCGCCGCCGTCGCTTTCAGATGATGATAGAGCGACGTATCCGGTTGCTCGCCTTCGGCGCTGATCGTTGTCTCCGGCACGAAGCTCAAATATTTTTCCAGCAACAGAAGCAGCCGGTCTTCCGTCCGGTTGAACGGATGTTCCAACGCCCGGCGAAGCCCGTCCCAAATCTCTGCATAATGGGAGGGGCGGCGACGATTTTCCCGTTCGTCATCGGCCGGCACCGGAAACGGACGGTCTTCGACAAGCCCGCACGACCATACATGCCGGCACCCGTTTGCCGTTCTGCCCTTCCATCCGGCGTCACTCGAACCGCCGTGATGTTCGTCGTCTAACGCAATCCGGTCGAACACGACGCCCATGCCGCGATGCAACTCATGCTCCGTCGGCGTATCCGCGCCGCTCTCCAACCGCTCCATCGCGGACGCCAGGTTGTCCGCCTCATAGACGATCGCGATCAGGTTGCGGAGAGCTGCGGAACCGCCGTACCGGTCGTAAGACAATTTTTCATATTTCGGATGGTCCGGACGAAGCTTGTGATGGCGCAGCATCGCCTGCAGCGTCGGCTCCGCCAAGCCGACATGCCGCCCCCACTCGTATCCGAATTCCTGATGCGTCAGCGATCGTTCGCCCGCGCCCGACCAACCCGAAGCCTTCATGGCGCGCTGAATCACTTTCCCGATATCATGCAGCAGGGCGGCCTCCACCACGTGCCGCCTCGTCAGTTCGTCTCCGCGCATACCGCCGCCTCCTGTTCCTCCTCCGGCCGGACGACATCGTAACGGCCGAGCCCGAACGAGATGCTCCGGCCGACGGCGAAAAACGCTCCGGCCCGCAGCCATTCGAGAAATTCGCCGACTTCTCCGGCATACGTGACGCTGCCGATCATGCCGCCGATTTTGAGGCGCATGCCGTGCGTGCGGGAATAGCGGCTATAGTCGAACCACCGGACGTCGTGCCGACGCGTCTCTACCCGTTCCGCCCGTTCCAGCAGCCCGCGCACGTCGAACGTCCACGGTTTGCCCGTCGCCGCTTCATACACGTCGTGAAGCCGCCGCACGACCGCGCGCATCAACACGCCGAAAGGCAGCCGGTCGGTCAGCCGGCCCTCGCGTTTGATGCGAAGCGGAGCTTGTAACACGACGCGGACGTCTGTTCGAAAATCGTCCGCCGCCTCATTTCCGACGCAAACGACGTCGCCTGCCGTCAACACCGGCAACGGTTCGGCGCGACGGCCGGAGCGGTCGAACACAATACGTCGTTTTCCTTCCCGATCCATGGCCGATACCCGCTCAAGCACGAATCGACCGCGGCGGCCGCTTTCGTCCGGCAGACCGATCCCGAACCGCGACAGGCTTTCCATCGCATAGACGAAATACGTGAGCGAAGAAACAGCAGGGCCGAACAACCGCATGTGCAGGGTCATGCGGCCGCCGACATCCGTCACGTCGGGCGTCGCCGGATCGAACCACGCGACGAACAGCGGTCGGCCGTCGCCCGACGGATCGTTGCCGACACCTGTTGTACGGGGATATGGACAACTGGTGCGGAGTTCGCAGCCGGCACAAGGTTTGGACGCCGGAAACGGGCATACCGACCGACGGAGCGCTTCGTGAAGCGCCGTTCGCAACACATGCCCGCGAAACGGCGGCAGCCGTACGGATTCGGTTACGAGGCAAGTGAATTGGAGGTCCTGGATTGGAATATCGTGCCACATACTTTTCCTTTTCGACAGGAAGCGACTTTTTTCCTTCTGGAAGATCGCAAAATTCGAAAAATTTTTTTGGAGAGTGAGTGGGGTGGGGCTTATACCGGAGGTGAAGGCGATTCGAAGGGGGCTGGTGGGGTCTGGCTTTGTGGGACATCAAGTTTCATTTTTTTAGCTTCGGGTTTAAAGCTACCATGAATGGAGCGTTTGTCCCCTCTGGATTGGGTCAAAATCTGGCTTGGCGCCACGGACGAAACGATGGGCTCCGGGTTTCAGTCCCCTCTTGCACGGGTCAAAACAGGAGGAACCGAACATGAACCATGTTGTTCTGATTGGGTTTCCGTCTCCTCTAGCACGGGTCAAATCAGATATTCAGAACATGCTCGCCAGAGGATGGACGAAAGTTTCCGTCCCCTCTTGCATGGGTCAAAACTCGAAGGAACTATCGTGACGCTGGCACACCACGCACCGTTTCCGTCCCCTCTGGCACAGGTCAAAACAAAAAAGCAAATGTCGTAGCTATTACAGGAGTTGCTGGTTTCCGTCCCCTCTTGCACGGGTCAAAACCTACATCGTGCAGAACGGTGACGGCAGCTCTCATATCGGTTTCCGTCCCCTCTTGCACGGGTCAAAACGAAAATCCAGAAGCGAACGAGGCATCGGAAAGAGATTCGTTTCCGTCCCCTCTTGCACGGGTCAAAACATAGTTCGGATGCCCTTTTACAATTGTCTCCATAGGGTTTCCGTCCCCTCTTGCACGGGTCAAAACCTGGAATTCCTTTTCCACTTCTTCTGCGTATTCCAAGTTTCCGTCCCCTCTTGCACGGGTCAAAACCTCGTAAACCCGAAAACGTATTCTCGAGGACGGACTCCCGTTTCCGTCCCCTCTTGCACGGGTCAAAACTATTGTCGAATGACTTTTTCCCGCCGCATCTTTCAGTTTCCGTCCCCTCTTGCACGGGTCAAAACCGTGCAATGACCGGCGACAGCATCGACCGTCAGTCGTGTTTCCGTCCCCTCTTGCACGGGTCAAAACTTTAGTTGATAAAATGAAAGTTGGTCGACCGATTGAATGTTTCCGTCCCCTCTTGCACGGGTCAAAACCCAGCGAAAATGCAGTCCCCACCGGCATTTCCGCAGCTTGATCGCCATGTCGTCGATCGCTCACACGACACAAACCCCCGGGGATCGACGACAACCGACCCTCTCTTCTTCCATAAAAACCATAAAAAAACATTCCCCTTTATACCACAATTCCCTTACGCTCACCCAGCGGCTCACGACATCTACAGAAGGTTCAGCGAGCCGCCGGCTACGCAGAACAAAACAGAATCCCATAAGCCCCTCTTCATTCTCTTCGACAGGAAACGACATTTTCCTTCCAAAAGCTCTGAAAACGGCTGAACCATTGATGGAAACCGCGCCCGCTTGCAGGCTTCGATATTTCCTTCATCATCAGGCCCGTTCATGGTATACTTTTTCCCAGAGATTCTCTACCCTTTCTCGACAAATTTCGGCAGGAAGGCAGGAACTCCATCTTGGCAAGAACTTATCATTCCGAAGGAAGGCAACTCGCCTATTTTCTCCGAGCGATTTTAGTTTTTCTTGGCGTCGTCCTCTATTACAGCGTGCCCGGTCTTCATTGGATCTGGCTTATCGTTTTTCTTATCGTTGGCATTCTTATAGCCGAAATGATGGGCCTGATTTGGACCCACCAACGGCGAAAGTCCGCCGCCGGTCGGCCCTACGGCAAATCGGCAGCCGGTCGAAAAAAAGCCCGATCAAACGCCGAGCACAGACGGACGGACGAAGACCTTATCCGGGCGGATATCGACACCTTGTCGGGTCCGGAATTCGAACGTCTCCTCGAACTTTATTACACCGACAAAGGATACATCGTTCAGCGCGTCGGCGGATCCGGCGATCACGAGGTCGATCTCATCTTGATAGACAAGGATGGCTACAAAATCGCGGTCCAATGCAAAAGGTGGAAAAAAGACGTCGGAAACGACATTGTCCTCAGAATCAAGGCCGGCAAACAGATCTACGGTTGTCACGACGCCTGGATCATCACGACCAGCCATTTTACGAAAGCCGCCAAGGAAGCCGCCGAGTCTTTGCGGATTCGTCTCATCAACGGACTTGCGGTCCATGATATGATCAGCCGCTGGAGAAAAGAACGCATCGGAGCGGATTCTCACCGAAGGCAAAGATAGCATTGGCCTTTCGCCCGCACCGGTCCTGCCGCTTCCGACAAGGCGAAAACGACGACAGGACGCGCCAATCGGACCAACGGAACCGTCGCGGCCGCGCCCGACCGGCGCCTCATCCCCCCGGCTTCCGCATCGTCAGGGCGATCCTTCCCCTTTTCACGTCCACATCGAGCACCCACACTGTCACCACGTCGCCGACCGAAACCACATCCAACGGATGCTTCACGTACTTGTCGCTCATTTGCGAAATGTGCACGAGCCCGTCCTGCTTGACGCCGATGTCGACGAACGCGCCGAAATCAAGCACATTGCGCACTGTGCCTTTCAGCTCCATTCCGGGCCTAAGATCCTCGAGACGAAGCACGTCCGTGCGGAAAATCGGCTTCGGCAGTTCGTCGCGCGGATCGCGGCCGGGGCGCTGCAGGCTATCGAGAATGTCGCGCAAAGTCGGCACGCCGACGCCGAGACGAGCGGCCAGCGATTCGACGTCCACCGCCTGCAGCCGCTCCCGTAATGCCGGTTTTCCCAAATCTCCACGCCCCAAGCCCAGTTCCTCCAGCAGTCGCTCCACCGCCGGATACGACTCCGGATGAATCGGCGTGTTGTCAAGCGGCTCGTCGCCATCGGGAATGCGCAGGAAACCGACGCACTGCTCGTAAGTCTTCTCACCGAGGCGCGGCACGTTCAAAAGCTCCCGACGCGAACGGAACTTGCCGTTGGCCTCGCGATAGCGGACGATGTTTTTCGCGATCGCCGCGTTGACGCCCGCCACGTACGACAAAAGCGCCGCCGAGGCGGTATTAACGTCGACGCCGACGTGGTTGACGGCCGACTCCACGACGCCGGCCAGCGTTTCTTCCAATCGTTTTTGCGAAACGTCGTGCTGGTATTGGCCGACGCCGATCGATTTCGGATCGATTTTGACCAGCTCGGCGAGCGGATCTTGCAGCCGGCGGGCGATCGAGACAGCGCTCCTCTCCGACACATCCAGATTCGGAAATTCTTCCTGCGCAAGCTTCGACGCGGAATAGACGCTCGCGCCTGCTTCGCTGACGATCGTGTAATGGGGCTTGCGCTCCGGCGGCAATTCACGGATGAGACCGGCGACGAACAGCTCCGTCTCGCGCGAAGCGGTACCGTTGCCGATCGCGATCAGGTCGACGCGGTGCCGCTCGATGAGCTCCCGCAGCACGCGCGCCGAACGCTCGACGTCGTTGTGCGGCGGCGTCGGATAGACGACCGCGACGTCGAGCAGCTTGCCCGTCTCGTCGACGACCGCCACTTTGCAGCCGGTTCGGTAGGCGGGGTCGATGCCCATGACCGTTTTGCCGCGGACCGGCGGCTGAAGCAGCAGCCGGCGCAAGTTTTCCGCGAACACCTTGATCGCTTGCTCCTCCGCCTTCTCCGTCAGCTCGGACCGCACGTCGCGCTCGACGGCCGGTGCGATCAGCCGCTTGTACGCGTCTTCGACCGCCGCCCGCAGCAGGTCGTCCGTCGCCGAACGCCCGCCGACGATCACCCGGCGCCCGATCTCTTCCAGAATGCGCGCTTCCGGCACCTCCAGGCGCACGTTCAGCACGTCTTCCCTTTCGCCGCGGTTGATCGCCAGAACGCGATGCGGCGGTATTTTGCGGACCGGTTCGCGGAAATCGTAGTACATGTCGTAAACGGACTCCTTCGAGCCGTCTTTCGCCTCCGTCGCCAGCTCCCCGTGCTCGAACGAAAAACGCCGCACCCAGCCGCGGATGTCCGGATCGTCCGCGATCCGCTCGGCGAGAATGTCGAGCGCGCCCTGAAGCGCGTCGTCGACCGTCGGCACTTCCTTGTCCGGGTCGACGTAGCGGAGTGCCTCGGCGCGCGGGTCGCCCTCCGCCGGCCGGCTTGCGATCCAGTCCGCGAGCGGTTCGAGCCCGCGTTCCTTCGCGACGCTTGCGCGCGTTTTCCGCTTCGGACGAAACGGGCGGTACAAATCTTCGACTTCCTGCAGTTTCGTCGCCTCTTCGATCGCGCGGCGCAATTCGTCCGTCAGTTTGCCCTGTTCGGCGATCAACCGGACGACTTCCCCCTTGCGCTCCTCCAGCGACCGTCGGTACCGCAGGCGCTCCTCGATCGCCCGGATTTGCGTTTCGTCCAGCTCGCCCGTCGCTTCCTTGCGGTAACGCGCGATGAACGGGATCGTGTTGCCTTCGTCGAGAAGCCGCACCGTCGCCGCCACTTTGGCGACCGGCAGGCCGAGTTCCGCCGCGATCTGCCGGCGAATCCGCTCTTCCGCCGCGGCGTCCGCAGGTTTCACGGCGGCATCCTTAGCCGGTTCAACCGCGGGATCCGAGGCCGCCGGCGCCGCTGAAGCCGCCTTTACCAACACATCCGCATCCGCTCGCTCTTTAAGGTTTTCCGGCCGTTCCGCCGACGTTTTCGCCTTCTCATGTCGCGTCATCGAAGAACGATGTCCTCCCTTTCGCATCGAACCCAAAACAAAACCCAAAAACAAAACGCGCCGACGACCGGTCCGCGCGTTTCTCCGCTCAAAAACGCTCAAAAATCGATCAGTCCGAGGCTGATCATGAGCGCCTCGTCGACGCGTTTCATCGTTTCCTCGTCGAGATGGGTGACCTTGCTCGTCAGCCGCTGTTTGTCGATCGTCCGGATCTGCTCGGTCAAAATGACCGAATCCCGGTCGAATCCGTGTTCCTTGGCCTTGATTTCCACGTGGGTGGGCAGTTTGGCTTTCTGGATCTGCGCCGTGATGGCCGCGACGATGACAGTGGGACTGAAACGGTTACCGATGTCGTTCTGGATGACGAGCACGGGGCGAACGCCGCCCTGCTCCGAACCGACCACCGGGGACAAATTTGCGAAAAACACGTCGCCCCGCTTGACGATCACACTTTTACCCCCCGCTGACCAGACGGTCGAGCGTCGTCTCCGCTTCCTCTTCCGCGTGGAAAGCCTCGGATGCCATGTGCAGGTTGATTTTCGCCATCTCCATGTAGCCCCGCTGCATCGCTTCGCGCAACTGCCGTTTCTTGCGTTCCATCAAAAAAAGGCGCATCGCTTGGCGAATGAGTTCGCTGCGGTTCGATTTTTCTTTCGCCGCGATCCCGTCGACTTCCCGGAGCAATTGATCCGGCAGGCTGATCATGATCCGCTTCGTATTCTGCGCGTTGGCCACCGATATCGCACCTCCGAAACTTTTGCGAAACCGCGCCATTTCCAGTATAGCTCTCTTCTAACCAGAATATTCTAATCGAACCGCCCACCCCGCGAACGGCCGAAAACACTAGGTATGTTTATTCGCCGTCCGGGCCCCGAAATCCTCCCCGATCAGCGGATTTTCCGCCGACACGGGTTCGCCGTTTCGCAGATAGATGCGCGGAACGCGGTGCGACACCATGCACGTCACTTCGTAATGGATCGTGCCGAGCCACCGCGCCACTTCGTCCGCCGGCAGGCATGCGTCGCCCTGTTTGCCGAACAGCACGACTTCGTCATGCAGCGAAACGCCGGGCACGCCGTCGACGCGCACCATGCACTGGTCCATGCAGATGCGGCCGACGACAGGCGCGCGGACGCCGCGGATGAGCACTTCTGCTTTTCCCGTCAACATCCGGCTGTAGCCGTCGGCATATCCGACCGGCAGCGTGGCGATCCGCTCATAGCCCGACGTGCGGTAGACCGCTCCGTAACTGACGCCGGAATTCGGCGGCAAGGTTTTCAGATGAACGACGGCCGTTCGGAAACTCATGACCGGCTCGAGCGCGACCCGGCGCCGGTTGACTTCTTCCGACGGATAGAGGCCGTACAGCCCGATGCCGAGCCTGAGCATGTTGAACGTCCACTCCGGCGTGTCGAGCCCGGCCGCGCTGTTGCCGGCGTGCACCCACCGAAACGTCAGGCCGCGCGCGCGGAGCGTCTCGACGAAACGACGGAACTTCACGTACTGCTCGCGCGTATAGCGTTTGTCGGCCTCGTCGGCGCAGGCGTAATGGGTGAACAACCCTTCGAGAAGCACGCCCGGCGTGCGGGCGAGCGCCTCGACGAACCGGACGGCGTCTTCGCCGGGAAGCAGCCCGAGCCGTCCCATGCCCGTGTCGATCTTGACGTGCACCGCCAGCGGCGCGTCGCCCTGGCGTCCGGCCCGCAGCGCCTCAAGAACGTCCTCGCTGAACACCGTCAGCGTCACCCGGTGCCGCGCCGCGACCGCAAGCCCTTCCGGCGGCGTGTAGCCGAGTACGAGAATCGGCAGGCCGACGCCCGCACGCCGCAATTCGAGCGCCTCGTCGAGAAAAGCGACGCCGAGATAGGCCGCGCCGGCCGCCTCGGCTTCCCGCGCCGCCATCACCGCGCCGTGGCCGTATGCGTTCGCCTTCACCACCGCCATGACGGCGACGCCATCCGGAAGCGCTCGCCGGAACGCCAGCAGGTTGCGCCGCAGCGCGTCCAGCGAAATCTCGACCCGCGTCGGGCGATACGAATAGAGGTCCAACTTCCGCGTCCCCCCGCATGACGCCGGACCGGCCGGCGCCGCGTCGCGTGCGTCGCGCACACACATTCCTAATGGTACCGCCGCGGCGCGCGGCTGTCAACGAAGAGGCAAGCGGCCCGCGCGAGCCAGGCGGCGCAGCCGAACACCGCGGCTGCACGCCCCTCGTGGCGCCCGCATATGTTTTTATTTGCCGGTCTCACCTTCCGTCGAGCGCGCGATCCGGACCATTTCCTCGACCGGCAGTTCGGCCGACGACAACCGGAATTCGACGCCGTCTTCCGTCCACCACACCAGCGTCTTCGGTTCGTCACCGACAAGGACGCCGACCGTGAAACCGAGATCGACCGGCTCGCCGGCCAGCATCGACACGGTCTGCTCCCGCGGCCGCGACTCCGTCAGCGTGTAATGGTAGGTTCCTTCATAGCGCAGCATGACCGCCGGCGCATCGTCCAGACGAAGGTCGACGACGTCTTTCTCCCGCACGCCGGGCGGCGTATACGACGGCCGAACGACGCCGAAACCGACGTCGCGGTCGGCACCGGCACGCTCGGTATTCGTCGCCGAACGACCGTCCGACGTCCCCGCCGTGCCGCCCGGCTCCCCGCGCGAAGCAGCGCCGGCGCCCGGCGACGCACCCCTTTTCTCCTGCGCCTTCCCGACTGATGCGGCGTTTTGCCCCGGCGCGCCCGGCGACGCCTGCGGCTGCGCGTTTTCGCCGCCGCGGGGGCCGCTCATGTTCCAATGCATGTCGAACGCGCCCGCCTCGAACTTTTTGCCGAACTCGAATCGGTCGAACCGCATCTCGACCAACACGTTGGCGTTCGCATCGGACACTTCGACCCGCCTCGGCGCGAAACTTTTTTTGTCCAGCCAGATTTTTTGGCGAGCGAGCATCGAATTGTTTGCGTAATTGGCCGCCACGTCGAAGACGAACGCGTCCTTGTCGGTCGCAAACTTCCGGTTCTGGTCCGAAACGATGCTGTGAACGAGCGACTGGTACAGGTACACCTGGCCCGACCGCTCCGGCCAGTCGCTCTGGAACCGGAACATTTTGTTGAGATGCGGCGTCAGCACGAACACGCCCTCGTCGTTGCGCAGCACGATCTGCGTTACGTCGTTCGATTCGTTCATCAGCGAAATCCGATAATAGTGCGGCTTCCGGTACCAGACGCTGACCGTGTATTCGACGTCCTGGCCGCCGGTTTTGAGAATCATTTTGCCGTCGGTTTCGTAGCTCTCGAGTTTCGCCATCAACTTGTCCAGTTCGTGGACGACGTCCGCCGCGTTTTTCGGTCCGCAGCCGGCCAACAGCAACAGGAGCGAGAGCATCCCTCCCGCAAGCACCCGGCCGGCCAAAACGCCGCGCCGCCGGAACCATGCGCGCCGCAGCGACCGTCTGAACCGGTCCAATCGTCGCATCGGCCCACCAACCCCTCACCCCGTTGAATTCATGATACATGTCTATGAGGGGACTTGGCCGATTATGCGGACGGGGGGTTCGGTGCGGCAGCGCTTCTACCAAGTTTTGACCCGGACGTTCCGCGACTGGATGCCGGTTATGCTTGCAGACGGAGTCGCCCGCATGCTATACTGAATCCAGGAATCCCATTTTTCGCGAGGCTTTGCCGATGACCGACCTGCTCGACCCGAAAAACGACTTCGTCTTTAAACGCATCTTCGGCAGCGAGGAAAACAAGGACGTCCTGCTGGCGTTCCTCAACCGCACGTTCGAGGACGCTGGCCGGCCGCCGCTGACCGAGATCGTCCTGCTCAATCCTTACACCGACAAGGACGCCCCCGACGACAAACAGTCCATCCTCGACATTTGCGCCCGTGCCGCCGACGGCACGCTCGTCAACGTCGAAATCCAGCTATTCAACCGGTACGACATCGAAAAGCGCACGCTGTTTTACTGGGCGAAGCTGTACACGAGCCAGCTGGCCGAAGGTGAACAGTACCGGAAGCTGCGACGAACGGTGGCGATCAACATTTTGAACTTCGCGTTTTTGCCGAATGCGCAGGTGCACAATGTGTTTCACTTGAAGGAGGACCGGACGGGGATCGGGCTGACGGACGATCTGGAGCTGCATTTCATGGAGCTGCCGAAGCTGCGGGAGGAAGAAGTGCCGGTGGAAGGCGGGTTGACGAGCTGGCTGTTGTTTTTGAAGGGGATCGAGCGGGAACAATGGGAGGTGTTGGCGATGCAGGAGCCGGCGTTGAAGAAGGCGATGACGACGCTGGAGATTTTGAGTCAGAGCGAAGAGGCGCGTTGGCGGTACGAGGCGCGGCAGAAGTTTTTGCGCGACCAGGCGTCGATGCTGGAGGGCGCGCGCGAGGAAGGGCGTGCGGAAGGACTGCAGCAAGGTCTGCAGCAAGGTCTACAGCAAGGATTGCAGCAAGGAAAAATGGATGTGGCGCGGAACCTGCTCGCGCGCGGGATGGACGCAGAAACGGTCGCCGAGGTGACCGGCCTGCCGATTGAGCGCATTCGCGCGTTGGCGGAAGGGCAAGCATAATCGATCGTCTTTCCCGGAACAAGCCGAAGACAGCATCAAGCCCCCCCTGAAACCGCGGGGGGCTTGCGTGTTTTTCATTCAAAGCACCTACCAAAGCAACCGACGCACATCTTTTCAGCGAAATGCCGGAGCTCGCCGAAACGCCGGAGCTCGCCGACGCCCGCGGCGTGCCCCGGCGTTTCGCCCCCACCCCCGCGCCACCGCTTCCGGCAATCTTTCCCCGACGATTTTCTCCCAACTGCCGTCCATGACGCCGCGGACCACAGGATGCGGCTGGCCGAATTCCGTCGCCTCGTCCGCCCGCCAGCCGGAGTGAACCAGCGTGAATTCCGTTTTCCCGTCGTCCCGCTCATTCAGCTCAAAGACGACGTGCCAATTTTTTCCCCAACGGAATCCGATCCGGCACGGCGGATCCAGCTCCGCCACCTCGCAGGGCGAATCGCCCTACGGGCCGGCTCAAAAATGCATGACCGCCCGCCAGGCCCACCGCACGAGCGCGATCAGCGCCGCCCACAGCAAAACGCCGCCCAGCACGCCCCAAACGAGCCACATGCCGACCGGCAGCTCGTCGCACATCTCGTCCGGCGCCCGCCCGCGTCCGTCTTCACGCATCGATCCTCCGACCTCCGCATTCCCGGTCTCGTCTTACCAGTATGCGGAAATCGGCAAAAAAGATACGCCCCTCCCGATACGCCCCTTCCGGCCGTATCGGCGCGAAAGCCGCATCGGGACGCCGGCTTTCCCGTTCGCCGCGACTGCACCGGCCGCCTCGCCGTCGATCGCCCCTCGGAATCGTTTAATACGCGTTCCGGTCGCGGAACCCCCGGACGATCGTCAGCAAAATAATTTTCAAATCAAACAGAAACGTCCAGTTCTCAATATAAAACAAATCGTGCCGGATGCGCTCCTCGATCGACGTGTCGCCGCGCAGCCCGTTCATCTGCGCCCAGCCCGTAATGCCCGGCCGAATGTAATGCTTCAGCATGTAGTTCGGAATCTCTTCCTTGAACTGCTCGACGAAATACGGCCGCTCCGGCCGCGGGCCGACGACGCTCATGTGTCCCATCAGCACGTTGAAAAACTGCGGCAGCTCGTCCAGGCTCGTCCTGCGCAAGAAAGCGCCGAACTTCGTCCTCCGCGGGTCGTTTTCCACCGTCCACGTCGTGTCCGACTGTTCCCGCGGCATCACATGCATCGTCCGGAACTTGTACATGACGAACCGCCGCCGGTTCAGCCCGACCCGCTCCTGTCGGAACAGCACAGGCCCCGGCGACGTCAGCTTGATGCCGATCGCAATCAACAGCATGAGCGGCGCCGTCAGCACGATCACCGCCAGCGAAAAAACGATGTCGAACGCGCGCTTGAGCAGCCGGTTGCGGAAATCGTCCAGCGGAATGTTGCGCACGTTGATGATCGGAATCCCGGCGAAATTCTCAAAACTCGGCCGCGCCGGCAAATAATCGAAAAAGTCCGGAATGATGTGGACCTTGACGCCCGCCTTCTCGCACACGTCGACGATCCGCCCGATCTTGCGGTGGACGTCGAGCGGCAGCGCCACGATCACCTCGTCGACGAGCACCGTCTTCAGCACGTCCTCCAGCCGGTCGACCGGCCCGAGAATCGGCGGCAAAGGCTCGTGCGCCGGTTCATGCCGGTCGAGAAAATCGTCGAGAAACCCGATCACCTCGTAGCCGAGCTCCGGAAACTGCCGTAAGTTTTTGTAGAAACGCCGGCCGACCGATCCCGCGCCGACGATCAGCACGAACTGTTTGTTGTAGCCTTTTTTGCGGATCGTCTTGAGCGCCGTCTTCACCGCAAACCGGTACGCGCCGACGAATCCGACGCCCGCCGCGTAAAACATCGCCAGAAACGCCCGCGACACGTGCACTTCCTTTACCGCGAACAACAGCCCGAGCAGCAAAAGCATCGCGACCGCGTGCGTCTGCAGCACCTTGTAAAGCTCGTACGCGAACCGTTTTCGCCGTTTCGGCGCATAAAACCGCCCGAAATATCCGACCGCCACCGCCAATACCGCATACACCGTCGACCAGAGAAAATAGCTCGAAAACGGCAGCGGCGTTCCATACCCGAGCCATCCGCTGCGGAACTTGACCCACCACGCCGCAAGGAACGCCGCCTCCACCGCCGCCGCGTCCGCCACCGCATACAGAAAGGCCAAATACCGCTGATGCTGCCGGATCACCGCCGACGCCCCCCCAGCCGCGCAAGAAAACCGTTTTTCACAAGCGCTCCCGCCAGCCGGACGCCGATGCCGAGCCCGACCAGCGCGTTCACGTAAAACGGATACCGCGCCGCAAAATGTTTTCGGTGAAACAGCCACATCGACCGGTGAAACTCCCGGATCACCCGCGCGGGCCTTCTTCCCCAGCTCGCCCGCTTGTAATGGACGATCGACGTACGCGGCCAATAATGGATGTCCCAACCCGCCTGCCGGATCCGGAAACACCAGTCGACATCCTCACCGTACATGAAAAACCGCTCGTCCAACAAACCCACCTGCTCGATCGTCTCCCGCCGCACGAGCATGAACGCGCCGACGAGACAATCGACCGGGTGATCGGTATCCGGATCGAGATGGCCGAGATGGTAGGCGTTGAACCGCGCCGACTTCGGAAACAGCCGCGCCAGGCCGAACACGTAGTAAAAGGACGCCGCCGGCGTCGGAAACCCGCGCCTGCACGCCTTGTCCAGCGACCCGTCGGGCAAGAGCACCTTGCAGCCGGCCGCCCCGACGCGCGGATGCGCTTCCATGAAATCCAGCATCGTCTCGAACGTGTCCGGCCGCACAACGGTATCCGAATTAAGCAGCAGGATGTATCGCCCCCGCGCCAGCCGGATCGCCTGGTTGTTCGCGCGCGCAAAGCCGACGTTCTCCGCGTTGCGGACGAGCCGCACTTCGGGAAACCGCGCCGCGATCGCCTCCGCACTGCCGTCCGTCGAGGCGTTGTCGACGACGATCACTTCGAAGCGGTAGCGGGTGTTCGACCGCAGCACCGATTCGACGGCGTTCGCGGTGAGTTCGCGCGTGTTGTGGGAGACGATGATGACGGAGAGGTCCATTTGTCAAAAGTCTTCCTCCACGGCCCGTATTGCGGCTTCGGCCGAAAAATGCTTCCGGACATACTCCCGCGACCGGATCGACAATTCCTGCAATCGTTTGTCGTCGCGATACAGCCGGATCAGGGCGTCCGCCAGTTCGTCTCCGTCGACGGTTACCGCCGGACAATCGGCAAGATCGGGCAACCCTTCCGAACCGACGGGCGTCGTCACGACGGGAAGCCCGTGATACATCGCTTCGACAACTTTCCCCTTGATTCCTGCCCCGAACCGTAACGGAACAACCGCCAGCCTGCAGGAGGAATAGTAAGCCCGGAGCCGTTCGTCATCGACAAACCCGGTCACTGTGATATGTTCGCTTTGTAGCGTCAGGATCGAACTCGGAGGATTGGCTCCGACGATATAAAACTTCAAATCCGGAATCGCCCGCAAAACGAAAGGCCACACTTCCTGGACAAACCAAAGAATCCCGTCGATATTCGGTCTGTGGCCGAAGCCGCCCACAAACAACATCCCGCTCCGCTCGGAAAACGGAACGGCCTCACTATCGTCGAATCGTTCATAATAGAATACGGGTATGACTTTGACGTTTGCGTCCGGACATTCCTTCCGAACCGTTTCCACTTCAAAGGCGGAAGGAAAATAGGCGACATCGACCTTGTTCAAAATATCGAGTTCGATTCTTCTCCAACGGTCGGATGATTTCTTCAATTCTTTGTTATTTTTGAGCATGTATTCTCTGTATTCTCTCAAATAATGCAAATCATGACCGTAATATATGATCTTTGATGATGTATATTTTTTTACTAAATCTATGTATTTTATCGCTACACCGGGCCGGTTCAAAAAAACGACGTCGACGAATCGGCCGTTCTTTTTCAGCCATTCTTCGGCGAGACTCCGGCGCTTTTTCTCGTACAACACTTCAACGCCCGATTGCTGCAACGTTGCCGTATAAGGCTCATAAGGAAAAGGATCATCCCCCACGAACTTTACATTCATCCCCATTTTCAAAAACAGACTCATATACTGATAGACGGACCTGCCGCCCGCTTCCCGATCGAAATGGGGAACGTAACGGTCGACGACGAGAACCGTTTTTTTGCCGAAACTTCGATCGCGAGCCCAAAAGACGTTTTCACCGGGAAGAAAATGCTCTTGATCAAGAACGTCCTTCCATTTATCCAAAAACTTTGCCCGGTTTTTTTCCTGATAAGATTTGACGCCTTCTTTAGTCCGGGTCCCATGCGACGCCCCCTCAAAATGGACGACGACCGACTTCGGCTGATAAATCGTTTTGTAGCCGCGCTTTCGTGCCTCAAAGGCCAAATCCGTATCCTCGTAGTAAGCGGGAGCGAATCTTTCGTCGAAACCGCCGATTTCCTTCCACAAATCGGAGCGGATCAGAAGCGAAGCTCCCGATACATAGTCGGTTTCCTTGACATAGTTGTACTGCGGCTTGTCCGGATCGTCGTACCGACCGAAATTCCAGGCTGTCGCATCTTTCCAGACAATGCCTCCCGCCTCCTGAAGCCTGCCGTCCGCAGAAACCAGCTTCGATCCGACCAAGCCGACGCCCTGATCGTTTTCAGCCGTCTCCAGCAGGGCTTCCAGCCATCCCTCGGCGACGCGGGTATCGTTGTTGAGGAAAAGAAGATATCGGCCTCTTGCAAACTCAGAAGCCCGATTGCAGGTTTTGAGAAATCCAATATTTTCCTCGTTTCGGATTACCTTTATATTTTCTACATGATTTTCAATCCGGCGTGTCTCATCCGACGAAGCGTCGTCCGCCACGATGATTTCGCAATCGGTCCCGCCGATTCCGTCCAACACGGAACGAAGGCAGGCAAAAGTGTGCTCGAATTGGTTATGGACCGGAATAATAATCGATACCAGTGGATTTTCCGAACAAGCCGGGAACTTCAGTTTACCGAGGGGCTGATTTTCCGGCCGAGCAATACGAATTTCGCGATTTTCCGTTCTCCTATTTCGGCGGAGATAATCTTCAAGACGGCTTTCGAAAACGTCCCGGGCATCCGTTCGCAAGTAATGAAGACCTTTTTGAAAGTTTTCTTTTTTTAACAATTTTATGAATAGAAAGGGGTCGCTTACCACCTTTTTCGCCAAACTCCACAATAAAAATCGTGATCCCCTTTTATTTTTCATGCATTCGGCTCTCCTTGAAAAATTCCTTGAGCGCCTCGCGCCAATGCCGCAAGTCCGGAAACCCGTTCGTGCGAATGGCCATATGGTCCAACACCGAATACTTCGGCCGAGGCGCAGGCCTTGGGAATTCGTCGGTCGTGCACGGCTCTACCCGCACGTGAAGACCGGCCTCCTCGAATATCGCCTTGGCGAACTCGTACCACGAGCAGCTTCCCGCATTCGTCGCGTGATAGATACCGTATCGGTCCGTAACGACCAGGCGTGCAAGAAAGTCCGCCAAGTCGACGGTATAGGTCGGCGAGCCGATCTGGTCGTCGACGACGCGGATCACGTCGCGCTCCCGGGCAAGCCGCAGCATGGTTTTGACGAAATTTTGCCCGTGTGCGCCGTACACCCAGGCCGTCCGCACGATGAAAAACTTGCGGCACAATGCCTGAACGAACCATTCACCCGCCCGTTTCGACCGACCGTAGACGTTCACGGGGTTCGTGTCGTCGTACTCATCGTACGGCCGACCTTTTCGACCGTCGAAGACATAATCCGTGCTGATATAACAAAGCTTCGCGCCGACTTCCTCCGCCGCCGCCGCGACATTGCGGGTGCCGTCGGCGTTGACCCGGAACGCCTCGTCCGGCTCGCTCTCCGCCCGGTCCACCGCCGTGTAGGCGGCGGCATGAACGACCACGTCCGGACGCACGCGCCTCAGCACATCGCGACAGGCATCGGGATCACGGACGTCGAGCGCTTCCCGCCCGAATCCGTACACCTTATGCTCCGCCGACAAGCGCCGGACCAAATCCCGGCCTAACTGTCCGTTCGCACCCGTGACGACGATTTTCATCCGGCATCCTCGGCCCAATCCATGCCGTATTGCTTTCGGCAATACTCCCGGTATGCTCCCGACTGGATGCGCTGCCACCATTCGCGGTTGTTCATCCCCCAATGAACAATAAATTCAATTGTATTTCTAAATATTGTAACTCCATACCTTTTAAAGGTTTTTTGCAATCTCTATTTACTTTAAGATAAATAGTAATACATATACCCACAATTACTAATTTTAATGTTTATCCTATAATTTTCTCCCCGAATATATCCTATAAAATGCATTATTTCCAATAATCTTAATAATCGTAAAAATACTAATTTTCATGCACGGCTTTTCCACCAAATGATACAGTACAATTGCAAAAGTAATGGACAAAAGAAAAGTTAGCATCCCTGATATAAAAGTTAATTTTCCAAACAACTTAATAATTATAATATGTATAATTAACCAATGAATACAATAACCACTATAACTTATTTTTCCAAAAAACCTAATTGAATTGTGTGTTAAAATCTTCTTTAACCAGCTTCCGTGAAGAATCGACAGGATTAGAGTTGTACAAGCAAATCCAATAAAAATAAACTTATTTACTAAGTACTTATCCGGCTTATGCCCAAAAAACTTTTCCATAGGATATGGAGTAATCAAAATTAATCCGACTATGATCAAAATTGACATTAAATTAAACAATAGGGTTAAATTTCTATGAATTTTAATATTTTTGATCTTCTGATGAATTAATGAGCCGACACAACCAAAAAGGAATACAGGAAGGTATTGGATTAATCTGGTTGAACTTTCAACAGCCTTGGTAAATGGATAAACCATCTGATGGATTATTGTAAATACAGTCATAAAAATCAACACAATTAAAATCTTCATTCGAAAAATTCTTACGATAAGTAAAACAAAAAAAGGAAGAATCAAATAAAACTTAAATTCAACCGGTATTGTCCAGAAATGCGCCAACCCTTTTTTTAATAAAAGCGAATCTACAATAACAGAAATGGACCGGAAATCAATGAGAAAGAATGAATATAATACCAATACAATAGCGTATAATGGGTATATTCGCATAAATCTTCGAATAAAATAGTTCCCCCACTCTATAAAATGAAATGTCCTCTCAGGCATTGATAAAAAGTAATTTGATAATAGAAACGAACTAAGTACAAAGAACATCCACACCCCCATCTTCGGAACACCAACCAGATATGGATAAATAGTTTTGTTGTTTGACAAGATATGACCAATCAGTACTACTAGAAAAGCCAAACCTCGAACACTATCTAATTCAGGATAAATGATCCTTCTGCTATCTACCAAAAATTTTCACCTCTCCTTTACATCAGTTCTTTTGTTCATACCAAGTCCGAAAAGATCAAATTATATGCAATTCCCCCTCAAAATTCAATAGAGCTCACCCTAAGCCTTTCCGTTCGCACCCGTGACGACGATTTTCATCCGGCATCCTCGGCCCAATCCATGCCGTATTGCTTTCGATAATACTCCCGGTACGCCCCCGACCGGATGCGCTGCCACCATTCGCGGTTGTCCACGTACCACCGAATGGTGGCTTCAATGCCCTGCTCGAACGAATGCCTCGGCGTCCAGCCGAGCTCGCGCCGAATTTTACTTGCGTCGATGCCGTAGCGGCGATCATGGCCGGGCCGGTCTGGAACGAACCGGATCAGCGATTCCGGCTTGCCGAGTGTTGCCAGCACCGTCCGCACCACCTCCAGATTCGTCCGCTCGTTGTTGCCGCCGATGTTGTACACTTCCCCGTCTTTGCCACGATGGACAACCAGATCGATCGCCTCGCAGTGATCCTCCACATACAACCAGTCCCGCACGTGCAGACCGTCGCCGTACACGGGCAGCGGCCGATCCTCCAGAGCGTTGGTGATCATGAGCGGGATCAACTTCTCCGGAAACTGATACGGCCCGTAATTGTTGGAACAGCGCGTAATGTTGACGGGCAGCCCGAACGTGTGATGGTAAGCCCGCACGAGCAGATCGGCGCCGGCCTTGCTTGCCGAATACGGACTGTTCGGGGCAAGCGGCGTTTCTTCCGTAAAAAGCCCCGTCTCGCCGAGCGAACCGTAGACTTCGTCCGTCGAAATCTGCACGAACTTTCGGACACCATAAGTTTTCGCAGCGTCGAGCAACACTTGAGTCCCCAGAACATTCGTCCGGACGAACACGTCCGGCTCCATAATGCTGCGGTCGACATGCGATTCCGCCGCGAAATTGACAACGACGTCAATCCGTTCTTCGCGAAAAAGCTCCTCCATCCGCCTGCGGTCGGCGATGTCCGCGTGCACGAATCGGTAGTTCGGATGCCGCTCTACCGCCTTCAGATTCTCCGGATTCCCGGCATACGTCAGCGCATCGACGTTGACGATCCGGTAATCGGGATACCGGCGCATCATGTAGAGGATGAAGTTGCTGCCGATAAAACCGGCGCCGCCGGTGACGAGCAGGTTCATGCTCCCGCCCCCTCAGAAATTGAGTTCCGCATCGCGCAGCAGCGGAAGCTTGCGGTCTTTATCGGACAAAATCGGCCGGCTCGTCGGCCAGTCGATGCCGAGCTCCGGATCGTCCCAACGGATGCCGCGGTCGTGCTCGGGTGAATAAAACTCATCCACTTTGTAGACGACTTCCGTATTCGGCACCAGCGTGCAAAAACCGTGGGCGAACCCTTTCGGCACGAACAGCTGCCGTTTGTTGTCCGCCGTCAGAATGAACCCCTGCCATCGGCCGAACGTGGGCGAATTTCGGCGAAGGTCGACGACCACATCGTAGATCGCCCCCGCAACGACGCGGACGAGCTTGGCCTGGGCCTTCGGATTCAACTGGTAATGCAATCCCCGAATTACGCCCGCTTCGACCGAAAGCGAATGATTGTCCTGAACGAACGTAACCTCCAGTCCCGCCGCCCTGAACTTGCCTTCATGATAACTTTCCATGAAAAAACCCCGGCTGTCGAAAAAGACGTCCGGTTCGATCAGGAAAACGCCTTCCAGTTTGCCCCGAATGATGTTCATCTCTCCATCGAACTCCGTCAACTCTTGAAGGTCCCGAATTCCTCGCCGAGCACGATGTCCCGCGCCAACTCGTTGGCTTTAGCCCAGGACGCATGAGTGCCCGCGTCCGTCCACCAGCCCTGCAAGATGTCGTACGTCAGTTCATTCCGTTCGATATACGCATTGTTGACGTCCGTAATCTCCAATTCTCCTCGCGCCGACGGTTTCAGCGTTTTAATGATATCAAACACCCGACTGTCGTACATGTATATGCCGGTGACGGCATAGCGGCTTTTCGGCCGCTCGGGTTTTTCTTCGATGGACACGATTTTGCCGTCTTTCAGTTCGGGAACTCCGAACCGCTGCGGGTCGGGCACTTCCTTGATCAGGATTTTGGCGCCCCGTTCCTGCCGTCTATATCGTTCGACGTAAGGCGCAATGCTGTCGGAAAACACATTGTCGCCCAGAATCACGACCATCCGGTCCCCAGCGGCAAACTGCTCGGCCAATCCCAACGCCTGGGCGATTCCGCCGGCTTCGTCCTGAACCTTGTATGTAAACGAAACACCGAACTCACGGCCGCTGCCGAGCAGGTTCACGACGTCGCCCATGTGTTCTCTGCCGGTGACAATAAGAATATCAAAAATGTGAGCTTCCTTAAATTTATGTATAGCATGAAAAATCATGGGGTAGCGCCCGACCGGCAACAAATGTTTGTTTGTGATTTTAGTAAGAGGGTAAAGACGGGAACCTGTCCCCCCGGCAAGAATGATGCCTTTCATTTAGAAACCTCCAGTGTTTAAAGTTAAGAAGATTCTGTCCTTCATAGAAGCAATGCTTTTATCCATAATCATTCCATATCTAGAAGAATTTTATATGACACATCGATGGATAAAATTATAAGTTTCGCAATCTAATATAAAAATCTTGGATTCTTGGGTCTCACATATTTTTAACAGACATTTGAAGTAAACTTCGAAAAAATTCGTCTTCCTCAACTAGCACCGGACTTCTTCGGACTGATACCTAAATTTTTGTTCCTAAATTTTTGTTCATCCACGTCACCTCCGACCCCCATTTAAAATAATAAAGAAGATTGCTTCCAACAAGCCCCATCAATCAAATGACAAAATTTTCAATCATCACATCTTTCCAATTAATTCCCTTTATTTTCACTCCAATCTCCATATTCAAGATTTATTCTTTCTAAAATCAATGACCACAACCATTGCACTATAATCACATCTTACCAGTAACCAGCAAGGAAATACTTAAGTTTACTTGTGTTAAATAAAAACATCATAATTCACATCCATCCCTACCCTTTTCAAAAAGAAAATGAAATGAATTCACTCTACTTTGATTGAAAAATCTTCTCTATCTAGTGTCAGATTAGGATTATAAAAAGGATCCTTAAACAACTTATCTCCCCACTTCTCCTTCATAAATTGAATCTCTTTTTGAAACCTAGCCAGTTTTTCTGGTGTATCTTCAGCACCACGGGTTTTCGACTCGTAGTGATAGAGCTTAACCTGTGGTAACCAAACATTACGATATCCCTTTTCACGAATTTTTAAACAAAAATCCACATCATTAAATGCAACCGCAAGATTTTCGTCCATACCCCCTACTTCCCAGTATATTTCCCTTCGGACCATCAAACAAGCTCCAGTTACAGCAGAATAGTTTGAAGTAATTAACAAACGCGAAAAATAGCCTGGATGATCTGCCTTAAAATACCTATGACTATGCCCCGCGATTCCATAAATTCCCAAAATAACACCACCATGTTGAATAGTATTGTCAGGATACAGCAAGCAAGCCCCAACTGCACCAATTCCTTTTTGTTGAGCCTGCCCAACCAATTCTTCTAGCCAATTCGGGGTAATTATTTCAGTATCGTTATTTAACAACAGGATGTATTCACCACGCGACTTCTTAACAGCCATATTATTCAATTTGGAGTAATTAAAAGGTATATCTATTCTCTCAATATGAAAAACTTCTGATTTTGCTTTTTTCCATTTATCAAATACCTGAAAAGTTTCTTTCTGTTTGCTCCCATTGTCTACAATAATGACCTCGAAATTACAATAAGTGCTTTTTTGAAAAATTGAGGACAGACACTTATCTAAAACTTCCCCCATATCTTTTGTAGGGATAATTATCGAAATTAGCGGATTCCCATCAGGAATATAATGGATATTGTATAAATTAGAAAAGCCAGGGACTCTTTTTACTATTGCATTAATGTTTCTTCTTCTAATTGCATCATTTACCGCTTTTGCCCCCGCCTCTCCTGAATATGGTTTAGCCATTTCGCCAGAAGAAGTTGATTCTGGAATACTCCTCCAATGGTACAATATTTTAGGTATATGATAAATTCGGTCTGTCTTTTCCGATAACCGGAGTACCAAGTCGTGATCCTGACTTCCCTCATATCCCTTCCGAAACCCACCGATTTCCCGAACAAGCGATGTCCGATACACTCCTAAATGACAGGTATACATTTGACCGAGAATCATTTCCGGCGACCAATCCGGTTTAAAAAACGGAGAATGACGATTTCCATCGGGATCGATTTTGTCTTCGTCACTGTAAATCATGTCGGCATCAGGATGTTGATTTAACAGTTTCACATTTTCATATAATGCATCTATTGATAATTCATCATCGTGATCAAGCAATGCCACAAATTCTCCTGATGCCAATTCTAATGCTGTGTTTGAAGCTTCAGAAATGTGACCATTTGCATTCCGATAAGCAACTTTAATCCGCCGATCTTTTCTTGCATATTCTTCCAATACCCTCCTAACGTGTGGCTTCGATGAAGCATCATCAGCAATGCAAAGTTCCCAATTTTCGTACAACTGATTCCTCACTGATTCAATGCATTTCCTTAACCACTTTTCATCCACATTGTAAACCGGTACTAAAACAGAAATTAAAGGTTTATATTTAAAAGCTTCAATTTCCTTTCGAATTAAACTTCTTTTACCTTCCGTTATTTCATTTTTAATGACCCAATATTGATATTGGTCAGATACATCCGTTTTACATTCAACTTCTACGTAATTCTTAATCTTTTCCCAAATAATACTTATCCCACCATTATTGTGTAAAAACATTAACTTTTTAAATATCAATTTCATAGTACTAATAGATATTCCATGCTTCTTCAAATATAACTTTATCGAATAACACAATGCATGAAGTCTGCCTATTTTTTCAAAATAGACTTTCTCTACACAAAATTTTTGCGGAATTGCACCCGGATCAAGACGCAATTTTTTTACTCTTTCGTCGAGAAAAAATATCCTTCGTAATTCTGTATGTTCTTCTTTTCTGACGGACATCCTAATAGCATTAGTTTCCGACATACCACCTCCATTATCCCAATACAACTTTACTGTAGTCGGCTTCTCGAAAGAACATTTTACCACCAATTTTATCCATCCAACTGGAAACTCCCCTTCTAGAAAAAACTGTGGATCATCTCCTGTTGAAACCCATTTCTTTATTCCTTCATCATAATAAACATCATTCATCGGTATCAATCTCATAAAATATCTTTTTCTTAGTATTATATCTAGGAAATTCCTTATATAAGAAATAGAATTTTTAATTTTCTTTCTAAAACTAACTGAAATAAATCGATCTCTTATCTTATAGTATTTTTTCAACAACTTATATCCATGAGAATTGTAAAGACTAATAATTTCATTCTCTTTTAATTTTACTTCTTTTTCTAATGAAGAAATAATACTATTTTGTTTTTGGACTTGCTCTTTTGCCAACGTCAACTCCTTATTTATATGTTCTAATTGTTGAGTTAACATCCTTAATTTCTCTTTTTCAGCAGACAATTCATCTGCTATCTCCTGAATTTGTTGTTCTTTATTTTTCAATAAGTCGACAAAATATTCTTCTAATTTCGTTCTCTCTTGTAATTTTTCTCGAAGAAAATCTATCTTCTCTTCTATCTCCCTTAAATTACTCTGACTTAATAAACTTTGTATTAATGAAACCATACAGCTAGATAAAGGAACTACTTTCATCACTATTAAAACCAAAGGATTTTCAATTTCTTCTGCGATTCCATCTAAAAGAAGCTGGGGATCTTCAGTAGTCGAGATAAATGAATACATTTCGCCAATCCTAAGGTTTTCAATATTATTTAAAACTTTTAGTCCCGAGAACAAATTCCTTGAATTCCATTCTTTATACGTTAACATAGACTCGGGATGAACTAATTTAATTTCTTTTATTTGAACACTTGCAGGAATATTTGTTGGATCAAAACGAAGAAAATCTTTTACTCTTCCTTGGATCGGTATCTCAATTTGATGTAGCTTTCCATCACCAATTGACGCTGTACCAAACGAATAAGACTCGTTATATTCTCCTTTAACCGGTATATAAACCCGGGATATAAATACCTTGTTTTCACCTTCGTTGCATGAACTAGAATATTCGTACATTTCCTTGTAAAAATTAGAAATTACCTCGCTATATTCCTTCTCGTTAATTTTCGCCGGATCTTTTTCAAAATCAAGCAATAATCGATATGTGTCGCGAACAACTAATGGAATAGTAAAATCATTTAAGAACTCTTCATCTGCCATCTTTGAATGTCTCAGCGAAGGTTTAACAATTGTTTGCAATTTTCTTGACAAACCCATTTCATCTTGCGGCCAAGGCAACTCCAACTTATCTGATATTTTCCGCAGTTGATTCAACGGGTCATTCAGAAAACGCTCGTAATGAATAAAAACACATCGTAACCCCTCACAATGCTTCAGTGCACTAAGCAAATACAACGTCCATATGGCATACCCTTGATTGTGTTCAAAACCATCTCGTCGTTTTAAAGAAGTCACTACTTCGTGAGGATTTCTAATCACAAATATAATATCCAGCTTAGTTTGTCGTTCCTGCAAAACTTCAATCCATAAAGGAAGCAATAAACACGTTCGAGGATCTTTCCACCCCCAAATATTAGAAGAAGAAAACTCCTGATCTATTAATTTATGAATTTGTTTCTTGTAATTATTCATCCCCCTCACTTTATTCCAGTACTTTGGCAATGGTATTGTCGAGTCCCATCTTCTCGAAAAAAAACGTAAAATATCATCATGTAACCGCACAATATCCGCATGTTCCCAAAAACCGTCCGGATTATCAAACCTGGGAGGTAACATTCGATCAGGATTCCCTAATGAAATACCTAGCAGATTCACACATCTCGTAATAACAGAAGTTCCGCTTCGATGCATCCCCAAAATGCAAATAGCTCTTTTTTGGCTTGCCTGCGACATTTACACTAACTCCTTATGCTCTAATTTACATTTCACATCGAAATTAACGATAGCTGTAAATAAATGAGAATCATCGTGCAATATCCGAAAGGCTGCAACATCTATCAATCGATCAATATATTTTTCCCCTTCCGAACTCTCTGCAAGAACCCCTGCGTTCACAAAATATATCCCAGCACTCAGCCTCGGAGTAAATTCAAATTCAACTCCCACCTCTGATCCCGGCGTAACAACAGGTATCCCATCTCCAGCTTTGGCGGATGCAGCTCCACCAAGTTCAAAACCCGATTGGGTTTTAATCAACATACCGAACCGTACATTTTTGTGTTTTTTATAAAAATCAACCTTATAGGATATTTTATATCTTTGTCCTGATCTCAATATATTTACCTCTCGTCCCGACAGGTCGGTAATTTTTACATTCGATATTTCCGCACCATCTCGTTCATACCTGATGGGCTTTAAATTTGCAAGCCCCGGGTCGTACTCATCCGACAAGGTTTGAATTTCATGACCTCTTTCTTGGAAAGCAAATAAAACCTGACTTTCCACTCCTTCGTCCGTTTGTTCGCATTCGTTCTTTATTTTTTCTCGCAATTCAGCTTGTTTTTCAGCCGGTGCGTATAATAACTTATGATAAAGGTTAACTACACGTTTACTCGAACCTGTAATGAGGTGTTCTCCGCCGTCAATCAACATCGCGCGATCACATAACTCAATGATGGTACTTCCTGAATGGGAAACAAACAAAATGGTTCCTCCATTCTTCTTGAACTCCTCAATCTTCGCATAACACTTGCGTTGAAACAACTCATCGCCAACCGCCAATGCTTCATCTACAATTAATACCTCTTTCGGCACCATCGCTTGAACGGCAAAAGCCAACCTCACGACCATCCCGCTCGAATAAGTCGAAATGGGTTGATCGATAAAATCACCAATATCCGCAAACTCTACAATCTGGTCATAAATTTTTTCGATTTCTTCTCGCTGTAATCCCAATACGGCCGCATTTAAATAGACATTCTCTCTTCCCGTAAAGTTCGGGTTGAATCCACTCCCCAGTTCCAATAGAGCAGCAACCTTGCCCTTTACGATGACTTCTCCCGTCGTCGGAGCAAGAGTGCCGGCAATGATCTGCAAAAGCGTGCTTTTTCCGGATCCATTTCGGCCGACGATTCCAAATGTTTCCCCTTTGTATACTTGCAAGGATACGTTTTTCAATGCCCAAAATTCTTTGTAAAAATTCCTGCGCCCCCGAAAAATAGCTTGTTTTAACCGATCTGCAGGCTTCTGATAAATTTCATATCGTTTGCTGACCCCTCTTACATCAATCGCGACTTCCTTTTGCATCACTCTCACCCGCGTCACAAGACATCGGCAAACCCTTTTCTCAGCTTCTTAAACAGATAAAATCCCACCATCGAAAATATCAACCCAATTCCCGACCATAACAACCAGTTGCCCCAGTGAGGCATTTGCCCCCATATCGCGACTCTTCTGAAATCCTCCACTATGTACGATAGGGGATTATATTGAAACATCGCCCTGAATTTCTCCGGTACCGCCGATACCGGATAAAAAATCGGGCTCAAAAACAGCAGCGCCGTAACTCCCACATTCAGAATCTGTCCGATATCTCTCAAGTATACGCCGACGGCAGACAAAATCCACGCCAATCCCAATGATATCAGACATAACGGGAAAACAACCAATGGAATAAAAACAACCGTCCATGGAATTGTTTGTTTGAAAACGAGTATGGCAAACAGTAAGATACCACATGAAATCGAAAACTGAATAAAAGCCGTCGATAATAAAACTATCGGGAAAATTTCCAGAGGAAATACAACCTTCTTCACATAATTTACATTTGAAACAATAATACTCGGCGCCCGGTTGACCACTTCCGAAAACAAACCGAAAACGGTCATGCCCGCAAAAAGAATGATTGCAAAATCCACTTTACTTTCCCCGACGTTCGTACCCCACTTCGATTCGAAGACGACGCTGAAGACAAAGGTGTATATCACCAGCATGAGTAAAGGAAAAACGAACGACCACAAAATCCCCAAATATGATCCTTTATATCGACTCCACAAATCGCGAACGGTAAACTGTTTAATTAAATAAGCGTGCTTCCATAACATGATTAGGAATGTTCACTCCGCTCTTTGCCCACTTTTCGACTCCATGAATCGGGTATATTATAGTTATTGTCCTATTCTATCAAGAGGGAGAGTTCATCCATGTCGCCTAAAAACAACAGAGAACAAAACATGACAGCCTTACCTTACCCCTTGCCCCTGACCATATTGATAAGCCTCTTCCTCCTCCTCGCCCCCTTCTCCAAAGCCCTGTTCAACGGGGGCGCGGGGCTCGTCAACATGAACCAGTTCGAGCGGCCGATTTACTATTCGTTTCTCCTTTCAGCGGTCTTACTGGGTTTTATCGCCGCCATCCTCTATTATACCTGGAAGCCCGACAAAATGCGAGGGGTTTTCAGCATTTTCATCTGGGTGCTGCCGCTGTCGTACGCTGTGTCGTGGACGGTCGCGGCCTCGCCGCATGTGGCAAAAAATGCGGTGTTCATCCAGCTCGTCTACGTTGCGTTTTTCCTGGCGGCGCTTTATTTGCCGAAAGAATCCGACGTGCGTCGATTGATGTGGGCGGTGCTCGGCGCGGGTTACGTCGTCGTCTGGTACGGTTTCGCCAATCTGTTCGGCAACGCGTATTACCGCGACGCAGTCATGGTCGACGGCGCCGGGCTGCGGCTGACGTCGGTGTTTCAGTACGCCAACGCGTACGCCGCGTATTTGATCGCGCTGTTTTTGGCCGGCATGGTCGTGCTGCTGTCTTCGCGCAGCCGCTGGGCGATTGCGGTTCAGGCGTTGATGATCGTGCCGGTGTTGACTTCGTTTTTGCTGACGCTGTCGCGCGGGGGGCTGGTCGTGTTTCCGGTCGCCGCGCTGCTCGTGCTGCCTTTCTTCCGTTTTGTGCAGCAGGCGGCGTTTCTGGCGTATACGGCGCTCGGAGCGGTCGGTGCGGTGCTGATTTCGGCGAAAATGACCGACCGGGCGCAGGAGATGCTGAAGCGGATTACGGACAGTCTGTCCGGCGGGCCGGAGCCGAAGCCGTCTTTCCTCTACCCGATCACCGATCCGCTGTCGTGGCCGAAATGGCTGCTGTTGATCGGCTGTTCGGCGGCGGTCGGGGCGGTCGTGACGTTTTGCCAGGTGCAGATCGTTCCGGTTCTGGAGGAGCGGGCGAAAAGGTGGAACGCCAGGGGGTGGGTGCGGTTCGCCTTGCCGGCGGCGGCGGTCGTCGTCGGCACGGTCGGACTGTGGGCGCTGCTCAAGGTGTCGGCGACGGCCGGATGGTTGCCGGAGCAGCTGCGGACGCGGCTGGAAAATATCAATTTCCGGCAGCACAGTGTGCTGGAGCGGGGGACGTTTTACGAGGATTCGTTCAAACTGTTTCTGGACTACCCGATCATCGGCAAGGGCGGCGGCGCCTGGGCGGTCATGTACGAACAATATCAGAACAATCCGTATACGAGCCGGCAGGCGCACAGTTTTTATCTGCAGTATCTGAACGAGACGGGGCTGGTCGGCCTGCTCGCGCTGCTGGCGCTGATGGGCTGGATCTATGTTCGGTTCGTCCGCGTATACGCTTCGGTGGCGTCGGCTCATTCGGGCGTGTCGACGGCGGAGGCAGGAGGACGCGTAACCGGCGGGCGTACGGCCGACGGGCTTGCCGACGACGGGCGAGATTTGTCGACGGAGCTTGCGTTTTTCGCGTTTTCGACGGCTCTTCTGATACATAGTGCGATCGATTTCGAGATGAGTTATGTTTATTTGGCGGCGCTTGTGTTCCTTTGTCTGGGGTGCCTGGCGCGCGTCGACGGGGACCGGCCGGCGCCTTTTGCGGCGAAGATCGGGGAGGTGTTCCGGACAAGGGCGGCGCGGGCCGTTTTCCCGACGGCGGTGTTGGCGGTAGCGGCGGTCTTTTTCGTGATGTCGGGAATCTTTTTGACGGCGAACGGGAAGTTCGGTCAGGCGATTCAGGCGGCGCTCGCCGGAAAGCCGTACAACGAAGTGGTCGTGCCGCTCGACGAGGCGCTCCGGCTTCAGCCGCGGCATCCGGAATATTTGCAGCAGAAGCTGTCGTTCGTACTTCAGGTGTATCAGCAGTCCGGCGATCCGAAGTATTTGGACGAGGCGGAAAAGCTGCTCGACGCGCTGAAACGGCATGAACCCTACGTGCGGTCGATCGTCGATTACGATTACGAGATCAACCGCCTGCGCGGGCGGCCGGAGCAATCGATTCCGACGCTGGAGGACGCACTCGTCAAATATCCATGGAATATTCACGTGTACGAGCTGGCGGCCGGGCTGTACGCGGAGCTGGGCGAACGGGCGCGCCTGGCGGCGCGGCGGGATGAGGCAGAGCGGTATTATGCGCGCATCGAGGATTTGGTGGAGCGCGTCAAGGAAAAAGAGCGATACCTTGCCACGCTGCCGAAGGAGCAGCTGCCGGGGCGGCCGTTCGGCATGACGCCGACGCTCGCGGCATCGCTCGGGTATGCGTATTTCGGCCGGGGGATGTACGCCGAGACGGAAGCCTTGCTGAAACCGTATCTGAACACGGCGCTGGACGAGCCGGCGGACCGCGCGGCGGCGCGGCTGTATTTGGCTGCGCTGAGGAAGCAGGGGCGCGACGATGAGGCGTTGTATCGGGCGCTGGTCGGGAAAGACGCCGAGGAGGCGGAGCGGGTGCGCGCGTTGACGGAAGGGTCTTGACGGGCGCGCGTGCCGTAAGTCCTGTCCTTCTATACAGAAGAGCGGGATGAAACGTTCAAAGTGCGGGGAGAAGAAATTATCGTTTGGAGATTCGTTGCGTGTTTGCGACGAGTGCGTGCGGAAACGTAATGGGAGACGAAGAACTCGGACGGAGCCTTGTATGTGGGTTGAAGCCTACCGCCTATCATTCAAGCGCCGGCGGCGGTTTGATTTGCAATCCATGAAGAGATTCGCTACAATGAAAACAACTCCCAAAACGAACCGCAGCGGACGGAAGCACCGTCCGGACCGGATCGCCGGTTGTGCGCTTGTCTTGCGCACGGCCGGTCGCCCGGCTCCGGGCGGTTTTGTTTTGTGGTACAATATGGGTAAGTGAAAGGACGAAGGGTGTTGGTCGAACGGCGAAATCAGGATATCGACGATGAAGCGGTAAAAGACGGTCGCATCGAGGACGGCGGTCGGGATCAGGCCGGACCGCGGAAAGCGGATGCTCCGGCAGAGATCGCGGCCGCCTTCGCTCCGGCGGCTGTCGGAAAAGCGGCGCAGTCCGAAGACGTGTCGGCGACGGACGAATGGTCTTCGCAGTCGACGTCGGCCGCATCGTTGCAGGCCGCCTCGCCGGCTGCGCCTTCGCCGGCTGATGCCGACGGCGTTTTGCCGCAGTCGTGGCCCGTTGCGCCCGGCTCGGCGGAGCCCGTTGCTGCGCCGCCCGTCCCGGTCTATCACGTGCACGACCTCGCCTATCGCTCGCTCTTGTCGGACAAGGCGGTGTTCCTCGACTTCCTGCGCTCATTCGTGCACGCCGACTGGGTGCGCGATCTCGACGAAGACAGCTTGCGGCGTATCGAATCGACGTTCGTGCTGCCGGGCCTGCGGCGGCGGGAGTCGGACGTCGTCTGGTGCGGCCGGCTGCTCGGCGACGACGGCGATGTGACGTTTTACGTGCTGGTGGAGATGCAATCGTCGGTCGACGCGACGATGGCGCACCGGCTGCTGGAATACCAGACGGCGATCTGGCGGGACGCCGAACCGGCGGAACCCGCGGCGAAGGAAGCGGCGACGGGAGCGGAACGTCGTCCCAGGACGAAACCCAAGGCGCAGGGAAAGACGCCGGGCAAAGGGAAGCTTCCGGCGATCGTCCCGATCGTCGTGTACAACGGCCGGCGGCGGTGGACGGCGGCGCGGCGGTTTCGGCGGTTGATCCGCGAAGAAGGCCGTTTTGAAGAAGGCTTGTTGGATTTTACGTATCGGCTGATCGACGTGCGGCGGCTGAAGGAGGAGGAGCTGCTGTCGCGGGGCGGCGCGGCGGCGACAGCGTTTTGGCTGGACGGGGCGAAGGAGGAAGAGGAGCTGGCGCGCCGGCTGCTGGCGCTGCCGCAGGTGATGAGGCGGATGCCGGTGGAGCAGGCGGAACCGCTGCTTGGATGGGTGGCGGCGGCGCTTCGGCCGCGGTTGCCGGGGGAAGAAGGATCGGCGTTGTTGCGGCGTTTGCAGGAAGCACGAGAGGGTAAGGAGGTGGAAGGGATGGCGACGAATTTCGAGCGGATGCTGGACCGGTGGCTGGAGAAGACGAAACGGGAAAGCCGGCTGGAAGAGCGACGTGAGACGGCCCGCCGGCTGATGGCGGAAGGGATGGACGACGCGTTTATCGAGCGGGTGACAGGTCTTTCGCTCGACGAAATCGCGCGGCTGCGGCAGGAAGAACAGGTACGGCAAAAATAAAAAACTGGCGGTTTCACCAATCAAACAACTGCGGACGGAAGCACCGTCCGGACCGGATCGCCGGTTGTGCGCTTGTCTTGCGCACGGCCGGTCGCCCGGCTCCGGGCGGTTTTGTTTTGTGGTACAATATGGGTAAGTGAAAGGACGAAGGGTGTTGGTCGAACGGCGAAATCAGGATATCGACGATGAAGCGGTAAAAGACGGTCGCATCGAGGACGGCGGTCGGGATCAGGCCGGACCGCGGAAAGCGGATGCTCCGGCAGAGATCGCGGCCGCCTTCGCTCCGGCGGCTGTCGGAAAAGCGGCGCAGTCCGAAGACGTGTCGGCGACGGACGAATGGTCTTCGCAGTCGACGTCGGCCGCATCGTTGCAGGCCGCCTCTCCGGCTGCGGCGGAGCCGGTCCCTTCGCCGTCCGTCGCGGTCTATCACGTGCACGACCTCGCCTATCGCTCGCTCTTGTCGGACAAGGCAGTGTTCCTCGACTTCCTGCGCTCGTTCGTGCACGCCGACTGGGTGCGCGATCTCGACGAAGACAGCTTGCGGCGCATCGAATCGACATTCGTGCTGCCGGGCCTGCGGCGGCGGGAGTCGGACGTCGTCTGGTGCGGCCGGCTGCTCGGCGACGACGGCGATGTGACGTTTTACGTGCTGGTGGAGATGCAATCGTCGGTCGACGCGACGATGGCGCACCGGCTGCTGGAATACCAGACGGCGATCTGGCGGGACGCCGAACCGGCGGAACCCGCGGCGAAGGAAGCGGCGACGGGAGCGGAACGTCGTCCCAGGACGAAACCCAAGGCGCAGGGAAAGACGCCGGGCAAAGGGAAGCTTCCGGCGATCGTCCCGATCGTCGTGTACAACGGCCGGCGGCGGTGGACGGCGGCGCGGCGGTTTCGGCGGTTGATCCGCGAAGAAGGCCGTTTTGAAGAAGGCTTGTTGGATTTTACGTATCGGCTGATCGACGTGCGGCGGCTGAAGGAGGAGGAGTTGCTGGCGCGGGGCGGCGCGGCGGCGACAGCGTTTTGGCTGGACGGGGCGGAGGAGGAAGAGGAGCTGGCACGCCGGCTGCTGGCGCTGCCGCAGGTGATGAGGCGGATGCCGGTGGAGCAGGCGGAGCCGCTGCTTGGGTGGGTGGCGGCGGCGCTTCAGCCACGGTTGCCGGGGGAAGAAGGATCGGCGTTGTTGCGGCGTTTGCAAGAAGCGCGAGAGGGTAAGGAGGTGGAAGGGATGGCGACGAATTTCGAGCGGATGCTAGACCGGTGGCTGGAGAAGACGAAGCGGGAAAGCCGGCTGGAAGGGCGGCTGGAAGGGCGACGCGAGACGGCCCGCCGGCTAATGGCGAAAGGCATGGACGACGGTCTGATCGCGGAAGTAACGGAGCTGTCGGCAGACGAAATCGCGCGGCTGCGGCAAGAAGAACAGGTGCGGCAAAAATAAAAAAGCCGGTGTCCGGCCGCCTCGGCTGCACTATCAGCGGGGGACCGGACGCCGGCACTGAACGCTCCAGCTGACTTACGCCGGCGAATGCCGGCTCGGAATGTCTTCCCACCGCATGCAGATCCGCTCGATGTCGTCTTCGTGCACTTCCGGACCGCTCTGCACCTCGATGAATTCAAGTTCGGACAGCGCCTTCACGCTGTGGCGGCAACCGGCGTGCACGCGAACGACGTCGCCGGCCTGGATCGAAAACTGGTGATCGTCGAGAACGACGAGTCCGCGCCCCGACAAGACCGTCCACGTCTCCATCCGTTTGCGGTGAACGTGATAGCTCAAGTTCCGGCCTTCGAGCAGGCAGACGCGCCGCGTCAGCATTTCGTTGCCGTCCGCAAGCTTGGCGTAATCGAGTACGCGGTACCATCCCCACCGGCGTTCCTCGTACATGACGCGCTGCCGGATCTCGTTCGCCACTTCCTTGGCCCGCGGGCTTGCCGCGCGGTCGGCGACCAGGATGCCGTCCGGGCCGGCGGCGACGATGACGTTCGGCACGCCGAGCACGGCGACGGGGATGTCCAGCTCGTTGACGACGTGTGCTCCGTCGGAGTCGGGGCCGATGACGCCGCGCCCCCAGACGGGCCCGTCCATCTCCTCGGTCAGCGCGTCCCACGTGCCGAGATCTTTCCAGGCTCCCTCGTACGGCATGACGACGGCGCGGCGGACCTTCTCGACGACCTCGTAGTCGAAACTGATCGCGGTCAACCGGTCGTACGCGTCGCGAAACGCCCGGTACTCAGCCGGTAGCCCCCGCGCCCGAAGCTCGCCGAGCAGGAAGCCGGCGCGAAATGCGAACACACCGCAATTCCAAAGCGCGCCTTCCGCGATCAGACGCTCCGCCTCGTCGGCCGAAGGTTTCTCCGTAAACCGCCGGACGTTCGCGTACGCGCGGCCGGAAACGGCAGATTCCGGAACGATGTAGCCGTATTTTTCGGACGGATGCGTCGGACGAACGCCGATCAGCGCCAAGTCGGCGCCGCTGTCGCGCAACACGAAGTCTAGTTGCTGAACGCGCTCGAAAAACGCGTCGTCGACATACGGATCGACCGGCAGCACGGCGATCGTCTCATCGGACGGAACGCCGGCTTCCGACACGAGATAAAGCACCGACAACGCGATCGCCGGAAACGTGTCGCGCCGGCTCGGCTCGACGATCAACGGTACGTCGGGTCCGAGCTGGTTGTGCAGCACGTCGACCTGCGAGCGGGCGGTGGCGATGTACGCCGACCGCCCCAGCCCGCAGGAGGCGAGCTGCCGCCAGACGCGCTGCACCATCGACTCGGGCCGGCCGTCCGGGCTTTTGAGCAGCTTCAGAAACTGTTTCGACCGGGAATCGTTCGACAGCGGCCAAAGCCGTTTGCCCGAACCGCCGGACAAGAGGACGACCTTCATCGCCGTCCGATCACATCATGTCCATGTTGCCGCCGGGGTTGGAGCTTTTCTCCTTCTCCGGCTTTTCGGCGACGAGCGCTTCGGTGGTGAGCACCATCGCCGCGACCGACGCCGCGTTCTGCAGGGCGGAACGGGTCACCTTAACCGGGTCGATGATGCCGGCTTCGATCATGTCGACCCACCGGTCGTTCGCCGCGTCGTAACCGACGCCGACTTTCTCGTTCTTCAGCCGCTCAACGATGACGGAACCTTCCTGGCCGGCGTTGGACGCGATCGTGCGCACCGGTTCTTCAAGCGCGCGCAGCACGATGTTGACACCGGTCCGTTCGTCGCCTTCGGCCTGCACCGCCGCGACGGCCTTGTACACGTTCATGAGCGCCGTGCCGCCGCCGGCGACGATGCCTTCTTCCACCGCCGCGCGGGTCGCGTTGAGCGCGTCCTCGATGCGCAGCTTGCGCTCTTTCAGTTCGGTTTCGGTCGCCGCACCGACCTTGATCACCGCGACGCCGCCGGCGAGTTTCGCCAGGCGTTCCTGCAGCTTTTCGCGGTCGAAGTCGGACGTCGTCTCTTCAAGCTGCGCCTTGATCTGGTTGATGCGGGACTGGATGTCCTTCTTGTCGCCTGCGCCGTCGACGATGATCGTGTTTTCCTTGGACACGCGGACTTGGCGGGCCGAACCGAGCTGCTGAAGCGTCGTCGACTTCAGCTCGAGGCCGAGCTCTTCCGTGATCACTTGACCGCCCGTCAAAGCCGCGATGTCGCCGAGCATCGCCTTGCGGCGGTCGCCGAAACCGGGAGCCTTGACCGCCACACAGGTGAACGTGCCGCGCAGCTTGTTGACGACGAGCGTCGCCAGCGCTTCGCCTTCGACTTCTTCGGCGATGATGAGCAGCGGCTTGCCCGTCTGTACGACTTTTTCAAGCACGGGCAAAATGTCCTGGATGCTGCTGATCTTCTTGTCCGTGATCAGGATATACGGATTTTCAAGCACGGCTTCCATTTTGTCCGTATCGGTGACCATGTACGGCGAAATGTAGCCGCGGTCGAACTGCATCCCTTCGACGACGTCGAGCTCGGTCTGGAAGCCTTTCGATTCTTCGACCGTGATGACGCCGTCCTTGCCGACCTTCTCCATCGCTTCGGCGATCAGTTCGCCGACTTCCTTGTCGGTCGCGGAAATGGCAGCGACCTGGGCGATGTTCTGCTTGCCTTCGATCGGCTTCGCGATCTTCTTCAGCTCGTCAACGGCCGCCTTGACCGCCTTCTCGATACCACGGCGGAGCGCCATCGGGTTGGCGCCAGCTGCGACGTTTTTCAGGCCTTCGCGGATCATCGCCTGAGCGAGCACCGTCGCCGTCGTCGTACCGTCGCCGGCGACGTCGTTCGTCTTCGTCGCGACTTCCTTGACGAGCTGGGCGCCCATATTTTCAAACGGATCGTCGAGTTCGATTTCTTTCGCGATCGTCACACCGTCGTTGGTGATCAGCGGGCTGCCGAATTTCTTTTCAAGCACCACGTTGCGGCCCTTCGGACCGAGCGTGACGCGGACCGTATTCGCCAGAGCGTCCACACCGCGCATCAACGCGCGACGAGCGTCTTCGCCGAACTTGATTTCTTTCGCAGCCATCGTTCGAACAACCTCCCGCGTTGATAATGTATGTCATTCAAGGATCGCCAGAATGTCGCTTTCGCGCATGATCAGCAGTTCCTTGCCGTCCACCTTGATTTCGGTGCCGGCGTATTTGGAGAACAGGACGCGGTCGCCTTCCTTCACTTCGAGCGGAATGCGATTGCCGTCCTTCAGATGGCCGCTGCCGACGGCGAGAACCTTGCCTTCCTGCGGCTTTTCCTTCGCCGTGTCCGGCAAGACGATGCCGCTTGCCGTCGTCTGCTCCTTCGCGATGGGTTCCACGACCACGCGGTCGCCCAACGGTTTGATCATGGAAAACCTCCTCCTTTTTCGTGACAGGTGTGGAAGATTCGTTCATCCGGTTAGCACTCATTGAGTTTGAGTGCTAACAACACCTTTAATCATAATCGTTCCAGGTGAAATTTGCAAGAGGGGTGCGCAAAAAAATTTCGCCCGACCGCGTCACGCCTCCGTCCCGTCGGCTTCGGCGACCATCCGCCGGTAGACGCGATCGGACAAAGCGACGCTGAATTCATACAACAACACGAGCGGGACGGCGACCAGCACGTCCGAAATCATGTCCGGGGGCGTCACCGTCGTGGCGACGACGACGAGCGCAAGGTAGGCATACCGCCGGAAACGGCGCAGTCGGCGCGGGGTGACGAGCCGGATACGCGTCAGAAACATGACGACGACCGGCAGCTCGAACAGCAGCGCCGTCGGCACCACGATGCCGATCAGAAACGAAACGTACTGAGAAATGCCGTACATTTCCTTGAGATCCAGGGATCGCGATACTTCCGTCGCGAAGTAAAACGCCATCGGAAACACGACGTAATACGCAAACGCAAGCCCCGCCAAAAACAACACGGCCGCCGACGGCACGTATCTCACCGCAGCCTGCCGTTCCGTCTCGCGCAAGCCGGGCCGCACGAACAGCCAAAGCTGCCAAAGCGTAAACGGCAGCGACACGGCCAGACCGACCGTGAACGCTACGGCGACGTAAATCCGGATCGGCTCCCACGGCGACAGCGCGACCCATTCATAACCGCGCACGGCCGGCTGCCGCTGCAAAAAGCGAAGAACCGGCCCGGCCACGAACAGGCCCGCCGCCGTTGAAACGACGAACGCGGCAAGACAATATAAGAGACGCCGGCGCAATTCCTCCAAATGCCGGACGAGCGGCATCGGCTCGTCGGCGCGCGACCGCTCCCCGCCCATGACGACAAAACGGCTCCTCCGTCAGTCGGGCAACCGTTCGTCGCGCCCGCCTGCTTGCCGGCCGCCGCCGTCCGGAGTTCCGCCGCCCGGCGGATGAACGGCCTGCGTCTGCGCGTTCGGTTTTGCGCCGTCATCTTCCATGATGTCTCGCGCGCCCTGTTTGAATTCACGAAGCGTCCGGCCGAGCGCCCTCCCAAGTTCTGGAAGCTTGCTCGGCCCGAACAAGATCAAGGCGACGAGAATGATGAGAATCAAGCCGGGAACGCCGATACTGGACATGTCGGTCCCTTCCTTTCGTCAGCATGAATGGTCGGTCACGATCGCGATCGTTTTTCGACTGCGCGATCGCCGTCAGTTTTCCACCGTCAGTTTTCCCGAACCGGCTCAGCGCCTCGGCGTTCCTGGCGGTTCAGCGCCAAAAGCGCCGCGGGCAAATCCTCCAGAACGCCGGCGAGATGCGCGTGCACCCCTTCCGGCGTGCCCGGCAGATTGAGGATAAGCGTCCGCCCCCGCAGACCGGCGATGCCGCGGTGAAACATGAATCTCCGGTCCTTGCGGACGGCGGCCGCCCGCATCGCCTCGGCGATGCCCGGCACTTCCCGATCGACGACGCGGCGCGTCGCCTCCGGCGTCACGTCGTCCGGCGCGAGCCCCGTTCCGCCGGTCGTCACGATGAGATGGGCGCGGTAATACTCCGACATTTCGATCAGCGCCGCGCTGATTTCGTCCGCTTCCGTCGGCACGACGCGATAGTCGACGATTTCCCCTTGCAGCTCTTGTTCCACGAGTTCCCGGACGACCAGGGCGGACGTGTCTTCCCGTTCGCCGGAACGACCGCCGTCGCTGGCCGTCAGCAAACCGACTCTCCACCGCATCCGGGTTTCCCCCTTGCTTCCTTCGGCTCGAAACCGTCTGCAAACCAGGAACCGGATTTTCCGCCTGTTTTGGCCAGAAGCCGCGTCGGACCGATCGTCATGGCCCGGTCGATCGATTTGCACATGTCGTAGACGGTCAGCGCGGCGGCCGACACGGCGACGAGCGCCTCCATCTCCACACCCGTTCTCGCCGTCGTCCGCACCGTCGCCCGGATGCGCAGCCTGTCCTCGCCCGATTCCTCGATCTCGAGCGCGACGCCGGACAGCGGCAGCGGATGGCAGAGCGGGATCCATTGCGAGGTCTGTTTCGCGGCCATCATGCCGGCGATCTGCGCAACCGCGAGGACGTCGCCTTTGGCGATACGCCTTTCGCGGATGAATGCGAGCGTCTCGGGGCGCATCGTCACGAACGTCTCGGCGACGGCCGTCCGGTCAGTCTCCGGCTTGTCCGTCACGTCGACCATGCGCGGCCGTCCCTGATCGTCGAAATGGGTCAACCGCCTCTCGGTCACCGCCCTACTCCTTTCTAGGCTTCAGTCCGACCTCGGCGCCGCGTTCGGTAAAAACGCGGTCGACCGGAACGTCGTGCGGCTCTCTCGGCACCGCGTCGACGACGCAGACGGAAAACGCCGCCGCCCACCGCTCCGGCAGCGCAGGCCGGACGCCGAGAGCACCGCGCCGCTCGGCGAGTTCGGCGAAAAACCGGTCGTAATACCCGCGTCCCGACCCGAGCCGGTATCCCTCGCGGTCGAACGCCAAGCCCGGCACGAGGACGAGGTCGATCGCCTCCCACCGCGGCCAGGGCGGCGCGGAAGGGCCCGGCTCCAGAATGCCGAACGCACCGGGCAGAAGCGACGCCCATCCGTCGACGGCGCAAGGCACGATCCGGTCGGCCGCAGGATCGATCCGCGGCAGAAGCACCGTAACGCCCGACGCCCAGGCCCAATCGAGCACGGACCGAATGTCCGGCTCGGCGCGCACCGGTGCGAACGCCATCAGGCATCGCCCCGCGGGTTCTGGCCACATGCCGGCCAGCGCCGCGAGCAGATGCCCGGCCAGAAGGCCGGACCGTTCGGCGCGTTCGTGCGCGTCGAGCGCCCGGAGCCGCTCCGCCATCTGTTTGCGGATTTCCTGTTTCCGAAGGCTGGTTTCGTTTTTCATGACCATTTTCATTTTCAATTGTATCACAAAGTTTCGCCGCATGAAAAACGATTGAAAACGGCGTTTATCCACAACCTCCGGCATCGCCGGCCCGGCACCGGCCGAGTTTTCCTCAAAGTTATCCACATTGTCCACAGGACGCTGTGAAAAACTTGCGCAGACCGGCTGTGATTTTCACGGCCTACGGACAAGCGGATGGGCGAACTCTGTCCACAGCGTCCACAGCTTCCGCGGCAGCGTCTGTCCACATCCTTTATTCCGACTGCCACGCTTCGAGGGAAAACAGCGGCTCGGCGCGGATGTCGAGCGGAGAAAACCGGCGCTTTTTCCACTTGAGAAACGCCGCGGCGGCGATCATCACCGCGTTGTCCGTGCAAAGTTCGGGCGGCGGAACGACGAGCGGCACGCCGAGTTCCGCGCACCGGGCGCTCATCGCGGTGCGCAGTCCGCGGTTGGCCGCCACGCCGCCGGCCAAAATCAACCGGCGGGCGCCGAACGCGGCCGCGGCGCGCGCCGATTTTTCCACAAGGACGTCGATGACGGCTTCCTGAAATCCGCGCGCAAGCCGAGCGACGAAATCGGGATCGGGCACGCCGTCTGTTTTTTCCTGAAGATGTTCGCGCATGGCCGTCAACACCGCCGTTTTCAGCCCGCTGAAGCTGAAATCGTACGAATCCGGCTCCAGCCAAGCCCGCGGAAGCGGAATCGAACCGTCCGCCTCGTGCGCCAGCCGGTCGACGTGCGGTCCGCCGGGATACGGCAGGCCGAGCGCTCGCGCCGTTTTGTCGAACGCCTCGCCGGCGGCGTCGTCGCGCGTCCGCCCGATGTGCCGGAAACGTCCTTCGGCTTCCAGCAGGATCAGCTCGGTGTGGCCGCCGCTTGCGACGAGCGCGACGGCCGGATACTCGAGTTCGGCGACGAGTGCGGCGGCGTAAATGTGACCGGCGATATGGTGGACGCCGATCAGCGGCACGCCGAGCGCGAGCGACAGAGCCTTCGCCGCCGCGATGCCGACGATCAGCGAGCCGACGAGGCCCGGGCCTTGCGTCACTGCAACCGCGGAAAGGTCGGAAAGCCGGACGCCGGCGTCCTCCACCGCGATCTCCATCATGCGCGTGATCGTCTCGACGTGCTTGCGCGAGGCGATTTCCGGCACGACGCCGCCGAAACGGCGATGAGCGTCCGTCTGGCTGGACACGGCGTTGGACAGCACGACGCGGCCGTTTTCCACAACGGCGGCGGACGTCTCGTCACAGCTGGTTTCCACCGCAAGAATCAGACACCGGCCGCCCTCGGCCGCCTCCGTCCTCTTCACCGCCGGACACCTCCTTCCGCAAATCCGCCCACATGATGAGGGCGTCCTCGCCGTTGTCGGCGTAATAGCCGGGGCGGACGCCGCTGGCAACGAAGCCAAGTTTTTGGTACAAATTCTGAGCGATCCTGTTCGAAACGCGAACTTCCAGCGTCATCCGGACGGCGCCTTTGCGCAGGGCGACGCGCCGCAGCTCCCGCATCAGGCGTTCGCCGATTTTCCGGCCGCGGTAGGCGGGGCGAACGGCGATGTTGGTCACGTGTGCCTCGCCGATTACGAGCCACATGCCGGCGTATCCGACGACGGCCCCGCCGACTTCCGCTACGATGTAGTAAGCCAGCCGATTGTGAACCAGCTCATGGTAAAACGCTTCTTCCGACCAGGGCGCGGGAAACGATTCGCGCTCGATTTGCGAAATCGTCGGAATATCAGACGTCCGCATTTTCCGCAACCGCACTTCCATCGGCCGCACCCCCCCGTGCCGCGAGCCATTTCTTTTCCGCCTCGGAAAGCTGGGTGTAGTTCGGCACCAAATCGTGCGCGGACGCGATCTGTCCCCGGCGCGCCTTCGCCCAGGCGAGTTCGCCGACGTCGACGGCGGAGACGTCGGCCGCCAGCACGTCGGCGCGGACCGCCGCCTCGGCCGTCGGTCCGCTTTCGCGATGTTTCGGCGACTCGTCCGGTCGGCTTCCGAACCGTTCGGCGACCGCCTGTTCGATCGGCGCGACCTCTCCGACGAAGACGACGCGGACGATGGCTCGCGAAGATGCGGCCGAATCCGCAAGCGCCTTCACTTCGTCCAGCCATTCGGCGACCGGGCGCACGCCGTCCGGGCGAACGGCCGTCCAGCGCGCGGGATCATGCAAATCGCCGCCGTCGCCCTCGGAAGCGTAAAGCCCCGTGTAGACGCGCCCGCGCCGGGCGTCCAGCACCGGCACGACCCAGAGCCGCCCGGCGTCCGGGCCGCCCGCGCCCAAGGCGAGCCGCCGGCCGCGCCACGCCAGCGCCGAGAGCGTCGACACCGCAACGGCGGGAAGGCCGAGCGACCAGGCCATCGTTTTGGCGACGGTGACGCCGATGCGGACGCCGGTGTACGATCCCGGGCCGACGCCGACCGCGACGGCCGCCAGATCGCGGACGTCGACGCCGGCATCGGCCAACAAGTCGCGAAGCGCGGGCACGAGGCGGATCGAATGATTGCGCTCGGCGCGAAAAAACGACTCCCGCACCGGACGTCCGCCGCGCAAGACCGCGGCCGTCATCGCGGAAGTCGCCGTGTCGAAGGCGAGCATGCAGGCGTCATCGGGCCAATATGCCGGCCCGCCGCAGCGCTTCGCACCATTGTTCATACGGTTCCCCCCTCGGTTCGAGCCGGATGTCCCGCCGGTCGCCGCCCGCGTGGCCGATCCGGATGCGCAAATGCCTCGCGGGAAACAGCGCCTCGATGTTTTGCGCCCATTCGACGAGCGTCACGCCCGGTCCGAAAAAATATTCGTCGAGCGCAAGTTCGGAAGCTTCCTCTTCCGACAGGCGATAGGCATCCATATGGTAAAGCGGCAGCCGGCCGTCTTCGTATTCGCGAATCAGCACGAACGTCGGGCTGACGATCTCGCCGCCGACGCCGAGCGCGCGGGCGAATGCGCGGGCGAACGTCGTTTTGCCCGCGCCGAGGTCGCCGTCAAGCCCGATGACCGTTCCCGGGCCGGCCAAATCCGCAATCGCTTTCGCCAACGCTTCCGTTGCCGCCGGGGCATCGGATTCATATCGCCAGATGCTTACGCTCTCGGTCAAAACGCCGTGTCCTCCTTTTTTGCGCGTTGCGTCTCGCGCGTTGCGGTCTACTTATTATACCATTTCCGCGGCCGCAGCCAAAAAAGACGGCACGCCCGGCCGCCGCGCGAAAGACCGAAAAGCCTCCGCGGCGCAGGACGTGCCGTTTTGCCGGCCTTCACTTTTCCGCCAGTTCGGCGACGGGTACGCTGCGGATTCCGGTTTCTTCCCGTCCCTCAAGGCGCACCGTCGCCGTCTGGGTGCGTTCGTCCACTCGTTCGATCCAAACCGGCGTGCCGTTCCACGTCACCGTCACGATGTCTTCCGAGTTCATAATTTCCCGGGCACGACGGACATCCATCTCGGGCATAACCCCCTTTTCGATTAACGTCTCCCTCATGCCGGCGATTCATGCGCCGCGCGGCGCAAGCCCAGCTCGGCGAGCAACGGTTTCTGCGGCAAATAGTGAAGCGACCGCACATACCGCACCGTGCGCGTTTTCGCCCGCATGACGATCGAATGGGTTTCCGCCCGATTGTCCGACAAGTACCGGACTCCGCCGAGAAACTCGCCGGGCGTCACGCCGGTCGCCGCGAAAATGACGTCTTTGTCGCCGACCATGTCGGTCATCGTCAATACTTGGTACGGATCGTCCATCCCCATTTCTTTGCAACGGCGGTAATCGTCGGCGTTCGACGGCATCAGCCTGCCCTGCAGCTCGCCGCCGAGACAACGCAGCGCCGCTGCGGCCAACACCCCTTCGGGCGCGCCGCCGGAACCGAGATAAAGGTCGATGCCGGTCTCCGGAAACGCCGGCGCGATCGCTCCGGCGACGTCGCCGTCGCTCAAAAACTTGATGCGCACGCCGATCTGCCGCAGTCTGCGGACGAGCGAGGCGTGGCGGTCGCGGTCGAGAATCATGACGGTGAGGTCGGAAATCGGTTTGTGAAGATGCTCTGCCGCCTTGCGGATCGTCGTCTCGACCGGATCGGCGATCGACAGTTTGCCGGCCAAAGCGGGGCCGACCGCCAGTTTTTCCATGTAAATGTCCGGCGCGTGCAGCAGGCAGCCCTTGTCGGCGATCGCGACGACGCTCATCGCGTTGTTGAGCCCTTTGGCGACGATCTCGGTTCCTTCGAGCGGGTCGACCGCGACGTCGACTTCCGGGCCGTTCATGTTGCCGACCCGCTCGCCGATGTACAGCATCGGCGCCTCGTCCATTTCCCCTTCGCCGATGACGACCGTGCCGCAGATCGACACCGAGTCGAACATCGCCCGCATCGCGCGCGTCGCAGCGTCGTCCGCGGCGTGCTTGTCGCCCCGGCCCATCCAAGGCGCGGAGGCGAGCGCGGCCAGTTCGGTCACGCGCACGATTTCAAGCGCCAGTTCGCGTTCCATCGCCTCAACCCCCCGTCAAAATGATCGCGGCCGTCTCCTCGATCGCCCGCCCGGTCACGTCGAGAATGCGGCAACCGAGCTTGCGCATGACGCCTTCCGCAAACTCCAGTTCCTCGCGTACCCGCTTCGGGTCGGCGTACATCGCCCCCGGCGGCAGGCCGAGCGATTTCAGCCGTTCGGCCCGAATCCGCCTCAGCGCTTCCGCGTCCATCGTCAGTCCGACGACGCGCGAACTCGGCAGCCGAAACAGCTCGTCCGGCGGGCGGATTTCCGGAGCAAGCGGCAGGTTGGCCACTTTCAGCCCTTTGTACGCCAGAAAGATGCTGAGCGGTGTCTTGGACGTGCGCGACACGCCGATCAGCACGACGTCGGCTTCCACGAATCCGCTGACGTCTTTGCCGTCGTCGTACTTAACGGCGAATTCGATCGCCTCGATGCGGCGGAAATAGTCCTCGTCGAGCTCGTGCTGCGCGCCGGGACGACGTTTCGGCGCGTCGTGAAACGTATCGACGAACGCCTGCAACATCGGCCCGAGAATGTCGACCGTCCGCACGCCGAGCCGCATCGCTTCCTGCCGCATCGTCTCCCGGAGCTCCGGCTGGACGAGCGTATACGCGATGAACCCGCCCGTCGCGGCCGCCTCTTCTACGATGCGGCGCACTTCATCTTCGTGCTTGACGTGTCCGAAACGGCGGATGTTGACGACCGTCCGCTCGAACTGCCGCGCCGCCGCCCTCGTCACCGCCTCCGCCGTCTCGCCCGTCGCGTCCGAACAAAGGTAGATCGTCGGCTTACGGTCCAATCTGCCGGTCTCCTTTCCTCGTCAGGATCAGGGCGCTTCCTGTCCGGGCGCGCCGATCGTTTCGACGAATACTTTGACCACCGTCGTTTTCGTCACCCGCCCGACCACTTCCAGCCGCCCGTTCTCGCCGTCACCGGAAGCCGGCCGGACGACCGGCATACCGTCGATCTGATGCAGGATCATCTTGCGCGCGGCGTCGAGCAGCCTTTCCTCCGGCCGGGCGACGACGACGTGCGGCCGGCGCGTCATGACGACGGACACCGGCAACTGTGCGCCCTGCGGGCCGCCGACGAGCACTTTGAGCAAGTCTTTCCGGGATACGACGCCGGCCAGATCCCCCGTCTCGTCGACGACCGTCAGGCTGCCGACGTCCTGCGTAAACAAAGCGACGACCGCGTCGTTGACGCTCGCCGTCTCCCGCACGACGGCCGGAACCCCCATGACTTCGTCGACGCGAACGTCCGCGGGATCGGGCACGCCGCGGCGGTCCGGATAGGGCCGCTTGCCGGGAAAATAGCCAACTTTCGGCTTGGCCTCGGCCAAACCGAGCATGACCAAAAGCGCCAGATCCGATCGGAGCGTCGGCCGGGACACGCCGACCATCTCCGCCAGCTGTTCGCCGGTGATCGGCGCGTGTTGCCGGATCAGGCGCAGCAATTCCGCTTGTCTCGGTGTCAGCTCGATGGAAAGCGCCTCCTTTGCCCGATGGTTTCTATCGTGTCGTCGGATTTCGATTTGACCCTTAGCAATTTTGTAGCATATATCGATTTAAGACGCAACAATTTCGCGAGACGAAAAAAAAAAAAACGCGGCGGCGACCGCCGGGAAATCCCCGGACGCCGCCGCCGCGCCACTCGCGCCGTCACGCGCCCGCCTCGTCGGTCCATCGGAACGACCGCAGCGCCTCGTCGATGCGCGCAAGGTTGAACGGCGTCGCGTATGCTTCCTTTAGCCTGTAGGCAATCATGTACACGCGGCCGCCGTGTTCCGCCAGATACATCGTCGTCCGCTCGATGACGCCATGTTCCGTCGTCTCGACGACGAACCGATGGGCAGGGCTCCCCTGAAACGTGATGGAGGTCGACTCCACCAGTTTGCCGAGGCCGAACGATTCCATCTGCTTCAGGACCGCTTCCGTTTGCCGCACCTGGTCCTGCAGCGTTCCTTCTTCCTGGATCTGGACGTCGAAACTTCCGCCGTCGAAAGCATACGAAACGGCCGAACCGTCGGAGAGATCCGCATTCTTATACCAATAGGCGGGCACCTCCAGCGAATAATGATATTTGCGGCTGGCATATCGCGACTTTTGCCCCGTCCCGAACGCTTCGTCGGGATCGGGCAGTCGTCCGAACCGGCGGTCCAGTGCATCGGTGTCGATCGACAGCGACGACGTCAGACTGCGGAACATCATGTCCGCCGCACGCAGGTCGGACGATTTGCCGTACGATAGGATGAACCGGTATTTGTAAGGTCCCTTGAACAAGTACAACACGCGGCTTTCCGTCCAGTCGTCGCCTTCCGTCACGCGGTACGTCACCGACCGGGCGGGTACGCCGGCGACGGTCGACGGTTCCGCATCGCCGATCCGGCGGTACGACGGAAGCACCGTTTCTTCAAAACGGCGTTTTTGCCGCTCTACCCAAGCGTCGAGCGTGTCGCCTTCCGCCGCGGAGCTGACGGTGACTTTAAGCTCGAGCCGTTCGTCGTCCGTATGGTAAAAACGTGTCTCCGATTCCCCGCTTTCCCAACCGGCGGGCAATTCGAACGAATAGGCGTAAGTCGCGCTTACGTATTTCCGAAAACCGTCCTTGAACTTCGAAATGTCCTTGATCAGCGGGTCGTTCGCCGCAAAAACCGGCCGGAAGCTGTTCAGCAAATCCTGAAAGATTTTGTATTTCGACGGGTTGTTATATAATTCCTCGCGCGTTTCGAACTGCAGCACGTACAGCCGTCCGTCGTTTTGATAGGCCCGCAGCTCCTCGTACACGTTCCCCGACTTCGCCAGGACGAACGCGTAAGGATACGCAGCGTCGGATACATAACGCGAATCGATGACCGTCTTGTACGTCTCGTCCTTGAGCCGGTCGATCAGGTCGTCGGGCGAATTCGCTTCAGCGATCCGCTCGACTGCAAGCGACAGCTCATAATCGCCCTTCATATCCGAAAACATGACGCGGTCGGCGTTGGAGGATTGGTACACTTTCATAAGGCTGGACGGGTATTTCATGGACCAATTCTGGTAGCTGTCGCCGATCCGCTTTTTATCCGCGTCTTCGTGTAGGCGCGCTCCGCCGAACGGATTGCCTTCCGGGAGGCGGGCGACGACGATCTCGCCGGTCTGTGGATAAAACTTGACGGCCGCCCCGAACGCCTCGGCGACCGCTCGAACCGGCGCCCACCATACCCCGCCGGCGACTTCCGGAGCCGTCGGCCACTCTTCGGATTTCCCGTCGACGACGACCGTCTTTTGCCCCGCGTACATCCGGATGCTCCGCTTGCCGTCCGTCAGGACGACGCCGCCGTCTTTCTCCGCGACGAGCCGGGCCCCGAACGCCGCGGCCACCGGCTCAAGCGGCGCTACCGCCGACCCGTTTACCAGCCGGGGCGGCTGGACGTCGACGACGCGGCCGTTGGCCATCGCCTGACCGTCGCCGAGCCGCAGCCAAAGGTCGACGCGCGTTTCGGCGCCGTTTCGGCTCCCGTCGGCCGATGCAGGCACTTCCGGCGTCCCGGTTTTCCGCGTCGGCGGCGCTTCCGGCTCTTCCGCCAGCTCGATTTCGCGGACGACGGTGCGGCCGTCGCTTTCCATCGTCAGCCTGACGCGGTCGCCGGGCAAATACCGCTTCAGCAGTTCGTTCAGCTCGAGCAGCGTATGCACGGGCCGGCCGTCGACGGCAAGCAGCTTGTCGCCCTCGCGGACGCCGGCGGCCGCGGCTTTTGAAGAGCCGTCGACAAGCACGACTTCCAGCGGATCGTCGGTCGGCAGGCCGATCACCGCCGCCCAGCTTTCTTCGGTTTCGAAGCCGAGATAGGCGCGCCGGACGCGGCCGTATTTTTCGAAATGGTCGAGCACGACCCGCACCGTGTCGGCGGGGATGGCGAACCCGACGTTGTCGACGCCGTAATCGACGAATTTGAGCGAATTGATGCCGATGACGCGCCCTTCGGCGTCGACGAGCGGCCCGCCGCTGTTGCCGGGATTGATGGCGGCGTCGGTCTGCAGTAACCGGTACTTGCCGTTGACCGAGCGGTCGACGCCGCTGACGACGCCGACCGTTACGGAATTGCGTAGGGAGAAAGACACCGGCGTGCCGATCGCCACGACGGGATCGCCGGGCTGAACGCGGACCTCGGAGGCGAGCGACGCCGCCGGCAGCCTGAGCGCGTTGATCCGGACGAGCGCCAGATCGCTTTCTTCGTCCGCAAACACGGCGCGCCCCGGAAATTGTCGGCCGTCCGACGTGACGACCGTCAGTCCCTCGAGATCTTTCACGACGTGGGCGTTCGTCACGATCCACCCGTCCGGCCGGACGATCAGTCCCGTGCCGTGGGCGAGCTGAAACCGGTCGACTTCTCGATCGCCTTCATCGGAAGGCGCCTGACGGCCGATGATGGCGACGACAGACGGAGAAATGCGCTCGACCGTCTGCGCGATACGGCCGGAAAACAACGCCTCGGCAACGGCGGCGTTCGGTTCGGCGGCCAAGACATTCGACGACCAAGCGGGCCCGGCCGCCGAAAACGCCGCCAGGGCGACCGCCAAGCACGATATCATCCGGAGCAGCGCGTCTCGTTTCCGTTTGCGGAATCGGAGATTCGACACGGAGATTCCCCTTCCCACACGAAATGAAACGCCGGAAAGCGCGTCTGGCGTTTCCGGCATATGGAGAGTTCTTGTTCGATTGTACCACAGGAAAAAACGAAGGGAAAGCGATTCATCATCGAGCCGAAATCGGGAAAAAACATTACAGAAAACCGACTTTCCGGTACAAAAATCCGGTTCGTACGCCAGAATCGGTCGGAAAAACCCGTCTCAAAATCCGTGCAAATTTTTGCGAAAATCCTGTATGATTGAATACAGATGCGGACAACGTCCGGCGCATAACCCCTTCGGGGCGAAAGCGAAAACGCTCGAAGGGAATCGTCCGCGCGAAAGAAGGTGCGGTTTTGAAAAAGGCTCTCGTCTTGACCGGTGATTTCGGCGAAGGGCATAAACAGGCCGCCCAGGCGCTCTTGGAAGCGTCCCAAAACGTTTCTTCGCAAATCCGACTTGAGATTCGGGATTTCATCGCCTGGACGCGTCCTTATTTGCACCACGTCAGTCGGTTCGTCTACATGCAGGGGGTCAAGCATTCCCCGTCGCTGTACGGGTATATGTTTGAGAAAACGCGGCAACCCGGCCGCTTGATGGAGTGGCTGCGCCGGTTCCGACCTGTGGGGCTGTCGCGGCTTGCGGACATGATCAACGCCGAACGGCCGGATGTCGTCGTGTCCACACTGCCGATGGCATCGGCGTCCGTCTCGTTGGCGAAAGCCGAGGGATTGCTCGATGCGCCGCTGGTCACGGTCATCACCGACCATACCGACCACAGCTACTGGTTGCATCCTTGCACGGATTTGTACCTGGTCGGTTCCGAACAGGCGCGGCAAATGCTTCAGCGGGCCGGCGTCCCCGACGAACGGATCGCGGTGACCGGCATTCCGGTTCATCCGAAGTTTTCGTTTCCGTTTTCAAAACCGGAACTGCGCAAAAAATACGGGCTGCGCACCGATGTTCCCGTTGTGATCGTGATGGGGGGCGGCTACGGTCTGATCGGGGAGGACGTCGTCGATCTGTTTTTCGGGGAGCGGCTTGAGGAGAAGCTACAAGTGCTGTTCGTGTGCGGGCGTAACCGTCGGCTGTATCGGAAACTGCTTGCCCGGCTTTCCGAAGGCGCGCCGTCCGGCCACGACATCCGAGTGTTCGGTTATGTTTCGGACATTCACGAACTGATGGCGTTGTCCGACCTGCTCGTCACCAAATCCGGCGGACTGACGACGAGCGAAGCGGTGACGGTGGAACTGCCGATGATTCTTTACAAACCGATTCCCGGTCAGGAAACGGACAACGCGCAGTTCCTGACGTCGGCGGGAGCGGCGACGCAGGCGCACAACGCGGCCGAGCTCGAACGGCTCGTTCGGGAGACGGCGCGCGATCCGGCCCGACTCGAAGCGATGCGCGCGGCCGCGCGCCGTCTTCAGACGAAACACTCCGCTCTCCGCGCGGTCGAAGCGATTGTCGGAGTGGCCGAGCGTTCTCGCCCGCAGCCCGCATGGGAGCGCGCGCCGTCGCTTCCGGTTTGACCGAAGGAGGGAAGGCCATGCGCGGATTTATCGAATTGATGATCGATTGGTTGAAATGGTTCGCCGTTTTTTACGCCGTCGTGCCCTCCCTGCTCGCCCGACTGTTCGGATTCCGAGCACTTCGGCGCATCCGCTGCGCCAACCGCGTCGCGCTGACGTTCGACGATGGTCCGGATCCCGTCTACACGCCCCGGCTGCTCGACTTGCTCAGGCGTTACGGCGTGCGGGCGACCTTTTTTCTGGTCGGCGAGCGCGTGGAAAAGTATCCGGACCTCGTCCGCCGCATCCGCGACGAAGGGCACCTGCTGGGCATCCACAACCATCGCCACCGGGCGAACTGGCTGATGAGTCCCTTCGGCGTCCGCAAAAAACAGCTCGCGCGCACGGCCGACGCGATCGAGCGCTGCACCGGCGAACGGCCGCGGTATTACCGGCCGCCGTGGGGATTGATCAATCTGTTCGACCTGACGTTGCCGCGCACGTACCGGATCGTGCTCTGGTCGGTCATGGGGTGGGACTGGTGGCAGGCGAGCGCCCGCCAGAGGCTCCGCAAACAGCTGCTCGACGTGCGCGGCGGCGATATCGTCCTTCTTCACGATTGCGGCGAGACGCCCGGCGCAAACCGGAAAGCGCCGGAAGCGATGCTCGGCGCCCTGGAAGACGCATTGCCGGTGCTGATCGATCGCGGCGTCGAGTTTGTTCGGATTGACGAACTGGAAGAAACCGCCGAACAGCTCGCCAAACCGTCCCGACTCAAGCGACTCGTCGTGGGCGCCTGGCTGTGCTGGGAGCGCGTCGTCGCGGCCGTGCTTCGGTTTCGCGCCGTCGGAGGACCGGATTCGTTGCTTCGCTTCCGGATCGCCAAGTATCACCGCCGCATGCCTCTGCCGCTCGGCGACGACGTCACTTTGCGCCGCGGCGACCGAATCGTCGAGCTTCATTTCGACAACGCGCGGCTTTATCGGCTGTCGTTGGAAGCGTCTTCCGCCGTGCAACTGGCCGTCATGCTGCTTCGCGAAGTCGAACGGCTGCTTCCGGTTTTGGCCGATACGATCGCCTCATCGCCGAAAGCGCGGCTCGCCCGGGCGTTGTACGGCATCAGCCTGATCCACCGCGGGCCGGAGCGGTTCGGCTTTCGGATTTACGACTTGCCCGACGGCTTCTTCACCCGGCTTACGGGAGTATACTTGCGATTGTTGCTCGCCGCTGTTCATCCTTCGGGCAAAAACCGACTGCGCGAACGGCCGGAGCTGCTCGTCCCGAAACAGATCGCCATGCCGCTCGAAGACCTTTTCCGCCGCCACGGGACGCGGCGCGGGCACGGCGAGCCCCGATCCGCCTCCGCCGGCGAAACCGCCTGAACCTGAACTTCACAACCTCCAAACGTTCACGGCCCCGAGGCGGGATTGCCGGCGGATCCATCCGCGTCCGCCGGCATGTTCAACACTTCGCGAATCGCCGCCTCCAGTTGGCGGTCGCCGGGCTCTCCGGGCAACACGTTCGGGCTGTCGTTTTCGACCGTCACGTCGGGTACGATGCCGGTGCCATGAATCGAGAACCCGCCCGCCGTCTTATAGCGCGCGGTCGTCATCTGGAAGCCGGAGCCGTCGCCGAGCTCATACCACGTCTGGGAGATGCCCTTGCCGAACGTTTTCGTGCCGACCAGCCGCCCGAGCTTCAAATCCCGAATCGCTCCGGAAAACACCTCGGAAGCGCTCGCCGTCGAGCCGTTGACCAGCACGACAAGCGGCTTGCCGAACGGCCGATCCGACTCCGCGCGCGACCAAAGCGTCTGCCGCGGTCGGTTGCGGTATTCGAGATGCATGATCGGCTTGCCCTTCGGAACGAACAGCGAGCTGACGCCGATCGCCTCGTCGAGCAACCCGCCGCCGTTATAGCGAAGGTCGAATATGAGCCTTTTCATGCCGAGAGCGTTCAGTTCCTCGATCGCCTTGCGCACGTTTTCGGTCGCATGACCGGTAAAGCCGTACAGGCGGATGTAGCCGACGCCCCGTTCCTGATCGAGCATGCGGTGTTCCGTGTTCGGCACCTGGATGACCGCGCGGCGCACGGAAACGTCGATCGGCTCTGTTTGACCCGGCCGTTCGAGCCGCAGCCGAACGACCGAACCTTTCGGACCGCGCACGAGATCGACCAGCTCTTCCAGCCCGAGTCCCCCGACCGGCCGGTCGTCGACCGACACGATCCGGTCATGCGGCCGGATGCCGGCGGAAGCGGCCGGCGTGTCGGGATAGACGGTCTGGATGACGAACGCGCCTTCCGCCGTCTTTTCGACGACGACGCCGATGCCGACGAGTTCGGAGTGCAGGTGCGACATCCGCTCGCGGAATTCCTCGGCCGTATAATAATTCGCGTAATCGTCGCCGAGCGATTGCAGCATTCCTTCGATGGCAGCGTCGGCCAGCTTGCTTCCGTCCGCCGGATCGACGAAATGCCGTTCAATAAGCCGCTCCGCCCTCGCGATTTTCCAGACCGGGGCTGCCTCCGTATTCAGCTTGGAGGCGATGATTTCGTTCAACGTCAAAAAAAGGCCGCTTGCGCCGGCGACATAACCGGCGGCCAGGCAAACGACGGCCGCCGCCGACGCCGCGATCCGTCCCGCGATCCGTCCCCGCATCCGATTCGTCCCGCTCCTTTCGCCAACACCGTTCATGTTTGCCGCGACGAAGCATAGGTTCTGAACAAGGCAAGACAGCCGCGCAGAAACGCAATTTCATCCTCGGTCAGGGAATCGTCGGGATGTTCCGGAATTCTGCCCCAATCGACCCGTTCGCCGTCCTGCGGCGGCCGTGATATAAATTCCCTCCCCGTCAACAAATAATCGATCGAAACGCCGTACAGCTCCGCCAGCCGACGAAGCGTCCGCATGTCCGGTTCGCGGTAGTTGCGCTCGTAGCCGGAAAGCGTTCCGTTCGAGATGCCGACTTTCGCTGCCGCCTGGATTTGGGTCATGCCGCGACGCTCCCGGGCGCGTCTGAGCCGTTCGCCGAGTTGTTCCATCCCGTTTCACCCGCCTTCGCGCTTCATCGGGTTTTTTTGAGCGTTCAGCGTCTGCTATTTAACTATACCACATTCCGCGGCCGCGATACGCAAGATCGGCCGCCGTCGGACGTTTTCGGACGTCGGTGCGAAAGTCGCAGACGGAAACCGAGCCTCGCCTCCGGGGACGCAACGAAATTGACCGTCGGTCATCTTTTGCGCTACCATAAAAGGCGTGAGAAAACGATGCCGAAAGGGGACGAAAGCCATGATCCGACACTGGCGCGCCGCCGCTTTGGCGTTCTGGCTGGCGGCTTTCGCGGCGTCGCTGGCGTTTTTGCCGGATCTGGGCGCCATCGTGCGGCAGCGCGATCCGAACATGCTGCCCGCCGACGCCGAAACCATCCGCGCCGCCGAGGCGCTTCGGCAAATCCGGCCGGAACGGCGGGCGAAAGCCGAAGCCGTCCTTGTCTTCGCTCGGAACGGCGGTCTGACCGACGCCGACCGGCAGTGGCTGAACGGCGAGATCGAAGTCTGGCGGCAGCACGCGGATGAATGGGGTATCGCCTACGTGTCGGCCGACGAGGCGGTGGAAAGCAAAGACGGCTCCGTGCGCCTCTTGACCGTCGGTTTGCGGGAATCGGCGCTGTCCGCCGTCTCCCGCGACGCCCTGAAAAACTTGCGCGAACGCATGCAAAACCGCCCTGCCGGCACGGAAGCGTACTGGACCGGCGACGCCCCGATTTTCATCGACCTACAGGACTCGGCGGAAGCCGGCCTTCACCGCACGGAGGCGTTGACCGTCGCGCTCGTCATCGTCATTCTGCTGATCGTGTTCCGGTCGCCGGTCGCGCCGCTCGTCCCGCTGGCGACGATCGGGCTGGCATTCGTCATCTCGCGAGGTCTGGTCGGCCTGGCGGCCGAACGGTGGGACTTGCCGGTGTCGAACTATACGCAGTCGTTTCTCGTCGCGGTGTTATTCGGCGCCGGAACCGACTACTGCATTTTGCTGATGCACCGTTTCCGCGAAGAGCTAAGCCGCGGCCGTGACGTCGGCGACGCCGTCCGGGCGACGTTGCGCTCAGTCGGCAAAACGGTTGTGTTCGCCGCCCTGACCGTCCTGATCGCTTTTTCCCTGATCGGATTTTCGCAATTCGGCCTGTACCGATCGGCGGTCGGCGTGTCGATCGGCATGGCCGTCGCGCTGACGGCCGTGCTGACGTTCGCCCCAGCGGTCATGGCGCTGCTCGGTCGGCGGCTGTTTTGGCCCGTGCGCGTGGAAACCGGCCGCGGACACCGCGAATCGCGGTTTTGGGACCGGCTCGGCGCGCTGGCCGTCCGCCGTCCGGCCGTCGTCCTGATCGTCGCGCTGGCGGTGACGGTGCCGTTCGCCTTGACTTACCGGGACGTACGCTCGTTCGATCAACTGTCGGAAATCGACCCGTCTTTCGAGTCGGTGCAAGGTTTTCAGAAAATCGAGCAAGCTTTCGGTTCCGGTGAAATTTTTCCAGTCACGGCGGTCGTCCGCGTTCCGCAATCGCTGCGCTCGCCCGAAGGCATCGCCGCCGTGGAACGCGTCAGTGCGGCCGTCGCGCAGGCCGATCATGTCGTGAAGGTGCGCAGCGCCTCGCGGCCGGCCGGCGTGCGGATCGAGGAACTGTCTGCCGAAAACCGCCTCGACGCCGTACGCCGCGGCGTCGACGAGATGGCCGCACGGATGCAGGAACAGCAGCCGAAGGTCGGCGAACTCGCAGGAGCGATCGGTCGCATGACGACAGAAACGCGCCGCGCCTCCGACGGTCTGGCGGCGGCGGCCGACGGCCTGGGCCGACTTCGCGGCGGAGCGGAACAGCTCGGACAGTCCGCGGCCGCGCTCGGTTCCGCCTTCGACGCCCTGCTTAAATCGCATCCGGAGCTCGCAAACGACCCCCGCGTGCCGGCGCTGTCGCAGGGGCTCCGGCAAATCGGCGAAGGCGCAAGGTCGCTGGCGAACGGGATCGGCGAAGCGCAGACCGGCGTCCGCTCCGCCGCGGACGGACTCGGCCGGCTCGCCGACGGCCAGCGTCAAGCTGCCGACGGCGCGGCGCAGCTTGAAAACGGGCTGAAAGAGACCGTCGACGCGCTGAAACGCGTCTCGTCGGCGCTGGCCGATGTCCGCGCCGAAGGGTGGAACATTCCGCCGGAAGCCTGGAACCGGCCGGAGCTGCAGAAAGCGTTCGACGTTTACTTGTCTCCGGACGGCACGATCGCCCGATTCGACCTCGTGCTCGACGTCGATCCGTATTCGAAAGAAGCGATGCGGCTTGTCGACGACTTGCGCCGCCGTGTTGCCGAATCGGTCCGGTCGGCAGGCCTTCGCGACGCGGAAGTGACGCTCGCCGGCATCGCCGCCCAAAACGCCGAGCTCGACGACGTTACCCGTGAAGATTTCCGCCGTACCGGCGCATGGGTGCTCTTCGGCATCGCCGCCGTGCTTGCGCTCATGTTGCGGTCCGCCGCGGCACCCGTTTACATTTTGCTTTCGCTCGGGTTAAACTATCTGGTAACCGCGGGACTTCTGGAACGCATTTTCGTCGACGTCCTCGGGGAACCCGGCCTTTCGTGGGCGGCGCCGTTCTTCGTATTCCTGGCGCTGACCGCGCTCAGCGTCGACTACGGCATTTTCCTATTGGCCCGGCTGAAGGAAGAACAGGCCGCCGCGGCGTCCGGCGTCGGCGACACCGGTGCGGAAGCAGGCGAACCGATCCGGCGGGCGATGGCGAAAACCGGCGGCGTCATCACGTCGGCCGCCGTCATTTTGGCCGGGACGTTTTCGGCCTTTCTCCCGTCGGGCGTCGTGCCTCTCATGCAAATCGGCTCCGGTATCGTCGTCGGTCTTGCGCTATACACATTCGTCTTTCTCGGCTTTGCCGTTCCCGCGCTGATCCGGTTGCAAACGAGGAGGTGACCGCCCGATGTATGTGGCGACGTCGGCCGAAATGCGAGAGCTCGACCGCTACGCCGTCGAAACGATCGGCATCCCCGTCGCGTCGCTGATGGAAAACGCCGGTTGGGAAACGGCGCGAACCGCCGAGGCGTTTTTGCAGAAGAAATTGCGGTCGCGGACGGTTTCAGGCGATCGCGCGTTTTCGTGGATTATCCTCGTCGGCAAAGGCCATAACGGCGGAGACGGGCTCGTCGCGGCACGCCGGCTGGCCGAAGCGGGCCACCGCGTCCGAATCGTGCTCGCCGAACCGCCGGACCGGATGGAGCCCGAGACGGTGCGGCAATGGGAGATCGCCTGGCGTCTCGGCATTCGCACGGATCTTTATTCGCCCGGCGCAAACCACCTGTCCGATTGCGACGCCCTCCTCGACGCGCTGCTCGGCACCGGCGTCCGCGGCGCGCCGCGCGAGCCGTACGCGTCGCTTATCCGAGAAGCCAACGCTTCCGGTCGGCCGATCGTCGCCGTCGACGTGCCGAGCGGGCTCGACGCGGATACCGGTCGGCCTTACGATCCCTGCATCCGCGCCGAGCTGACGGTTACGTTCGCTTTGCCGAAATCCGGCCTCATCCAGGATCCCGCCCTGGCGTTCGTCGGACGCGTCGTCGTGCGGCCGATCGGCATCGATCCGCGCTGGGCCGAGACGATCGGCGTCCGCTCGATGCTGCTCGGGCCGGATGCCTGGCGGCGGCTCGACATCGACGCGGAGCGGCCGCTTCGCCCCGACACGCACAAAGGCGCGCAGGGGCACGTTCTCATCGTCGGTGGCTCGCGCGGTATGGCCGGAGCGGGGCTTTTGTGCGCCCGCGCCGCGCTCCGCGCCGGATGCGGCCTCGTGACGTGGGCGATACCGGACCGCCTCGTCGAATCGATGGCCGGCCGAGCGCCGGAAATTATGCTGGCCGGCGTCGCCGACGGCGGTCGCGGCGATTGGTCGGCCGTGCGGCCCGACGACGTCGTGACGCTTGCCGCATCGCGCGATGCCGTCGCCGTCGGCCCGGGGCTCGGCCGCTTTCCGGGCGGCGAGCGACTCATCCGCGCACTTTGGGAGAACACGGACAAACCGCTCGTGATCGACGCCGACGCGCTCAACCTGATCGCCTCGGCCGGCGATTTCGCCGACTGGCCGCGGCGTTCCGGACCTCCCGCCGTTCTGACGCCCCACCCGGGCGAGATGGCGCGACTTTGCGGCGTCACCGCCGCCGACGTCTCGATCGACCGGATCGGCTACGCGCGGCGTTTCGCCGAAAAACACGGCGTCGTCGTCGCGCTCAAGGGCGCCCGCACCGTCGTCGCCGCCCCGGACGGTTTCGCGTACATCAACACGACGGGCAATCCCGGCATGGCCACAGCCGGCAGCGGCGACGTCCTCACCGGCGTCGTCGCCGGGTTGCTCGCCCAAGGGTACACGCCCTTGCAGGCCGCGGCGCTCGGGGTATATCTGCACGGCAAGGCCGGTGACCGCGCGGCCCGGTACCGTCCGAGCCTGCACTCGGTGACTTCGGTCGACATTTTGGAGTCGCTTTGAAAAAGGAGGTCGATTCGACATGAAACGTTACGCGTATACGATCGCCTTTACGGCGTTCGGCCTCGTTCTGTGCGCGGCCGACCTGCTGCGGCTCGATCCCGACCACCTGTACCTCTTCATGTTCAGCGTGCCGGTCTGGCTTATCGAGGCGTTCGGAGACGTGCACACCGTGAACGCTTTCGCCGTTTATGCGCTGACCGTCTTGTTCTGGGCGGCGGTGGGCAAATCCGCCGACCTGCTGCTCGGCCCGGCCGTTCGACGGGGGAGGGCGGGAACATGACGGCGCGTTTTCTGGATCGCGGCGGCCGCCGCATCGCCTATGAAACGACGGGCGAGGGGCGACCCGTCGTCTTGCTGTTGCACGGCTTTTGCGGGAGTTCGCGTTATTGGTCGCGCATCGCGCCGAAACTCGGCCGGCGGTGGACCGTCGTCGCGCCCGACTTGCCCGGTCACGGCGCATCGGATCCGCTGGCCGGCTCCGACGACGGCGACGCGATCGAAACGTTCGCCGACGACATCGCCGCCCTCATTCGCGAACTCGCGCCGCAAGGAGCGGTCGTGCTCGGCCATTCGCTCGGCGGATACGTCACGCTTGCCCTTGTCGAGCATCATCCCGAGCTCGTCCGCGCCTTCGGTCTCGTCCATTCGACCGCCTTGGCCGACACCGAGCAGACCAAAGCGGCGCGCGAGTCCGACATCGCGCTCATCCGCGCGACCGGCATCGCGACCTTCGTCGCCGGCAAAGTGCCGGTTTGGTTCGCCGAGGACACGGCGACGGAACGCCCGCAGCTGATCGCCGAGGCGAAGCTGATCGGATTCGGCACGAACCGTGAAACAGCTATCCGCATTCTCGACGCGATGCGCAGGCGGCCCGACCGGACACGGCTCTTGCGCGAGGCCGACCGGCCCGTCCTGCTCGTCGCCGGCGAACGCGACCGCATCACGCCTCCGGAGCGCGTATTCGCCGCCGATCACCCGTTGGTCACCACCGCAACCGTCCCGAAGGCCGGTCATATGGGCATGATGGAAAATCCGGAGCGTCTGACCGAAATCATCGAGACGTTTCTGTCCCGACCCGACCTTACACTTACCCTTTAAGCAAAACGCCCGCCCGTCCGATATAAGGGTATAGGTACCAATTTTCGCGCGGATGGAAGAGCCATGCTACCAGTCGGTTACGAACTGGCGGCGGGCGGGCTGATCGGGTTGGGCGTCTTCTGCACGGTTCATGCGGCCGCCCTCTTCGCGTACGGTCGCAGCCCGTCCGGGACGGAACCCGGCCGCGGGATCGAGCTCGGCCTTACGCTCGTGTTGTCCGGCCTTTCCGGGCTGCTTGCGGGCGCCGGCAGGGATTCGGACGCCGCAGGCGGGGAAAAAGTCGGACTTGCGCTGACGTACGCCGCTTTGTTTTTCTTCGGGCCGATTTTGACGGCAAATCAACGTTTGCCGTTGCGGTGGCTGGCCGCGGCCGGGTTGCCCGTCACCTTCTTTGCGCCCCCTCTCTGGCAAGAACGATTTGCCGCCCTCATGCTCGCAGTCGGGCTGGTCGGATGGGCAAGCGGCGTTCGCCTCGCCTGGCGAATGCCGGGCGGGGGACTTTTTGCCGCCGCAGGGGCGTTGCTGTTATTCTCTCCACTGCTCGCTACGGCGTGGCCGGCGATTTCCAAACATTGGACGGAGACGGTCGCTTGGGTCGGCGGACTCGTCCTCGGAGTCGCACAAGCCGTCACGACCGCCGCGCGTCAGGCGGGGACGCTCCGCGACATACGCCGGCTCGAAGAGAAAACCGGAGCGTTTCTGAAAACGCTGTCCGACCTGGTGCACGAACTGAGGACACCGCTCGCCTCGATCCGCGGATACCTCGAAGCGTTGAACGACGGCATCGCCCGCCATCCGCGCCGGCGGCAACGGTACGTCCGGCGCTCGCTTTCCAGATTGTCCGAGTTGGAACGCCTCGTCGGCAATCTGCTCGAATGGGCCAAACTCACGGAAATCCGGACGCCGCCGCGCACGACCCTTCTCGACGCGCGCCGGCTGCTGCTCGACGCCCTGTACCGGTTCGAGAACGACGCCAAGCTGAGGCGCATCGTCCTGCGGTTTGCCGGAAACCCCGCGGATCCGCCGCTGCCCGTCGAAGCCGACGCCGACCAAATCCGCCGCGTCCTCGACAATCTGTTGTCCAACGCCTTGCGCTTCACGCCGGCAGGCGGGACGGTCACCCTCGAGGCAGAAGAGACCGACGGCTGCGCCGTCCTCAAAGTGTCCGACACGGGTCCGGGGATACCGTCGGCAGACATGCCGCATATTTTCGAGCGCTACTACACGTCCGGCACGGCCGGCGCCGGCGTCGGACTCGGCCTTGCCGTCGCCAAGGAAATCGTCGAACGCCACGGCGGACGCCTCGGCGTGGAGCCGAACGTTCCGCACGGCGCCGTTTTCGTCGTGTCGTTACCGCTGCACCGCACCTAAAGGTATCGGCAACTCCGGGGGGAACCGAATATGGCACGTCCGCACATTCTCTTGATCGACGACGATCCCGACGTCGCCTCTATCCTTTCTCCTTATTTGAAAAGAGAAGGATTTCGTCTGACCGTTTCCCGCAACGGCTACGACGCCCTCCGCCAGTTTCGGCGGACGCCGTTCGATCTCGTGCTGCTCGACGTCGTGCTGCCGGAAACCGACGGTTACTCGGTCTGCCGCGAACTCCGCAGCCAAGGCGACACACCCGTCATTTTCCTTAGCTGCAGGGCTGAGGAATCGGACAAAATCCGCGGGTTCGACGCCGGGGGCGACGATTACGTGACGAAACCGTTCAGTCCGCGCGAACTCGTCGCCCGCGTCAAGGCCCGGTTGCGCTCTCGCGACGCGCGTCCGCCTTCGCGGTCTTCCCACGTTCTGCGCGTCGGTCGCCTCGAAATCGATACGCTGCTGCAACGAGTCACCGTCGACGGTCGTCCGGTCCGCTTGTCCGCGAAAGAATACCGGATTCTTTGCCTGCTGGCCAGCCGCTCCGGTCAAACCGTCGGGTTCCGCGAACTTTGCCGCGATCTGTGGGGACGCGACACCGTCCGCGATTTGCGCACGCTGACCGTCCATATCCGCAACCTGCGCAAAAAACTCGAACCCGACCCTGCTCATCCCGAACACATCGTGACCGTGAGAGGAACGGGGTACAAACTGGTATAATGAAAACGGCGGCACCGGGGCGACACCGGCATGCGTCGCGCGAATTCCACAACTGCGGATCGGACCGAGGAGGGAAATGCGCCGTGAGTGAACCGGTTCAAACGTTGGAAGGCTGGTATGCCTTGCACGATTTCCGTTTCATCGACTGGAACGTCTGGAAAAGCTGGACTTCGGAACGCCGCGAACGGGCGCTGCGGGAACTGTTTGAAGCAGTCGCGCAATACCGACGGGCGGAATCGGAAAAACGCGGCAGTTTCGCGTGGTACGCGATCGTCGGACAGAAAGCCGATATGTTGTTTTTACATTTTCGAGAAACGCTGGAACAACTGAACGACATCGAAAACGCGTTCAACAAGACGGCGTTTGCGGAAGCGACGCGTCCCGCGTATTCGTTCGTCTCGGTGGTGGAACTGTCCGGCTATACGGCGAAACCGGGCGCCGACCCGCGGGAGGACCCCGAAATCGCGGCAAGGCTTTATCCGATTTTGCCGAAAACCGAATACGTCTGCTTTTACCCGATGAACAAGCGCCGCCTAGGTGAAGATAACTGGTACATGTTGCCGATCGACCGCCGCCGCGAACTGATGCGCAGCCACGGCGCCATCGGCCGAAAATACCACGGCGTCGTCCGCCAGATCATCACCGGCTCCGTCGGGCTCGACGACTGGGAATGGGGCGTGACGCTGTTTTCCGACGACGCGCTGCAGTTCAAAAAACTCGTCTACGAAATGCGTTTCGACGAGGCAAGCGCGCGCTTTGCGGAATTCGGGCCGTTTTTCGTCGGACGTCGACTGGACGAAAAACCGGCCGCCGACATGCTCGCGCTGTGAGCCGCCGCCGGCCGGCTGCTCAATTGCTTTCGGCCGGCGCCGAAACGCTCAATCGTCCCGCGCGTCCTGACCGTGTCCGCCGAGGCCGTGCTCGCGCATGTACTCCGCGTCGGCCAGGTCGCGCTGGCGGCTTTTTTCCTTCAAGCGCCCGATCGCCGGACGCACGAGCAGGTCGATCTCCCGCTGCACGACAGCGGCGAGATCGTACCGGCCCTGTTCTTCCAAAAAATGTCCGACGTCCATCAACGCATTGTATCGCTCCAGCTCGTCCCGCGTCAGCAGTCCGCGCACTTGAACGCTCGCGTGGCGCATGGCGCGGTGACCTCCTTTCAAATGCGGGCCTTGCGCAACACGAGCGGCACGCCGCCGATCATGAACAAGTAGCGCATGTCGATCATTTTTTTAGCAAGCGCCGCAATGCGGCCCTTCAGTTTGTATTTGCCGACGACGCCGATCGCTTCGCCCTTGCCGAGCGACGCGACGGTGCCGCGGATTTGCGGTTTGAACGGCTTCATCGGCTCGTTGCGGATAACCGCGGTCAGATTGTATGCGCACGTCGCTCCCTGTTGCGTCGCGATCTGGGCGGTCGGCGGGTACGGTTTGCCGTCCTCGCCGACAACGAGCGAACAGTCGCCGATGACGAACACGTTTTCGAATTGCGGGGAGCGCAAATACGGATCGACTTTCACCCGGCCGCGTACCGTTTCGAACCCCGCTTCGTCCAGCAGGCGGTTCCCACGGATGCCGCCCGACCAGATAATCGTGCCCGCACGGATCGTCTCGCCGTTGGCCAGCACGACCGCTTCCGGCAAACATTCCTTGATGGCGACGCCGAGTTTGAACGTCACGCCTTTTTTCTCCAGCACGCGGACCGCGTATTCCACCAGGTCGGGATCGAATCCCGGCAACGCGGTCGGCGCCGCTTCGACGTTGTAGATTTTCACAAGCTTCGGATCGACGTCGAACTCCTTGCACAGCACGGGGACGCGGTCGGCCAGCTCACCCAAAAATTCGATACCCGTAAATCCGGCGCCGCCGACGACGACCGTCAGCAGTTCCGGCCGCGACGAGTCCTTTTTGAACTGCGCAAACCGGTATTCGATATGTTCGCGGATCAGTCGCACGCTGTTCAGGCTGCGGATGCTGAGCGCGTGTTCCTTCAATCCGGGAATGCCGAACGTCTCCGGCTCGCCGCCCAGCGCGACGACGAGGTAGTCGTACGAGAGCGTGCCGTCTTCCAAAATCACCTTGCGGTCGTACGGGCGAATCTCGACGACGGTCGACTTGACGAAATCGATCTTGAATTCGTCGATCAGTTTGGAGATATCGACACGGACGTGGTCCGGATCTTCCGTTCCCGCCGCCGGCATATGCAGCTGCGTCGTTAAGAAATGATAGTCGTGCTTGTTGACCAGCGTCACGTCCGCTTCGTTATAATGCAATTCTTTCTGCAGCCGCAAGGCGGTGACGATGCCGCCGTAGCCGGCTCCCAAAATGACGATGCGCGGAATTCGACTCATGCTCCATCCCTTTCCTTTTATTTCCTTATTTCGGCGAACGATGTTTGTGAAATTCGACACAATCAAGTCCAAAGGCGGGATCTCCCCACTCCTTACCGACATGATACCCCTTTTGTCTCGGCTTTTCAACCCCTTTTCCGATGTTTATAATGGGATGGGGGAAACGGACAAGGAGGAGAATGAAAACATGACGGACATCGCCATCATCGGCGGCGGACCGGCCGGCATGTTCGCGGCGTTTTACGCGGGTATGCGCCAGGCAAGCTGTATGATCATCGAGAGTATGCCGCAGCTCGGCGGACAACTGTCGGCTCTCTATGCAGAAAAATATATCTACGACGTCGCAGGCTTTCCCAAAATCAAGGCCCAGGAACTCGTCGACAACCTGATCCGGCAGATGAACCTGTTTCCCGTCGACGTCCGGCTCGGGGAAAAAGCGCTGCGCGTCACCAAACTGGCGGAGCGGTCGTTCGAAATCGTCACCGACAAGTCGACTTACCACGCCAAAGCGGTCATCATCGCCGCCGGCGTCGGCGCCTTCGAGCCGCGCCGCCTCGAGCTGCCCGAAGCGGCAAAATACGAAGGACAAAACTTGCATTACGTCGTGACCAACCTCGCATCGTTCCGCAACCGCCGCGTCTTGATCGCCGGCGGCGGCGACTCCGCCGTCGACTGGGCGCTCGCGCTCGAACCGATCGCCGAACGGGTGACGCTCGTCCACCGGCGCGACAAATTCCGCGCGCACGAACACAGCGTCGAACAGCTCATGCGGTCGCGCGTCCGCGTGCTCACTCCTTACGAGATCGCCGCGCTGGAAGGCGACGGCCGCATCGAGCGGGTCACGCTCAAACACGGCAAAACCGGCGAAATCGAACGGGTGGACGTCGACGACGTCGTCGTGAACTTCGGTTTCGTCTCGTCGCTCGGCCCGATCGCCGAATGGGGGCTCAAAATCGAAAACGGATCGATCGTCGTCAACTCCCGTATGGAAACGTCGATTTCCGGCATTTACGCCGTCGGCGACATCGCCACCTACCCCGGCAAGGTGAAACTGATCGCCGTCGGCTTCGGCGAAGCGCCGACGGCCGTCAACAACGCCAAAGTATACATCGACCCGGAAGCGAAACTGGCGCCCGGCCACAGCAGCAACATGAAGTTCTAAAAATTAAATTTGCGGACGAACGGGCATCCTACCGCGTGCGGAAACATACGCGGAGGGATGCCCGTTGTTCCGTCCGATACGTGCTTCGATATGCTCTGTCTGCAACGGATTGCGGCCGCTTCACGCGGTTTGCCCGGCTTGCGGGGCTGAAGCCGTCGATTCCGGTCGAGCAGACGAATATTGGGGCCCGTATGCCCCGTACCTGCCGATCGACGACCTGAAAATGACGAACGGCCTGCCCGACCTTGCGCGGCGGGAGTGCGCGCATCTTGCGCGTTGTCCTCGCTGCGGCACCGTCTCGACGGTGTTCGTCCGCGAACGGGCGTGGCCGCCGGAAGACGACTGAACGGCCGGGGGCGTCCGTCAGCAGGGCTCCGCTCGGCCGGCGTCGGCCGCCGTGCGGAAACTGAGTCCGCAGCCGCACGTCGCCGTCGCGTTCGGATTGTTCAGCGAAAATCCACCGCCCATGGCGGTTTCCTTATAGTCGATCTCGAGGCCGTGCAAATAGCGGAGACTGGTCTTGTCGACGACCACTTTCAAGCCGTTGACGTTGAGAATGACGTCGTCGGCGCTTTCTTCGGTGTCCAGCCCCATGCTGTATGTGAAACCGGTGCAGCCGCCGGGGCGGACGCCCAGGCGCAAAAAGGCGCCCGGATCATTTTCCTCGGCGATCATTTCCCGTATTTTTTCAGACGCACGTTCGGTGATCGTGATCGGGTTCACGCGCAGTTCCTCCTTTCAGGCTTTCAGGCGCTTCAGCCGCTTTCCTGTATTCGCCGCACCTCGTCGGCCGACAGCTCCGTCAGCTCCGCCACTTCTTCCGTCGACATCCCGCGCGACAACAGCTTCTTCGCCAACGCACGCTTCTCCTCTACTCGGCCTTTCGCCATCCCTTTCGCTATCCCTTTCGCTATCCCTTTCGCTATCCCTTTCGCCATTCCTTCCGCAACACCTTCCGCCCTTAGCCGCCTCTTGATCCGCTCGATGCTCCGCTCGATGTTCGTAATCATCGCCCCCACCTCCCCTTCCTTCGCCGCCTCGATCGCCGCCGCCATCGCTTCCCGCT
>Ga0207870_100105_pt1 | contig 92407 bp, 82 predicted proteins | sample CeladaPassage60B_FD_187477 | JGI IMG/M metagenome (GOLD analysis project Ga0207870, IMG submission 187477) | Cellulose-adapted microbial communities from the Joint BioEnergy Institute, USA - Passage3 60B (SPAdes) (version 2) | ecosystem: Engineered > Bioreactor > Continuous culture > Unclassified... | reverse complement strand
GCTTATCCTCCACCACCGCCGCTGAGTTGATGATCATCATCTGGAAATTCATCTAAGCTGTTTCCGGTTGTCCGGATCAACTGGAAATTCGCTTGAGATGAGCTTCTAAACTGATTATACGAGGAGGAGTGCGATATGAGGTTCAACATCCGTGGCCGACAATTGCCCGTAACGGAAGCACTGAGGGATTACGCCGAGAAAAAGCTGTCCCGGCTGGACAAGTATTTCGAGGCGCCTCTTGCCTCAGACGCACAAGTCACGCTCTCCGTCATCAAGAACAAGCATGTCGTCGAAGTGACCATTCCGCTTCCGGGCGTGCTGCTCCGGGCAGAAGAGCGGCATGACGACATGTACGCGGCGATCGATCTGGTCGTGGACAAGCTCGAGCGCCAAATTCGCAAGCACAAGACCCGCGTGAACCGCAAACTCCGCCAGGACCGGGGATTGAAAGCGTTGTTCACGGAAGATTCGGCCGGCGCGGTCACCGTTGCCGAAGCCGAGGAAGACGACGCTTTCGAAGTTGTCCGCACGAAGCGGCACACGCTGAAGCCGATGGATGTGGACGAAGCGATTCTGCAGATGAATCTGCTCGGTCACAACTTCTTCGTCTTCATCAACGATGAAACGAAGGAAGTCAATGTCGTTTACCGCCGCCATGACGGCAAATACGGACTCATTGAACAAGGTTGATGGTTTGATCATCCAGGATTGCGGCCGGCCCTGAAGGGCCGGCTTTTCTGATATCCGGCCCGGGCGGCGGACGGGTTTGCCACGCTTCCGCCGAACTGTTACAATTGTTTTTATGAGTTGACAGACGAAAGGGGCTCTCACGCCATGCTCGGTCTTGTGAAGAAAATTTTCGGCGACGCCAACGAGCGTGAGATCAAACGGTGCCTGAAGACCGTTGAGCGCATCAACGCCTTGGAGCCGGATTTCGCCAAGCTGTCGGACGAGCAGCTCCGCGGGAAGACGGACGAGTTCAAGGAGAGGCTCTCCCGGGGAGAGACGCTCGACGACCTGCTGCCGGAGGCGTTCGCGGCCGTGCGCGAAGCGTCCAAGCGGACGCTCGGTATGCGGCATTTCGACGTCCAGCTGATCGGCGGCATGGTGCTGCATGATGGCAAGATTGCCGAGATGAAGACAGGGGAAGGCAAGACGCTCGTCGCGACGCTTGCCGCGTATCTGAACGCGCTGGAAGGCAAGGGCGTGCATGTGGTCACGGTCAATGACTACCTGGCCCAGCGGGACAGCACGATGATGGGACAGATCTACCAGTTCCTCGGCCTGACCGTCGGCTGCAATCTGCACGGCCTGACGCACGCGCAGAAGCAGGAAGCATACAATGCCGACATCACGTACGGCACGAACAACGAGTTCGGCTTCGACTACCTGCGCGACAACATGGTGCTGTACAGGGAACAGATGGTGCAGCGGCCGCTCAACTTCGCGATCATTGACGAAGTCGATTCGATCCTGATCGACGAGGCGCGGACGCCGCTCATCATTTCCGGCCAGGCGGCGAAGTCGACCGAACTGTACTACGCCGCGGACCGATTTGTCCGGACGCTGAAGGAAGAAGAAGATTACACCATCGACGTGAAGATGCGCTCCGTCACGCTGACGGAAGCGGGCGTCGAGAAAGCGGAGCGCGCCTTCGGCATCGACAACCTGTTCGACCACGCGAACGTGACGCTCAACCACCACGTCCAGCAGGCGCTGAAGGCTCACGCCATCATGAAGCGTGACGTCGACTACGTCGTGCAGGACGGCGAAGTCATCATTGTCGACGAGTTCACCGGCCGTCTGATGGCCGGCCGCCGCTACAGCGACGGGCTGCACCAGGCGATCGAGGCGAAGGAACAGCTCAAGGTGCAGAACGAAAGCATGACGCTCGCGACGATCACGTTCCAGAACTACTTCCGCATGTACCGCAAGCTCGCGGGCATGACCGGCACGGCCAAGACGGAAGAGGAAGAATTCAAGAAGATCTACGGCCTCGATGTCGTGCAGGTGCCGACGAACAAGCCGATGATCCGGGTCGATATGCCGGACATCGTGTACAAGACGGCAAACGCGAAGTTCAAGGCGGTCGTGGAAGAGATCGTCAAACGGCACCAGAACGGGCAGCCGGTGCTGGTCGGCACCGTCTCGATCGAGAATTCGGAGAAGCTGTCCGAGATGCTGAAGCGCCGCGGCATTCCGCACAAGGTGCTGAATGCCAAGTACCACGCGGAGGAAGCCGAGATCATCGCCCGCGCCGGACAGCGGGGCGCCGTGACGATCGCGACGAACATGGCCGGCCGCGGCACCGACATTCTGCTCGGCGAAGGCGTGGCGGAGCTCGGCGGACTGCATATCATCGGTACGGAACGGCACGAGAGCCGGCGGATCGACAACCAGCTCCGCGGCCGTGCGGGCCGGCAGGGCGACCCGGGTTCGTCGCAGTTCTACCTGGCGCTGGATGATGAACTGATGCGCCGCTTCGGTTCCGAGAATATTATGGGGATGATGGACCGCCTGGGCTTCAGCGAGGACGAGCCGATCGAGAGCAAGCTGGTATCGCGGGCCATTGAATCCGCCCAGAAACGGGTGGAAGGCAGCAACTTCGATACGCGCCGGATCGTCCTCCAGTACGACGACGTCATGAACCAGCAGCGGGAGATCATCTACAAGCAGCGCCGCGAAGTGCTGTTCGCGGACAACATCCGAGAGCATGTCTTCGACATGATCCGGCCGGTCGTCGAGCGGATCGTCGAGGCGCACTGCGCCGACGAGGACATCCCGGAAGAATGGAACCTGGATGCGATCGTCGATTACGCGCACGCCACTTTCCTCAAGGAAGGCACGATCAAGCGTGAGGATCTCGAGGGCCGGGAGAAAGAATCGATCGTTGAGTTCCTTATGGAGGAAGTGCGCAAGCTCTATGACGAGCGCGAGCAGCAGATCGGCGAGGAGACGATGCGCGAGTTCGAGAAAGTCGTCGTGCTGCGCGCCGTCGACAGCAAGTGGATGGACCATATCGATGCGATGGACCAGCTCCGGCAGGGCATCCACCTGCGGGCGTACGGCGGCACCGATCCGCTGCGCGAATACCAGTTCGAGGGCTTCGAGATGTTCCGCGAGATGGTCGAGAACATCCAGGAAGAAGTCACGAAGTATATTATGAAGGCGCACGTCGAGAGCAACGTCCAGCGCCAGGAAGTCGCCAAAGGCCAGACGGAGACCGGCGGCGGCAGCAATCGCGAGACGCAGCGGCGACCGATCCGGCGCGCCGAGCAGCGGGTCGGACGCAATGACCCGTGCCCTTGCGGCAGCGGCAAGAAGTACAAACATTGCCACGGATCGAACGTTTGATCTGCGGCGGAAATTTTCAAATTTGAGGTGACCAGCGAACCATGATTGACGCAAGCGTCAAACAAGACCTGCGCGAGATGGCGAAGCGGCTCCAAGCACTCAGGGGGTCTCTTTGACTTAGATCTCAAGCAGGAGATCATTGCGGATTATGAAGAGAAGATGACGGCGCCCGATTTCTGGGATGACAATGACCGGGCGCAGAAACTGATTGCCGAGCTCAACGCGGTGAAGTCCGTCGTCGAAACCTACAACCGGCTGACGGGCGATCATGCGGATCTCGAGACGCTGCTCGAGTTGGCGGAAGAAGAAGGCGACGAGTCGCTGGAAGCCGAACTGGCGGAAGGCGTGGCCAAGCTCGTCCGCGACATCGGCGATTTCGAGCTGCAGCTTCTGCTGAACCAGCCGTATGACCGGCTGAACGCGATCCTCGAACTGCACCCGGGCGCCGGCGGCACCGAATCGCAGGACTGGGCGCAAATGCTGTACCGGATGTACACCCGTTGGGCGGAGAAGCGCGGCTTCAAGGTGGAAGTGCTCGACTACCTGCCCGGCGACGAAGCCGGCATCAAAAGCGTGTCGATCCTCATCCGGGGGTACAACGCATACGGCTATCTGAAAGCGGAGAAAGGCGTCCATCGGCTCGTCCGCATTTCGCCGTTCGACGCGTCCGGCAGACGCCACACATCGTTCGTCTCCTGCGACGTCGTGCCGGAGATTGACGACGACGTCGAGATCGAAATCCGGCCGGAGGATCTGAAGATCGACACGTACCGCTCGAGCGGCGCCGGCGGCCAGCACGTCAACAAGACGGAATCGGCGGTCCGGATCACCCATATCCCGACCGGCATCATCGTCGCGTGCCAGTCGGAACGCTCGCAGATCCAGAACCGCGAGCGGGCGATGAAGATGCTCCGTTCGAAGCTGTACGAGCTGAAGATCGAAGAGCAGCGGAAAGAACTGGCGGCCATTCGCGGCGAACAGACGGACATCGCGTGGGGGAACCAGATCCGCTCCTACGTCTTCCATCCGTACAGCATGGTGAAGGACCACCGCACCCAATTCGAGACCGGCAACGTGCAAGCGGTGATGGACGGGGATCTCGACGGCTTCATCGACGCTTATCTGCGCAGCCAGATCCGGCAAGATTCGTAAATTTTAATCCTTCGATTCGACCATCCATGATATAATCGTCGTGGAACTGCCCCGTGATCTGCGGTTGCCCATTGCCCCAGGCCGCGCGCCGCGATCCGTTCCATAACCTGAAGCAAATCGGGAGGATGGATCGGAGCCTATGGAAAGCAGCATTCTTCAAGCGCTCGCGCAGATGGAAAGCCGGATCCGCGAAGACATCGGCGGACTTCGTTCGGAAGTCGGCGAACTTCGGGTGAAGGTGGATGGTCTCGAATCAAGGATCGATGGACTCGAGTCGAAGGTAGACGGACTTGAGACAAGGATCGGCGGGCTCGAGTCGAGGATGGACCGACTCGAGTCAAGGATGGACCGACTTGAGTCAAGGATGGACGGACTTGAGTCAAGGATGGACGGACTTGAGTCAAGGATGGACCGACTTGAGTCAAGGATGGACGGACTCGAGTCGAAGGTAAACGGACTTGAGTCGAGGATGGATGGGCTCGAGACAAGGATCGGCGGACTTGAGTCGAGGATGGACGGGTTCGAGTCGAAGATGGATGGTTTGCGCGCGGATGTTGACGAACTTTGTTCGGAGACCGGCAGGCTTCGTTCGGATGTCGATGAGCTTCGTCAGGAAATGAACCGCCGGTTTGACAATATCGAAGAGAAGCAGATCGAACTGATTGCGCGCTATACCAGCATGCACTCACGCAAACTGGAAGCCGACCGTTTTGAGATCGATGCGTTGAAACTCCGTGTCGATCGTCTCGAATACATTACGAAACATATGGCATGACGACCAGCCGCCCGGACGCTCACCGGGCGGCTTGCTGTTCGTTCGGATTTAACCACTTCTACGGTTGGGGGGACCAATCATTCGGCGCGGCGATGCCGTACAGGAACATTGTGCGGAACTGCTCGCCGAGCAGCCGCAAATCGTGGAACCGGGCCAGCACGTCGGGCCGGGCGAAAAACTCGGTGACGCCCTGCATGTACACCATCAGGATGTGGGGGGACAGTTCCTTGCGGATGACGCCTTCCTCCTGGCCGCGCACGATCAGGTCGCGCAGCTGGTCGTGCATGTGCTCCCGGTAATAGTGCAGCAAGTCCGCTGTGATCTGCGGGTACAGCTCCAGGCTTTCCCGGATGAACCGCTCGGGCACGACAGGCATGTTCCGGTAATCGAGGATCGACGCGAGGGCCGACAAGGTGTCCGGGCTTTCCTCGATCTTCCGGTTCATGATCTCGTGCTGTTCCCGCACATAGCGTTCCATCACCGCGCCGACCAGCCGGTCCTTGCTTTGAAAATATTTGTAGATCGTCATCTTGGCGGCCGGGACGGCGGCAGCGATGTCGTCCATGCTGACGTCGGCAACCCCCCGGTCAAAAAAGAGTTCTGTCGCCTTCTCCAGAATCTGCTCCCGTTTGTTCCGTTTCAAATCCAACCCACGTCTCCCGTCTTCGGCATTCCGCGGCCTTCAGGTTGTCTCAGCCGGCAATGTCTTTGTTGTGATAATACCCGATGGCTCCTAAGGCGCACAAGAGACTGACCAGCACCATGACCGCCGCGCAGGGCGCGTCCAGTCCGCCGTTTTCCACGATGGCGGCCGCGTCCGTGAAGGAGAACAGGCTCACATGGCGCAGGAAATCGAACCGGTCCGACAGCCCCGCCATAATATGCAGCGCGTAGGACAGGAACACGATGCCGAGAGCAAGCGACACGATGCTTCGGGTGCGCCGCATCACGGCCGAGAGCAGGAAGGACACGGAAGCGACGGTCACGTGAAGCAGGAAGGTTGCGAGCAAATACCACGCGAGAATGTCCAGCTCCACCGCTTCATCCGCAAACCCCGTGCAGGCGAAGCTGACCGCGGCGATGACCGCATTCAACATGAACAGGTTGGTGAGCACGGCGGCCAGCTTCTGACCCGTCACCTCAATTCGGGTGACCGGCTTGGAGAGCAGGAACTCGGCGGTATGATCGTTTTCCTCCTTCGCCAGCATGCCCGCCGCGAGCAGCGCCGCATACACGCTGCCGACCAGCGTGTTGACCAGGTGCACTTCTACGCCATAGAAGCCTGTATACGTGCCCAGATTCAAGGTGTCCATGCCGAACACTTTGGCGAGCGGCTCGGGGAACACGTTCAGCATCTCTTCCGCCGTCTGCGCATCCTCGGCGAAGGGCGGATACACGCTCATCATCATCAGCACCAGCCCGCCCAGCACAAGACTCCAAATGACAAGCCCCCGGGCATTGGATTTGAGTTCCCTTCTGAAAATCATCCGCCTCACGCCCCTTCGTCCGTTTTGTACTCGTGCATGAAAATTTCCTCCAGCGACGGCTCCCCGATGTGGATATCCGACAGGGGAAGCTGCCGGGCATAATCCAGCAGGTCGCGGATATTGCCGTTGTAGAGCAACGTCATAATATTACCGCTGATGTCCTGGCGAATGATGCCGGGCAACTCGGATTCCCGCACCGGCTCCGGTCGGCTTTCGGCGGCGAAGGTGAGCTCGACCGTCTTGTAGCTGCCGCGGACGAGTCTGCTCACCGACTCCACCCGGACGAGCCGGCCGTCCCGGATAATGGCGACACGCCCGCACATTCGCTGCACTTCGCTGAGAATATGGGAAGAGAAGAAAATCGTCGCTCCCCGTTCCTGTTCCTCCTTCAACAGTTCAAAAAACGCATGCTGCATGAGCGGGTCGAGCCCGCCGGTCGGCTCGTCGAGAATAAGCAGCCGCGGACGATGCAGAAGCGCCTGGATGATGCCGACCTTCTTCCGGTTGCCGAAACTGAGATCCGCGATTTTGCGCGACAGATCCAGATCAAGCCGCTCCGCCAGATGCCGCATGCGGTTTTCATCCAATTTCCCGTAGAAGCCGGCGGAATAGCGCAGGAGATCCACCGCTCTCATATCGTCGTAATAGTGCACTTCACTCGGCAGGTAACCCGTCTCGCGCCGGATTTCCCGGGACTGGTGCACAACGTCTTTGCCGAACACGCTGGCCGATCCCGCCGTGGGATGGATCAGATTGAGCAGGATGCGGATCGTGGTGCTTTTGCCCGCGCCGTTCGGACCGATAAAACCGAAAATTTCGCCTTCTTCGATCGAAAAGGACAGTCCCTCAATGCCCCGCCGCTTCCCGTACCGCTTCGTCAACCGGTCCAGTTCCACAATCGCCATTCGGATCCCCCAATTTAATAAAATGTACTTTACAATATATTTGAGTACATTTTAAAACAAATATCCCTCATTAACAAGATAAAATTATACTATAATATGTTGATTGGTATACTTTTTATGTTGGTGGCGCATCATTGTATTTTCATGTAAACCGTTGTATAATGATACAGACTTGTGCGCTATTTATTCCGTTGCCGCCATGGTGTAGAATGGGGAAGTCAGCATACGAATGGGAGAGGGACGGACAGATGGAAACGAAGATCAGGGCGGCGATCGTCGGCTCGACCGGCTATGGCGGCGTGGAGCTGATCCGGCTGCTGGTGGCCCATCCGAAGGTCGAGATTGCCGCGGTGCTGTCGTCGTCCAGCGCGGGTGAACCGCTTGCGGCCGGATATCCGCATTTGACGGAAATCCGCACGGATGTGCTGGAAGCGATCGACCCGGCATCGCTCGCGAGGAAAGCGGACGTCGTGTTTCTCGCGACGCCGGCGGGCGTTGCTGCGAAACTGGCGCCGGAGATGCTGGAGGCCGGACTGGACGTGATCGACATCTCCGGCGACTTCCGGCTGAAATCGCCGCAGATTTATGAAGCGTGGTACAAGAAGCCGGCTGCCGATCCGGCGTGGCTGGAGCGCGCCGTCTACGGGCTCGCCGAAGTGTTCGGCGAAGATGTGCGCGATGCGCGGCTCATCTCGAACCCGGGCTGTTACCCGACGGCTTCGCTGCTCGGGCTCGTGCCGGCCGTGCAGGCGGGGTTCATCGACCCGGCGACGATCATCATCGACGCGAAGTCCGGCGTATCCGGCGCGGGCCGCGGCGCAAGCCTCGGAACCCATTATGCGGAAATCAACGAGAACTTCAAGGCTTACAAAGTGAACCAGCATCAACATATCCCCGAGATCGAGCAGGCGCTCACCCGCGTCGCGGGCCGTGAGGTGACGGTCACGTTCACGACCCATCTCGTGCCGATGACGCGCGGTATCATGGCGACGATGTACGCCGCCGTGACGGGCGGCCGCACGCAGCGGGATTTCATCGACCTGTACCGGAGCTACTACGAGAACCGCCGGTTCGTGCGCGTGCGTCCGGAAGGCGTGCTGCCGGCGACGAAGGAAGTGTACGGCTCCAACTACTGCGACATCGGTTTCGCCGTCGATGAGCGGACGGGGCGCGTCACGATCGTGTCGGTCATCGACAACCTCGTGAAGGGCGCGGCCGGACAGGCGATCCAGAACCTGAACCTGCGCATGGGCTGGGACGAAGGGCTCGGTCTGAACTTCGTGCCGGTGTATCCGTGACAAGCGCATGCCATGATTTCTCAAAATCTATGATCCTGCAAGGAGACCACGATACGAACATGGGACAAGAGTTGCCATTCGAGGCCGTGCCGAACGGCTCCATTACGACGCCGATCGGCTTTGTGGCCGGCGGACTGCATTGCGGCCTGAAGAAGACGGACCGCAATGACCTCGGCGCCATCGTCTGCGAAGTGCCGGCGGCCGCCGCCGCCGTCTACACGATGAACCAGATCCAGGCGGCGCCGCTCAAGGTGACGCGCGAAGGGCTCGGGAAGGAAGGCCGGCTGCGCGCCGTGCTCGTCAACAGCGGCAACGCGAACGCCTGCACCGGAGAAGCGGGCGAAGCCGACGCCCGCGAGATGCAGGAGGCGTTCGCGCGGACCCTCGGCGTTCCGCCGCATCAGGTCGCGGTCGCGTCGACCGGCGTCATCGGCGAGCGGCTCAAGATGAACCGGGTCCGCTCCGGCATCGCCGAAATGCCGGTGCGGCTGACCGGAGACGCGGACGGGGCTGAAGCATTCTGCCAGGCGATCCTGACCACCGACCTCGTGAAGAAAACGGTGTGCGTGAAGCTCGACGTGGGCGGCAGGACCGTCCATGTGGCGGGCGCGGCGAAGGGTTCGGGCATGATTCATCCGAATATGGCGACGATGCTCGGCTTCATTACGACCGACGCCAACATCGGCGGCGAGGCGCTGCAGGCGCTGCTGCGGCAGGCGACAGACGTGACGTTCAACATGATCACCGTCGACGGCGACACGAGCACGAACGACATGGTCGTCGCGATGGCGAGCGGGCTGGCCGGCAATGCGGAACTTGCGCCGGATCATCCCGACTGGAGCAAGTTCGCCGCGGCGTTCACCCATGTGTGCGAAGTGCTGGCGAAGGCGATCGCCCGCGACGGCGAAGGCGCGACGAAGCTGATCGAAGCATGCATCGCCGGCGCGGCGAGCGACGACGACGCCCGTGCGATTGCGAAAACGGTCATCGGTTCGTCGCTTGTCAAATCGGCCGTTTTCGGGGCCGACGCGAACTGGGGCCGCATCATCGCGGCGGTCGGCCGCGCCGGGCGTCCGATCCATCCGGCGACGATCGACATTTCGCTCGGACCCATCAAGGTACTGGAGCAGTCCCGGCCTGTGCCGTTCGATGAGGACGAGGCGCTCGCCTATCTGAAAGGCGACACCGTCCGGATCGAAGTCAACCTGAACATGGGCGAAGGCCGGGCGGTCGGCTGGGGCTGCGACCTGACGTACGATTACGTGCGGATCAACGCCGCATACCGGACTTGACGGGAAGGAACGATTGAGGCGATGGGACAAGAACGGTTTGTGATGAAATGCGGCGGCAGCACGCTCGCCGCTTTGCCTGATTCTTTCTTCGACGACCTGCGAGGGCTCCAGGAAGACGGATACCGTCCCGTCATCGTGCACGGCGGCGGTCCGGCCATTTCGGAGATGCTTGGCCGTCTCGGCATCGAGTCCGAGTTCGTGAACGGCTTGCGCAAGACGGACGAGGCGACGCTCGATGTCGTCGAAATGGTGCTCGCAGGCCAAATCAACAAGGAGATCGTGCGGCGAATCCAGTCAAGCGGCGCGAAGGCGCTCGGCCTCTCCGGCACCGACGGCCTGCTGATCCAGGCCCGGCCGGTTGCCAACGCTGACGAGATCGGCTTCGTCGGCGACGTAACCGGCGTGAACGCCGAGATCATCGAACGCGTCATGGCGATGGGCTATATCCCGGTTATCGCGCCGATCGGCATCGACGATAGCGGGCAGCGCTACAACATCAACGCCGACACGGCGGCGGGCGCCGTCGCGTCGCAGCTCGGCGTCGATCGGATGATCGTCGTCACCGACGTGCCCGGCATCTTGCGCACGATTGACGGCGAGAAGCGGGTGCTGCCGTCCGTGACGACGGCGGAGATCGACGAGATGATTGCGACCGGCGAAATCTACGGCGGCATGATCCCGAAGGTGAAATCGGCCGTGCAATGCATCCAGGGGCGCGTGCGCGAAGTCGTCATCATCGGCGGCGCCGAACCGGGCGCATTCGCCCGCGCGGTGCGCGAAGGCGGCGTCGGCACGCGCATCGTGAAGTCCTGAACGGGGATCATTCCAAATAAATCTTTGAAAGGTGGCGCGGCGAATGAGCGGAGCGCAAGGAACGGAGGGCGCGGCAAGCGCGTTGTTCCCGACATACGCCAGATTCCCGATCGCGCTCGTCAAGGGGCAGGGCAGCTGGCTGTGGGACGATCAAGGTAACAAGTATCTCGATTTCATGTGCGGGCTGGCGGTGACGAACCTCGGGCACGTGCCGGCGCAGGTGAAGGAAGCGCTCGTGAAGCAGCTTGACGAGCTGTGGCACGTGTCGAACCTGTTCGGCATCCCGGGACAGGAAGAAGCGGCCCGACTGCTGACGGAAAACAGCCATGCGGGCGCCGTCTTCTTCTGCAACTCCGGCGCGGGGGCGAACGAAGCGGCGATCAAGCTGGCGCGTAGATACAACAAGAATGTGCTGAAGAACGGACGTTATGAAATCATTACATTCAAGCAGTCGTTCCACGGCCGCACGCTCGCCACGCTGACGGCGACGGGGCAGGACAAGGTGAAGGACGGCTTCGATCCGCTGCCGCCGGGCTTTGTCACCGTGCCGCTGCATGACGAGCAGACGCTGCGCGAAGCGATCACGGACAAGACGGCGGCGATCATGCTCGAGATGGTGCAGGCGGAAGGCGGCATCATCACGGTCGATCCTGCATTCGTGAAGACGATCGTGCGGCTGTGCGAAGCGCACGGTCTGCTCCTCATCGTCGACGAGGTGCAGACCGGCATGGGCCGCACGGGCAAACTGTTCGCGTTCCAGCATTACGGCATCGAGCCGGATATTTTCACGCTGGCGAAGGGGCTTGGCAGCGGCTTCCCGGTCGGCGCAATGCTGGCGAAGTCGGGGCTCGCCGAGGCGTTCGGCCCGGGCAGCCACGCCTCGACGTTCGGCGGCACGCCGATCGCGATGGCCGCGGTGAAGGCGACGATCGAGACGATGCTCGCCGAGAACGCGCCGCAGCGCGCCGCGGAATCCGGCGAATACCTCAAGTCACGGCTTAAGGAGAAGCTGGCGGGCAGCCCGATCGTGCGCGAAGTGCGCGGGCTGGGGTTGATCGTCGGCATCGAATGCGCCGAACCGGTCGCCGGATTCGTGTCGGAAATCCACCGCCGCGGCCTGCTCGTCGTAACGGCCGGACCGAACGTGATCCGGCTGCTGCCGAACCTGCTCGTGACCCGCGAAGAGATCGACCATGCCGTCGACATTCTGGCCGGCGTGCTGACCGGACAGGCGGCGGCCGCGCAATCGTAAGCGGCGCGCACGGGCGCGCCCGCATTCAGAAGGAGTGATGGATGAGATGCCGCAACTGCTCAATGATGAAATCGCCGCTTCGCTCAAAGGGCGCGATTTTCTCGCACTCGCCGATTTCAAGCCGGAAGAGATCCGCTGGCTGATCGATCTGGCGATTGAACTGAAGCGTAAGTCTAAAGCCGGAGAAGTGTACCAGCCGCTCAAGGGCAAGACGCTGGGCATGATCTTCGAGAAATCGTCGACCCGCACGCGCGTCTCGTTCGAGGTCGGCATGTACCAGCTCGGCGGATACGCCCTGTTCCTGAGCCGGAACGATCTGCAGCTCGGCCGCGGCGAGACGATCCCGGACACGGCGCAGACGATGTCGCGCTATCTGGACGGCATCATGATCCGCACGTTCGCGCACCGCACGGTCATCGAGCTGGCGCGGGCCGCGACGATTCCGGTCATCAACGGGCTGACCGACTATGCCCATCCGTGCCAGGCGCTGGCCGATTACCAGACGATCCTCGAGCACAAGGGACGGCTCGAAGGGCTGAAGATCGCCTACATCGGCGACGGCAACAACATGGTTCACTCGCTGCTCGTCGGCGCCGCCAAGCTCGGCCTGCACATGTCCGTCGCGTCGCCGGAAGGCTATGAGCCCGATGCCGAGCTGATCCGGCAGATGCAGGAGACGTGCAGCGAGACGGGCGCATCGATCCGTGTCGTGCGCGAGCCTCGCGAAGCGATCGAAGACGCCGATGTCGTCTACACCGACGTCTGGGCGAGCATGGGCTTCGAGGCGGAGCAGGAGGAGCGGGCGAAGGCGTTTGCCCGTTACCAGGTGAATGAGGAACTGGTGCAGTACGCGAAGCCCGACTTCGTCTTCATGCACTGCCTGCCCGCGCACCGCGGCGAAGAAGTGAGCCCGGGCGTCATCGACGGCAAGCATTCGATTGTCTTCGACGAAGCCGAGAACCGGCTGCACGCGCAGAAGGCGATCATGGCCGCCATCATGGCGTGATTCATTTTCGACAAGGAGCGGAAATCTGATATGGCCAAGGAGAAAATCGTGCTCGCCTATTCCGGCGGCCTCGATACATCAGTCATCCTGAAGTGGCTGAAAGAAACCTACGACGCGGAAATCATTGCCTTCACGGCCGACATCGGCCAGAAGGAAGAACTGGACGGCCTCGAGGAGAAAGCCTTCGCGACCGGCGCGTCGAAGGTGTACATCGACGACCTGCGCGAAGAATTCGCGCGCGACTTCATCTTCCCGATGTTCCAGGCGGGAGCGCTCTATGAAGGGCAATATCTGCTCGGCACGTCCATCGCCCGTCCGCTCATCGCGAAGCGGATGGTCGAGATCGCCCGGGCGGAGGGCGCGACGGCGATCGCGCACGGCGCGACCGGCAAGGGCAACGACCAGGTGCGCTTCGAACTGACGGCGGCTTCGCTCGCGCCGGATATCAAGGTCATCGCGCCGTGGCGCATCGAGGCGTTCCGCGAGCAGTTCCCGGGCCGGGCGGAGATGATCGCCTACGCCGAGAAGCATGGCATTCCGGTGAAGGCCACCGCCTCGAAGCCGTACTCGATGGACCGCAATCTGCTGCACATCAGCTTCGAGAGCGGCATGCTCGAAGATCCGTGGTTCGACGCGAGCGCCGCGTCGAACCGGGACATGTACGTGCTCAGCGTGTCGCCGGAAGAGGCGCCGGATGAGCCGGAATACGTCGAACTCGAGTTTGAGGCCGGCAACTGCGTCGCGATCAACGGCGAGCGCATGACGCCGCTGCAGGTGATGGAGAAGCTGAACGAACTCGGCGGCAAGCACGGCATCGGCCGCGTCGACATGGTCGAGAACCGGTTCGTCGGCATGAAGAGCCGCGGCGTGTACGAGACGCCGGGCGGCACGATTCTGTTCACCGCCCACCGGAAGATGGAGTCGTTGACGATGGACCGCGAAGTCATGCATCTGCGCGACTCGCTCATTCCGAAGTACGCTTCGCTCGTCTACAACGGCTTCTGGTTCGCGCCCGAACGGCTGGCGATCCAGGCGCTCGTGACGGAGAGCCAGAAGAACGTCACCGGCACGGTCCGGCTGAAGCTCTACAAGGGCAATGTCATCGCCGCCGGCCTGAAAAGCCCGGTCAGCCTGTACAATCCGGACATCGCGACGATGGAGGCGGACCCGACGCAGGCCTACGACCAGGGCGACGCAACCGGGTTCATCCGGCTCAACGCGCTGCGGCTGAAAGTCGCCGCCGCCGCGCAGGCGAAACAGCGCTGAACCTGAGAGGGCTGACCGCTTGCCGGGGGCAACGCCCCGGAGGCCAGGACGGCCCTCTTTTTTGGGAAACAAGGCGAACCAATTCCCCCGCAAGGGGAGCATGAGGAGTGTCAGTCGTGAGCAAATTGTGGGGCGGCCGGTTCACGAAGCAGACGGACCGGCTGGTGGAAGAGTACACGGCGTCGATCACGTTCGACAAGGAGTTGGCCGAGGAGGACATCGAAGGCAGCCTTGCCCACGCGGCGATGCTCGGCCGGCAGGGCATCATTCCCGCGGAAGACGCCGAGGCGATCCGCGAGGGGCTGCTCAAGGTGCGCGACCGGATCCGCAAGGGCGAGATCGAATTCTCGATTTCGGATGAAGACATCCACATGAACATCGAGAAGCATCTCATCGAAGAGATCGGACCGGTCGGCGGGAAACTGCATACCGGCCGCAGCCGGAACGACCAGGTGGCGACCGACATGCACCTGTATCTCCGCCGCCGGGTCGTCGAGATTGTCGAATTGCTGCACAAGCTGCAGTCGGCGCTGATTGATCAGGCGAAAGCGAACACGGATACGATCGTGCCGGGCTACACCCATCTGCAGCGGGCGCAGCCGATCCTGTTCGCCCATCACCTGATGGCTTACGTGTCGATGTTCGGCCGCGACGCGGAGCGGCTGATGGACAGCTACAAGCGGATCAACGTGCTGCCGCTCGGCGCGGGCGCGCTCGCCGGGACGACGTTTCCGATCGACCGCCGCTTCGTCGCCGAGCAGCTCGGATTTGACCGGGTTTACGAGAACAGCCTCGACGCGGTCAGTGACCGCGATTTCATCGTGGAGTTTCTGGCCCATGCCTCGCTCATCATGATGCATCTGTCGCGGCTCAGCGAAGAGCTGATTCTCTGGTCGAGCACGGAGTTCCGGTTCATCGAGCTCGACGACGCGTTCTGCACGGGCAGCAGCATCATGCCGCAGAAGAAGAATCCGGACGTGCCGGAGCTGGTGCGCGGCAAGACCGGCCGCGTCTACGGCCATCTGATCGGCCTCCTGACCGTGCTGAAGTCGCTGCCGCTGGCGTACAACAAGGACATGCAGGAAGACAAGGAAGGCATGTTCGACACGGTGCGCACGCTGCAGGGCGCGCTGCAGCTGTTCGCGCAGATGATCGCGACGATGACGGTGAACAAGGACCGGATGCGCGAAGCGGTGGGTCAGGACTTCTCCAACGCGACGGATATCGCCGATTTCCTCGTCGGCAAGGGCATGCCGTTCCGCCAGGCGCATGAAGTGATCGGCAAGACCGTGCTGTATTGCATTCGGAACGGCAAATACCTGCTCGACCTGACGCTGGACGAGTTCAGGCAATTCTCGGAGCTGTTCGACGAGCGCATCTATGAGGTGCTGAAGCCGGAGTCGGTCGTGAACGCCCGCGACGTCTACGGCGGAACCGCGAAGCCGCAGGTGATCGCCGCCATCGCCCGCGCCGAGCAGGAGCTGGCCTGCACGCGTGCGTGGATTAACGAACACGCGGACAAGGAATAATCATGAGACCGTCATAAAACGCTGTGTGCCGACGGAAGAGCAGAGCCGGAGGGGCGATTCCCTCCGGTTCTTTTTTTAAGGGCTGTGCAGGCTGTTCTATATTTTTCGTCTTTCGTTTCTTCGTGAATAAATGCCCAAAGCCCGGAGCTTGGCTCGCGCGACATATTGCCGGACATGTTGTGCTGGTATATCCAGCAGTTTGGAAATCTCCTGATCTTTCAGATCCAGGATGTACCTGTAATACAGCAGATTTCGATCTCTTTCGGATAAACAGAACAAGACTTGATTTAGATTTCGAATCTCCTCGTGTTTCACGAAAGCTTCTTCCGTCGCAGACCGAATGTCAGGAATTTGAGTTAAAATATGATCGGCTACGGCTGTTAACCTGCGCTGTGAACGGCGAGTCTTTTTGCGGATGTAATCTACACAGACATGTTTAAGGGTATAGATGATATATGAAGCTCTTTTGTAGTCATTCAATGACCGCAATAAAGAAATTTTGGAAATCAGTCTCATCATGGTGTCCTGGACAAGATCTTCTACGGCATTGGCATCCCTTGTCATGATGTAAGCATGTTTCTTCATAACGGGATAATACTGGCGATATAGCATTGAAATATACTCGCAATCATCCTCATTCTCCGTGGCAGCAAGTACATCCATCACCTATCACCTCCTTAAAAAACTATTTATACCATAAATTATAATTGTCTGGAATTACTAAGACAAGGTGATTTGCTCAAATACCGACGATGAAATAGCAAATTGCAGGCGTAGAGCACCAAGCGGGCAAGAACAGTTGAATTGGAAGCATTTGATTATAGGAAGGATTTTATTCATTGAGAAAAGATGACAGAAAATTTAAGACGAGGTGTTACATCCATCCATTGCAAACGTCATAATAAGTGAAAGCAAATTTAATGGTTTTTAGAAAATCACCTGGTTTGATAAAATTCAAGAACGAAAATGAGGTGATCGGAATGAAAAGCAAAGTCAAAGGATTGGTGCTGGCCAGTGCAATTGCTGCCATGACGGTTAGTGCGGTACCTGCATTTGCGGGAACAGATTGGATTCCGTTCTCAGGGAAGCTTCCCATCCTTCAATCCTGGGGCAAATTGAGCACGGATACGAACGATAACAGTTCGCTTGCCGAAGCGGAAATTTCCTATGTAGGAAGCGACTACAAGATGAATCTGAGAGTTTATGATATTGATGTTTCGCCCGCTAAGCAAGTATCCGGCACATATACCGATGCCGATGACGGTACTACGGCGAAGTTTAATCTGGACGCAAGTTCAGAAGGCCATAAGGTCGAATTAAGAGGGCAAACGGCCAACTGGACTATCGTCCAAGTTGAGTATTCTGGTAAGTTTAGGGCGGATTCTTAATTACGAATATAACAATGGCAATAAAGCGTTTGACTTTCCACAGTCAAACGCTTTCTCTATGGAGGCCGTGCAATGATTATTGAAATAAGAAAATTTCTGAAAAACAATATCACTTACATTTGCTTGTGCATGCTTCTCCTCACTGTTGGGCTGGCCGTTTGGTCCGGCGTCGGCATGTTTCAAAACGAACTTGATGTGACGAAGCGAGTAAACGGAAACTTTCCCGATGCCGTGGCGCTTGTTTCACCTCATCAATACTGGGTCGGTTTTTCCGAAGTCTTTTTCTCTTCATTTTACTATTTTATATTCCCACTTATTGTTGCTTTACCCGTCGTGGATACCATTTACAGGGAGAAAGCAAGCGGGAGTTTGAATTACCAGCTGGTTCGGATGAACCGAAGAACCTATTACTTGCGAAAGTTTGTTTTTACCTTCCTCGTTTCGTTTGTATTGTTCGTGATCCCTTTGCTTATCGGAATGCTGTTGGTGAACTTGCTGACAGGTACGTGGAATTTTTCCGATTTTACGGCGGCGTATGACAGACTGGTTCGCGGGACGGCTGTATTCGGCGATTCTACATCACTTACGCATAAGAAAGAGCTCTTTTCGGACTTGCTGCGGCGGTCGCCGTATCTTTATGCCCTTGTCTATTATTTGATAGGGGGGTTATACGCTGGTGCTTATTCATGCTTCGGATTGTCAGCCTCGTTCTTTATCAGAAACCGATATTTGGTCTTGTTTACGCCGCTGTGTCTGTATTTGGGATGTTGGTTGATTTTTACGCTTCTTCAACTGCTGGCATGGGACCCGTTTAATATGTTGGACCCTCGCCAGCCGGTAATGGGCTTGAGATATCTTCCCTTCATTATTGATTTCTGCGTACTAATGATGCTTGCTGTTTTCCTGTATGTTTTAGGGGTGAACAAAAATCGTGATATCCTGGCTTGACATTCCCCGTTTCTACTTCCAGGATTTAAAATTAATAAAAAAAACCGTGATCGTCATCCTGTGTGCGATACCGATCATTTATATTTTGGGCGCATCGCTTAACGATTTTGTTCAAGCAGCCCAAACGTTTCGACGGTTCGCATTATCTCTGCGATTTGAATTTTTTTACTGTCCGTTATTCATTTTGATGCTGGGTATGCATAACAAACCGAGTGACTGGATCATTATCAGAAGATTTACCCGAAGAGGCGAGATGGCGCTCTGCGAAATTGGTTCTGTTCTGATATCAGCTTTACTATTCACACTGTTTGTTATCTTGTCAGGAATCCTGGTTTATTGTAGTTATGGATATCCGTTTTCTGAAAATCTGGCGTCTCTGTCGGATTTCGTTCTGTTGTTCTATCTCGTCATCGTCATGATCGGACTTCTGTTTGTTTCGGCGAGCGCGGTTGTCGGCAGGGTTTTGGCGTCGATTGCGGCAATTGCTTTGGTCGTTCTTGACCGTTTCACCGCGGCCATCGTTCCACTTATTTTATACGATGAAAACAACACCGCGCCTTTGGCGGCAATTTTAGTTGTTGTAATTGTTCTGCTGTCTTGCATTATTGTGATGCAATCGAATGGCAAGGACTATTATGTCAGGAATGATCGCCATTGAAGTTGTTCCTGCTGGGCATACGGTCGTTAAGAGAAGACTTGATTAAATTGATTCTCTTGTCACTGGGCATTCCCGCCCTTAATCTGTTGCTCTTATCAGGCAGCAGGACGGAGTTCTCTGAAACAACGACAAGTCATGTTTTAAGCCTGCTGTTCGGGTCAGTCCACAATAATCCGCTGAATTGGATCTATTGGATGATACTTTGCTTCGGCTACTTATTGTTATTGCAAATCGTATGGAAACCGAACGTTCAAACGTTTGAAGTCTATCAGATTCTTCGATACCGAAACGTCAGCCTTTATTGGCGAGCAAAGTTCATTTTGGGGTTTGTGTTAACCGTCTTTTATGTGCTGTGCTTCCTGGCCGTCACATTCGCAGGTTCGCTGTTGTGGGATGTCCATGCGGTCTGGGACGTTAAATGGCTGGCCGTCTTGGTGTGCCTGATTTTGAATTTGTATCTTCACGCTTTGACGTGGCTCGCCATCAAAGTTTATTCATTGGTCGAAGCCGCGCTGGTTCTTGCCGGACTTATGTTTTATGCCGGCGTGCGGCTGACGGAACCGTATATTCCGCTTTACTACGCTATGATCGATCATTTGCATCCAAACTTATGGCCAGCGTTTGCCGTTGAACTGCTGCTCATACTTGTTGCCATGGCGCTGATCATATGGAGAGTTCGTCTTAAAGATTTGGTGTAAGGAGGCCGATGTCATGACTTTTGCCGTTCAGTTGAACAATGTAAGAAAAACGATCAAAGGCAGAGAGATATTGAACGATGTCACGTTTACGATCAACAAAGGATCCATTGTCGGCTTTGTCGGGCATAACGGTTCCGGGAAGTCCATGCTTTTCCGCATCATCGCCGGTCTCGTAAAGCCTACCTCCGGCGAGGTGTCACTGTTCGGGGAAACGCTGCATTGCACGATTTCTTTCCCCAGAAGCGCCGGTGTCATTTTGGAAAAACCTGGCTTCCTGGAGCAGTACTCCGGATTCGACAATTTGAAATTCCTTGCTGATATACAAGGAAAAATCGGTGCGGATCAAATCAAAACGTCGATGCGTCAACTCGGCCTGGACCCGGAAGATCGGCGAAAAGTGAAGACCTATTCGCTTGGGATGAAGCAGAAATTGGCGATTGCCCAGGCCATCATGGAGAAACCGGATTTGATTTTGCTGGACGAACCGATGAACGGACTGGACGAAGACTCAGTCCATAATGTTTACCAACTGATCCGGCAGGAGAAGGCACGAGGGGCGACCATTCTGCTGACCTCGCATCATAAAGCTGATATTGAAGCCTTGTGCGATGAGGTTTACAAAGTGAGCGCCGGTACAGTATCCAAAGCAGAATATTCCGCAAGCGTGCATGCGATTCAGCCACCGCTTCAGCCTTCACTGGTGAACCGCCGATGAAACGGGTGAACCGGATGTCGCAGCGAACAGGGGGACGAAGCCGCCCCCTCACTTTCCCTCGCTGCAGTGATTGGAAATGATCCCCGCACTTTCTCCGAGCACCTTCCGGCTGTTTCCTTCCATCCTGACCATCCGCAGTGGCTTTCCCCGCTTTCACGATTGCTCTCCTGGCGCGTGGCGTACAGACCGGCAAGTCCGTACACGACGGTAAGCAGGAGCAGCAGGCCGATTACCGCGATCATCCAGGCATGAAGTTTTCGCAAACGGAATCACCTCGCGCGCAGGGATATCTTCCATGTCTATGCGGCGAAGGTCCGTTTCATGACCGTTTCTTCGCGCCTCCCCGCGCTCTCCCGTCGACGGCGAACGCTGCCGATTGCCCGCCGCGGAAGCCGTCGCAATTCGAAAAATGAGAAATCTTAAATCATGGAAATTGGCGCTTTCTTAAAGGAATTCCGCCGTTTCTGTCGAAATGAACTTTTTAGCCATCTACAGGAAGTGATACTGTGATCGAAATGCAGGACGTCTGGAAGACCTATCCCGACGGCAGCCATGCGCTCCGCGGCGTCTCTGTCCTCATTGAACGCAACGAATTCGTCTACCTTGTCGGACCTTCCGGCGCCGGCAAATCGACGTTCATGAAGCTGATCTACCGCGAGGAAGTGCCGACCAAAGGCCAGATTTCGGTGAACGGCTTCAATATAGGGAAACTGAAACCGCGAAAAATCCCATACATCCGGCGCAACATCGGCGTCGTGTTCCAGGATTTCCGCCTCCTGCCCAAAATGACGGTGTACGAAAACGTCGCCTTCGCGATGGAAGTCATCGAAGCGCCGAAGCGGATGATCCGCAAGCGGGTCATGGAGGTGCTCGAGCTCGTCGGGCTGAAGGGGAAAGTGAACAGCCTGCCCGCCCAGCTTTCCGGCGGCGAACAGCAGCGCGTCGCGATTGCGCGGGCGATCGTGAACAACCCCGCGGTCATCGTGGCGGACGAGCCCACCGGCAATCTCGACCCCGAGACGTCGTGGGGGATCATGAACCTGCTGGAAGAAATCAATTTCCGGGGCGCGACGATCGTCATGGCGACGCACAACAAGGAAATCGTCAATACGCTGCGCAAACGGGTCATTGCGATTGAGAACGGCGTCATTGTGCGGGACGAGCCCAGAGGGGAGTACGGATATGAGATTTAGCACACTCCTCCGGCATCTGCGCGAAGGCTCGCTCAGCCTCGCCCGCAACGGATGGATGTCGTTCGCATCCATCAGTTCGATCGCGATCTCGCTGTTCATCCTCGGCGTGTTTTTGCTGCTGTCGCTCAACGTGAACAATCTGACGAAGCAGATCGAGAACCAGGTGCAGATCCGGGTCTTTCTGGACCTTGAAATCAGCCAGGCGAAGATCGAGGCGATCGGGCGGTCGATCGGCGCCTTGCCGGAAGTCAGCCGCATCCGGTTCGTCCCGAAGGCGGAAGGTCTCGAGATGCTGCGCCGGAATCTGGGCGAGGACGGCCAGGGCATTCTCGACGATTACGACGATACGAACAATCCGCTGCCGGACACGTACACGGTTGAAGTGGTCGACCCCGAACGGATCGCCGAAGTCGCAGCCAAGATCCAGGAGATCGGCGACGCTGACCCGGATAAGCCGATCCGGAGCGTCCGATACGGCCAGGGGACCGTCGAACTGCTGTTCCGCGTCACGAACGCCGTGCGCAACATCGGACTCATCATCGTCCTCGGCCTGGCGTTTACGGCGACGCTGCTCATATCCAACACGATCCGGCTCACGATTTTCGCCCGCAGACGGGAGATCGGCATCATGAAACTCGTCGGGGCCACCAACAGCTTCATCCGCTGGCCTTTCTTCGTCGAAGGGGCGCTCATCGGCTTCGTCGGCTCCGCCGTGACGACGGCCTTGCTGCTTGCGGCCTACAACTGGCTCGTCCAGTCCTTGCAGGTGGAGTTCGGACTGATGATGATCCGGCTCGTCACCGTCCGGGAATCCGGTCTGCTGGTCGGCGGGGCGCTGATCGGGCTCGGAACCGCAATCGGCATCTTGGGCAGTTCGCTTTCCATTCGCAAGTATCTGAAAGTGTAGGTGAAACCCGCGTGAAGCGATCGTTCGCATTTCTCATCTGTCTGCTGCTGGCCTTCGCCATCTCCCAGCCGCATCGCACCGAAGCGGCGAGCGAACTGGAGAAGATCCGCAGCGAGATCAAGAAGCTGCAACAGAAGATGAACGATGTCGATGCGAACCTCAAGAAAGTGCAGCAGGACAAGCAGAACGTGCTGAATCAGAAAGAAGTGACGATGGAGCAGATCAACGAGCTGTCCGCCCAGATTGATTCGCTCGAAGAAGAGTTGAAGCTTGTGGACGGACGGATCGCCGAGTCGGAAGAATCGCTGCTCCAGGCGGGCCAGGAGCTGGAAGACACCAAGGCGCGCATCGAGGAGCGCGGCGAACTGCTGGACGCCCGCGTCCGTCTGCTGTACACGAACGGGTTCGTTTCCTACCTGGATGTGCTCCTCAGCGCGACGAGCTTCTCCGATTTCCTGGACCGGTTCGATTCGCTGCAATCGATTCTGGCGCAGGACAAGGCGATTCTGGAAGCCCACAAGGCGGACAAGGAATTGATCGAGCAGAAGAAGGCGCAGATCGAAGCGGAGCTGGCAGGACTCCAGGAGCTTTACAGCAAGAAGGAAGATTATTACAATTTACTTGTTGACAAAGAAAAAGAAAAAGAAGTCATGATTCTCCAATACAACCGGAAGATCGAAGCGCTGGACCAGCGGGCCGAAGAGCTTGAAGAGATCTCCGAAGAGCAGGAGAAACAGCTCATGGAGCTCGCCCGCAAGGAGAAAGCCGCGATCGAAGCCGAGAAGAAGAAGAAAAACACCGTCTACTACACCGGCGGCAAACTGGGCATGCCGATCAAGGATTACAAGTACGTCAGCTCGAAATTCGGTCCGCGCACGCATCCGGTTACCGGCCAGAAGGGCAAGCAGCACAACGGCATCGATTTCGCGGCGGCCTCCGGCACGGACATCTTTGCGGCCGAATCGGGCACGGTCATTGTCGCGCAGTCGATGAGCGGCTACGGCAACACCGTCATCATCGACCACGGCAACGGCCTGTGGACGCTGTACGGCCATATCCGCAAAGGCGGCATCAAGGTCAAAGCCGGAGAAGTCGTCAAGAAAGGCCAGAAGATTGCGGAAGTCGGAAGCACCGGCGTTTCCACCGGTCCGCATCTCCATTTCGAGGTGCGGCTGAACGAGAAACCTGTCGACCCTGAAAATTACCTGCGCTGACGGCGTCCGCCGCGCGTGGGGCCTCGGACCGCCACCCGAAGCGATCCCGCGCGGAGGATGGCGGTTTTTCTCCTCCCCTGGGGACGGCGGCAACCGCATGGCCGGCGCGGGCCGCAATTTCGATGGGAATATGGCGGCTGAATTTGGAGGGACGATTCATGCTGTTTCGTGGCCGTACGGTGACCGCCATGGTGCTCCTCACGGCGCTCGCGTCCGTGCTCGTTACATTGACGGCCGCGGAGCGGTGGCTGCTCGCCGGATCGGGCGCGGAGACGCCGGCCGGAGCGGCGCCTTCGGAGATCGAAGGGCTGACCGAGCGCGAGTCCGCCCGACTGAATGAAGTGTTGGATCTGATTGAACGGAAATATTTCCTCCCGGTCGACCGGGAGAAACTGCTGGACGGCGCGATCCGCGGCATGATCAACATGCTGGACGATCCGTATTCGGCTTATCTGAACAAGGACGAGGCGGAACAACTGGCGGACTCGATTGAAGGCACGTTCTCGGGCATCGGCGCGCGACTGCAGGTCCGGGGCGGCAAGGTGATCGTCGAATCGGCCTTGCGGAATTCGCCGGCCGAGCGGGCGGGGCTTCACCCGCGGGACGTCATCCTGTCGGTCAACGGTCATTCGCTCCTCGGCGTCGATCTGAACGAGGCGGTCCGCCTGATCCGCGGACCGAAGGGTACGAAAGCGAAACTTGTCGTACAGCGCGAAGGGGTCAGCGATCCGTTCCAGCTCATTCTCGTAAGGGACGAGATCGATCTGGAATCGGTCTTCTCGCGGCTCACGCCCGACGGCATCGGCATCATTGAACTCCGGCAGTTCGCGCTCAATTCGCTGGATAAATTCAAGGAAGCGCTCGAGGAGCTTGAAGCGGGCGGCATGAAGGCGCTCGTCATCGACGTGCGGAACAATCCCGGCGGTCCCCTTCCGGCCGTCGTGTCGATCGCGCAGCTCTTCATTCCGAAGGGCGAGCCGGTCGTGCAGGTCGAGAGCCGGGAAGACGGGCGCGAAGTGACGGTGTCGCAGGGTTCGAAGAAGCCGTACCCGGTCGCGGTGCTCATCAACCGGGGAAGCGCGAGCGCGGCCGAGGTGCTGGCTGCGGCGCTGCAGGAGTCGGCGGATGCGCTGCTGATCGGCGAGAGGACGTTCGGCAAAGGCACGGTGCAGGTCAGCTATGAGAGCGAAGTCGACGAAGGCAGCCAGGTCAAGCTGACGATCGCAAAATGGCTGACGCCGTCCGGGGAGTGGGTGCACGACAAGGGCGTCCTGCCGGACATCACCGTCGAACAGCCGGAATATTTCAAGGTGGCGCGGCTGTCCAGGGAACGGTCGCTCGTCCGGGACATGACCGCGGAAGATGTGAAGAGCCTGCAAATCATGCTGAAGGCGCTCGGTTACGCTCCGGGCAGGACGGACGGCTATTTCGACGCGGCGACCGAAAAAGCGCTGAAGGATTTTCAGCGCAATGAAGGCCTCCCCGTGACCGGCCGGACGGATGAAGCGACGGCGGATCAACTGGAACAGCGGATGCGGGACATGATTGCCGATCCCGCGAACGACCGGCAGCTGAACCGGGCGCTGGATGCGCTGCGCGTGCGGATCGGCCTGGCGCCGGCAGACGGCGGAACGGCGGAAGCGGAATCGGTGTCCGGCATTCAGGCGCCGGCAGACAAGACCCGGACGGAAGAGGAGTGAATGCCGATGGAATGGGGGCTGGAATGGCTGGAACAGGCGGGATCCGGAATCGCCGCTGCGCTGATCCAGCCGTTCGGATACGTCGCCGTGCTGCTGGTCTTGCTGCTTGCGCTCAGGCAGATCCGCGCGGAGCGCAGGCTGTTCCATGCGCGGCTGACGGCCTGGCCGGGCCGGCTGCTCGCGGCGCTGCCGGCGGGACTAGCCGTCGGCGTCCTGGTCTCGGCCGCCGTCCTGTTCCTCGGCGTTGATCTGAACGCGGATGCCGTGATCTGGCTGTGGTGCGTGTCGCTGCTGCTCGGGCTGGTGCGGCTGCGCTTCGCGGCGGCCGCTTACGGCGCGGGCCTTGTTGCCTTCTTGCAGTGGCTCTCCGGCTGGTTCGACTGGTCCGGATCGCCTGAACTGATCAAGCGGCTCGCGGCGTCGCTCGCATCGTTCGATGCGGCCGGCCTGCTGCTGATCGCCGGTCTGCTGCTGCCGGCGGAAGCCCTGCTGCTCTGGCGGTCTAGCCGCCGCCTGGCCGGCCCGGTCATCGTGGACGGCAAGCGCGGCCGCCCGATCGGCGGATGGCGGATCGACGCCGTCTGGCCGGTGCCGCTGCTCCTGCTCGTGCCGGCCGCCGGAACGTCCGCCGGCGCCGCGGAACTGCCGTGGACGCCGCTGTTCTGGAGCCTGGGCGAACCGCAGGGCTGGACGCTGCTCGGCCTGCCGGTCGTCATCGGCTCCGTCTGGCGGACGACGTCGCTGCTGCCGGCGGCGAAGACTGTGCGGGCAGCGAAGGTGCTCCTCTGGACCGGGCTGATCGCCGCTGTTGCGGGGGCGGCGGCCGCCCAATGGGAACTGTTGCTGCCGGCCGCCGCGGCGGCCGTGCCGGCGCTGCGCGAGATCGCATCCTTCATCGAGCGGAGCAGGGAAGCGGCGGCAAGCCCGCTGTACGCCCACGAAGGGAACGGGCTGCGGGTGCTCGCGGTGCTGCCCGGAACGTCGGGGGCGCAGCTCGGCATCGAGCCCGGCGAGATCGTGAGCAAGGTGAACGGCACCGCCGTCCGCACGCCGGAGGAGTTGTACGAAGGATTGCTGGCCAATCCGGCGTTCTGCAAGATCGAGCTGCTCAACCACGAGGGCCATGTCCGCTTTGTGCAGCGCGCGCGCTACGAGAATGAACACCATCAGCTCGGCCTCGTGCTGGCGCCGTTCGAAGACGCCGCCTACACCGTGAGCGGCGCGCCGCGGTCGTTGATCGGGCTGCTGCCGTGGAGCCGTCCTTTCCGCCGGCGGGGCGGATCGGCGCCCGAGGGAAGCGAAGCGTACATGGCCGCGGCCGCCGGGCAGACGGCTCCCGAACCGGCGCCGGCGGGTGCTGACGGCGGCGCGCCTGATAAGGGCCGTGCCGCGAATGATGCGGGCAAGGACGCGCCCGATGCGGGCACAGCTACGCAAGCAAAAAATTGATGCAATTGTCTACGATGCTTGTCCACACCTCCTTCTCGAACGGTCATATATTGCAAGCAGTCCGAACGGAAAGAGGTGATGCAAAGTGGCAACCGGCAATCTGCGACTCGCGCCAGGGCCCGTACCGCGTCTTCCGCGGCAGCCAGTCGGTGGCGGCCCTGCGGACGCTTGGCTTCAACAACCAGACGTCCTCGCTCATCCTCGTCGGCCGCAGGCTGTCGGATCAGGAGATCCGGCGCATTCAGGCATCGCGCAGCGCGCCCGGCGGTATCGTGACCATTCGGCAATGATGACGGAAAGACCGCCCGAAGTTGAAGACCGTCCGGCAGCACCGGACCGGACCGGTCAGGGGCATCGCGATTTTTTCCGGCGAAGGCCGGACAGGCCGACCGGCCGCCGGACTTTCTCACCAAGCCGTCCCCGCGTCCAGTCATGGCGGGGGCGGATTTTTTTAAAGATAAGACTTTATAAGTTTCACGCTTATAACCGGCTTATCTTTCACCGCAAAACGGACGCGCCCGCCCGGGAGGACGGCGCCAGCCGTTTTTGCTTGGTCTGCATTTCCGGAATTGCGCGGCGTGTGGAGAACGGGTATAATCGAATGGGAACATTTATTCTCATTCGGCTGGCGACAGAGGAAAGGATTGGTCCATCCGGCGTCTGCAAGCCCGCCGCATGGGGCATACCGATAATGGCGGACGGCCCGGAGCGACGGATTCGCCCGCCGGAAGCGGGCAGCCGGAAGGAGAGGGAAGCAAGACCGATGCGAGAATCGATAACGGTCCTGGACAAGCCGTTTGAACTTGTCTCCGATTACAAGCCTCACGGCGATCAACCCCAGGCGATCGCGAAGCTGGTGGAAGGCGTCCGGCAAGGCAAGAAGCACCAGACGCTGCTCGGCGCGACGGGCACGGGCAAGACCTTCACGATCGCCAATGTGATCAAGGAACTGAACCGCCCGACGCTCGTCATCGCCCACAACAAGACGCTGGCGGCGCAGCTTTGCAGCGAGTTCCAGGAATTTTTCCCGAACAACGCGGTTTCCTACTTCGTCAGTTATTACGATTATTATCAGCCGGAAGCCTATATTCCGCAGACGGATACCTATATCGAGAAAGATTCCAGCATCAACGACGAGATCGACAAGCTGCGGCACTCCGCGACCAGCTCGCTGTTCGAGCGGCGCGACGTCATCATCGTGGCGAGCGTGTCGTGCATCTACGGCCTCGGTTCGCCGGACGAGTACCGCGACCTCGTCCTGTCGCTGCGCGTCGGCATGGAGAAGCCGCGCAACGCCATCCTGCGCAAGCTGGTCGACATCCAGTACCAGCGGAACGATCTCAACTTCGTGCGCGGCACGTTCCGCGTGCGGGGCGACACGATCGAGATCTTCCCGGCGGGCAGCCATGAGCGGGCGATCCGGGTCGAGATGTTCGGCAACGAGATCGAACGGATCACCGAGATCGATACCTTGACGGGCGAGATCATCGGGGAGCGGAACCACGTTGCCATTTTCCCGGCTTCCCACTTCGTCACGCATGAAGAGAAGATGAAGATCGCCCTGAAAAATATCGAGCGCGAACTGGAGGAGCGGCTGGAGGAGCTCCGGTCGCAAGGCAAGCTGCTCGAGGCGCAGCGTCTGGAGCAGCGGACGCGCTACGACCTCGAAATGATGGCGGAGATGGGCTTCTGCTCCGGCATCGAGAACTATTCGGGGCCGCTGACGTTCCGCGAGCGCGGCTCGACGCCGTACACGCTGCTCGACTATTTCCCGGACGACTTCCTGATCGTCGTCGACGAGTCGCACGTGACGCTGCCGCAGATCCGCGCGATGTACAACGGCGACCGGGCGCGCAAGGAAGTGCTCGTCGAGCACGGTTTCCGGCTGCCGTCCGCGCTGGACAACCGGCCGCTCAAGTTCGAAGAGTTCGAGGCGAAGGCGAACCAGCTCATCTACGTATCCGCGACGCCCGGACCGTATGAGCTGGAGCATTGCCCGGAAGTGGTCGAACAGATCATCCGGCCGACGGGCCTCGTCGACCCGGTCGTCGAAGTGCGCCCGACGAAGGGGCAGATCGACGATCTGCTCGGCGAGATCCGCGAACGGATCGCGAAGGACGAGCGCGTGCTCGTGACGACGCTGACGAAGAAGATGGCGGAAGATCTGACCGACTACCTGAAGGAAGTCGGCATCAAGGTCCGCTACCTCCACTCGGACATCAAGACGCTCGAGCGGATGGCGATTCTGCGCGACCTGCGCCTCGGTACGTTCCACGTGCTCGTCGGCATCAACCTGCTGCGCGAAGGGCTGGACCTGCCGGAAGTGTCGCTCGTCGCGATTCTGGATGCGGACAAGGAAGGGTTCCTCCGCTCCGAGACGTCGCTCATCCAGACGATCGGCCGGGCGGCGCGCAATGCCGAAGGCCGGGTCATCATGTACGCCGACACGATCACGGATTCGATGAGCCGGGCGATCCGCGAGACGGAGCGCCGCCGGTCGATCCAGATCGCGTTCAACGAGAAGCACGGCATCGTGCCGCAGACGATCCGCAAGAAGGTGCACGACGTCATCGAGGCGGTGAAAGTCGCCGAATCGAAGGCGGAGTACGGCACGGATGCCTATGGCAAGATGTCCAAGAAAGAAAAGCAGAAACTGATTCAGCGGCTGGAAGCCGAGATGAAGGAAGCGGCGAAAAACTTGCAGTTCGAGCGTGCGGCCGAACTGCGCGACGCGCTGCTTGAATTGAAGGCTGAAGTCTAGAGTTGCAGGGGTGATAAGCGGGCGGAACCCTGCGTTGGGATGATCTCGCGGCCGTTCGTCACAGCGTCTGATTGCCAGCGTTGGCAATCAGACGCTGTTTTCTTTTCGTTCCCAACATCCCTCCCCCGACGAAGTCCCTCGACCTGCGATCGGCTGCCGATCCGCGGACTCGTCACCCAAATCCGGTCAACTCAACTTCTGTATCCCGTTGATCGTCTAGTTAAGGTGAAAAAATAAGGTGGTGGAGGGAAAATGTGGAGATCAGGCAGACAAATAGGATTTCTATTGCTCATTATTGTTCTGGTGTTATCGGGATGCCAACGCGCAGCTGTACAGGACGATATGGCACAAAACGGCGGTAATATCGCAACCGACGAAGTCAGTCCATCCGGAGAGAACGGCTTGCCGACAGAGGCCGGATCGCAAGCGGAGGCGGAACAGGCAAATACGACGGAGACGGATGGGACAGACGTGCCAGACAGGGATCTCCCTTCCGAAGAGCCAGCCGTTGAGCCGCGCAAGGAACCGGTTCGCATCCCTGTCTTAATTTATCAATTGACGGACGACATCTTGCAACTGCCGGTTTCTTCGATTCCGTATTATGACAAGGGCAAGATCAGGTTTCTGTCGGAGGAGGACATCAGGGCGTCCGGGAAACGTCGAACCGGACATCAGACCGGAATCGATGATGTGATGGCTCTGACGTCCAATCTCACGGGACGGGAGGACGCGGAACTGGATTGGACCGCCAGCGTCGAAGGTGAACGGCAAACGTCGGAAGGGCTGATCATGAAGGAGACGGCGGAACGGCGTTATGAACTGTTCGTACCCGACGTCGGAAGGTATGAGATCGAACTGGAAGCCCCGCCCGGCCACGAGGTGTTGTATATTTCCAAAATCACGTGGCATCCCAACCGAGCCGCCGGAACGGAGGGGCAAGTCCAATCCGCCGATTTGCGCGCCGCAAGGTCAATCGTGTTTTATGAGCTGCCGGAGGACGTTTTCCAACGCCCGAGAACTTCCATTCCCTATTATAACGACGGAACGATCGAATATTTGCCGGAGTATGTCTTCGAGCAATACGAAGAAGGCCATCAGCCCTGGCTTGGTACGGGAATCGATGTGGCGACCGTGATGACATCCAATCTTGCCGGGCAAGAGAATCCTTATCTTGAACTGAGTGAAACATTGCCCGGCTTCCATTTCAAGCAATCGACGCCAAGCGGGATCGTCATTCAGGCCTTGACGAACGAATTCATTCAACTAAAGGTGCCGGAGATCGGAACTTACGACATTGAGATGACAGTTCTTGGGGATCTTTCGTTTTTGATGATTTCGAATATTACACTTCATTTGAACGAATATTCATAGGGATGAGGAAAGAGGGCAGATATTCTCCGCCCTCTCCCACCCATATCAGGCGAAACGCCACTGAGCGTTCGGAATGGTGCCGGTAGCACCCAAAGCGTTCCGCATGTTTTTGGAAATGTCGATGATGGCACCGTTGATTACCGTCGTATCCTTACAATTGGAATCGTTTGGCTTGCAAACTTCGCATCGTTTCTTTCCTTTGTAGGTGATTGCCCTGGGCGTTGTTCCGGTGTTCCAGTAAGGGTCTGTGCCGCACCAGTTTGCGTCGAAGAGCGGGCCGACATCCCACACTTTCCCGGTAGCTGTCTTTCCGGTGTTTGGATTGTACATTTTTACCGATTTGGCGCAAACATTGTAAGCAGGCAATGCAACGTAATTGGAAGGCAGCGATCCGTGTTGCCCAACGCAGTATGACTTGTTGGATCCTTCAAACCAGGATGCATCGCCCTTGAACCAGACACCGACTTCCACCGTGGTGGTGAGACCATTGGCTTGAATCGTAATTTTCCTCGACGGATCCTGATTGAATACGGACGTAATGATCATGTCGGTGGATTCTCTGATGACCCCTTCCCGGAACGTGACGGTGCCAATCTGATACCCCAACAGCGAGGAAGAAGAGTTGGCATAGACGGGCACGGTGGCATTGAAACTTTTCACCGGTCCACCTGCCGTATTCACCAGGTATCCGCTCGAAATCCTGAACGGCTCCCGTGCAATCACGCTGCCCGAATAAACGTCTTCGCCCGGAGCGTTTTTGGCGATAGAGAAGTACAGCACGTATTCCGCCATTTTCTGGCTCATCCTTTCTGGAAAGATTCGGGTTCCGTTGTTTGCTGGTTCAGCAGTTCCTGGAGGATGCGGGCCTGATCCTGAAGCTTCGCATATTCCTCAACCGGGATCTCAATACTGTTTGGTACCTTTTGCTCCTGACAACCGCACATTCTTGCTCCCACCTTGTCCAAAACTTCTTGAGGAATTCCAGGCCTGGTTGCTTTCCTCGCTTATACAAAGTGAAATCGATTCTGATTTGCACAACGTCAGTGGAGGGGTGGAAGAAGAAAATTGGCCGTGAAATGAATCGGAGGATACAGAGGAGCTATGCGGGATAGTGAAAAAACAGGGCGGCTTCAGCACAAATCGCCGCATGCCGCCCTTTCAAGCTCATGTATTAGAAATCTAACTGTTCCTCCTTCCATTCGACAAGATTGCGGAAATCATTCTTGAATCCGGAAAAATCCAATTGAGCGTGATTTGACGAAATCAGCTCTATGAATTGTGCAAAACCGGGAATTGAATTCATATCGTAATTTTTGACGGCAACGATCACCTTCTCCGCCAAATACTGCTGCAAATCGTTTCGTTCGTTCGGGGACGCGCGACGGCACGCCTTCTGAATGAAGGGTTCTACAAGGTGAAGAATTTCTTTCATCGCTTCCTTGTCTCCCGCTTTCGCTTTCTGCACCAAGGTGAACAAATCATGCCCGATCATTTTTTTTTCCCACCTCGCTTCGAATGACCTGGATCAAATCCATAATGGTGTTATTCAAAGATTCGATTTTCTTCTCAAACCGGAGCAAAAGAAATCCGGTAATTACGATAGGAAAGCCAAAATTGGAAATAGATGTAGTGATCAATGAAATAATAGACGATTCCTCCATTACCGCTCACCCCCTTGAGTGATATCCCGTCTTCCATTCACTTCGCGCCGAGCAAGGAACTTCTCATTTTTTTGAGGGCTGTATGTCGGGTTTTCGTAATGGCTTGCTGTGACACTTTCAGCAGCGTGGAAATCTCCGTATCCATAATGCATGCCGAATAAGAAAGCGTTATCACAACTCTTTGCTTATATGTGAGTTTTGAAAAGATGGCATACAATTCGGGATTCTCGAGCCTCGATTGAAAGTGATTGGGATCAAATGTCGGGTCGTCCACGTCAGCCTGTCGGGCCAAACTCAACAGATAATCACCAAAGCATTGGGCCTCGTCCTCTCCGACAGGCGCATCGAATGTCAGCGGGTATCGTTGCTCGTATTTTCGCCGCTTTCTGTGGTAATCGATATTTGCATATTTAATGAGGGAGAAAAGATACTTCTTAAACCGGAAACAAAACAGAAATTTGCGAAAAGCGAGATCCAGTTCATCTTCCAACTCCGGTGACGGATTGCATATCAACCTCCCGAACAATGCGATATGGTAAGAAGACTCAAAGAATTTTTTAAGGATATTATTCTTGAATAAATTTGGATGATTTAATTTGAACTCCAGAAAGCACCTTATTTCATTTGACAGAGAACAGTTGGCTGCACGCACGTCAGAACTCATGATGTACAACCCTCCTCCGTTGGCTTTTGTAAATAAAAGTGTAATTGCAAATCAATAACACAACCTTGAGGGAATTTATTCTCTTGATGGCAAGTAAAGGGTTTCTTTTACTACTTTCTACGATGAGATGAGAGGGCGATATTCATTGACCAGGCGGGTTGTGCAATAGAGGGCTGACTTCACTTTTATATATTGAAAGATAAAATTTAAGAGGAGGGGAAAGAAAAGTGGCTCGCCCCAATACCTACATGGAACGAATATTGCAGATGAAGAAGGAGCTGTATGAACTCTCCAAACGATTGTCAGAATGTCATCCGGAGGACACGGAATTTTACGCAAGGATTGCAGAGCAATTTGCTGTATACATCCAGAACATTCAGAGTGAATGCCTGAAATCATCCGGTTCAACGGGCTGCTGTGCGATGGAACCTGTCCTGGAAAACCAATAATTGAACGTTTGCATGCCTGGCTGCCATTCGATATAATGGACGGGAACACACATTCGATTCTCAGGCGGGGCGCATCCCCGTCAACGTTGAAAGGGGCATCCGTCCGGTGGCCAATGACCGCATCATAATCAAGGGGGCGCGAGCCCACAATTTAAAAAATATCGACGTGGAAATTCCGCGCGACAAGTTCGTCGTCCTGACCGGCCTCAGCGGCTCCGGGAAGTCGTCGCTCGCGTTCGACACGATTTACGCCGAAGGCCAGCGGCGGTACGTCGAATCGCTGTCGGCCTACGCCCGGCAATTCCTCGGCCAGATGGAGAAGCCGGACGTCGACTCGATCGACGGCCTGTCGCCGGCCATCTCCATCGACCAGAAGACGACGAGCCGCAACCCGCGTTCGACCGTCGGCACGGTGACGGAGATTTACGACTATCTGCGCCTGCTGTACGCGCGCATCGGCAGGCCGCATTGTCCGGTGCACGGCATCCCGATCGCGGCCCAGACGGTCGAGCAGATGGTTGACCGGATTCTGGAATACCCGGAGAGGACGAGGCTGCAGATTCTGGCGCCGGTCGTCTCCGGGCGCAAGGGCGAGCATGCGAAGCTGCTCGCGGACATTCAGAAGCAGGGCTTCGTCCGCGTGCGGGTCAACGGCGAAATCCGCGATCTGAGCGAGAAGATCGAACTCGAGAAGAACAAGAAGCACAGCATCGAGGTCGTCGTCGACCGGATCGTCGTGAAGGAAGACGTCGCGGCGCGGCTGGCGGACTCCCTGGAGACGGCGCTGAACCTGTCGGACGGCAAGGTCATCGTGGACATCATCGGGCAGGAGGAGCTGCTGTTCAACGCGAAGCTGGCCTGTCCGGAGTGCGGTTTCAGCATCGACGAGCTGTCGCCGCGGATGTTCTCGTTCAACAGCCCGTTCGGCGCCTGCCCCGAATGCGACGGCCTCGGCGTGAAAATGATCGTCGACCCCGATCTGATCGTCAGCAATCCGCAGCTGACGATCGAAGAAGGGGCTTTCGAGGCGTGGGCGGGCAGCACGTCGAACTATTACCCGCAGTTTCTGCGCGCGGTGTGCGAGCATTACGGCATTCCGACGAACGTGCCGGTGGCGGAGCTGACCCCCGAGCAGATGAAGAAGCTGCTCTACGGCACCGGCGGCGAGAAAGTCCGGTTCCGCTATGAAAATGACTTCGGCCATACGCGCGACGCGTACGTGCCGTTCGAGGGAATCGTGCACAACCTGGAGCGCCGCTACCGGGAGACCGCGTCCGACGGCATCCGGGAGTTCATCGAGCAGTTCATGAGTGCGAAGCCGTGCGGCACCTGCAAGGGCCACCGGCTGAAGAAGGAGAGCCTGGCCGTGACGGTCGGCGGGCGGAACATCGCGCACGTGACGTCGCTGTCGATCGGCGAGGCACAGAAGTTCTTCGCCGAACTCGAGCTGAACGAGAAAGAACGCACGATCGCACGCCTCATCCTGAAGGAGATCGACAGCCGGCTCGGCTTCCTTGCGGCGGTCGGGCTCGACTATCTGACGCTCAGCCGCGCGGCCGGCACGCTGTCCGGCGGCGAAGCGCAGCGCATCCGGCTGGCGACCCAGATCGGCTCCAGCCTGATGGGCGTCCTGTACATTCTCGACGAGCCGAGCATCGGTCTGCACCAGCGGGACAACGACCGGCTGATCCAGGCGCTGCGCAAGATGCGCGACCTCGGCAACACGCTGATCGTCGTCGAGCACGACGAAGACACGATGCTTGCGGCCGACTACATCATCGATATCGGACCGGGCGCCGGCATCCACGGCGGCCGCGTCGTCGCGCAGGGGACGCCCGAAGAAGTGATGAACAACCCGGATTCGCTGACGGGGCAGTACCTGAGCGGGAAGAAGTTCATCCCGGTGCCGGCGGTCCGGCGCCAGCCGGACGGACGCTGGCTCGAGGTCCGCGGCGCGAAGGAGAACAACCTGAAGAACCTGAACGTGAAGATCCCGATCGGCCTCTTCACGGCCGTCACCGGCGTCTCCGGCTCCGGCAAGTCGACGCTCGTGAACGAGATTCTGTACAAGGCGCTGGCGCGCGACCTGAACCGCGCGAAGACCCGCCCCGGCGAGCACAAGGAGATCCGCGGCCTCGAACATCTCGACAAAGTGATCGACATCGACCAGTCGCCGATCGGCCGGACGCCGCGCTCGAACCCGGCGACGTACACCGGCGTGTTCGACGACATCCGCGACGTATTCGCGAACACGAACGAAGCGAAGGTGCGGGGCTACAAGAAAGGCCGCTTCAGCTTCAACGTGAAGGGCGGCCGATGCGAGGCGTGCAGCGGCGACGGCATCATCAAGATCGAGATGCATTTTCTCCCGGATGTCTATGTGCCGTGCGAAGTGTGCAAGGGGAAACGGTACAACCGCGAGACGCTTGAAGTGAAGTACAAGGGCAAGAACATCGCGGACGTGCTGGAGATGACCGTCGAAGACGCGGTCGAGTTTTTCCGCAACATCCCGAAGATTCACCGCAGACTGCAGACACTGCTCGATGTCGGCCTCGGGTACCTCAAGCTCGGGCAGCCTGCGACGACGCTGTCCGGCGGGGAAGCGCAGCGCGTGAAGCTCGCATCCGAACTGTACCGCCGCAGCAACGGCCGGACGCTCTACATTCTCGACGAGCCGACGACCGGCCTGCATGTGGACGACATCAGCCGTCTGCTGCAGGTGCTGCACCGGCTGGTCGATGCGGGGGACACCGTGCTCGTCATTGAGCACAACCTCGACGTCATCAAGACGGCCGATTACATCATCGACCTCGGTCCGGAAGGCGGCAGCGGCGGCGGTACGATCATCGCGGTCGGCACGCCCGAGGACGTGACGGCTTCGCCGAAATCCTATACCGGCCGCTACCTGAAGCCGATTCTCGAACGCGACCGGAAACGCACCGAAGCGCAGCAAGGCGTCGAGATCGCGGCAGCGAAAGCGAAGTAAGCCCAATAGTCAGAAAGGCCAGCCTCATGCAGGCTGGCCTTCTTTCGTCACAAGCCCCGGGTGAGCCGGATGTACAGATCCAGTTCGCGCCGGAACCACTCGCCGTAACCCGATGCCGGATAAGCGGTCCACTCCGACAATCGCTCGGGGTGCTGCACCGCGATCCACAAAACGTCAGGGGACTCGGGATCCGGGTAGAACAGCAAATCTTTGTGTCTCGGTTCGTTCACCCCGGGCTCCGGCAGGACAGGGTTCTGAACGAGCCGCGCCCAGGTTCGGGAGTCCGCCGCGATGCCGTCTTCTTCGGCGGATTCGCTGGTTGACAGGAAAGGCCACTCGTCTTCATGGACGACTTCAGCCTTGTCTCCCGGTGCCATCGCATATCCCCGGATGACGAGCCAATAAAGTGATTGCAGGTGCTTGGTCAGCGCAAGGACGACGCTGAAGATTGTCCCACGCCCCAATCGGAGCGTTGGGCGGGTTTCTCGCGATCGCGATGCTGGCCTTGCTGACGAGTTGGACGTCGAATCCGTGGATCATGGCGCCGTTCGGCGCAAGCTGCGTGCTCGCCTTCGGCATCTGGGACGCGCCGTTCTCCCGGCCGCGCAACATCGTCGGCGGACAGCTGATCACGACGTTGTCCGGTATCGCATTGTTCCATCTTTTCGGGCAGAGTGTCTGGGTGATGGCTGCCGGCGTCGGCCTGGCGATCGGACTCATGATGCTGACGAAAACGACGCATCCGCCGGCCGGCGCCGACCCGCTCGTCGTCATCGCGGGCTGCAGAGGGTGGTCGTTTCTGCTTGCGCCGGTTCTGATCGGCTCGGTCCTGATCCTGGCCGCGGCCGTGCTCATCAACAATCCGGACCACTAAGAAATACCTGACGTCCTGGAACTGAAGCCGGGTATCCGTCGCGAAGAGCGGATATCAACGGGACTGAAGCTGGTCGTCAACCCAGGCGAGCAGCTCGGGCCGCTCGCGCCACAGATGCAGATGATCGCCGGCGTACGCGGCGGCTTCCGTGGTATCCCCGACCACGATTCTTTCCGGCATTTTGCGGGGAAGACGCTTCTTGCCGGTCAAAAAATCGGGAATATGCGGATTATAATGCACGGCTTGCCGGAACAGACGCTTGAGAGCCGGCGTTATACCGCGCATCCCGTATTCGGTCAGCAGGCGGTTATAGTTGAATTCGGCGGAAATGTCATCGGCGTAAGTCTGGTTCATCAGTTTGTCCGCCGCTCCGTACTCCTTCAATTCAAGGTATGCCAGAACCAGCAGGTAGCGCGCGCCCTGGTTGTCGTTCGGGTTCAGCTCGAGCAACTCTTTGTACTCGCGGATGGCTTCCCTGTGTCGGCCTGACTTATGCAGCGTGTGGGCAAAGCCGAATTTGGCGCGCATGAAAGGCCGGGTTTTGAGGATGCCCCAGAACAACCCCCTGTTTTCTCTGAAAAACTTTCGGCCCAGGTGCTTCTTTCCGGCTTCCATGCCTTTGCGGTAGTATTCCAACGCTTCTTCGGGGGAAGACGACTCTTCGGCCAGAATGTTCCAGGCATCCGCGCTGTCGGGATAGATTCGGAGAGCCTGGCGCGCCAAGTCGATTCTTTTGGTCGGCGAAGGTTCGTCCCATGTGTAGTACAGCAGGATCTGCGCCAGTTCGGCAGGGTCATCCGATTCCCGTGCCAATTGTTCCAAGGCCTCGGGGGAATCCGCCAATTGTTTGAGATTCGGCGGCATGCCGACGGCCCGGGGCTGGCCGGGGGCTGCATTCTCCTGTTCGTACAGCGCTTCGGCGAACGCCTCGAGATCCTTGTACCGCCGGGAGATGGCCGACGCGGATACATCGTATTTTTCGGCCAGGGAGGTCAAGGTGACGCCTTCGATGCCGAAAGCCTGCGCGGTGAAGTATTCCATCGCCCCCGCGATGACTCCGGCGGTGCGCAGGACGGGCTGAGCCGTACCGGTGTACAGGTTCAGCATGGTGACCGCCATCGCGATGTGGTCCAATTCGTATTCGCCGGCCATCCGGTTCGCCAGATAGCGGGCGATCATTTGATAGAGCACGTTGCCCCACTCCAGCTCATGCTCGATGAGACTGACCACGTCCTCGGCGGTGATCACGGGATCGGAGAAATCATCTTCGGGTTCATCCGCCGCGGGCTGTCCGGGAGCGATGCGGGTGACGTTTGCGGCCTGGTCCTTCTCCAGACAGCAGCGTTTGTACTTTTTGCCGCTGCCGCAGGGACACGGATCGTTACGGCCGACTTTTTTCACAGTCATAACCTCCCTGATCCGGGTTGTCTTTCCGGTCGATATCTTGTCCCATTATATCAAAAAATGCGGGCGGGGACGTTATTTTGGGCATGCTAATGTCAGACTGCCATGCGGCGCGTGACAAAGTTGTTAACAGTGCGAATTAAGGCTTGCAACCGGAGCCGTGACAGGCTAACATAGAACGGAGATAAGTGTTTACCCTGGGTTGACGATTCAGAAGGAGGTCCCCCCCATGTTGCTTCTTGCAGAAGAGACCGCATCCGCGAGCAGCTTCGACCCGTTCGATATCATGATGCTGCTGTTTACCGTTGTCATTGCCATCGGCCTCGTACGGCTGCTGATGGAACGTCCGCGCAAGAACTATTTTGCCATCGGTTTTGCGCTCGTGTCCCTCGCGGTCTTCCTGTTTATCGATTACGTCATGATTTTCGAGGTCTGGGCCGGTTAATCGGCCGACAGGTTTGCATGAGCACATACATAGAGCCTCCCGCTGACGGAAGCGGAGAGGCTCTTGTTTTTGTATCCGGTTATCCGTTCCGGCGGATCGCGTCGATGATCCACCGGAACAGGATGAGGTCCTGCTTCGCGTCCTCCGGCGTCGTCTTCGGCACGAGCCCGCGGGTCACCACGTCGTGGAACGTTTCGATCTCGACGGTGTACGGATCTTTGAACGTCGGCCGGGTCTCGGACACGGAGAAGGCGTCGCCGTCCGTCTCGTCGACCATCAGCACGGTCGGCAGGTGACGGATGTACGGGGTATTGTACTGCACTTTGACCGCTTTGGCGTCCGAGTACACTTCGAGATGCGCGTCGAAGCGGCCGATCCGGTGGATGCCCGTCTCGAAGGTCGCGTTGAAGCCGTCGAACTCGAACAGCGCGTGGATGAACGAACCGCCGTTCCATTGCGCGGCGGAGATAACGCGGTTCGGCATGCCGATCAGCTCGCGCATCGCCGACAGATCATGGCTGCTGAGCCCGTTCAGCAGCCGGTATGTGCTGACCAGATCGGCCGGGGCGTCGCCGATCGCCTCGGCAGCCTGCTGCGCCGCAAGCCGCTTCCGCTCGGCCATCGCTTCCTCCGGGATATCCGTCGGGCGGAAGACGCGGCTCGATTGGCCGATGAAATAGCCGTTCGGTCCGATCAGATCCCGGACGCGCGCGTAGCGGATCGGCCCCATGTTCCGAACCAGCTCGACCGCCTCGGTGAAGGCGGGCGCGTAGCGCCGCATGTAGCCGATCATCACCTGCGTGCCAGCCTCGTCCCGGGCGCGGATGATGGCGTCCGCGTCGGCGAGCGTCAGACACATCGGCTTCTCGAGCAGGACGTGCTTCTTGCGGCGCAGCGCGGCCAGCGTCGCGGCGGTGTGGTATTCGTCGCTGTTCAGCACGAATACGGCGTCGAGCGCCTGCACCGCGCAGAGCGATTCCGCATCCGTGAAGCGCATCGCTTCGGGAACGCGGTACCGCTCGCCGATGAACCGAAGCAGGCTGGGCGAGATGTCGCAGATGGCGGCGATCTCGAACCGGTCATCCATCGAGGCGAGAATCGGCAGATGGATAATCTGCGCCACTTCGCCGAGTCCGATAATGCCGACTTTCACTCGTGTCATCGCAAGATCAGCTCCTTCGGTGGCTTGAGGTGGACGGAAGCGACAACGCCCCGACGCGCTTGAACAGATGGAGACGCGTCGGGGCGATGGTTTCGTTCCAGGGGAGACGGGCAGGTTATACCCACCACATCTCGCCCAGCGGTTCGCGGATCAGCACTTGCTGCAGATTTTGCACGGCTTTCGTGAATCCTTCTTCAACGGACATCAGACCGTCTTCGTGTTCGATGCTGACGACATAGTCGTAGCCGACCAGCCGGAGGGCGCTGATGATGTCGGCCCACGTCTTCAGATCGTGGCCGAAGCCGACGGTGCGGAACTGCCATGCGCGTTCGAGCATGTTCGTGTACGGCTGCATGTCGGTCAGGCCGTAGCGGTTGACGTTGATCGGATCAATCGACGTATCCTTCGCGTGGAAATGGTGAATCGCGCCGGCGCGGCCGAGAATATGTACGGCTTGCACCGGATCGATGCCTTGCCACCACATGTGGCTCGGGTCGAGGTTGGCGCCGATCGCTTCGCCGGCCGCTTCACGCAGACGGAGCAGCGTTGCCGGCGTATGGACGGAGAAGCCGCCGTGCAGCTCGAGCCCGATCTTGACGTTCCGTTCGGACGCATATTTCGCAATTTCGGTCCAGTACGGAATGACTTTGTTCTTCCATTGCCAATCGAGAATTTCCTGATAGTCGTTCGGCCACGGCGCGACCGGCCAGTTCGGATATTTCGCGTCTTCGCTGTCGCCGGGGCAGCCGGAGAACGTGTTGACGACCGGCACGCCGAGCTTCGACGCCAGGTCGATCGTCTCGCGGATGGTCTGGTCATGTTCGCTTGAAATCGCTTTCTGGGGATGAAGCGGGTTGGCATGGCAGCTCAGCGCGCTGATGATCAGGCCGCGGGATTCGACCGCCTTCAGGAACGCCTTGCGCTTGCTCTCGTCGGCGAGCAGTTCCTTCCGGTTGCAATGCGCATCTCCCGGATAGCCGCCGGTGCCGATCTCGACCGCTTCCAGTCCCTTCGAGGCGACGTAGTCAAGCATTTCCTCGAACGGTTTCTGGCCGAAGAGCACAGTGAAAATGCCAAGTTTCATGGTTCGCGAACAGCCTCCTTCGATTCCCCGATCGGGAATGTCATCGCTTTCCCGTCCATTATATCATGCCCATTTTTCACATTGAACGGCGTGCGCTGCGAAATGCCAATTTTGGATAGCAACAGGCCAAACTTGCAGCGGAGCGGGACCTGACTTTGCCGTCTTTCCCTCGTCATGCTATTGGAATCGCGGACGCAGGGTGTTACACTGAGTTACAGAATTTCACGATGCGTGAGCGGACAACCTGGAGGACCAACGATGATGATACGGAACGGCTTGCGACGCGAAGACATCGAACTGCTGGCGCCAGCCGGCAACTGGGACTGCCTGCGGGCGGCGGCGGCGAACGGCGCTGACGCGGTGTACTTCGGCGTCGAGCATTTCAATGCGCGGGCGAGGGCGCACAATTTCCGGATGGAAGAACTTCCGGAAATCATGACCTTCCTTCGCCGCTATGGCATGAAAGGCTACCTCGCCTTCAACATTCTCGTCTTCGAAGATGAGCTGGAGGAGGCGAAACGGCTGACGGAGGCATGCGCGGATGCCGGGATCGATGCGGTCATCGTGCAGGATCTGGGCCTCGTGCGCATGATCCGCGAGATCTCGCCCGATCTGCCGATTCACGGGTCGACGCAGATGACGATCACCTCGCCGGAGGCGGTCGAGTTCGCGGCATCTCTCGGCATTGAACGGGTGGTGCTCGGACGCGAGAACAATCTGAAGCAGATCCGAACCATCGGCAGCCAGACGTCGCATCCGCTTGAAGTATTCGTCCACGGCGCGCTGTGCGTTTCCTATTCGGGCCAATGCCTGACCAGCGAGATGTGGGGCGGCCGGTCGGCGAACCGCGGCGAATGCGCGCAGGCGTGCCGGCTGCCTTACGACCTGATGGTGGACGGCGAGCAGAAGGAGATGGGCGACGTTGCCTACCTGCTCTCGCCGAAGGATCTGGCCGCGATCGGACTCGTGCCGGAACTGATCGAGGCGGGCGTCATTTCGTTCAAGATCGAAGGCCGGCTGAAAAGCCCGGAATACGTCGCGAACGTGGTGAGCAAATATCGGGCCGCCATCGACCGCTACTTCGCGGGAATCGATGCGGAACCTTCGAAGGAAGAAATACGGGAGCTGCAGCAAAGTTTCTCCCGCGGATTCACGCCGGGTTTCCTGCTCGGCACGAACAACAAGCAGCTTGTCGACGGGACGTTCCCGAAAAGCCGCGGCGTCTATCTCGGCCGCGTCGAACGCGTCACCCGGGACGGCGTCATTTGCCGGCTCGAGGCGCCGCTCAAGCGCGGCGACGGCATCGTATTCGACGCGGGCGATCCGGAGAAGCCGGAAGAAGGCGGCCGCGTCTATGACATCCGCCGGCAGGGCGCCAAAGTCGAAGGCGAGGCGCTGGAGGGCGGAACGTACGAGATCGTGCCCGGCCGCCATGACGTCGACCTGAAGTGCGTGAAGCCGGGCGACCGGATCTGGAAGACGAGCGATCCGGCGCTTGACCGGCGGCTGCGTCAGACGTTCGAGACGGACAAGCCGTACCGCGCCTTCCCGGTGCGCGTCAACGTCAGCGGACGCGCGGGTGAGCCGCTCCGGACGGTATGGACCGACATGCAAACGGGCATCCGCGTGGAAGCGGACAGCGCGATTCCGCTTGCCGCCGCGGAGAAGCGGCCGATGGACCGGTCGCTGCTGGCCGAGCAATTCGGGCGGCTCGGCGGGACGATTTTCCGGCTGGAGGAGCTGGACGTCGAACTCGAAGGTTCGGTCATCTTGCCGATCAGCGAGCTGAACCGGCTCCGCAGGGAAGCGGCGGCGAAGCTGGAAGACGCGCGGATGAAGCCGCGGCCGTACGCGAAACGGAGCATCGATCCTTACGCCGACGTCCGGCGCGCCGAGGCCCTTGGGGGCGAGCCGGAGCTGACCGCGCTGTGCCGCAATATGGAACAGGTGGAAGCGGCGTTTGCGGCGGGCGTCGGGCTCGTCTACGCGGATTTCGAATTCATCCGGCAGTATCCGGAGGCCGTCCAGGCGGCGCGCAGGGCCGGCAAGCGGATCGCGCTGGCAACGCCGCGCATCCATATGCCGGGGGAGAACGGCTACCACAACATGATCCTGAAGCTGGAGCCCGACGCCGTGCTGGTCCGGAATACGGGGGCGCTGCAATTCTATCTGCGGAAGCGGGAAGAAATGCGGGCATCCGGCGACGCGGAGCGTTTCCCGGAACTGATCGGCGATTTCTCGCTGAACATCGCCAACCACAAGGCGGCGAACCTGATGCTGGATCTCGGCTGCACGCGGGTTACGCTCTCCTATGATCTGAATGCGCAGCAGATGATGGATCTGCTGCGGCGGATGGACGGCTCGAAGGCGGAGATCGTCATCCACCAGCATCTGCCGATGTTCCATACGGAGCACTGCGTGTACTGCACGTTCCTGAGCGACGGTACGGACTACACGAATTGCGGCCGTCCCTGCGAGAAACATCGCGTGTCGCTGCGGGACCGGATCGGCATGTCCCATCCCGTCCGTGTCGACGACGGCTGCCGCAATACGGTGTACAACGCGATCGAACAGTCGGGCGCCGAATATTTGCGCAGCTTCATCGAGCTCGGCGCCGGCACGTTCAGAGTCGAATTTCTCGAAGAGCGGGCGGAGAAGGTGGAGGAAGTCATCCGGCTCTACACAGACGCGATCCGCGGCAAAATCGGAGGCACCGAAGTATGGCGCACCCTCAAGGCGATCAACCAGCTCGGCGTCACGCGCGGGCAGTTGGTCAAGTAAGGATGCGCCGTGCGCGGACGGCCGCATTCGGATGAGAAAACGGCACGTCCGCGTGCCGTTTTCGCGTCTTGACGGTTGTTGCGGCGGCCGGTGGAACGGAAGGAATTTTGTAAGAAAAAATCGTATTGTGCAAGAAAGTATTCCATTTTTCCTAAACCAATAGTACGATTAACCTATATTCCATGGAAATGGAGTCTTTACCCATGCATCACATCGAGCAACATGGCGAACCCGACAACAACAGAGAAGAAGTGCTGAAGCTCGAACAGGCCGTGCAGAACGGACAGCTGCCCGAATGGGATGCGCTGGTCCGGCTGCCCGAGTCCGTCCTTTTCCGTTCGCCGCTCCTGCTTCGCGCCGGGGCCGTGCGGCTCATGCTGGAAGGAAGGCTGCGGGAGGCGCGGAGATGGGCGCAGGAAGCCGTGAAAGCGTTCGCGCTGATGGCGGACCATCGCGAGATGTTGTCGATGATCGGCCTGTTGTCGCTGATTCATGTGCGGATCGGCGATTTCTCGGACAACGAGGCGATGCTGATGCATCTGGACGCAGAAGCAAGACGCGATCCGGACCGGTGCGGCGGCTACGTCTGGTGGGCGCTGGCACGGGGAAAATGCTGGACACGGACGACCGCTTTTCTCGCGCCGCGCCTGATCGACGACGATTTCGCCCGGGCGGCTGACCGGTTTCGCGAAGACGGAGACGCGGTCGGTTTTGCCTACGTGCTGCTCGACCGGTGGATGTATGATCCGGCGGGCATGAAGAAATGCGAATGGGCCGGGCGCATCGCCGAACTCGGCCGGTGGGCGGCGCTCAGACCGGAATGCGCGGCCGTGCACGACGCGCTGACAAGCGAGTCGGGCGACGGGCTGCCCGCCCGATACGCCTACATGATGGACTCGCTGTGGTCCGACACCGATGCCGGAGTCGGCTGGCCGGAGGGCGAGCTGCGCTACGATGTGGAAGTGCAGATGTTCGCCTGCCGGCTCAACGTGGCGCGCCGGCTTGCGGAAGGCGAACGGACGGACGCGGCCATGGCGCTGCGGCAGCTGGAACTGCTGCATGAGGAGATGTCGACGCCGCGAACATTGGCTTGGGTGGCGGAATACAAAGGCAAGCTCGGCTTTGCGGTTGTCCAGGCTTCGGTCCCGCGGACCATCGAGCCCGCGGACGCGCCGGCGGAGGAGCGGGGGAACCGGATGCGCATCCAGCTGATGTCCGGCATCCGCATTTTCCTGCCGGACGGCACGTCACTCCAGCCGAAATGGAGGCGGCGCAAGTCGCGCGAGCTGTTCGTCTATCTGCTGCTGCAGCAGGATTACCGCGCGCTTCGCAATCAGGTGTTGGAGCATCTGTTCGGCGAAGCGGACTCTTCCCGGGTGGCGAATCATTTGTATGTCTCGCTGCACGAGCTGCGCAGCGCGCTGGCCGGCATCGGATTCGAAGACGCGATCGAAGTCCGCAGCGGGCTGGTCGGATTCCGGGAGTCGGTCGTCGACATGGTCGACGTCGAGCAGTATGTGACGCAGTCGCGCGTCGGCGACCAGCTGTGGGCGTCGGACCGCGACGCGGCCGTCGTGCTCTACCTGGACGCCGTGCGGAAGTACGGGCTGCTCGGAGCCGACATGCCGGCGTCGGACTGGCTGGAACGGTGGCGGATGCAGCTGCTCGAGCGGCAGACGGTGATGCTGCGCAGACTGGCCGAGTATTACATCGAATTGTCCGAGGACAGTCACGCGGAGCAATGGCTGACCGCCTGGATCGATCTGCGGCCGGATCAGGAGGAAGCCTATCAGGCGATGATCCGGTTCTGGAAAGAGCGCGGCCGCCACGCCGAGGCGGTCGGCTGGTACAAGCGGCTCGAGCGCGTCTTCCGCGAAGAATTCGGCGTCGAGCCGCTTGAGGAGACGAAGCGGCTGGTATGGGAAAATTGAGGACCCGGGCGCGCAAGGCAGGGGCGGCCTTCGCGCTGCTGCTCGCCGGCGCGGCGGCCGGCTGGAGCGCGGCGGCGCTCTTGCCGCATGACGCCGCTGCGGCAGCGGCAGCCGGGCTGCTGGCGGCGGCAGCCGGAGCCGCGGGATGGGCTGCGAATGCCGTAATCAGGCGCAAGGCGCGCCCGCGCGGAGCGGACGGCTTGCGGCCGGACGAGCCGGAGGAGCCTGAGCAGCCCAAGCACCCTGAGCAGCCGAACGGACGGGAGCACGCTGCCCTTGGTTCGGCTGAGGCGGCGCCGTCCGGCGAGGAGCCGCCGGCATCGGAACCGGTTGCATCCGGCGGCGGGAGCAGCCGGATGCCCGGCGGCACGGAGCCGCTCGCGGCGGAGCTGCGGCTGGCGCTCGAAGTTCAGCGCAAATGGCAGCCGCCCGTCGACCTCCGCCTCGGCCCCTGCCGGGTGACGGCTCGCAGCCGCCAGGCGGCGGAAGTCGGCGGCGATCTGTTCGACGCCGTCGTCCTCGATGACGCGGTCGTCGCCGTGCTCATCGGAGACGTGCCCGGCAAAGGGCTGCAGGCCGCCTTCATGGTGCCGGCGCTGCTGCTGCTGTTCCGCTCCGAGGTGAAGCGGGGCGGCGGTCCGGCCGAGCTGCTCGGGCGGATGAACCGCGTGCTGGCCGGCTTGAGCGCCGAGGGCCTGACGACGGTCGGCGTCACGCTGGGCATCGGCCTGCTCGATGTCCAGGCAGGCGAGATGCGCTACGCCGGCGCCGGCCATCCCGCCCCTTATCTGGCAATGCCGGGAGCAGAACCGCGGCAGCTGGACAGCTCATCCCTGCCGCTCGGCATGAATGCGGAGGAGAACTACCGCGAGACGGTGTTCCGCTTCGCGCCGGGCGAACGGTTCGTGCTCTATACGGACGGTATCATCGAGGATGCCGGGCCGGACGGCGAAATGTACGGCTTCGATCGGCTCGAAGCGGAGCTCGCGGACTGGGCGGCCGATGTGCCGGCGGCGGACTGGATGGAGCGGCTGCTTGACAGCCAGGAGAGCCGTGAGGCGTACCGCCGCGATGACCGGACGCTGCTCGTCGTCGAGTACACCGCGGGCAAGGCAGGGCGGCGCACGGAGCTTCGCGAGCGCAGTTGGCGCGTCCCTTCGGTGCCGGGCTGCGAGCGGTCCGTCGCTGCGGAGCTGGCGGCCATGCTGCGGGAGCACTGGTCCGAATCCGGACGAACCGACGATATCGTCACCTGCGTCGCCGAGGCGGTGATGAATGCCGCCGAACACGGAAACGGATTTGACGAGACGAAGACGGTGACCATCCAGGCGCATTTCGGCCATGCGATCATGGTCTGCCGGGTACGCGACGAAGGCCCCGGATTCGATTTCGCGGCGAGACTGGCGGGCGGCCGCGCGGAGGTCGACAATGAATACGGGCGCGGATGGGGACTCCGGCTGATCGACGAGCTGACCGACTATTGGATGACAACGCGGGACCAGCACGGTTTTTGCGTGGAAATGTATTTTCTCTCGCATCATCGGCAATCGTGACACGAAGGAGGGGCCTTGATGAATTCGATGCTGGAACTGAACATCGTGCCGTTCGATGCCGGATTGTCCGTTACGCTGAAGGGCGATCTGGACCAGCAGGCGGAACAGAAGATCCGGTCGGTGCTCGACTGGGAGGATGGGCTCGGCGAAGGGCGCCGCTATCTCATCCTGAATCTGCATGAAGTGAATTTCATCAACAGCGCCGGCATGGCGCTGCTGATCCGCATCGCCCGGGCCGGCCGGAAGAATGGCTTCCATACGTTCGTATGCGGCGCTTCGGCGCACTATCAGAAACTGTTCCGCATGGTCGGATTGACCGAATACGTCATGCTCTATCCCGACGATTACGCCGCGCTGCAGCGCATCGAGGCGCTCGAGAGCGGCGTGTGAGCGGCGCCGGGATTGTTTGACAGCCGGTGTCGGACCCGCTTAGACTGGGGATGGAATGTTGCAAGAATCGAGCGGGGTGGATCGCGTGAACGGACGGGCGGCGGAACGACAGCTCAGGGAATGGCGGCATCTTTTCAAGCTGGACCCCGACCGTGAAATTTCCGATTCGGCGCTGGACGCGGTCTGCCGGTCCGGCACGGACGCCGTCATCGTCGGAGGATCGACCGGCGTTACCTATGACAATACGACGGATCTGCTCGCCCGCATCCGGCGTTACGAAGTGCCGTGCGTGCTGGAACTGTCGTCGGCGGAAGCGGCCGTCCCCGGTTTCGACGCGTATCTGGTGCCGATCGTATTGAACGCCGGTTCGGCGGAATGGATCGCCGGCCGGCAGGCGGAAGCGATCGCCGCCTACGGCTCGATGATCCCGTGGGATACGGCCGTCGGCGAAGGGTACATCATCCTGAACGGCGGGTCGACGGCCGCGAAGCTTACCGGAGCCCGGACAGAGATCGGCGAGCGCGATGTGCTGGCCTACGCCCGCCTGGCCGACCGGCTCATGCGGCTGCCGATCGTCTATCTCGAATACAGCGGCCGGTTCGGCGATATGCGGCTCGTCGAGCGGGTGCGTGCCGATCTGCAAGGCGCGCGGCTGTTCTACGGCGGCGGCGTGACCGACGCGGAGCGGGCGCGGCTTGCGGCTGCGGCGGCGCATACGGTGGTCGTCGGCAACGCGATCTACGAGCGGCTGGACGATGCGCTGGCGACCGTGGCGGCGGTCAAGGAGACGCCTGCGCCGGCGTGACGCCCGCCTGCGCCGCCGGGTGCCCGTTCCGGCGGGCTTGATCCGGCCATGCCTGATCCGTCCGTCTGTATAAAGGAAATTTCCTCAACTATCTCGGCCCTATCGGCGAAAATGCCCCCGGCATTCGAAAAATTTTCGTCTATGACGTATCCTCCCCCTGGTTTTTCTTCAAAATCGCCCGAATTCCCCAAATCCGGCAAAACCGAAGTCATTTCTTCGCTTATCCGACCGGCCCGCAAAGCATCATTTGTGTCTCAACCGGAAACCGTATCGTCCGCGGACCGGCCGGGAATTTCACGACCGGACAATCCGCGCCGCAGCCGCCCGCCCGCAAATTGACACGCCCGGTGCGGTCGACTAGACTGAGAACAGGCGAACATAAATGCGAACAGAAGGAGTTCTGCCATGTTTAGTCCCATCGACCTCGACCAGGCGGTCGAGCGGCTCAATCCGCGCCAGCGGGAGGCCGTGCAGACGACGGAAGGCCCGCTGCTCATCATGGCGGGCGCCGGCAGCGGCAAGACGCGCGTGCTCACGCACCGGATCGCGTATCTGATCGGCAAGAAGCGCGTCGCCCCCTGGAGCATCCTGGCGATCACATTCACGAACAAGGCGGCGCGCGAGATGCAGGAGCGCGTCGAGGCGCTGGTCGGACCCGGCGCAAGCGACATCTGGGTATCGACGTTCCACTCGATGTGCGTGCGCATTCTCCGCCGCGACATCGAGCGGCTCGGCTATACGTCGAACTTCACGATCCTCGACTCGGCGGACCAGCTCTCGGTCATCCGGGCGTGCATGAAAGATCTCAATTACGATACGAAGAAGTTCGAGCCCCGCATGATCCAGGCCAAAATCAGCGGCGCGAAGAACGAACTGCTGTCCCCCGAACGGTACGGCGACCGCGCGGGCGATTACGTCGACCGGATCGCCGCCGACGTGTACAAGCTGTACCAGAAGCGGCTCAAGAGCAACAACTCCCTCGACTTCGACGATCTCATCATGGCGACCATCGACCTGTTCAAGGCCGAACCGGACATTCTGGACTTCTACCAGAACAAATTCCGCTACATCCACGTCGACGAGTACCAGGACACGAACCGGGCGCAGTATTCTCTCTGCCGGATGCTGGCGGACAAGCATCACAACATTTGCGTCGTCGGCGACAGCGACCAGTCGATCTACCGTTGGCGCGGCGCGGACATCACGAACATCCTCAACTTCGAGCAAGATTACCCCGAAGCGGTCACAATACTGCTCGAGCAGAACTACCGGTCCACGGCGAACATCCTGAACGCGGCGAACGCCGTCATCGCCCGCAACGCCGGGCGCAAGCCGAAAAACCTGTGGACCGACCGCGGGCCCGGCGAACCGATCCGCGTCTGCCAGGCCGAATCGGAGCATGAGGAAGGCTTGTACGTCGCGAACGAAATCCGCAAGAACCGCGACGCGGGGCGGCGCTACGCCGACCACGCCATTTTGTACCGGACGAACGCGCAGTCCCGGGTCATCGAGGAAATGCTGATCAAGGCGGAAATCCCGTATCGCATCGTCGGCGGCATCCGGTTCTACGACCGGAAGGAGATCAAGGACCTGCTCGCCTACCTCCGGCTGATCTCGAACCCGCATGACGACATCAGCCTCGAGCGGATCATCAACGTGCCGAAGCGCGGCATCGGCGACACGACGATGGCGAAGCTGACGGCCGAGGCGGCGCGGCGCGGGACGTCGATTTTCGAGGTGCTCGGCGATCTCGGCGACCTGGACATCACAGGCAAGACGCGCGCGGCGCTGCAGGATTTCCGGCAAATGATCGACGATCTGTCGCGGATGGTCGACTACCTGTCCGTGACGGAGCTGACGGAGCAGATGCTCGAGCGGACGGGCTACCGCGAGGAGCTCAAGCGGGAGAACACGATCGAGTCGCAGTCGCGCATCGAGAACATCGACGAGTTTCTGTCCGTTACCCAGGATTTCGAACAGCGCAATGAGGACAAGTCCCTTGTCGCGTTTCTGACCGACCTTGCGCTGATCGCGGACATCGACACGCTCGGAAGCGACGCGGACGAACGGGACGCGGACGACGCGGTCGTCCTGATGACGATGCACAGCGCAAAAGGGCTGGAGTTCCCGATCGTCTTCATCATCGGCATGGAGGAAGGCGTCTTCCCGCACAGCCGCGCGCTGATGGACGACGAAGAGCTCGAAGAGGAGCGGCGGCTCGCCTACGTCGGCATCACGCGCGCCGAAGAGCGGCTCTATCTTACCTGCGCCCGCGTGCGCACGCTGTTCGGCCGGTCGATGGCCAACATGCCGTCCCGTTTTCTGGAGGAAGTGCCGGACGAGCTGAAGCAGAACGATTCGCCCGCCCGGTCGTTCGGCTTCGGGTACAGCCGTTACGGCGACGGCGCCGCGGGCGGATCGGGCGGTTTCGGCTACCGCGGCGGCAGTTACGGCGGCCGGAGCGCATCCGCACCGTCCGGATCCTTCGGCGGCGTGAAGGCGGCCGCGGGAGCGGCCGGAGGCAGCGCCAAGCCGGCCGGCGCATCGCCAGGTGGCGCCGCCAACGAGACGTTCGCGCCCGGCGACAAGGTGAACCATGTGAAATGGGGCGTCGGCACGATCGTCGCCGTCAAAGGCGAAGGCAACGACCGCGAGCTGCAGATCGCCTTTCCGGCGCCTATCGGGGTGAAGCGGCTGCTCGCCGCCTTCGCGCCGATCACGAAAATCTAGCCATCGCAATCGTGAAAGAGGGGTGCGCCCGTGGCTGACCAGAAGAAGCTGGACCGGATGGCCCGGCTGGTGGAAGAGATCAATGTTCACAATCGGAACTATTACACGCTCGACAATCCCGTCATCAGCGACAAGGAGTACGACGCGCTCTACGACGAACTGGTCGCGCTCGAGCGGGAGACGGGCGTCGTGCTGCCGAATTCGCCCACGCAGCGGGTCGGCGGCGAAATTCTGAAAGGCTTCGAGCCGCACAGGCACCGGGCGAGGCTGTGGAGCCTGGACAAGGCGCAGACCGAAGACGACCTGCTCGCCTGGAACGCCCGCGTGCAAAAGGCGGTTGCGGACTATAACGCACGGAACCCCGACAACCCGCTGCCGCAGCCGTCCTATGTCATCGAGCTGAAATTCGACGGCCTGACGCTGAACCTGACCTACGAAGGCGGGCAGCTCGTGCAGGCGGCGACGCGCGGCAACGGCGTCGTCGGCGAGGGCATCCTGCCGCAGGTGAAGACGATTCGTACCGTGCCGCTGACGATTCCGTTCCAGGGCGTCATCGAAGTGCAGGGCGAAGGGATCATGCACCTGTCCGTTTTCGAAGCCTACAACCGGACGGCCGCGGAGCCGCTCAAGAACGCCCGCAACGCCGCGGCCGGCGCGCTGCGCAATCTCGATCCGCGCGTCACCGCCGAGCGGAAGCTGAACGCGTTCTTCTACAACGTCGGCTATGCGGAAGGCGTCTCCTTCGCGAGTCACGCGGAAATGATCCGATTCCTGAAGGACAACGGGTTCCTCGTGAACGACTATATCGCCTACTTCGACCGGATCGAGGACGTGGCGGCCGAGCTGAAGCGACTCGAAGAGCGGCGCGCGAGCTTTGACTTCCTGATCGACGGGGCGGTCGTCAAGCTCACCGACATGCGGACGCGCGAAGTGCTCGGCTACACGGACAAGTTCCCGCGCTGGGCGATCGCGTTCAAGTTCGAGGCGGAGGAAGCGACGACGGTGCTGCAGGCCGTCGACTGGCAGGTCGGCCGCACGGGCAAGCTGACGCCGATCGCCCGCGTGGAGCCGGTCGAGCTGGCCGGCGTGACGGTGCAGAACTGCACGCTGAACAACATGGGCGATATCGAGCGCAAAGGGCTCAAATTCGGGCTCGGCACACGCGTCTGGATCCGCCGCTCGAACGACGTCATTCCCGAGATTCTCGGCCGCGCCGACGAGGAGGAAGGCGGCGAGATCGTCTGCCCGACGCACTGCCCGGCCTGCGGCTCGCCGCTTGAGCAGCGGGGCGCGCATCTGTTCTGCAACAACAAGCTCGGCTGCAAGCCGCAGATCGTGGCGCGGATCACGCACTTCGCGTCGCGCGACGCGATGGACATCGAGACGTTCAGCATCGCCACGGCCGAGCAGCTCTATGACGAATGCGGCGTGCGCGATCCGGCGGATCTGTACGATCTGACGAAGGAGCAGCTCCTCGCCCTCGACCGGTTCGGCGAGCGCAAGGCGCAGAAGCTGCTGGACGCGATCGAGCAGTCGAAGGGGCGCGACCTCGCCTCCTTCCTGTTCGCGCTCGGCATCCCGAACACGGGCAAGGCGACGACGAAGATGCTGGCGGACCACTACGGCAGCCTGGACGCCGTCATGGCGGCTTCCGTGGAAGAGCTGCAGCAGCTGCCCGACGTCGGCGGGATCGTGGCGGAATCCATCGCCGGATTTTTCAACGACCCGCTCGTTCGCGAGAGCATCGAGCGGATGCGCAAAGCCGGCGTGAAGGCGGAGGCGGAGCGGCCGGCGGCCGTGCGGACCGACAGCGTCTTCAGCGGCAAAACGGTCGTGCTGACCGGGACGCTGTCGTCGATGACGCGGGACGAGGCGGCGAAGAAGCTGGAGGCGCTCGGCGCGAAAGTGTCCGGCAGCGTATCGAAGAAGACCGACTTCGTCATCGCCGGGGAAAGCGCCGGCAGCAAGCTGACGAAGGCGCGGGAGCTCGGCGTTACGGTCATCGACGACGAAGCGGAGTTTCTCCGGATGCTGGGTGAATGAAAGGTTGGGAAAGCGGATCGTTGCCGGTCCGCTTTTTCATTTGAAATAGGTGGCTGCCCTTCCACAAACCCTGCCGGTTCGGGCCGCATAACGCGCCGACAGCGGTGCAGATGCTAACGGCTGAATCCACCGAAAGGGGGTGCCGGCCGTGGCGAAGAAGAATCGCGCCAGCAAGGCGGATGTGCAGACGACGGACCTGAACCGACTGCCTGTCGAGGATACGGAATTTGCAGGCGAGTACGCGGCGGAGCGGAATCGGAAGCAGAAATCGAAGGCTGAGAAACAGTAAGGCGTTGTGACGTGGCCGGGACCGGACTGCATGCATATGGAGGGGCAGCCGCATGGCTTATCAATGTTTTCATTGCGAGAAGCCGGCCGACAGCGTCCACACGTTCACCGTATACGACGAAAACGGCGTCGAAGAACGGCTGGAAGTGCTGTGCAGCGAATGCTACGCGGAATGGCTGGAATCGCTGAAGGGCTGACATTGAAAAATCAAGCGGGCCGATTCCCGAGACGGGATCGGCCCGTTTTTTCAATCGCTCAATGCACGGTCTCGTTCTCAACGATGAATTCGTCGATCAGACGGTTGCGGTACATAAGGGAGAGGTTGAGTCCGTCGTATTCTTTTTCCTTGTCCAGCTCCCGCATCAACACCGCCGCAATGGCGCCGGCGTCTTCGGCGTGCCGCCGATCTCTGAAGTCGATGAATCCGGTCAGCCGCCGCTCCCGGATATCGACCGTCGCCGTGCCGATCGTCCGGTTGCCGTCCGCCTTCGAGCGGATTTCGTAGGTGAGCGTGTCGCCGTCGTCGCGAATCAGTTTGGCCGTAAAGTTGGCTTCTCCGCGCATGCCGGTCTTTTTCACGTGAGAAGACTTCGTCTCGGGCACTTCTTCATGCGCCAGCTCGACCGTCTCGAGCAGCTCGTCATCGTGGCGGTGATCGATCAGGAATTCGTCGACCGAATCCTCGTCGAAGTCCGAAACGATCAGTTCCGTGACAAGCTCGATCTCCTCTTCATCCGGCAGGCTGCGCCAGCCGACGCTGCCCGTCACCTTGCCGTCATCCGCGCGCAGATGCGCCTCGGCGATCCATCTGCGTCGCTCGTCGTAAACGTGGTAGTGCAGGCGGTTGCGTTTTTTGCCCACCAGCACCAGTTCGTATTCCGCTTCCTGCCATTCGGACTCATCCTCGTCTTCCTTCCATGTTCCGACGAGTTCCTCGTCCTCCTCGTCAGCCATCACGATAAACTGTTCGAACGGACTGTACGTGACGAACACTTCGCAGGAAGCAGCACCCACGGCGAGAACAAACGATTGGATGTAATCGTTGACATGCTTGAGCACCCGCTGCTTGTCCCGCGCGCGCAGCACATCGCGGTCGAGCTGGACGGATCCGGTCAGCCTTCCGCCTTCGCGATAGACAAGCGTCATCGTTCCGGCATAACGCCCGTCCACCAGGATGTCGTTCACTTCGCCCCCGGCCGTGCGCAGATCCGGACGCAGTTCGATCCGTTTCACGTCTGATACCTCCTTCACCGTAGCCTGATGCGGATAAACTTTCCGCAGGCGGCGCGAGAAAGGCGCCGACTTCGTCAGCATTCCCCGGCGGCGGGGCGGTTCATTCCACCGCATTGCAAGCGGCCGGTCATGTCACGGGTGCCGGAATATTCCGCTGCTTAAGTACGGGGCGCTGCGGCACACTAGCTCTGTGCAGCTGCAGCAATGGCCCGCGAGGAGGGTGAAAGCCGTGAAATTTCTGTTCAAATGGGTGCTGAACGGGATCATCGTCACGCTGATGCTGGCCTGGTATGCGGACGTGACGTATCTGACCGCCTTTATCGCCGCTTCGCTGCTTACGGTTGTCGCGTTCCTGATCGGCGACATGGTACTGTTGCCGAGCACGAACAACGCGGTGGCGACCATTTCCGATTTCCTGCTGGCCGCCGTTTATCTCGGCGTGATCCGGTATTTCTACGGCTGGAATCTGAGTTTCGGCGAGATCTTCATCATATCGGCGCTGGTCGCCTGGGCCGAGTGGCTGTATCACCGCTACATTCTCGGCCAGAAACTGGACGTTGCGGGATAAAAAATGGCGATCACGCTGAGTACAACCCACAAGGCAAGGAGGTCCGAATGGTGAGCAGGCTGAACGATTATGTCGAGAATCACGAGAATCTCGACAAGCTGAACGTCATTCTGAAGCATTACGGCGTTAGCGCCGAATTCGTCGCGCATACGCTGTCCGAAGGGTTCGAACAGGACAAGGAGCTGCCGAAAGAACTCATCGAGGACATGAAACAGTTCTGCGCCATGCTGTGACGAAGCGGCGGCCGACGAGTATCCACGGAGAAAAGATGGTGAAGGGAGGTCCGGCGCGTGAAGAGGATCACCATGAGGCTTGCATGCGCGTCCATCCTGACGGCGCTGGTGCTATCGGGATGCGCGGGAGGCGGGAATGGCTATGATGACAGGATCGGCGCCTACGGCACCGGTTACGGATCGAACGGCAACCGGCTGTTCGAACGGGACGACGAGGATCGGCCGGCGAGGCGCGGCGATGCGGGACATGCCGATCGGGGCAAGGAGATGAACAAGACGCAGACCGCCGAAAACGGCGGACGAAGCGGCATGTTCGGCACCGAAGATGAATTCAACGGCAGCCGCGACGGCGGCGGCGCAGGCTGGTTCGGCGCCGGCACGTTCAGCGGACGGATGAAGGACAGCGACAAGCTCGATGATACCCGAAACTTCCGCATCGGCAACGGATACGACGGCATCACCTCCGACGGCGCCGGCACGTCCGACCCCAAAGGCGCGCCCGTCCGCACGGGAAACGGAGGAGGTGTCGAGCTTCAACTCGGCGGCATCCGGATTACGAGCGGGGATTCGGCTTCCGCAAGGGAAGCCGGAGACGGCAGCCGGGTGCTGCGGGTGACGAGTCCGGTGGCCCGCAAAGCGCTTGAGCGGTTGAGCCGCAGCCTGGCGTCCGGCCAGTTGTCGGCCAGAGCCGACGTCATCGCGAACGATCTCCGCATCGTGCTGAAGGATGCGCGCTGAAGGCGAACCGGCCGGCAAGGCATTCGGCCGGTTCGGTTCGTACATAATGAAATCGTGCCGGTTGGAACGCTTGACGGCGTTGAAAAATCAGGTATAATAAAGTTAAGGTCAAAGAAAGTCAAAGTCAGAATCAAGGAACGACTGTCAATCCGGCCGGCCATCGACTGGAGGGTATGACCATGCGCAACATTACCGACCTTATTGAGCAGTATTTGAAACAGATGATCCGGGAAAGCGCGGAAGGCACCGTCGAGATTCAGCGCAATGAATTGGCGGACAAGTTCTCGTGCGTACCGTCGCAGATCAATTACGTGATCGCCACCCGGTTCACGCTGGAGCGGGGCTACCTGGTCGAGAGCAAGCGGGGCGGCGGCGGTTACATTCGCATCCGGAAGCTGGAGCTGCCGGCTTGCCAGCCGATCCACGAGCACGTTCTGCGCACGATCGGCAGCCGCATCGACCAATCCGCGGCCGAAGGGCTGATCTATCAGCTGGCGGAAGCGAAGCTGCTGAACGGACGCGAGGCGCAGCTGCTCAAAGCGGCCGTCTCCCGGGAGACGCTCGCGGTCACGCTGCCGCTGCGGGACGAAATCCGGGCGCGTCTGCTCAAGGCGATGTTGATTGCGCTGCTTGTTGAAAGTTCATCCTGATTGATAAGAAGAAGATTCCGAAAGGAGGCCGCCCCATGCTGTGTCAAGATTGCGGGAAACGCCCGGCGACGCTTCATTTCACGAAGATCGTAGGCGGCGAGAAGTCGGAATTCCATTTCTGCGAGGCATGCGCGCGCGAGCGCGGGGAGATGATACCGGGCACGGCGAACGGTTTCTCCATCCACAGCCTGCTGTCCGGCTTGCTCGACTTCGACCCGCCGGGCGGCGGGCAAATCGCGCAGCCGCTCCGGTGCGAGACATGCGGGCTGACGTACAGTCAGTTCAGCAAGATCGGGCGGTTCGGATGCAGCGACTGTTACCGTTACTTCGACGGCAAGCTGGATCCGCTGTTCAAGCGGGTGCACGGCAACACGGTCCACGTCGGCAAAGTGCCGCAGCGGACCGGCAGCCTGATCCGCTCCAGGCGGGAGATCGACCGGCTCAAGCGGGATTTGCAGGAGCGCATCGCCCGCGAAGATTTCGAGAGTGCGGCGCGCATCCGCGACCGGATCCGCGAACTTGAGCGCAGACTGGCGGACGGTTGAAGCCGGCACAAGGAAGGAGGGGACTCGGGTGGACAAACGTCGTTTCGCGCGTGAGGCGCTCAGCGAATGGATGCGGCACGGAGGACCGGATTCCGACATCGTCATCAGCAGCCGGGTACGGATCGCGCGCAACCTGAGCGGGCATCCGTTCCCGATGCTGGCGACGAACCAGCAGGCGCGGGAAGTGATGGAGAAGCTGACCGGCGCCGTCCGGGCAGGCAAGTTGGATGAAGTCGGAAAGTTTGATATTTTTATATTGAGTGATCTCAGTGAGCTGGAGAAGCAGGTGCTGGTCGAGAAACATTTGATCAGCCCGGCGCTGGCGAACGAATCGCGCTGCGGGGCGCTGATCCTGGACCGCACCGAATCGGTCAGCATCATGGTGAACGAAGAAGACCATCTTCGCATCCAATGCCTGTATCCGGGCTTCCAGATCAAGGAGGCTTGGACCAAAGCAAGCCGCATTGATGACAGGTTCGAGGAAGCGGTCGATTACGCGTTCGACGAGAAGCGGGGGTACCTGACGAGCTGTCCGACGAACGTCGGGACGGGCATTCGCGCTTCCGTAATGATGCATCTGCCCGCGCTCGTCATGACGCAGCAGATCAACCGCATCCTGCCGGCCGTGACGCAGGTCGGTCTTGCGGTCCGCGGCATATACGGCGAAGGCAGCGAGGCGCTCGGCAACCTGTTCCAGATCTCGAACCAGATTACGCTCGGCCAGTCGGAAGAAGAGATTATCGACAATCTCCACAACGTGGCCCGGCAGATTCTTGAACACGAGAAAGCGGCGCGCAAGCGTCTGCTCGCCGAATCCCGCGTAAGGCTTCAGGACCGGGTGTGCCGATCTTACGGCATTCTCTGCCACGCGGCCGTCATCGATTCGAAGGAGGCGGCGCAGCGGCTGTCCGACGTGCGGCTCGGCGTCGACCTCGGGCTCATCCCGAATGTGCCGCCCGCGGTGATGAACGAACTTCTGGTGAAAACGCAGCCCGCTTTCCTGCAGCAGACGTTTAACGAGACGATGAGTCCGGATCAGCGGGACATCCGCCGCGCGGAGATGATTCGGGAACATTTCAAGACATTCAGGCATGGAGGTGCATGAGGCATGATGTTCGGAAGATTTACCGAGCGCGCGCAGAAGGTGCTCGCGCTTGCGCAGGAAGAAGCGGTTCGTCTCGGCCACAACAACATCGGCACGGAACATATCCTGCTGGGACTCATCCGCGAGGGTGAGGGCATCGCGGCGAAGGCGCTGACGGCGCTCGGGCTCGGCCTCGAGAAGATTCAGGATGAAGTCGAATCGCTGATCGGCCGCGGCCAGGAGCAGCCGGCAAGCATCGCCTACACGCCGCGCGCGAAGAAAGTGATCGAGCTGTCGATGGACGAAGCCCGCAAGCTCGGCCACACTTACGTCGGGACGGAGCACATTCTGCTCGGCCTGATCCGGGAAGGCGAAGGCGTCGCGGCGCGCGTGCTGAACAATCTGGGCATCAGCCTGAACAAGGCGCGCCAGCAAGTGCTGCAGCTGCTCGGCAGCAGCGAAGCGGTCTCGAGCAGCCACGGAGCGCCGACGAACGTCAATACGCCGACGCTGGACGGTCTTGCCCGCGATCTGACGGCGGCGGCCCGCGACGGCAACCTCGACCCGGTCATCGGCCGGAGCAAGGAGATCGAGCGGGTCATCCAGGTGCTCAGCCGCCGGACGAAGAACAACCCGGTGCTGATCGGCGAGCCGGGCGTCGGCAAGACGGCGATCGCCGAAGGGCTGGCGCAGCGCATCGTGGCGAACGAAATTCCGGAGACGCTGCGCGACAAGCGCGTCATGACGCTGGACATGGGCTCGGTCGTCGCCGGCACGAAGTACCGCGGCGAATTCGAAGACCGGCTCAAGAAGATCATGGATGAGATCCGCCAAGCCGGCAACATCATCCTGTTCATCGACGAGCTGCACACGCTGATCGGCGCCGGCGGCGCCGAAGGCGCAATCGACGCGTCGAACATTCTGAAGCCCGCGCTGGCGCGCGGCGAGCTGCAATGCATCGGCGCGACGACACTCGACGAATACCGGAAATACATTGAGAAGGACGCAGCCCTTGAACGGCGGTTCCAGCCGATCATGGTCGAACAGCCGACGCCGGAAGAAGCGATCCAGATTCTGCACGGGCTGCGCGACCGTTATGAGGCGCATCACCGGGTGAAGATCACCGACGAGGCGATCGAAGCGGCCGTGAAATTGTCGGACCGCTACATCACCGACCGGTTCCTTCCGGACAAGGCGATCGACCTGATCGACGAAGCGGGATCGAAAGTCCGGCTCCATTCGTACACGGTGCCGCCGAATCTGAAGCAGCTTGAAGCGCGTCTCGAGGAAATCCGGAAGGAAAAGGACGCCGCGGTGCAAAGCCAGGAATTCGAGAAAGCGGCCGCGCTGCGCGACACGGAGCAGAAGATCCGCGAAGAGCTCGAGACGACGAAGAACATGTGGAAAGAGAAGCAGGGCCGCACCGATTCCGAAGTGACGCCGGAAGATATCGCGCAGGTCGTCTCCAGCTGGACCGGCATCCCGGTCAGCAAGCTGAAGGAAGAGGAAACCGAGCGGCTGCTGAAGATGGAGGAAATTCTGCACAACCGCGTCATCGGGCAGGATGAAGCGGTCAAGGCGGTCGCCCGCGCCATCCGCCGCGCACGGGCCGGTCTGAAAGATCCGAAACGGCCGATGGGCTCGTTCATCTTCCTCGGACCGACCGGCGTCGGCAAGACCGAGCTCGCCCGGGCGCTGGCCGAAGCGATGTTCGGTGACGAGAACGCGGTCATCCGCATCGACATGTCGGAGTACATGGAGAAGCATTCGACTTCCCGTCTCGTCGGCGCGCCTCCTGGTTACGTCGGGTACGAGGAGGGCGGCCAGCTCACGGAGAAAGTGCGCCGCAAGCCGTACTCGGTCGTGCTGCTCGATGAGATCGAGAAGGCGCATCCGGAAGTGTTCAACATCCTGCTGCAGGTGCTCGAGGACGGCCGTCTGACCGACTCGAAGGGCCGCGTCGTCGACTTCCGCAACACGCTGATCATCATGACGTCGAACGTCGGCGCCGATCAGATCAAGCGGAACTCGACCCTCGGCTTTACCGCGGTGCAGGATTCGGGCCGCGAATTCAACCAGATGAAGGATAAGGTGCTCGCGGAGCTGAAGAAAGCGTTCCGGCCGGAGTTCCTGAACCGGATCGACGAGACGATCGTGTTCCACTCGCTCGAGCAGGAGCACATCAACCAGATTGTCACGCTCATGTCGGATGAGCTGCGCAAACGGCTGCGCGAGCAGGAAGTCGACTTCGAGCTGACGGATGCGGCGAAGGCGTTCCTCGCGAAGGAAGGCTTCGACCCGCAGTACGGTGCGCGTCCGCTGCGCCGCGCGATCCAGAAGCATATCGAAGACCGGCTGTCCGAAGATCTGCTGCTCGGCAAGATCAAGAAAGGCGACAAGCTGACGATCGACGAGCGGAACGGCGAACTGGTCGTCATTCCGGCGGGATCGATCACCCCGGAGGAAGCGCCGTCGAAATAACGCGCAAGCCGGACGGGCGCCACGGCCCGGACGGAGTCATCCGCAACTCCCCACACGGAGGAAACCTCTGTGAGGGGAGTTTATTTTATTATAAATCCTCTAACAATTGGGGATATTGAGCCAATATATACTTGCAGGAATAAAATTACTGTTTTATTATTGTATTGGAATTGAGCTTGTCCCATGGCGAGCGAGGTGCAAACCGGCAGGCCGCGCATTTCTACTTGCCTTTGGGAGTGGAACGCTTGACAGACTGCAGCTATCCCGCCAACCGATTTGTAAGCGATTGCAGCAATCGCTTCCACAACAATCACCGTTCCCGCTACACGTGAAAGATGTTCCCGACTTTGGCAGGACAGCGCCACTTGATGCGTTGTCGGCCCGGACACCTGCCCCAGCAGACCAGTTGGCGTCCAATCGGGCAGACGGGAACGCCGTCGGAGTTAATCTTCATTTCATTGTATACCAGATGCCCGGAACGCCTGAGATTCAGGTCGATGATGGCGGAAACATCATCATGTTCCAGCATGGTATAGATCGGGAGGGCGTCGTGGGCCGAATCCAGGATCGCCTCTCCCACCTTCCAATCCGCGTACCAGTAGCGAAGTTCGCGGTAACCGCAAATCCACGAAACAGAGTCGTGCTGGCTGGCACGAAACAATCGCGGATACACGGGCAGATTGTAAGGACTATCGGCTGCCGTGAACATGTAAAGCGTACGTCCGTAGTAATATTTCTCACGGTAGCTGTCCCAGCCCCAATCGGCATCGGGATCCGAAAATTGCCGTTTGCAAGTACATTTCCAGTTGCCGGACTTGCGGCAATCGCAAAGGAACTTGCCGTAGGAACGCGCTCCGGTTTCAACCGGAGATCCATCGCCGATGACGCGAAAGGCGTTCGTATCGCCGAGCAGCCCCTTTGCCGCAGAAGGTGCGACGAACATGGTTTGAAACAATTGCTGTAATAGGTCATGTTCCTTGGGAGCGTAGTGGGTCTTGCCCTCGCGCAGGATGCGGGCGACGAGTTTCTCTGTAATTTTCGGGTTTTTGGGTTTTTGCTTTTCATTCTTCTTGCCTTTCTTCCGCGGCTTCTTCAAGCGGCGTTTCGTGCGCCCCGTCTTATGCGGAGAGGCCGCCCGCCAAAGCCGCCGAAAGAAATCGTAGAAGGTGCCGACACCCGGCGTATCGCGGGGTTCAAAACCACTGAGAATGGCATAGACGGGTATGGTGCGAAGCGCACGAACCCAGTCATCGACGCTCATCCCTGACTTGGTCATGAGTAACGCGCTGCGAAGCATATCACCGGGATCGCGAGGCGCTCGGCCTTTGGTTTTCGAAGAGTAGCTGGTGCGAACCAATGAAGCGGTGGAGGAAAGATCGATAGGCGTAATCAAGAAGAGCAGGTCACCGTAAAACTGTTGAAGCAGCAACCTGGCGTCGGGAGTACCGTACTCCTTCTGCAATTGGTCAGTTACGAAGATCAAGTAGTCTTGGTGAGAACGAGAAACAAGTTTCACAACAATCACCCTATTCTCTGAGAGATAGGCAATAAAAATGCCTTCTCGCCGATTTTTGGGGTGTTTTGAAAATGTCAAGAGGAAAGTTTGTTCGCACCTCTCTTTGGGGGTGAAACAATAAAAGACCCTGGCCGAAAGGCCAGAGCCGATGCGGAATTGTGAATTCCGAGAGGCTTACACGTGTGAAAGGAGGTGATAAAGCTATGCGGAAGTACAGCAAACCGATCATCCGCAAGGTTGAGGCTAGCGCTTATGCGGCTTGCGCTTGCGCGTGTGGTTCTTTTTCCGGCAGTGGTTCGGGATGCTAAGTACTTATCCAGTCGAGGGAGGGCCCGCCGCTGCCTTCCCTCCCCGATCCATCATGTGCGTGGCAAAGGAGGGATCTCATGAGGCTGGAGGAGACGGTGCATTTTCCCCATGTCGCCGTTTATTACGAGGACGGGCATTATATTGTGCACAACCATCTGTTGAACAGTTGGGTCGTTTTTGATCCGGACGAATATGAATTGGCCTCGGAGCTGATCTATGGCGGCTTGAGTCCTGCGGAACTGATCCGGGCGGGCAACGATGAACGAACGGTGAGGCGTATTGTCAACATGCTGCTCCTGTACCGGGTCGGTTACCAGGGGGAAAGGCCGCCGGATTACGATTATTTCGAATCGATGCAGAAGCAGGGGGTGGGTAAGGTTCCGCCGCACTACGTCTATTTTGTGACCACATACAAGTGCAACCTCAACTGCATCTACTGCTATGCGGACAGCGGTCCGGGCCGTTCCATGAAAGGCGATATGGACACCGAAGAAGCCATGGACATGATCAACCAGATCAAGGATCTGGGTACGAATACGATCGTCTTTACGGGAGGCGAAGCCTTCCTCCGGAAAGATCTTCTCGTCCTGATGGCGCATGCCAGGCAGATCGGGCTGCGCGTGAACGTCATCAGCAACGGCACGCTGATCACGAGCAGGGAGAAGGCCGAAGAGATCGCCAAGCTGGTCGATCTGTTCACGATCAGCCTCGACTCGCTGAACAAGGAGGAGCATGAGGCGAACCGCGGCAAGGATACATGGGACCGGGTCATGCTGGCCATCGGCTATTTGCAGGATGCCGGCGTCCGTCTGAAGCTCAATCAGACGGTCACCCGGCACAACCTGAACGCGGTCGAGCCGATGGTCGAGTTCACGAAGCAGCGCTCCATCCGGCTCAACATCATGCCCATCGTCCAGTTGGGCAGAGGTGATGACCGATCGCAGGGGCTCACCTTCGCCGAGCGCAGGCGCATACTCGATCGCATCGAGGAGCTGCAGCTGGAAGGCGCCGCGCATGACGACTGCCGATCGTTGGGTGTAAAGCAATTTGAGCACAGGCGGCAGTGCGGACACGGCACCGGCGAGTTCTCCATCGACGCCAGGGGCAATGTGTTTCCGTGCAAACTCATGCACCATCCGTTGTTCTATGCCGGTTCGATCCGCGAGAAGCCGCTGCGGGAGATATGGGAGACGTCTCCGGTGTTCGAAGCGGCCCGGAACCGTACGGTTCATACGCTGCCCGAGTGCATGAAGTGCACATTCCGGGAATCGTGCGGCGGAGGATGCAGAGCATTCCACTGGGGCATGACCGGCGACGTCAACGGAACGACACAGCTCGAATGTTCCGGCATACGCCGTGGCATTCGCAAGAAAATGGTCGCGTATTTCAAACTGGCGGGAGGGAAGCGCGCCGATGAGCAGACGGTTTCAATTGGCCGGTGATGTCTTCTATGACGAGAACATCGAAGGGATTTTCATCCTGACCGGCGCCGGCGAAGTCTACGTGCTGGAGGATGATGTGAGCAAAGCGGTCTGGCATTTCATCACCGAGAAGCCGAGGACCGTCGAAGAGGCGCAGCGGGAAATTCGCGGCAGTTTCGAGATTTCGCCGGACGATACGGTTGATGAAGACATCCGGGACTTCATATCCACCCTGGAGAAATTGGGAGTGCTTGAGGAATGTCCAAACTTGACGGAAGTGAGTTCCTGATCCGCGCCCTGCGGAACGGAAGATCGGTGGCATTCCGGATACAGGGGGATTGCATGCATCCGTTGCTGCGGAACGGACAGACCGTCAACGTCTTGCCGGTTCGGAAATTGCGGATCGGGGACATCGTCCTCTATCGCGACCGGATGAACCGGTTTTTGGCGCACCGCATCATCGAGATATCGGGGGATTGGGTGGTGACGGCCGGAGACCGCAACAAGATCGCCGATCCTCCGATCGCGATGAGCGAGGTGCTGGGGATTGTGGAACTTGCGGACGACGAGCGCGAAGCGCAATGCGGCGCGGACTGGTCGCCGGTTGTATACATGAATCCCGCCGTGGCGGGAATCGACGATTGCCGCAGGTGGTCGGAGTCGCTGGCGATTGACATTGTGCCGGAACCGGACCCCTTCACGAGGGTGGATGAGCTGAAGAAAGCCGGAAGCCGGATGCTGCTGATCCACCCCGGAGCGAGGCGGCATGTGTCCGAACTGCCGCCGTTCCACGGAGAAATCTCGATCTTTATCGGCTACGAAGCGGGCCGAACGACCGATCGCGCGACGGGAACCATCGGGGTAACCGATGTCACGTTCGTCGCAAGAGCGTCGACGGCGTTCTGGCAGGAAAGAGACATCGCGCTCGATCTGGGGGTTGCGGTCGGCTTCGGAGCGGGAAGGAGAAGGTCATGGCTTGGGTAATCACTCCGCCTTGCGAGGGCGAGAAGCTCGCGAAATGCGTCGCGGTATGTCCGGAGAACGCGATCGAGACGTCCGAGGACGCAGGCCAGTATTACATAAATCCGTACAAATGCACGGATTGCGGCCTCTGCGATCTGACATGTCCCGTCGCGGCTATATTCCCCGCGGCGGCGGTGCCGAAACAATGGCGGCACAGCATCGAGGAGAACCGGCTCTTTTTCGAAACACGCGGACAATCCGGGTGACGCGACCGGCTCCGGATAACGAAACGCTCCGCGGATGCGGGTGATGATCGCGGGGGAAGGAGAGTCGTATGGGCAGAATCGTTGCATCGATGAAACAGGCGGGGAACATCCTGAACGCGGGAGACATGAGCAATTGGCTCGCGTTCGGCCTGATCGTCCTGCTGGGGTTGTGGCCCGGAATTGAGGTATGGCTGGTCAAACAGGTCGTCAACTTCGTCGACCAGAACAGCCGTAGCGATGCGATCACTTACATCCTGATCATGGCGGGACTCGGCGCCATCGCCATCCTGCTCTATGGGCTTCATCCCTATTTTCTGCGCAAAGTCAAGGACCGGATCTACGAGCGGCTGTCCCTGAGGCTGTTCAGCCTGGTGGACCGGACGACGGTCAACGACTGGATCCGGGCCGATACGAGGAACAGACTGGCGAACACTTCGGAATCGGTCACCTCACTGTATCACGAAGGCATCGACGGGTATGCCGCGCTGCTGCAGACGATGCTGACGGGACTGGCTCTGACGTGGGTGCTGCTGCTGACGGCCTGGTGGGCGCCGCCGTTGATTCTTGCAGGGGCGCTCTTGAATGTTTATCTTACCCGGAAAGCCGCCGCGAGAGAGACCGCGTTCCTGGGCGGCATCGCCGAACAGTCGCGCCTGGAATCGGCGTTCATGGAATCGCTTACGTCATACAAGCACGCCAAGGAAGTGCGCGTCTTCGGCATCGCGGATTGGCTGCGCGGCAAGTGGCGGCACGAGTATGACGCCATCGCGCGGAAGACCATCGGCCATACGGTCCGCGTCTCCGCCCTGCGGCTGGCGAGCAATCTCTCGACGAGCATCGTCACCTTGATCGTGCTGCTCGCGGGATTGTGGAGGCTTCATGAAGGCGCGCTGGGTGCCGGGGACATCGCCGCGCTTCTGGTCGGCGGCCTGTACCTGGAACAGTTGCTGAACATGGTGCTGACCCAGGGCAAGCATTGGCTCGGACGCAAAATGTATTTGGCGCCCCTGTTCGACGACGCCGCGGACCGGCGGCAGACGGAACGTCCGGAAGCCGCGTCCGGAGCGCTTCGGCCGGACATGGCCGTCCGTCTGACCGATGTCTCGTTCAGCTACGACGGCCGCAAGCAGGCGCTGTCAGGCGTCAGCCTGGACATTCCTAAAGGGACGAAGCTGGCGGTCGTCGGACCGAACGGTTCGGGCAAAAGCACGTTGATGCACATCATCGGCGGCATTTTGAAGCCCGATACGGGCACCGTGCAGACGGACGAAATCGGCGGCTTCTGTCTGCAGGATTACGGACGCTACAAGCTGTCCGTGGAAGACAACGTGATGCTGGGCGATGTTGACCGTCCGGATGCCGCGCTGGCGAAGCAGCAGCTTCGGCATGTCCGGGCTGATTTCGTTGCTTCGCTGCCCGGGAAGGAGAAGACCATGCTCTGGCCGGAAATCGGCGGCGTCGATCTGTCCGAGGGGCAGTGGCAGCGGATCGGGATGGCGAGAAGCCTTTACCGGACGGCGTACCGGTCTGGTTCCATCGTCATTCTGGATGAGCCCACCGCGTCGCTCGATCCCGACGCGGAGCTCGAGCTGCTGACATCGGTGATGGAGCAACTGCGGGATTACACGGTGATCTTCGTCATTCACCGGTTGGTCGGATGCGCGTTCGCCGACAAAGTGTTGGTCATGGAAGAGGGCAAGGTGTCGGACTACGGCCCGCATGATCATTTGTTGAGGACGAACCCGCTTTATCGGGAAATGTGGAAAGCTTCATCATCGTTCATGTAAACAGGGCATTGATTCTCGGGGGCGATGTGCCGTGTGGCTGATCCGTTCAAGACGATTTGTCGGCGTATTGCCGTGGATGATTTTCACGCTGGTTGTGACGCTGTGTGCGGGGGCGCTTCCGGGATACCGCATCTATCTGTTCGGATCGGCGATCGAGCAGATTGCGGCTGGCCGGCCCGAAAGTCTGATTCTGTTCACGGCGGCTCTGTTCGCTACCGCAACCATCGCGGAGAAACTGCTTGACGCGGTTTCCTCGATCGCGTCGGAGGGGCTTCACCTGAAAATCGGGCGAATCGCCAGGGAAGAATTCATGGACCGGTTCGGCAAGGTCGAGTATGTCCGGTTCCTGGACGAGGACTACATGAAGGACGCGGAGAAAGCGGCGTCAAGTCTCGGCAGGGGACACCGCCTGTTCACGCTTGGCTTCGACGTGCTGCGCTCGGGGGCGATGCTCGTCAGCCTCATTGTCGCGCTGTTCTTCGTGACGGAAGTCGGCGCCCTCGTCATGCTGGCGGCTCTGGCGCTCATCATCTACAGGCAAATGAAGCTGGGGCGCGCGATGTTCAACCTCGAAAACGAGCTGGCGGGCGAGCGCATTCGGGAGAAGTACTACCGAAGCGTCCTGCTGGACGGCGATCTGGGGAAAGAGCGGGCGCTGTTTCGCCATATGCCTTACATCGTGAAGCTGTGGCGGGACGTCTTCCGTGAAATCAGCGGCAGAAACCTGTCGTTCCTGCTGAAATCGCAGCGCGTCACCGTCCTGCTGCAGATCGGCCAGCTCCTGCTCATCACCGGGGTCTATGTCACGGTCATTCTGACCTCGAAGGCGGCGATCGGCGGCATGATCATCGCGTTCAAGCTCGTGGATGAGATGCTCGGCAAGGCGAACGCGTTCGTGCTGGAGCTGCGGCTGCTGACGCAAGAGCTGCTGATCTCGACGAATCTGATGAAGTTCTTGCGGCAGCCGGTGCCGGCGTCGGATCATCCGACGATCGAAATCCGGGAAGAGATCGAACTGTCCGGGGTCGGATTCCGTTATCCTAACGGCACCCGGGATGTCCTGTCGGAGATCGACATGCGGATCGGAACCGGCCAATTGATCGGCCTGGTCGGGCCGAACGGCGCGGGCAAGACGACGCTGTGCCATATCATCAGCGGTCTCCTAGAGCCGACGCGGGGGGAAGTCCGCGTCGACGGACGGCCGGTCGCGGCCGCCGCGAGGCTCGGGGCGGTGGCGGTCGCTTACGCCGACTTTGCCCAATTTCCGCTTGCCGCGAAAGAAAATATCGGCTTCATGAATGAACCGGGCGCCGATGCGGCGGGAATGGCGGAAGACATCCTGCGCCGCGCCGGAGAGAGGCGAATCGGCCAGGGATACACGGAAGCCGTCGACCTCTCGGGAGGCGAATGGCAGCGGCTTGCCGTGGCGCGGGCGATCTCGAACACGAAGACGGTCGTGCTGCTGGATGAGCCGACGGCGGCGATGGACCCGATCACGGAAGGGGAGGTCGTGGCGAAGCTGAAGCAATTCGTCGCCGAGGGAAAGGCGGCCGTCCTGGTCGCGCACCGCGTCAGCACCGTCATGCAATGCGACATCGTCTATGTGATGCGGAACGGGACCATCGCGCAGGTCGGCAGCCCGAAGGAGCTGATCCGGGAAGAGGGCATCTTCAGGGACATGTACGGCGCCCAGGTGGCGCTCCTGCAGGCGTCGGCGCAGGTCGAAAGCGGATCATGAAAGGGGGAATCGGGTTGAACATTCTGCTCATTTCGCGGGGGAACGGATTCGGGCACGCCAGGCGGGACATGTTGCTCGCCCGGGCGCTTCAGCGGGCGGGGCACGAGGTGACGATGGCGTCCTATGCCAGCGCTCTTGCGCTGCTGAAAAATTTTTACGACGGTCGATTGATCGACCTCGGACTGCCGGCCTTCGGCAACGAAGCGGAGCGGGTGCGGAAGCTGCTCGATCTGTTCCGTGACGTTGCTCCGGAACTTGTCGTTTCCGACGAAGAACTGCTCGCCCTGCCGATCGCGGTCAGTCAGGGCATACCCGTGTGCTTCGTCACGAACTGGCTGGATGACAACCGGGAAATGCTCGGTTATCTGCGGATGGCCGACAGCATCGCGGTGGTCGATATGGAAGACCACTGGCTGTTCCCGATTCCGGATGCGATCCGGGAGAAAATCCGGTTTGTCGGCCCGGTGCTGGACATCTCCCCGATCGAACGCAACCCTTCCGACCAGATCGTGGTGACCGCCGGATCCCCGACGATCGCGGATGCCCGCTTCTTCGCGAAGGCCATCCAGGCCTTGAAGCCGGACCGCCGGTATCGGAAGCTGATTTACGGCGGGACGCTGACCCGATCGCTCGAGCGGCTCAAGGACGATTCCGTCCGGTTCGTGCTTGACCAGACGACGTTCCTGAACGAGGCGGCGTCAAGCCGGCTGGTCATCTGTCGGGGAGGGCACACGACGCTGTGGGAGCTGGCCGCCCTGGGCATTCCGGGCATCGCCATTCCCCGCCCCGCGGACGTCAATCCGTACAACGCGGTTTACGCAAGGCAGATGGCGGCGCGCAACTATATCGAATGGCTGGACGAATCGGAGTTGACCGAGGAGACGCTCGCGCTAAAAGTCGAATCCGCGCTTGGCCGACCGTTCGCGTCCTATCGGCACACCGGCGAAAGTCTGGAACGTCTGCTGGAAGCCGTGCTGGATTTGTCGCCTTCGATTGCCCAATGACTACGGCACTTCGCGGAGAAAGGGGTTGTGGAGTTGCAGGTAACGGTCATCATTCCGACTTACAACGGTCCGGACTGGCTGTCGCGAACCTTGCGCTGTCTGTGCCATCAGGATGTCGATCCCAAGGCGTTCGAGGTCATCGTGTGCGATGACGGCTCGAGCGACAACACGAAAGAAGTGGCCTGCTCGTTCGATTCGCGGCTGGATTTGCGGTATTGCTACCAGCCGGACCGGGGATTTCGCGCAGGAACGGCCCGGAACATGGGGATTCGGCTGGCCAGGCAAGAAATTTGCGCCTTCGTCGATACGGGCGTCATCGTGGGCGAGGACTTCATCCGGAGCGTCGTCGATTTTCATCGGCGGCACCGGAGAGCCGCATGCATCGGCATAGTCCATGGTTCGAAAATGAGAGACGGGACTCATCCGTTGGTGAGGTATTTCAGGCAGATATCGATCTCCGAACATCCGGAACAATGCCTGAAAAGTCCGATGCTGAGAGCTTATCCGGATGCCAGGCAGCCGATTTTCGATCTCTGGGGCCATGACCTGAACCGGGGATCGGCGCCCTGGAGTCTGTACTGGACTAGTCTGGTCACCGTGGAGACGGCCGTTGCGTCGGAGGTCGGATATTTCGATGAAGGATTCGTCGGGTGGGGGCACGAGGACATCGAATTCGGGTACAGACTCTGGAAACACGGCGTCCGCTTCTACACGGACGACCGGATCAGGGGACTCCATCTCCCGCACGAACAGGCGGCGCCGCCCGAAGCGACCAGCAAGAAGAACCTGGCCTATTTCTACTCGAAACATCGGGAACTGCCCGTCGAGATGCTGCAGCTGGATTTGCCGTACGGATTGGATCTGGTGCTGCCGCATCTATACATGGGTGTTGAAATGCTGCCCCGGGATTACGAAACGCTGGACCCGGGCGCCTTCATGCCCGCGGACGGCAAAACACTTCTGGTCGGCTGCCTGTCTCCCGAATCGGCGAAGAGGCTTCAGGCCGATGCGATCTGTGCGATCGGACGGGAAACGGCGGATCGCATCCGCGAGGCATGTCCGGACGCGACGGTCGAGGACAGGCTGGGCGCCGTCCACCCGTGCGGAGACAAGCATTACGACGTCGCCGTGGTGACGGACATATGGCGAATACTCCCGGCGGAGCTCCTGAGCGCGATGTTGAACGAGCTCGATCGGGTCGCCCGCCGCGTCTTCCTGTTCCGGAGCGAATCCCTCGAACTGGGCGAATTGCCCATTCCCCCGGCTCCGCGCATGCCGGATGGCTGCGGAATGGAGACCGTATGGCACAGGGGAGACCTGACGGTATACGGCCTGACGATCCGGCGGGAAGAACGTCCTGCCGGCGTGCCGGATGTTGCGGGCGGGCAGGCGATAGGATAAATCATCGGTTGGTAAAAAACATGCCACCTCCCCGAGCGGCGAGATGGCATTCTTGTTTGCAATATAAAGAAAAGAGCGCGGACAGGTCACACCAGCTTGTGCCCGCAGTTCGAGCAGAAATTGCCTTCGCCCGCCTTCGTTCCACAGTTCGGGCAGAAGTTCGGCCGGACGGCGCCGCCGGACTGCGGCGGCTGTGCCGACGGCTGCGGCTGAACCGGCTGCGGCCGGGCCGGCTGTTGCTGCGCCGTCTGCTGATTCATCTGCTCCAGCATCTTCCCGGCGACCTGCATGCCCATCATCATCCCCGCCATATCCGCCGCGGTACCGCCGCCCGCCATCTTGCCGGAGGCCATTCCCTCGGTCATGGCGATCTGCTGGTACCGGCCGATATCGCCCACCATGCCCTGGGAAGCGACCTTGTTGATCATGTCCTGGACTTCCTTCGGATAGTTGAAGCTGATGATGTTGAAGCCGGTGATCGAAATGCCGCTCTTCATCATCTCCATGTCCAGGTCCTCGCGGATGCCCCGGCCGATCTCGAACGAATTGGCCTGCAGGTTGAACATGTCCTTGCCTTCCCGCGTAATCCATTTCATCAGGAGCTGATCGAGCACGGCGCTGATCCGGAGGCGCACGTCTTCGACCAGATATTGGTCGCGCACGCCGGCAATCTGGTCGATGAGCGTCACATAGTCGCTCACCTTGAAGGTGAACGTGCCGTTGGCGCGGACCGGCATGCCGCCGGGGAATCCTTGCGCCGGAATGTTGATGACGTTCGGCGTCCCCCATTTCACGACGAATTCCTTCGTGCTGACGAACAGTACTTCCACCCGCATGCCGCTGTTGAAGCCGAATTTGATGCCTTTGAGCGTGGACAGGAACGGGATGATCTGCGATTCGATGTCATACTCGCCTTCGTCGCGGAATATCCCCTCGATCTTCCCGTTGTTCAGGAAGATCGCGTCCTGTCCCGGGCGGATGATCAACCGGCTGCCCTTCTTGATCTCGTCATTCTTCCACTTGTAAAAAATCATGTCGTCGCGAAATTCCTGCCATTCCACCACATTCGCGAACTGTTTGCGGAAAAACATGACCACTCCTCCTCGCTTCGGAAATCAAAACTTGCCCCTGCTGCTGCTGAAGGAACGTCCGCCCGGCGTGACACCGCCGCCGCCACCGCCTCCGAAGCTGCCGCCGCCGGAGGAAGGCTTCTCGATCTTCGTCCGCGTGACGGTCTTGTTGATGAAACGATCATGCTTGGCGACAATGCCCGATCGTGTTTCGTCCAGATAGGTGCGGGCGTTCACGGTCACCCGGCCGCCGGAGTTGATTGCCATGAAGCCGACTGCCACGCCGGCGACAACCAGGGAGACGGCTGCCTGAAACCAGAACTTGAACAAAATATTGTCCGGATTGACGCCGGGACGGTAGCCCATGTATTGATGCGCCAGCTTGACATACTTCTCGAACGCTTCGTAGTAATCGCCTTCCGAGAGGGAGGGCGTAATCTTCGTGCGGATTTTGTCCAGTCTTCCGGAATCGAGCCGCGTTTCGGCCTTGCCGAATCCGGCTAGGAACACATCCCGCTCCTTCAGGTCAATGGCCAGAATCGCCGCGTTGCCGTGGGGCTTGTCATAGCCCGGCGCGGTCTCGTCGTAGAAGTGCGCGACGTAGTCCTGAATGTCCATGCCGCCGGTACCGTCCAGCGTGATGATGATGAAGTCGGTTTCGCGATTTGCGCCCAATCTGGCGGCAAGGCTGGCGAGTGCGGCCTCTTCCTCGTCGGAGAGCAATTCCGCGTAATCGTACACCAGAGGCCCGCTCGCGGCCTGAATCGCTTGCGGTGTGCTCATCAGTCCGATTCCGAACACCAGCAGCAAGAGCATCGTAAAGCAGGCGTTTCTCCTCCGTCCGTTCACAGGAAACCGCCTCCCATCGCCAAGGACAAGAACTTCATCGCCAGAAACACGCCGGCCGCAATGCCGCCGAACCAGGCGGCGATTTTCCCGTAGCTGAGCGGAGGCTTGCCGACCACCTTGCCGGTCTGGCCGTTCATGACGAAATTGTGCTCAAAATTATCGTAATCATAGACGACAAGCCAGACGGGGAGCAGCACGTAGTGGCTTTTCACGTTTCGCGTCTCGATATCCTCCGACATGCGGGTAACGGTGGTGTAGCCGGACAGGCTTGAACCGATGGCCGACTCGATGTAGCTGCGGATCTTGTTTTTGGCCCGATCCAGCAATTCGGCGTCCGTAAACTGATATTTCTCCGCCAGATAACCGGCCAGATACGGCGGTTTGAACTCCTTCAGGCCGCTGTATTGATAGGGCTCCAGACGGTCCATGAAACGGTCGTCCATTTTCACGGATGCGTCAACGGGAACTTTCACGTAGTGGAGATCGAGCTCGCGGTAGACGTCGTAATAGCTGGTCTCGGTGTACAGGTAATCGCCGCTTGTATAGGTGCGGACCTTCGTGGCGGTGGCGTTCACCCTCGCCCGGCTGTTCAGGTCGTACAGCCAGAACGGCACATAGATGCCCGTGATGCTCTTGATCCGGTCGGCCGTCATGAAGCCTTTCGGCGTAAGCAGCCCGTTCCGGCACCATTTCTTGAACGCCTTGATCGCTTCTTCCTTGCTGATGGTAAACGGGATGACGTAATGCGGCGACTGGTCGCCCGTCACCCGTTCCGCGATGACGACGCCGGCGCCGCAGAAACTGCAGGTTGTCGCGGCCGTCTCGGGCAGCGCCATGAGATCGGCGCCGCAGTTGTTGCAATGCCAGGTGACGGTCTCGGTCGCCTCCCCCGCCGGTTCGCGCGGAACGTCCATCTCTTCGATGTCCAGCCGCGTGCGGCAGGAGGGGCAGGCGAGCTTTCCCGTATCGGCGTCATAGATCATGTCGCTTCCGCAGTGCGGACATTTGTAATGCAGGACCAAAGCGCGTCACCCCTTTCCGTTCGAACCCGATAAGCCGATCCTAACAAGAGAAAAAAGCCGCGGCCTCTTGCGGGCCGCAGCTTTCCGGTCAAGCTTGTTCCTTGCCCTGAATGCGCGCTTTCAGAGCGGCCAATTCGTCGTCGATTGACGTCCCCGAAGGGGTGTCATATTTCGCTTTCAGTTCTTCGATATCGTCCGTGGCGCCCGCGTTCAGCTCGGCCAGCGCCTCGGCTTTGTCGAGCTCGCGGTTGATCTTGTCTTCCATGCGCTCGAATGCGGCGAGCGAGCGGCCGGAATCCGTCACCGACGATGTGATCTGATTGATCCGCTGCTGCGTCTTCGCCACCGACCATTTCGCTTTCAGCATCGCCCGGCGTTTCTCCAGCTCGCTGATGTCGCTTACCAGCTTGTCATGGAGCTGCCGCATCCGCTCGGCGTTGGAAGCGGCGATCTGCCACGCCTTGTGCAGCGACTCGGCGTTCGCGGCCGCAGCCGCTTTCCGTTCGAGAAATTTCCGCGCATCGGCTTCGTTGCCGGCTTCGAGCGCCTTGATGGCATATTGCTCGAGCTTCGCGATCTCTTCCTGGTTCTCGTCGTATTCCCGCTTGGTGCGGCGCTCTTCGGCGATGACCGCGGCGGTCTCCGACTTCACTTTCCCCAGGTCGCTGTTCAGGTTGCGCAAGTATTGGTCAATCATTTTTTCCGGGTCTTCCGCTTTATCGAGCAATGCATTGAAGTTTGCGGCCATGATGTCCCTGAAACGTGCCAAAATGCTCATCGTACCCAGCCTCCCGTTCATAATGGATGCGAATCGCCAACTACAGTATTTGATACTGTCCAGCCGGGGAAAAGGTTTCAACCAGGTTCTGCAATCTGGTAAACTTTTAGAAAGCGGATACAAATAACGGACTTGCGAGTGAATAGCTCTGCAAACCAGAAGGCGGGTGCATGGACGGATGACCTGGGAACTCGCAGATCCCGGCAAACGGAAGGCGCGGCGGGACGCTTTGTACGCCCTGCTCGGCAAACTTCCCGAGCGGCGAGGCGTGCCCGAAGCCAGGACGGTTGATTCGAGCGTCGAGGGCGGCATCAAGATCGAGAAGCTGATCCTGGATCTGAACGGATTGGAGCCGGTGCCGGCGTACTTTCTGAAGCCGGCCGGCGCGGAAGGCCGGCTGCCGCTCGTCATCTACAATCATTCGCACGGCGGCTACTACGACGTCGGCAAGGAGGAAGTGTTGCGCTCGGCGCCTTATCTGCTCAAGCCGGCTTACGGGGAAGCGCTGACGGCGGAAGGGTATGCGGTGCTCTGCATCGACCATTGGGCGTTCGGCGAGCGCAACACGCGGACGGAAAGGCAGATTTTCAAGGAAATGCTCTGGCGCGGCCGCGTCATGTGGGGGATGATGGTGTTCGACAGCCTGCGCGCGGTCGATTACGCGGCGTCCCGGCCGGACGTCGATCCGGAGCGGATCGCCACCCTCGGCATGTCGATGGGCAGCACGATGGCCTGGTGGCTGGCGGCGCTTGAACCGCGCATCCGGGCCGTCGTCGACATCTGCTCGCTATCCGAGTACGATGCGCTGCTTGAGACCGGAGCCTATGACGGGCACAATCTCTACTATTTCGTGCCGGGGCTGCTGGAACATTTCCGCGCCGCGGAGATCAATGCGCTGATCGCCCCGCGGCCGCACCTCAGCCTGGCCGGCGAACATGACAAACTGACGCCGGTGCAGGGGCTCGACTCGATCGAGCGGGACATGCGGGAGATTTACCGGGCGCTGGGCGCGGAAGACCGGTGGCGGCAGCTGCGGTTCCCCGTCGGCCATGAAGAGACGGAGGAGATGCGGCGGGAGGCGCTCGCTTTTCTGCGGAAATGGCTATGATGGCGGATTGATAGAGAACATTTGTTCGCAAATCTCTTTCTTCCGGACGCCGAAAATGGTAAACTTGGAATGACAATTTGGCGGCGGAAACGGAGAAATCGAAGCATGGCGAAGATCAAGACGAAGTTTGTCTGCACGGAGTGCGGCACGGAATCGCCGAAGTGGATGGGCAAATGCCCCGGCTGCGGCGAATGGAACTCGATGGTCGAGGAGCGGGAGACCGCGCACAAAGCGCAGACGGCGTCCCGAGCCTTCCAGACGCAAGAAAAACCGAAAGCGATCATACACATAGAAGGCGGGAGCGAACCGCGAATCGAGACGCGCATGCGGGAACTGAACCGCGTGCTCGGCGGCGGCGTCGTGCCCGGATCGCTCATCCTCGTCGGCGGCGATCCCGGCATCGGCAAGTCGACGCTGCTGCTGCAGACTTCGCACGAGCTGGCTGCTGCCGGGCGGACGGTGCTTTACGTATCGGGCGAAGAGTCGGTCCGGCAGACGAAAATGCGGGCGGACCGGCTGGGCGCGCTGCATGAGCGGCTGTTCGTCCTGTGCGAGACGAACGTCGAGGCGATCGGCGAGGCGATCGAGCAGGTGCAGCCGGATTTTCTCGTCATCGACTCGATCCAGACGGTGTACGAACCTTCCGTTCCATCCGCGCCCGGCAGCGTGGCGCAGGTGCGGGAATGCACCGCCTGGTTCATGCGGGCGGCGAAGATCCGGGGGATTGCAACCGTGCTGGTCGGGCATGTTACGAAGGAAGGCGCCATCGCCGGTCCGAGGCTCCTGGAACATATGGTGGACTGCGTTCTTTACTTCGAAGGCGAGCGGCATCATTCATACCGGCTGCTGCGGGCGGTCAAGAACCGGTTCGGCTCGACGAACGAGATCGGCATCTTCGAAATGTCGGAAGCCGGTCTGCGCGAGGTGGCGAATCCGTCGGAACTGTTCCTGTCCGAGCGTCCGCTCGGCGTCTCCGGCTCGACGGTCGCCGCCAGCATGGAGGGGACGCGGCCCGTCCTCGTCGAGCTGCAGGCGCTGGTCGCGCCGACGATGTTCCCGTCTCCGCGGCGCATGTCGGCCGGCATCGACCATCAGCGCATGGCGCTGATCATTGCCGTGCTCGAGAAGCGGCTCGGCCTGTTCCTCCAGAACCAGGACGCGTACCTGAACGTCGCGGGCGGCGTCCGGCTGGACGAACCGGCGGTCGATCTGGCGGCCGCCGTCAGCCTGGCTTCCAGCTTCCGCGACGCCCCGGCGCGGCCGTATGACGTCATCTTCGGCGAAGTGGGGCTGACCGGCGAAGTGCGCGCCGTCTCCCGCGCCGAGCAGCGGGTGAAGGAAGCGGCCAAGCTCGGGTTCAAGCGGGTCATCATGCCGGAGCGGTGCATGAGGGGCTGGAAGCCTCCGGAGGGCATCGAGATCATCGGCGTCGGATCGGTGGAAGAAGCGCTCAGCGTCGCATTGGGTTAGACGGCAGGGCAGGAGGCTGTACGGTCATGAAACCATCGAATCCGCAGGATGTGATGAACCGGCTGCTGCAGCTCGTCGCTCCGGGAACGCCGTTCCGCGAAGGGCTGGAGAATGTGCTGCGGGCCAAGACGGGCGCGCTGATCGTCGTCGGGTACGGGCCGGAAGTGGCGGCGGTCGTCGACGGCGGTTTCGCGATCGACTGCGAATTTACCCCCAATAACTTGTATGAATTGGCGAAAATGGACGGCGCGATCATCCTGAGCGGCGATCTGGAGCGCATCCTGTACGCGAACGCGCAGCTCATTCCGGACAGCTCGATCCCGTCGAGCGAGACCGGCATCCGCCACCGGACGGCGGAGCGGGTGGCGAAGCAGACCGGCAAGCTCGTCATCTCGATCTCGCAGCGGCGCGGCGTCATCACGCTGTATCAGGGCGATCTGCGCTACGCGCTGAAAGATATCGGCGTCATCCTGACGAAAGCGAATCAGGCGATCCAGACGCTTGAACACTATATGACCGTCTTGCGCCAGGACTTCACGAACCTGTCGGCATCCGAATTCGAGGAGATCGTCACGCTCGCGGAAGTGGCGTCCGTCATCCAGCGCATCGAGCGTGTGCTCCGGGTGAAATCCGAGATCCAGCGGTATATTCACGAGCTCGGCACGGAAGGCCGGCTCATCCGCATGCAATTGGAAGAACTCGTCGGCGGCATCGAGAATGAATACAAACTGCTGCTCAACGACTACGCCAAGAATGTCGAAGCGGACAAGGTCCGCGAAGTCGCGGCGTCACTCGGCAGGCTGACCATCGAGGAGCTGCTGGACCCGGCCGTCGTCGTCCGCCTGCTCGGGTATCCGCACGCGCAGGCCGGCGCGGAGGAACCGGTCCGGCCGCGCGGCTTCCGCCTGCTGAGCAAGATCCCGCGCCTGCCGTCCGTCATTCGCAACAATCTGGTTCATCGGTTCGGCAGCCTGCCGCGGATCCTTGCGGCGACGATCGAAGAGCTCGATGAGGTGGACGGCGTCGGCGAAGCGAGGGCCCGCGCCATCCGGGACGGTCTGCGGCGCCTGCAGGAACAAGTGTTCATTGACAGGCACATCTGATATTCATTAGAATAGGGTGAATCCCGCTCCCCGACATTGTTCGAAGATAAGCCTTTATAAGCTTTTCGCTTGCCAATCGGCTTGTCTTCCACCGCAGAACGGATGCGTCCGCCCGAATGGACGACGCCGGACGTGACGTTTTGCTTGGGGTCACAGAAGAGATGAGGTGGAGCAGATGATCACGAAGTCCATACCGAGCCTGATCACGGTCGGCAACCTGTTCCTCGGGATTGCCGCGATCATGCTCGTGTTCCATGGAAACCCGGAACTGGCGGCCCTGATGGTCATCTTCGCCATGCTGCTCGACGGCGTGGACGGCCGAATTGCCCGGGCGCTGGACGCGCAGACCGATTTCGGCAAGGAACTGGACTCGCTGTCCGATGTCATTTCCTTCGGCGTTGCTCCGGCCTTCATCATGTACGTCGCCGCGTTTCAGGATGTGAATCCGGCCGCGGCCTGGATCATTACGGCAATCTTCCCGATCTGCGGCGCGCTTCGGCTGGCGCGGTTCAACACCGCCTCCGGATCGCCGGGTTATTTCGTCGGCTTGCCGATTCCGGCCGCAGGCGTCGTCGTCGCGACGCTGGCGCTGTTCTACGAAGACATTCCCGTCATCGTGCTGATGATCACCACGCTGGCGCTGTCGTTCCTGATGGTCAGCAACATCAAGTACCCGAATTTCAAGAAGGTCGGCATTCCGAAGCAAGCGGTATGGATCGCGCCGCTGATCGTGGCGGTCACCGTCGCGCTCGGCCTGCTGTTCCCCGACCATCTGCCGAAGATCGTCTTTATTCCGCTTGTGCTGTATGCGCTCTACGGACTAAAAAAAAACGTTGACCGCCGCCTCGCCAAGAAGAAGCGGACCCGTGCCCGCCAGGCGGAGGAGTCGACGCAATCCGAACACACGGCTTGAATCCAAGCAAACAAGCCCGAGGACATGCATCCGCAGTCTTCGGGCTTTTTTCGTCGTTCCAACAGGTGGTTAAGACGCCGGGCGGGGATCAGGTCATGTTGAAAATGCCCAGCGTGGCGCATTTCTTCGATTCCTCTTCGAGCACGTCGTCCAGCTTGATGTCGAGCAGATTGGCGAGCGCGCCCATGTAGAACATCTGCTTGCCGAGCTCGGCCTTCAGCACGTCCCGGCAGTTCTCGCACAACGTTCCCGAGATGTGATGGTCGAGCTTCAGCTTCAGCTCTTCGATATCGAGTTCGCTGCGGAAATCCTGCTTGCGGGCGTGCAGCTCGATGCACCCGCACTCCGTGACGGCCTTGGTGACGGCTCGGTTCACGGAAGCGCTCGATTGTCCGTGCTTGGACAACACATCCAACAGACTGCGATGGCGAAGCAGCAGCTCGGATACCTGCCGCTGAAAATCCTCCAGCGTCATCCTTCCACCTCATTTCGAGAATGTCGTTCACGATTTCCATTATAGAACATGCAAGGCCGGATTTCCAAAAGAAGATTTCTTAATAAACGCGATTGTGCACGGCGGAATCGGCCGCTTTCCGCGAAAATCGCCTCCCTACGGTTAGGGCGTCCAAGATCGGCGCATAATTGTAACGGAGGTGAAGAATATGGCGGTCAAACGCACGATCCAGGTGCTGGGCCTGATTCTCGGGGGAATGGCGGGCGACTCGCTTTACGCCTGGACCCATGGCACCGCACTCTGGAGCGGTTACGGCGATTGGTTCCGGTCGGGCAATTACTATACCAATGTCGCGCTCGGCGCGCTGATCGGCCTCGCGGCCGCGACGATGCTGGCCGGGCCGGCGGCGCGATGGATGCAGCAGGGCGCGGAACGCGCGGCGTCCATCCCGACGATCGATCTGGCGGCGGGAGGTCTGGGGCTGACGGCCGGTCTGGCGCTGTCGGCGCTTCTCTATCCGGCTGCTGCGGGATTGCCCGGTGCAGGGTTTGTCGTACCGGCGGTGATGACGTTATTTTTCGGTTATATGGGGATGCGCATCGGGCTGAGCAAGAAAGAAGAACTCGCAAACCTCGTCCGGATGCTGCTGGAACCGCGTCAGGCGCCGGCGCCGGAGGAAACCGAACCGCGGCACGAGGAGCACAAGATTCTGGATACCAGCGTCATCATCGACGGAAGGATTGCGGATATCTGCAAGACCGGATTCATCGAGGGTACTCTGGTCATTCCCGAATTCGTTCTGGAAGAATTGCAGCATATCGCCGATTCTTCCGATCTGCTCAAGCGGAACCGGGGACGGCGCGGGCTTGACATTCTGAACAAGATTCAGAAAGAACTGGACGTGAAAGTGCTGATCTACGAGGACGACTTCGACGAAATCGGCGAAGTGGACAGCAAGCTGGTGAAGCTGGCGAAGGCGCTGCACGGCAAAGTGGTGACGAACGATTTCAACCTGAATAAGGTGTGCGAGCTGCAGGGCGTGTCCGTCCTGAACATCAACGATCTGGCGAACGCCGTGAAGCCGGTCGTCCTGCCGGGCGAGGAGATCGTCGTCCAGGTCATCAAGGACGGCAAGGAGCACGGCCAGGGCGTCGCCTATCTGGACGACGGCACGATGATCGTCGTCGAAGGCGGGCGCGACTTCATCGGATCGACGATGGAAGTGCTCGTCACCAGCGTGCTGCAGACTTCGGCGGGGCGCATGATCTTCGCCAAGCCGAAACTGCTCGAGAAGGCGCAGTAAGCGGCGGATCGCCGTTGAACGCTTGCAGGCCGTCCGACGTCCCCGGCTCTTTATGGAGCGGGACGCCCCGGGCGGCCTTGGCGTGTTTTTAAGGCTGCCGGCAGCGAAAAATGAGCGCCTGAACCTAAAAACCGTGTCATTTGCAAGCGCTATCATATGTGTTAGCCTGAATCCGAACGAACCTGATCCTTTATTTCGAAAAGGGGGAACTTCAGTTGAAGAAGACGGCCTTTATCCTGCTTGCGGCGGTGATTGCCATCTCGCTTGCCCTGGCCGGCTGTTCCAAGCGCGAAGGCTCGGGGAACGGCGGCGCGCCGGGCGACACCCGAACGCCGGGGTCGACCGCATCGACGCCGGACCATTCGTCTTCGGACAATGCCGGCGCGGGGAACAAGAAGCGGATCACGGTCTACGGCACCGCGGCCGACAAAGCGGTTCAGGACGTGTACGAGGAGATTGCCCAGGCCTTCATGAAGGAGAACCCGGACATCGAAGTGGATCTGCAGTTTCCCGGATCGGAATACGAGAACATTCTGAAGGTCAAGATGGCGGCCAACGACTTGCCCGACGTCTGGGATACGCACGGCTGGGCGGTCATCCGGTACGGCAACTATCTGGCCGACCTGCGGGACGAAGCATGGGTCTCGGAGATGACGGACACCATCCGGGATGTGGTGACGGACGGGGACGGCAAAGTGCATGCGCTGGTGCTGGCCGAGGCGAAGGACGGGCTGACGTATAACGCCGATCTGCTCAGGCAGTACAACATTGAACCGCCCCGGACGATCGACGAACTGATGGCGGCCGCGGAGAAGCTGAAGACCGAAAGCAACGGCGAAGTCATGCCGTTCTATTTCTCCGGCATCGACGACTGGATGATCGGCCAGTTCTTCGACTATTTCGCGACATCGCTGCTCATCAGCCCGCAGCAGAACGAGGCGGAAAACCTGCTGAACGGCACGATGGATTGGGACAAATGGACGCCGCTCGCGGAAACGTTCCTCGAGATGTACAAACAAGGTTACATGAACAAGGACGTCCTGACGGCCAAATACAGCGACCTGCCGAACCTGTTCGCCCAGGGCAAAGTGGCGTTCACCCTGCTTGGTCCTTCCTTCGCCGACGAAGTGCACAAAATCAACCCGGACGTCGAAATCGGCCTGATGCCGGTGCCGGCCTGGTATCCGGACGACGAGCCGAACTTCTCGGGCGGCGAACGGTACACGATGGGTGTGTGGAAAGACAGCAAACATCTCGCTGAAGCCAAGAAACTGGTCGCCTATTTCGCGAAACCGGAGAACCTGGCCAAGTTCGCCGGCGTGACCAAGCTGCCGGCCGGATTGAAGGGCATCGAGGCGGACCACGAGTTCACGGAATACTACCGGACATACGAAAACATCCGCGTATTCCCCTACTTCGACCGCGTCTATCTGCCGAACGGCATGTGGGACGTCATGTGCAAAACGGGAACCGCGCTCCTGGCCGAACAGGTGACGCCGCAGCAGTTCTCCGAGAAGATGAAACAGGAAGTCGAGCGTCTGAGCAACAAGTAATATCTGCCGGACCTGCGGAAGGGGGCGCAAGCCGGCCCCTTTCCGCCCATCCCGCTCTCCCGCGCCGATTTTTTCCGTCCCCCGCCGGACGGGCGTCCGTTTATGATAGAGCTGTAAGACCGATCGTGCGGCAAATGCGAGAGAGGGGATGGGCATGACACTGACGCTCCGGCACAAACTGATCATTCTGTACCTGCTTACCGTTGCGGTGCCCCTGGTTGTCCTGATCGCCATTCTGCCTTCCTACTATCGGGATCTGTTCAACCGGCAGACGTCGGAGCTGTACGAAGGCACACTGTCGTCCCTGACCTCCAACGTGGAGATGTATCTGGACGAACTGGAGCGGCTGACGATCGCGCCGTATCTGCTGAACGACGTCATGGTCGCCATGAAATTGAAAGCGGATAACCGCTTTGACGAAGCCAGCGAATATGCCCGGCATCTGGCGGAGCGTTCGCTCCGGTTCACGCTGCCGAATCAGCTGCGCCTTGCGCGCAAAGATATTCTGGGCACCATGCTGGTGCTGGCGGACGGTTCGGTGTACCCCGTCAACTACACGAACCAGCCGGTGGCTCCGGAACCCGGCTACCCGTACGAGCAGCAGGAATGGTATCGCAAGGCGGTGGAGCAGGACGGCAAGGTGGCGTACATCAGCAGCCACCCCCAGGATTATTTCGGCTCCGACCGGCAGGTATTCTCCGTGGCCCGGCTGCTCAAGGATCCGGATTCCGGCAAGCCGCTGGGCGTCATTCTGGCGGATGCCGACAACATCGTCCTGGAGAACATCATCCGCAACGTCCGGTTCAACGTGATGACCATCGTGGCAGTGCTCGACGAGAACAACCGGCCGCTGTATGCGAGCCGGCCGCTGAACGAATCGATGCTGGCCCAGCTGGCGGCGGGCGCGAAGACGGTGGAAGGCCCGGACGACACCTACCGGGCTGTCGTCAAAACGATGGACGCATCGGGCTGGAGCATCGCCGTCCTGTTCTCCAACCGGGAATTCCAGTCGCAGCTCGCGTGGATTTACCGAATCGGTCTGTTGTTCGCGGCGGGCGGGATTCTGCTGACGATGCTGCTGAATGTTTCGCTCACGCGCTGGATTGTCCACCCGTTCACGGACATGGTGCGCGTCATGAAGAAGGTGCAGCACGGCGATCTGAACCACCGGTTCAACATCAGGGGCAGGGATGAAATCGCCCAGCTGGGCGCCGCGCTCAATATCATGATCTCGAGACTGCGGGAAATGATCGACCGGGAATACCGGGCGGTGCTGGGCAGGCGGAACGCCGAATTCCGCGCCCTGCAATCCCAGATCCATCCGCATTTTCTGTACAACACGCTGAACGGCCTGATCGGCCTGAACCGCTCCGGGCAGCACCGGCTGCTGGAGAAGGCCATCCTGTCGCTGAGCGGCATGCTGCGTTACACGCTGGAACACGCGGATACGTCAACGCTCAAGCATGAAATGGACTTTCTCGCGGCGTACTGCGAACTTCAGAAACTGCGGTTCGGGGACCGGCTGGAATACCGCATCGAGTACCATCCGGATCTGGCGGGTTTCCGATTGCCCAAGCTGCTGCTCCAGCCGCTTGTTGAAAACGCTGTAATCCACGGGATCGAACCGCTGGACAGACCGGGCAGGCTGCTGGTCCGCGCGGAACGCGTGAAGGAGACGGACGGCGCCGGGGCGTCCCGGGTGCGCATTCGGATCGAGGACAACGGAGCGGGGTTTGACAGCGCCGCGTTCGGCGAAGGCATCGGCATCGCGAACGTCCGCGAGCGGCTGATGCTGTTCAACCGGGAAGCCGCTTTGAAGCTGCACAGCGCGCCGGGCGAAGGGACGACGGCGGAACTGTCGATTCCGGCCGGGGAGGTGACTTCCGGATGAAAATTGTCATTGCCGATGACGAGCCGTTGGTGCGGGTCAGTCTGAACAGCATGATTCAGGAGATGGAGACCTCGTGGGAAATTGTCGGCGAAGCCGCCCAGGGGGAAGAAATGCTGGAGCTGCTTGCCCGGCATCAGCCGGAAGTGGCGATCGTCGACATCCGCATGCCGAAGCTGGACGGACTCGAAGCGATCCGCCGGGGCAAGGCGGTCTCCCCGCGCACGAGATGGATCATCCTGTCCGGCTTTTCGGATTTTCAGTATGCGCAACAGGCGCTCAGGCTCGACGTGGATGAATATCTGCTGAAGCCGGTCGTGCCGGATGAACTGGAGAAGGCGCTCCATTCGGTCAGCATCCAGAACCGCGAGTATGCGTATTTGCTCAACTGCCAGTTCGAGAACCGGTTGATTTCCCTGATCCACGGGCTGACATCGCCGGCGGCCGAGCCGGAGGACAGCCTGCTGCGCACGGGACATTTCCAGGCGTTTGTCTTCAGCTTCGACAGCCCGCGGGATGCGCGGGGTCTGGAAGCGCTCAAGTGCGCGTTCATCGACGATTTGCGCCGATCCGTGCCGCATTATCTCGTCCACGGCCTGCATCTGGCGGTGTTCACGCTGACCGGCAATGAATATGTAGCGGCGGCGGTCTGGCGTCCGGAACGCAGGGAAGCTCGTCAACGCCCGGAGAGAAGCGGACCTTGACCGGGCGATCGTCAACAATGTGGTCGTGACGGTCGGCTCGGGCCTGCTGATCGTGCTGATCGGCTCGATCGCCTCGTATCCGCTTGCGCGGCACCGGACGCCCCTGAACCGCGCGGTGTACGGCGTGTTCGTGTCCGCGCTGATCGTGCCGCCGCTCACGATTCTGGTGCCGCTGTACAAGTTCATGGTGGACATCGGAGGAATGAACCAGTTGTGGGGCATTATTTTGCTCCACGTCACGTTCAGCCTGCCGATCACGATCTTTCTGTACACGGGATTTATCAGCTCCATTCCGTACGAGCTGGAAGAAGCGGCGCTGATTGACGGAGCGGGTCGGTTCAAACTGTTCTACCTCATTCTGATGCCGCTCCTGAAGCCGATTACGGCGACCGTCATCATCCTGACGTGCGTGAACATCTGGAACGACTTCCAGTTCTCCGTGTTTTTCCTGCAGAAGCAAGAGATGCATACGATCACCGTCGCGTTGTCCGGCTTTTTCAGCCAGTACAACAATTACATCGGCTGGGTGGCGGCGGGTTCGTTCCTGGGCGCCATTCCGATCACGCTGGTGTATCTGTTCCTGCAGCGCTACTTTATTCAAGGTCTGTCCTCCGGAGCGGTAAAAGGATAAAGCGGGCGCGCATGCGAGGGTGACGAGGGAGGGTTGAATCGTTGGCGATTGTGTATGACGAGAGCAGACGGATTTTTCATTTGCAGACCCCGGGCACGAGCTATGTCATCGGGCTGGTGAAGGATGAGGTGCCGGTTCATCTGTACTGGGGCCGGAAGCTGCGCGCGGGCGCCCCGGAACGGATGCTCCGCTGCGTGTGGCGGCACGAGCCTGTGCCGTATCCGGAGGACCGGACCGTGTCATTCAACGTATTGCCGCTGGAATACCCCGGCTGCGGGACGGGCGACTTCCGCCACCCGGCGTACCAGGCGCAGCTGGACGACGGCACGACGGCGGTGGAGCTGCTGTACGACAGCCACCGCATCTTCCGGGGCAAGCCTCCCCTCGACGGTCTGCCGGCCGTCTACACAGAAGCGGACGACGAAGCGGAGACGCTGGAGCTGACGCTGGTGAACCGGTATTCGGGGCTCAAGGCGGTGCTGTCCTATACGGTGTTCGAGCGGCATGACGCCATTGCCCGTTCGGTGCGGTTCGTGAACGGGGGAGACCGGCCGATCCGGCTGCTCCGCGCGTTCAGCGCCAGCGTCGACATGCCGGACAGCCATTACGATTGGCTCCATCTGAGCGGCGCCTGGCTGCGGGAGCGGATGATCGAGCGGCGGCGGCTCACGACGGGCATGCAGGGCATCGAAAGCCGGCGGGGAGCCAGCAGCCACCAGCACAATCCGTTCATCGCCCTGCTGGCGCCCGGGGCGGACGAGGATCACGGCGACGTGTACGCCTTCAGCCTCGTCTACAGCGGCAGCTTCGCGGCCCAGGCGGAAGTGGAGCAGTACGGCACAACCCGGGTGTCGATCGGGCTGAATCCGTTCGATTTCGGCTGGCTGCTCGAACCGGGCGCCGCGTTCCAGACGCCGGAGGCGGTCCTGGTCTATTCCGCAGAGGGGCTGGGCGGCATGTCCCGCACGTTCCACCGCCTGTACCGGACGCGGCTGTGCCGGGGCGAATACCGCGACCGGACGCGTCCGGTGCTCATCAACAACTGGGAAGCGACGTATTTCGACTTCAACGAAGCGAAGCTGCTGGAGATCGTGAGGTCGGCCCGTGCGCTCGGCATCGAACTGTTCGTGCTGGACGACGGCTGGTTCGGCAACCGCAGCGACGACACATCGTCGCTCGGGGACTGGAAGGTGAACGAGCGGAAGCTGCCCGGCGGCCTCCGCCGTCTGGCGGAACGGGTGCGGGATGAGGGGTTGATGTTCGGCCTGTGGGTGGAACCGGAGATGATTTCGCCGGACAGCGAACTGTACCGCAAGCACCCGGACTGGTGTCTTCATGTGCCGGGGAGGCGGCGGACAGAGACGCGGAACCAGCTCGTTCTGGATTTGTCGCGTGAAGACGTGTGCGATGCCGTAGGCGATATGATCGCCGGCGTGCTGGCATCCGCGCCGATCGGCTATGTGAAATGGGATATGAACCGGTACATGACGGAGATCGGCTCCGCCGCCCTGCCGCCCGAACGGCAGCGGGAAACGGCGCACCGGTACATGCTCGGGCTGTACCGGCTGCGCAGTCCGTTCGAGGGCAACGAGGCGGCCTGGATGTATGTGAGCGAAGACCGGTCGGAGGCGGCGGTGTTCTATTTCCGCGTGCTGGCCGAGGCGAATGAGCCGCTGCGGCGCCTCCGGCTGAAGGGCTTGAACCCGGACGCCGATTACCGGCTTGAGCCGCTCGACGGGCGGGAGGACGCGAACGGCGCGGGCATGGTGTACGGCGGAGACCATCTGATGTGGGCGGGCCTGCACGCCGACACGGGCTTCGACGATTTCCAGAGCCGGTTGTGGCGGCTGAAGATGGTCCGCGAATCCAAATGAGACGTCTTTAACGGGAATGGCAAGCGGCTCTTGCGGGCGCGCTGCAATTCCCGTATTTTTTGGGCCGGAAAACCGATGTCCCGCCCTCTGCGTCATGTTCACCGTCCTCCGGGACGCCCGGCCCGGCGTTGAACCGCCGACAGCGCTGTTGTATGATAGGGAAGATACGCTGGATGCGAGAAGGCGGGATTGCCGCATGTTGGAGCGAAAAGAAGACTCGGCCGCTTCCCCGCCGGCCTGGAGCGCTGTCGTCGTCGCGGCGGGACGCGGCTCGCGCATGGGAACGGCCGAGCCGAAACAATATCTCGCGCTCGCCGGCAAGCCGATTCTGCTGCATGCGCTGGAACGGTTCGAGGCGATGCCGGAGATCGGCGAGATCGTGCTGGTGACCGGCGCGGACGAGATCGGGCGCTGCGAGGCGCTGTGCGCGGCGCACGGCCTGCGCAAGGTGCGGCGGATCGTCGCCGGCGGCGCGGAGCGGCAGCAGTCGGTGCACCGCGGGCTCGCCGCGGCGACGGGCGAATGGGTGCTCGTGCACGACGCGGTCCGGCCGCTCGTGACGCCCGAGGCGGTCAGGCGCTGCATGGCGCAGGCTGAAGCGGCGGGCGCCGCGGTGCTCGCCGTGCCGGTGAAGGACACGATCAAGGTCGTGGACGAGGCCGGCCGGATCGCGGCGACGCCGGACCGCCGCACGCTGCGGGCGGTGCAGACGCCGCAGGCGTTCCGGCGGGAGCTGCTGCTCGCCTGTCACGAGCGGGCGGCGCGCGAAGGGTTCGCCGCGACCGACGACGCGGGCGTCGTCGAGCGGTACGGCCATCCGGTCGCCGTTGCGGAAGGCGAATATTCGAACGTGAAGATTACGACGCCGGAAGATTTGACGGCAGCGGAATGGCTGCTGCGGATCGGCCGGCCGGGGGCGGCCGGCGCGCCTCCGGACGCGGGAGACGGCGGCAACACCAAAGGAGCGGGCAACATGATCCGGGTCGGACAAGGTTTTGACGTGCATGCGTTCGCGGAAGGACGGCCGCTCATTGTCGGCGGAGTGACGATTCCCCACGAGCGCGGGCTGCTCGGCCATTCGGACGCCGACGTGCTGCTGCATGCGATTGCGGACGCGGTGCTCGGCGCGCTGGGACTCGGGGATATCGGGAAACATTTTCCCGACACCGATCCGGCGTACAAGGACGCCGACAGCGTGAAGCTGCTCGAACACGTATGGTCGCTCGCGAAGGAGCGGGGCTACAGGCTCGGCAACGTCGATGCGACGATCATCGCGCAGCGGCCGAAGATGGCGCCTTACATTCCGCAGATGGCGCAGACCATCGCGCGCGTGCTGGAAGCGGACGAGCCGTCGCAGGTGAATGTGAAGGCGACGACGACGGAGCGGCTCGGTTTCACGGGCCGGGAAGAGGGCATTGCGGCACAGGCGGCCGTATGTCTGGTGAAGCAGGCTTAGAGGGGCGATGCAGCCCCGAATTTGATCATGACTGACAGCGGAAAGGGGATGCCGGGCATGACAAGCGAAGTGCGCGTCCGTTATGCGCCGTCGCCGACAGGGCATCTGCACATCGGCAACGCGAGAACGGCGCTGTTCAACTATCTGTTCGCGCGCAGCGCGGGCGGAAAATTCATCATCCGGATCGAAGACACCGACACGAAACGCAACGTCGAAGGCGGCGAGCAGAACCAGCTGCAATATTTGCGCTGGCTCGGCGTCGATTGGGATGAAGGCCCCGATGTCGGCGGGCCGTACGGTCCGTACCGGCAGACGGAGCGGCTGGACTACTACCGGGAGCTGACGGACGACCTGATGAAGCGCGGCCTCGCCTACAAGTGCTACTGCACGGAGGAAGAGCTGGAGCGGGAGCGCGAAGAGCAGGCGGCCCGCGGCGAGACGCCGCGCTATTCCGGCAGATGCCGGCACCTGACCGACGCGGAGCGCGCGGCTCTGGAAGCGGAAGGCCGCGAGGCGAGCGTCCGTTTCCGGGTGCCGGAAGGGAAGACGTACGCCTGGAACGATATGGTGAAGGGCGAGATTTCGTTCGAGTCCGAAGGCTTCGGCGATTTCGTCATCGTGAAAAAAGACGGCATCCCGACCTACAACTTCGCGGTTGTCGCCGACGACCACGGGATGAAGATCAGCCATGTGCTGCGCGGCGAGGATCACATCTCGAACACGCCGCGCCAGCTCATGATCTATGAAGCGTTCGGCTGGGAGCCGCCGGTGTTCGGCCATATGACGCTGATCGTGAACGAGCAGCGGAAGAAGCTGAGCAAGCGCGACGAGTCGATCATCCAATTCATTGAGCAGTACGACAAGCTCGGCTATCTGCCGGAAGCGCTGTTCAACTTCATCGCGCTGCTCGGCTGGTCGCCGGAGGGCGAGCAGGAGATCTTCACCCGGGAAGAGCTGACGAAGATCTTCACGCCGGCGCGGCTCAGCAAGAGCCCGGCCGTGTTCGACACGCAGAAGCTGGCGTGGATGAACAACGACTACATCAAGCGGGCCGACGCGGACCGGATCGCTGCGCTCTGCGTGCCGCATCTGCAGGCGGAGGGCTTCCTGCCGGCGGAGCCGGATCAGGCGCAGCTGGAGTGGACGAAGCGGCTCGTGGCGCTCGTCCAGGAGAAGCTGCGCAGCGCGGCGGATATCGTGCCGCTCGCCGAGGTATTCTTCCGCGATGACCTCGCGGACGAGCCGGAGGCGGCCGAGGTGCTGCGCGAGGAGCATGTGCCGACGGTGCTGCGCGCGTTCCTGGATGCGCTCCGTTCCGCGGACGGCGAATGGACGGCGGAGGGCGTCAAGGCGCTGATCAAGGGTGTGCAGCAGGCGACGGGCTTCAAGGGCAAGCAGCTGTTCATGCCGATCCGCGCGGCCTTGACGGGCCAGACGCACGGTTCGGACCTGAACGAGACGATCGTGCTGCTCGGCCGGGAGAAAGCGGTGCAGCGCCTGCAGAAGCGGCTGGGTTGACGCGCCGGGTTGAGAGTTTCGGGCCGGCAGACGGTTCAGGTCCGATGCGGCGCTGGCCGTTCGTCCGACATAGTGCAAAAATGCACCTTATTTCAGCCCCAATTGCCGGGAAGATTTCATTTGGTGCAAAAATGCACTTTATTCCAAGCTCCGATTGCCGGACAGGCCTCATATAGTGCACAAATGCACTACATTCGCCCAAATCTCGAAAAAGCGGCGAAATATAGTGCATTTTTGCACTGCGCGGCCGGCGGAATGACGGCCAACCGTTAGAGTAAAATTAGCGTTGGGGTAAAGATTGGAAAAAGCGGACATAGAAAGAGAGCCTCTCCTTTGGTAGAGTGGAATTTGGCAAAAAAACACCCTCAAAGGAGGAGGCTCCTATGCAGCACTTT